>Ga0315331_10001495_pt1 | contig 17543 bp, 20 predicted proteins | sample M160m34915metaG_FD_203456 | JGI IMG/M metagenome (GOLD analysis project Ga0315331, IMG submission 203456) | Ammonia-oxidizing marine archaeal communities from Monterey Bay, California, United States - M1 60m 34915 | ecosystem: Environmental > Aquatic > Marine > Intertidal zone | place: USA...
GCTCCTGATGCTTTTGTTGAAGGAATTATGGAAGGAAAAGAATGGGTATGGGAAGGTGGTATTCTTCGCGAAAAATATGCAGAACAAATGAGAGAAACAATTGAATCTCTTGCTTTCCAAAAACAAGTGCAAGAAAGGAAGGTTGAATTGTTTGACGATTTCTTAACTAATCTATAAGCATAGCGTCAATTTATATAAAAACATTTATTTATAAATAAATATAGTTAATTTAAACTACGGATAACACGGAGAGTACGAATGTCTAGTGACAACAATTTACAAGAAATGGAAGCAGGCACTAAGCAATCCAAAACTGCAGTTAATGCTGGCGCAAAACCTGCAGAGCCTATGCCAACCATGACCGATCCTGGAACTCAACTCGGCGCAGTTGAAGATCTTGGAGGTCCTACTCCAGAAAACTACAAGCCTGACGATGATTCAGCAAAACTTGCCACTCCTGGAGGATCTCTAAAACAAGTTAGAGATGTTGTTAATAAGGGTGCAAAATCTGCTGATGCCATGAAGAAGGGCATGAAGGAAGAAGAGGAAGTAGAAGGACAAGTCGTCTCTGAAGACGATACTACTGAAAATGAAGTCGTTGCAGAAGCAGAAACTACTGAAGAGGAAGTTGTTGCAGAAGCAGAAACTACTGAAGAGGAAGTTGTTGCAGAGGCAGAGGCACCGGATTATACTGAAATTGATGTAAAAGAAGATGTTGAAGCACTTCTTAATGGACAAGAACTCTCCGAAGAGTTTAAAGAAAAGGCAAAAGCAATCTTTGAAGCAGCAATTGGTTCAAAGGTAGCAGCAATCAAAGAATCTCTAGAAGTATCATATGAAGAAAAACTTGTAGAAGAAGTAGTACAAATCAAGACTGCTCTTAATGAGCGTGTTGATTCTTATCTTGAGTATGTTTCGGAAGAGTGGTTTAATGAAAACTCTCTTGCAATTGAGAATGGACTCAAGAATGAAATGTCCGAATCATTCCTTTCTGGAATGAAGGGTCTTTTTGAAGAACATTATGTAACAATCCCTGAAGATAGATACGATGTATTAGAGAGTATGGTAGAAAAACTTGATGATATGGAGACAAAACTCAACGAGCAAATTGAGAAAAACGTTTCCCTTAACAGGCGTCTCGCAGAGTCGGTTGCTGATGGAATCCTAGACGAAGTTTCTGAAGGCCTTGCCGCTACTCAGAAAGAGAAGCTCGCTTCACTTGCTGAGAGTGTAGAGTTTGAAAGTGAAGGACAATATCGTGAAAAACTGGAGACATTGAAGGAAGCATATTTTGCTCCCAAGCAAAGTTCTCCTCATGCTAAATCTGAAAGTCTCTCAGAAGGTGTAGACAATGCTCCTGAATCTGTTTCAGGATCTATGGCTTCCTATCTGAAAACTCTTTCGGCATTTAACAAATAATTGAATTTAATATAATTCAAACCAAAACGTAAAACACTTTAAAGGTAAAACGCAAATGTTCCAATCTGAACATCTGCAGGAAAAGTGGGCACCCCTTCTGAACGCTGAAGGTTGCGACGAAATCAAAGATTCTCATCGTAAAGCTGTCACCGCTGTCCTGTTAGAAAACCAAGAAAAATTCCTCAAAGAGCAAAGTCAATTTGCTGAGTCTGGGTCATTCCTTACTGAGGCACCTACCAACGCTGTTGGTAATGGTGGATACACCTCTTCAGGTTCTGATACCGCAACTGCAGGTTTCGATCCTGTCCTGATCTCCTTGATCAGACGCGCAATGCCTAACTTGGTCGCATATGACCTTGCAGGCGTTCAGCCTATGTCTGGTCCTACTGGACTCATCTTCGCGATGCGTTCTAAGTACAAGACTCAGGGTGGAGACGAAGCACTGTTCAACGAAGCAGATACTGCATTCTCTGGACAAGACGCTAACTTCAACGTAACCGCTGGTTGGTCTGAGACTGCCGCTGGTATGGGTACTACTGCACAAGCAGGTGAGAACCCAGGCGCACTAGAACCAATTGGTTCCGCAACTTCCCTTGGCTACAACGTTGGCCAGGGTATGCGTACAGACAAGGCAGAAGATCTGGGCGACGGTATCGGCGCATTCAACCAGATGGCATTCTCGATCGAGAAAGTCACCGTTACTGCTAAGTCACGCGCACTGAAAGCTGAGTACAGTTTAGAACTGGCTCAAGACCTTAAGGCCATTCACGGTCTTAACGCTGAAGCAGAACTTGCTAACATCCTAAGTACAGAAATCCTCGCTGAAATTAACCGCGAAGTTATTCGTACTATCTACAAGGTTGCTGAGCAAGGTGCTGTTCAAAACGTTGCAACTCCTGGCATCTTCGATCTCGACATTGACTCCAATGGTCGTTGGTCTGTTGAGAAGTTTAAGGGTCTCCTATTCCAAATCGAGCGCGATGCTAACGCAATTGCACAAAGAACTCGTCGCGGAAAGGGCAACATCATCATGTGCTCTGCTGACGTTGCGTCTGCACTGACCATGGCTGGTGTACTCGATTACACCCCTGCACTCAACGCTAATCTTAACGTTGATGATACAGGTAACACCTTTGCTGGTGTTCTCCAAGGCAAGTATCGCGTCTACATCGACCCATATTCTGCTAACCTTACTTCCGCTAACGGAACTCCAGGTAATCAGTATTACGTCGTTGGTTATAAGGGTTCTTCTCCTTATGACGCTGGTCTATTCTATTGCCCTTACGTTCCTCTCCAGATGGTTCGTGCAGTTGGCGAGAATTCCTTCCAGCCCAAGATCGGCTTCAAGACTCGTTATGGTCTTGTTGCTAACCCCTTCGCTGAAGGAACTAACCAAGCACTTGGTGCTCTTACCACCAACAAGAACCGTTATTACAGACGTGTTGCTGTTAAGAACCTCATGTGATCGTGGATGTTGTGGAGCAGGATGCCCCACATGTCCTTTCAGACCTCCCCTTTCAGGGGGGGTCTTTTTTTATGAAATAGAAAGAAAAGAATTCAACTAAATACTTAGAAAACGATAAGATGGCAAGGTCCCAAATTGAAAATCGCAATTTTCTTGCTCCTACAGGATTTCAATTTAATTTAAAAAGAAGTCCGAAGGTTGCTTTTTTCTGCAATGAAGCCAACATTCCAGATGTAACTCTTGGTGTTGCAATACAACCAAATTACTTAAGGGATATTCCAACACCTGGAGATAAGTTAGAATTTGGTGACTTAAGCTTAAGATTTCTTGTTGATGAGAATTTAGAAAATTACATTGAACTTCAAGATTGGATTCGTGGATTGGGATATCCAGACTCCGTTCAAGAATTTAGGGATCTTAATAATGGTGGATTAGTGAATGGTAATTATATTAAGGATAAATTAAACATATATTCCGATGGAACATTACAAATATTGAGTAGTAGTTTAATTCCAAAGTTTAATATAAATTTTAAAGACTTATTTCCAACTTCACTCACAACTTTAACATTTGATGCTACAGATACTGATATTGAATATTTTACAGCAAACGCAGAGTTTAAGTATACATCATATGAAATAGTACCTATTGGTTCGGATCCGATAATTCCATATATACCAGCACCTACTATTAATCTAACTGCAAGTGAGTATACGAATATTTCAAATAAACAAGAAGTAACGTTATATTGGAATACAACAAATGCATCTAGTGTTAGTATTGATCATGGTGTTGGTATAACATCTACATTAAATGGTTCTATAACAATTAATGTTGACTTTGGAGATGCTCAGATTAAAACATATACGGCAACTGCTAAAGGTGCTGGTGGCGCACCTGCTACAGACAGCATTACACTAAGTCGTGGAACTGCCGCAACTGCAGATTACTTCCTTGCAACTTACACCTTTATTAGTGGTAATGACCTTGATACTAGAACTTCAGTCACAAGTCCTACTGGATATGGAACCACTGTTGGATTTGCACTACCCACAAGTATTGTTGGTGCTGGTATTAGTTGGGGTGGAGACAACACTGGAACAGGTGTTGAATCTATCCTATTTACTAAGCAAGAGTTTATTGACAACAATGTAGGTATTAATACAATCTCCATGGATTTTCGTGCAGGATGGCACTCCACAGGAACTGTTGGTTACAAACCAGTTGTTGTTAAAATTACTTCCTTTGCTGGTGGCGCAATGGTAAAAGATGCATATACATGGACAAACCCAACTGCATTAGAAACATTCGATGAGTTTACTTCAACTTCCAAAGTTATAACAGAAAGAATTTCAGGATCATCAGATATGGGCGAAAGAATTGCAATTATGAACCTTGATTTCGTTGAAGGTGTAGTTACATACACTTAATTGTGTGTTATGATTGAATTAAAAATTATTTTTGTTTAAATGGTTGATCTAGATAAACTTCAGGAGATGTGGGAAAAGGACTCAAAGATTGATATGGACAATCTCCACACAGAATCTACTAATATCCCATCTCTTCATGCAAAGTATTTTGAATTATATAATACTATTTTTCTAATGAGAAAGAAGGCAGAACAACAGAGGAAAAATATAAGGCACGAACGATATGAATACTTTAGTGGTAAGGCAGATCCAGAAGTATATGTAGAGAATCCATTTCCAAAGAAGATAAGAGATAAAGATACAATGACTAAGTATCTTGATGCAGATGAGAAGTTATCTACTTGTTCATTGAAGATTGATTATTATGATACTATGCTTGTTTACATTGAAAGTATTTTAAAAGTAATTCAAAATAGAACATTTCAAATAAAAAATGCAATTGAGTTTATGAGATTTAACTCTGGACTAGGGTAAATAAATACCCATAGATGAATGGATCTATGTGATTGATACGACAACTAATCTTGTTATTTCAAAATCCAACGAAGTATTTTTAAAGATTAATACTGAACCTCATATAGAATATGAACTTAGAGATCACTTTAAGTTTGAGGTTCCTAATGCAAAATTTATGCCACAATATCGTGGTAGGAATTGGAATGGCGAGATTCATTTATTTGATATGAAATCTAAGCAGATTTACGTAGGTCTGTTGGATAAAATTATTCAGTTTTGTAAGAATTACGGATACAGTTATAAATTTGAAAATAATAAATTTTATGGGACTCCATATGAAGAGAATGATCATATTTCATATGAAGGTGTCAAAGATTATATGCATTCGATTTGTGCTCATACTCCTAGGAAGTATCAGATTGAAGGAGTATATGGTGCTTTAAAGCATAATAGAAAACTATTAATATCACCAACTGCTTCTGGTAAATCTTTGATGATTTATTCTATAGTAAGATATTATGCAGATAAAGGACAAAAAATTCTCCTAGTTGTTCCGACAACATCTCTCGTAGAGCAGATGTATAAGGATTTTCTTGATTATGGTTGGAGTGCGGATTTATTTTGTCACAAAATTTATTCTGGTAGAGAAAAAAGCAATCAAGCACCGGTAACAATTACTACTTGGCAATCAGTATATAAATTAGATCGCACGTTTTTTGAAGAATATAATTGCATTATAGGTGATGAAGCTCATCTTTTTAAGAGCAAATCTTTAATAAATATAATGACAAAATTGCATCATGCAAAATATAGATTTGGTTTTACCGGAACATTAGATGGAACTCAAACCCACAAATGGGTTTTAGAAGGTTTATTTGGTCCATCATATAAGGTAACAAGAACTGATGAATTGATGAGACAAGGACATCTTTCCCAATTAGATATTCAATGTATTGTTTTAAAGCATAAACCACAGAACTTTGAAGTCTATGAAGATGAAATTCAATATCTTATTGGACATGAAAAACGTAATCGATTTATTAAAAATCTTGCATTAGATCTTAAAGGAAATACTCTTATTCTTTTTGCAAGAGTAGAATCGCATGGAGAGATACTGTATAAGTCAATAAATAGTAATACGAGTGATAATCGTAAGGTATTCTTTGTTCATGGTGGAGTAGATGCAGAGGAAAGAGAACAAGTAAGAGAGATAACAGAGCGTGAAAATAACGCAATTATCGTCGCATCTTATGGAACCTTTAGTACTGGTATCAATATTAAAAAACTCCACAATGTCATCTTTGCTTCCCCAAGTAAGTCTAGAATTCGCAATCTTCAAAGTATTGGAAGAGTTCTTAGAAAAGGAAAGGATAAAATAAAAGCAACGTTATATGATATTGCTGATGATTGTTCAACAAAATATAAAAAAAATTATACACTCAATCATTTTATTGAAAGAATTAAAACTTACAATGAAGAAAATTTTAACTATGAGATAATCTCTATTCAATTAAAAGTATGATGGAAGACGATTTTTATGCAACAATTAAATTAAAAACTGGAGAAGAAATATTTGCTAAAGTAGCAGCTGCAGAAGAAGATGATCGTACATTATTAATATTATCTAATCCAATTATTATTAGTGAGATTAAAGTAAGAACAGGACCTATAGGATATAAAATAGAACCTTGGTTAAAAACAACAACCGATGATATGTTTATTTTAAATTTAAGCGATGTATTAACGTTAAGTGAATCGTCTGATATAGAAATGATTATACTTTATCAGAATTATGTAAGACAATCTGATACTAATGGTACTAATGAATATAAAATTAATCGTAAGATGGGTTATATATCTAATGTAAGAGATGCTAAAGAAATCTTAGAAAAGATCTATAAAAGTAATTAGCTAAGCCATTCCTATGAACCCTAACAAAGGTATTCTACTCGATATTTAAAACTTGTCAAGTATTTGGTTAGGTGTTAAAATACCTACATATGTTGAGAATGTAGTTATGCTAAAAAGACCTATGGCCAAGAGGAAGAGATCCGAACATTATGTTAATAATAAGGAGTTTTTAGCTGCTTTAATTCGATATAGAGAAGATAGAGAAATTGCTGAGATTCAAGGAAAACCAAGACCAGTCATACCTCGCTACATTGGTGATTGTTTCTTAAAGATTGCTAATCATCTTTCTTTTAAACCTAACTTCGTCAACTATATGTTTAAGGAAGATATGATTTCTGATGGTATTGAGAATTGTGTTCAATACATTCATAACTTTAATCCAGAGAAGTCACAGAATCCCTTTGCATACTTTACTCAGATTATTCATTATGCTTTTCTTCGTAGGATTCAAAGAGAGAAGCGTCAGTTAGAAATTAAGAATAAGATTATTGAAAAATCTGGATTTAGTGAAGTCTTTGATGATAATAATACCATTGACGGATCAAACTATTCCGATTATAATCAAATTAAAGATGCTGTGCATTCAAAACTTCGTTATTGATGAATGAAAGTCGCAATTATCACTGATCAACACTTTGGATGCCGCAAAAATTCCAAATTGTTTCATGATTATTTCTTAAAATTTTATGATGAAATCTTTTTTCCTTATCTCAAGAAAGAAGGAATTACTGAAGTAATTGATATGGGTGACACCTTTGATAGTCGTAAGGGAATTGATTTTTCTGCACTAGCATGGGCAAAAGATAATTACTATGATCGTCTAAAAGAAATGGGGATCACAGTTCATACTATTGTGGGAAATCATACTGCATACTATAAAAACACAAATAAGATCAATGCGGTTGATCTCTTGCTTCGTGAATATGAAAATGTCCATGTGTATGACGTTGCAACTGAAGTTGAGATAGGCAATCTTCCCATATTGTTCATTCCATGGATTAATAAAGAAAATGAGGAAAGCACTTTTAGGTTTATTCAAACCTCAGATTGCTACTGTGCGATGGGGCATCTTGAACTGGCAGGATTTAGAGTTAATAAACAAATTGTTATGGAGCATGGACATGAAAGTAAACTATATTCAAAGTTTACCAAAGTCTATAGTGGACACTATCACACTAGATCGAATGATGGACGAATCTTCTATCTAGGTAATCCATACGAAATGTTCTGGACAGATGTTGGTGACAGTAGAGGATTTGCCATCTTTGATACCGAGACTCTTCTCCATTTTCATGTAGATAATCCTTTTAGATTATTTTATAATATCTATTATGAAGATACTAATTATCAAACTTTCGATGCAAGAGAGTATGAAAATAAAATTGTAAAAGTTATTGTTCGCAAAAAAACAGACATTAAAAAATTTGAAAAGTTTATTGATAAATTATACTCTTGCAATGTTTCTGAATTAAAGGTAATTGAAAACTTTGCAATTCAAGAGTCTGAGGAATTTGAAGCATTTGAATCTGAAGATACCCTTTCCATATTGAATAGATATGTGCAGGAGGCAGAAATAGATCTTGATAAATCTAAAATCAATAAAATGATTCAAGGCATTTATCAAGAAGCTTGCGAATTGGTGTAAAATGTTTATTTTAACAATTGATGGTAAAGAGACTGAAGGGGCATATTCAGTAACTGATGATGATGGACAAAAAATACTTTTCATGTTTCAACATGAAGATGATGCAATTCGTTATGCTATGATGTTAGAAGAAAATGGATTTCCAGAGATGCACATTTTGGAGATTGAAGATAGTGTGATGATAAAAACCTGTGAGTCGCACGGTTATCAATATACCCTTATTACTCCTAATGATATTGTAATACCCCCCGATGTTGAATATGATTTTATTTGAGAAGATTCGTTGGAAAAATTTCTTATCAACAGGAAATCAATATACTGAACTTGATTTTAAAAAAAATAATACCAATCTAATTGTAGGTGCTAATGGTGCTGGTAAGAGTACTGTATTAGATGCTCTTACCTTTAGTTTGTTTGGAAAACCATTTCGTAAAATTAATAAACCACAACTTCCAAATTCTATAAATGAAAGGGATTGTAGAGTTGAAGTTGAATTTAGTATTGGGAGTGTAAAGTGGAAGGTTGTGAGGGGGATTAAACCAAATGTCTTTGAAATTTATAGGGAAGATGTATTGCTTGATCAAGATGCAGCAGCATTAGATCAACAGAAGTGGTTGGAAAAGAACCTTTTAAAGATGAATTATAAATCTTTTACTCAGATTGTAATTCTTGGTAGCAGTACTTTTGTTCCTTTTATGCAGTTGAATGTATCAAATCGAAGAGAAGTTATTGAAGATCTTCTTGATATTCGTATTTTCTCCTCCATGAATTCTGTGATTAAAGAAAAGATTCGTTTAGTTAAAGAAGATATTAAAACTTTAGAACTTAAGAAAGAGTCTCTTAATGATAAGGTTAAGATGCAAGAAGAGTTTATTGAAGAACTTGAAAGTCGTGGTAATGCAAATATAGATTCAAATATGAATAAGATTGATAATCTTTTGGATGAGGAAAATGAGTATATTTTGAATAATGAGAGTTTAAACTATAAGATGGAAACTCTTCAAGAGCATGTGAGTGATGTTGCAGGTGCTACAGATAAACTTCGTAAACTTAGTAACTTAAAAGGTAAAATATCTCAGAAGGTAACAACGATTACTAAAGAGCATAAGTTTTTTGCTGATAATGTAACATGTCCTACATGTACCCAATCAATCGAGGAGGAGTTTAGAATAAATAAAATCGAAGACGCTCAAACCAAAGCAAAGGAGTTGCAATCTGGTTATAAAGAACTAGAAGAAGCAATTAAAGAAGAGGAAGAGAGAGAGCGTCAATTTACAAACTTAAGTAAGGAGATTACTAATCTAACGCATGGCATTTCTAAAAACAATACAAAGATTTCTGGTTGTCAACGACAAATCAGAGATCTGGAATCGGAAGTTCAAACTATTACCGATCAACTTGCAAACAGAAATACTGAGCATGACAAGTTAGCAAATTTCAAAGACAACTTAAAAACTACATACGATCAATTAGCTTCAAAGAAGGATACAATTAACTATTACGATTTTTCGTATAGTTTGCTTAAAGACGGTGGAGTTAAATCAAAAATCATCAAGAAGTATCTACCGCTGATAAATCAGCAAGTAAACCGTTATCTACAGATGATGGACTTCTACATAAATTTTACTCTTGATGAGGAGTTTAACGAAACCGTCCAATCCCCAATTCATGAAGATTTCTCTTATGCTTCTTTCAGCGAGGGAGAGAAGATGAGGATAGATTTGGCACTTTTGTTTACTTGGAGAGAAGTAGCAAGGTTTAAGAATTCTGTTAATACTAATCTGTTAATTATGGATGAGGTGTTTGATAGTTCTTTAGATGGAATGGGAACAGAAGAATTTCTTAAGATTATTAGATATGTTGTTAAAGATGCTAATATATTTGTAATCTCTCATAAGACTGGTATGGAGGACAAATTTGAAAGTGTCATAAGGTTTGATAAGGTTAAAGGTTTTTCTGGTATGGTAAATTCAAAGGAGTAAAATTAATGGAAAATGAGCACCACATTCGCAGACCAGTTGATTATGGAAAGGAGTTTCACAAGTCTGGAATGACTTTGATAACTGATCCTAGAAGTGATCGTTACCTCAGTAAGATAGAAGACAATGTTAGTTCCCAATCGCTTTCATCACTCCAAAAAGGAGCAGAAGAGAAAACTTAAACCACAAGCATTACGTCAAGCAAAGGCAAGACGGCAAGCACTCAAGAGGAAACTCAAGGGTGCTTTTTTAATGAGTATAAACTCGTAGGCATTTATTTTTGTAAAAAATAGTCCTTTTATGTTGGTTCCCTGACTAAATAGTGATAGAATTGGAGAGCATATGTAACCAAGGTTTGGTTATGAGTTCACTTTAAACAATGGAGAAGTCATCAGTGCATAATCTAGTATCCTATAATCAATTAGCCGGTTGGAAAAGCAAAGTAGAAGATATTGAGGAAGCGAGTCATGAATCGGCAGTAAATGATTATTTTCAATGCCTCACCGAGTGTGATGACAACGCTCAATTATGTAAGCGTATTTGTAAGGAGGTTTTAGTCTAGAAATTAACCAATTAAATAAGTGTCCTACCCTCGCCTTTCTGGTGGGGTTTTTTAGTATAATAGGTTCATACGAAACAAAAGCATGGCTGTTCAACTGGAAATCAAGTCTCAACTAGCAAAACTGCTTGCTACTGAGGACTTGGTAGTAGAGCACAAACAGGTATCCAGTGCTCAGTTTAATGTCCATACGCGAGTCCTTACACTTCCTCTATGGGAGAAGGCAAGCAATACTGTATATGACCTTCTGGTAGGTCATGAGGTAGGACATGCACTATTCACACCAGATGAGGATTTTGGTAATGTCCCACATCAGTTTGTGAATGTTGTAGAGGATGCGCGGATTGAGAAGTTGATGAAGCGCAAATATATGGGACTTGCTAAAACCTTCTACAAAGGATATGAGGAACTGAGTGATGAGGACTTCTTTGAGCTTGAGGACCAAGATATTTCTACTTTTAATCTTGCTGATCGCGCCAACCTCTATTTTAAAATTGGCAATTATATTTCTATTGATTTTTGCGTAAAGGAGCAAGAGATTATTGATATGATTGGAAGGTGTGAAACCTTTGATGATGCGAAGAAGGCAGCATTTGTTCTATATGAATACTGCAAGCAAAAGAAAAAGGAAGAAGAGAAGGATCAAGAAGTTAAATCTAATCAAGAAGGAAATAGTGTTCCTCAAGATGCGAATAGAGAAGAAGGAGAAGAAGGAGATACTTTAGATGAAACGGAAGATGGTGAAGATAAGAAAAGTAATGAAGGTGCTTCTGATGATAAAAAAGATGAACTAGATGTTAATACTGCTAATTCATTAAGTAATAATCTTGAGAACCTTACGAATAATAATGGTGATGAGAATGTTTATGTAGAATTTCCTGATGTTGATTTAAAAAGTATTATTGCTTCTAATGAAGATTTTCATAAAGAATGCGAAGATAGTTTTAAGGAACAACAGGAGAATTCTAATATTTCTAGAACAAGGTATTTTGAAGATACTAAGGATCTCTTTAAAAAACCTGATGCAAGTTTTAATGAATTCAAGAAAAATGCACAAAAAGAGGTTAATTATCTTGTTAAAGAATTTGAATGTAGGAAGGCAGCTGACAATTATGCTCGTTCTAGTATTAATCGCACTGGGGTTCTCTCTACAAAGAATCTTCATACTTATAAATTCAATGAAGATCTTTTCAAGAAGATAACTACTGTTTCTGATGGTAAGAATCATGGTCTAGTTTTTATTCTAGATTGGTCTGGTTCTATGGCAAATGTTCTTGAAGATACATTGAAGCAACTGTATAACTTAGTTTGGTTTTGTAGAAAGGTATCTATTCCTTTTGAAGTGTATGCTTTTTCAAATACTTGGAACAGTTATAGGAATTGTAATGAACTTCCGCTAGAACACGTTAAGAAAGAAGTAGGAAAATTTCATATAGATTGTGAGTTTGCTTTAATGAATATCCTTACTCATAGGACGAATAGTAAAACAATTGATCGTCAGATGAAGATTATTTGGAGACTTTCTAATTATTATAAAAATTATCCTGAGTATTATGTACCTAACCGTGCTCAACTTTCTGGGACACCTTTGAATGAATCATTGGTATCATTGTATAAGATTCTTCCAAAATTCCAAAAAGATAATAACCTTCAAAAGGTTCAATGTGTTATTCTTACTGATGGAGAAGCAAATCAACTTCCTTACTATGTTAGCATTCCAACTAATGATGGTAATTTTCGTGTAGGATGTCGCTCTGTCAGACCAGATAAAACTTTCATTAGGAATCGTAAGACTGGAAGAACTTATAAGTTTGGGTATCAATGGCATGAATTTACCGATGCCTGTTTAAGAAATATTTGTGATACTTATCCATCTGTGAATTTTATTGGTATTAGAGTTCTTGCTAATCGTGATGCTATTGCGTTTATGAAGTTATACTATACTCATTATAATAGTGATCAATGGATTATCCTTGAAAAACTTCAACGTGACTGGAAAAAGAATAGAAGTTTTGTGATTAATGACTCTGGTTATCATGCTTACATCGCACTTTCTGGAACTTCTCTTTCAAATGATGATTCCTTTGAAGTAAAAGAAGATGCTACCAAAAGTCAAATTAAGAATGCTTTTATAAAATCACTTAAGACTAAAAAACTAAATAAAAAGGTATTGAGTGAGTTTATTTCTCTAATCGCATGAAGACATTCCAGGAATTTGTGTTAGAATGCTCTCAGATAGATGAGAGTAGTCTTAACCGCATCAAAAGTAAATCGGATAAGGGAGGAATGGCTATCCTCTCCCGTAGTAGGGGTGACAAATCCGATAAAGAGAATAAGCAACGCCACGGAGAACTCAAGAGAAGAGTTCGTGGTGCTGGTCTTCCTGGAGGAACTAGTGTTTCTGGAAGATATACTGAGAATCCTGGTACTAAGGATGAAAAGAAAGTTGGTGAGAGATCACTGGTAGTTACTCCTGGTAAATCTGGTAAGAAGAAGTTTAAGAAGAAGGTTGAAAAACTTGGTACTGAACAAGGTATGAAGCAGAAGAAAAACTTTAAAGGTTCTTCTTCAGACAATCAAGACTCTGTTCTAATTCAGAGGAAGAAAGGAGGAGATGCAAGTTTAAAAGGAACTTCTAAAACTTCTTGGCCTGGTAAAGGCAAAAATGTAAAAACTGGTAAGATGAAACCAGGTAGAACTGGTGAATTTGATACTAAAGTCAAAAAGAAAACTTTTACTTATGAACAAACTATTTGATGATTCCAATTGGCGTGAAGAGTACCAAGGCATGAAAGTCTTGAGTACTATTCAGGTAGAATGTCTGAAGAATGGACCAAAGAGTCTATCTCAGAGTTGGATGATGCAAGCTATGAAGAATGATTGGAAAAAGAAGAAGGGTTATAAAGATCCTGAACCACCTGATTGCCAATCATCCTTTAAGCAGTGGGAAGACAGTATAGGAAGTGTCACTAAGGACTCCTAAACCTCCTTTCACTACCTTATAATAAGGTCATTGAAACAAAAACATTATGCCTCGTACTTTGAAAATGACTGACGACCAAATTGTTAATGATCTCAAAAATACATATGGTGTAGAATTTACTGCTGCTGATATTCGTGGATACTGTGCTTCTTCTGGTGTGTCATATCAGACAGTAGCGAAACGATTGGACCAATATAAAGTTGGTCGTGGTAAGTGGAATCTAGAAGTAACAACAGAAGTGGTTAAGAAGATTGAAAATTCTTTTAATTCTCCTGCTGTTCAACCTCAAGTAGAACAAAACCTTATCCCTGCAACCGATGATACCTTCGTCAAGTTTGGTCCTTTTAACGATATTAAGTCCATTCTCAAATCCGGTATTTTCTATCCTACGTTCATTACAGGACTTTCCGGTAATGGTAAAACGTTTAGTGTCGAACAAGCGTGTGCCCAACTTAAAAGAGAACTAATCCGTGTTAATGTTACAATTGAAACTGATGAGGATGATCTTATTGGTGGTTTCCGTCTTGTTAATGGCGAGACCGTCTGGCACAATGGCCCAGTCATTGAAGCCCTCCAACGAGGAGCAGTCTTGCTCCTTGACGAAATCGACCTTGCCAGCAGCAAAATTCTCTGTCTTCAACCAATTCTGGAAGGGAAAGGAATCTTCCTCAAGAAAATTGGCAAATACATTGCGCCCTCAAAAGGCTTCAACGTACTCGCCACCGCAAATACTAAAGGTAAAGGTTCAGACGACGGACGATTCATTGGAACTAACGTGCTCAACGAAGCCTTCCTTGAGAGATTCCCTGTAACCTTTGAGCAGGAGTATCCAAGTCCTGCTACTGAACAGAAGATTCTTGAGGGTATTTCTCTTGATCTTGGTATTGAGGATCGTGATTTCTGCAAACGACTTGTAGACTGGGCAGATATTATCCGCAAGACTTTCTATGATGGGGGTATTGATGAAATCATCAGCACTCGTCGTTTGGTACACATTGTGAAGGCATATAGTGTTTTCAATCACAAACCAAAATCAATTCAAGTCTGTATTAATCGTTTCGATGATGAAACTAAGCAGGCATTCTTAGAACTATATGATAAAGTTGATGCTGACTTTGTGATGCCTGATTATGTTATTATGCCTAAAGTTTGACCCTATAGATATTATCTGATATAATTATGACAAACTCTTGGTCCCTTTTATATGATGAATTGTATATGAATAAAGATAAAATCACTAAAGTAGATGGTTATTCTGTTGATACCATCAGTTTTGGAGATTATGATGAAGACACTAATGAAATTAAATTAACACCTATGACTCCCGAAGATCAAATTGATCTAAATCTTGAACCTCTATCTAAAACTGGATTTTGGAAATATGAGGAAGATAAAACAATGAAAGATATTCGTGATTATCTTTCGCGCACATATAATGCACACTATACATCAAAAGATTCCAAAACTCAAACTTTGGATCTAATTGATAGTATTGGTGATGCAGAACCATTCTGCAGATCTAATGCGATTAAATACCTTTCTCGCTTTGGTAAGAAAAATGGAAAATCGAAGCAAGATATTTTAAAGGCAATTCACTATTGCATTCTTCTTTACCATTTTGCTGGAATTCATAATGAAATTAAGGGAACCTATGAAACTTTCTGATAAAACTCTTTCTGTACTTAAAAACTTTTCCTCTATTAATCAATCAATTCTCTTTAAGGAGGGGAATAAACTTCGCACTATTAGTGTGATGAAAAACATTCTAGCTGAAGCAACAATCAATGAGGAATTTTCTAGAGATTTTGGTATCTATGATCTAAACCAGTTTCTTAATGGACTAACTCTTCATACAAGTCCTGAATTGGATTTTGCTAATGATAGTTATGTTGTCATTCGTGAAGGTAAAATGCGTTCTAAGTATTTTTTCGCTGATCCTAACGTAATCGTCACTCCTCCCGAAAAAGCAATTAATCTTCCTAGTGAAGATGTTTGTTTTGAATTGAGTACTGAGCAACTTGATAAATTGTTGAAAGCATCTGCTGTTTATCAACTTCCTGATCTCTCTGCTGTTGGAGAAAACGGTATAGTGAAAATTGTTGTTCGTGATAAGAAGAATTATACTTCCAATGATTTCTCTATTGTTGTTGGAGAAACTGATGCTGAATTCTCTTTTAATTTTAAAGTTGAGAATATCAAAATTCTTCCTGGTACTTATGAAGTAGCAGTCTCTCAAAAACTTCTTTCTCGCTTTACAAGTAAGAATCATGATCTCACTTATTATATTGCACTTGAACCTGATTCTACTTTTGGATGATGAAAGATTGGTATTCGATTTATAAAAATCTTCCTGAGGGTGAGTTAGATAAGATTGCTGTCCTTCGTGTAATGGAATGTGCCAATGGAATCATTCAACATGCATATAGAGATAATGCTTCATATAAACTCTCTATTGAAGATACTCGTCGTGCTATGAAATTTAGTATGGGATGTATTAAGAGAATGGCAATTCCTCTCAAAGAGGAAACCATTACTTTTGCGCCTGAAACTGAAAAACTCATGCGCGAAGCAAGAGATCTTTATATTCGTGGCATAAAAAATGGAGATGATGAGGCATATGCTGAATTTATGGCAATCTCTAAAGCAACAGCAAGGGTTTGTGGTTTATCTAGGATCATGAAAGGTAGGCAAATCTTAGAAGAAAATATTGACGATATTCCCACAGAAACGCTAAAGTGGGGTGTGGAATATTTGATGAAATTTTTATGAAGAAAAAAGATTATGATGGTCCTTTATATGCTCCTTGGTGGAAGGTAGAAGAGGGTAAAAGGAAATTTCGTGAATGGTTAAAAAAACATGGAAATAAAGATGAGTCGTGATGAGTTTCTTTGGGTTGAGAAATATAGACCTAAAACTATTGAAGATTGTATTCTTCCTGACAATATTAAGAAGACTTTTCAAGACTTCCTAGATAAGGGGGAAGTTCCTAATTTGCTTCTTGCTGGTCCAGCGGGATGTGGGAAGACTACCGTAGCTAAAGCACTCTGTAACGAACTTGGAGTAGATGTTTATGTCATCAATGGATCCGATGAGGGACGCTTCCTTGATACGGTCAGAAATACTGCAAAAAATTTCGCTTCGACCGTCAGCCTTTCGTCGTCTGCTAGACACAAAGTCATCATCATCGATGAGGCTGATAACACAACAAACGACGTACAACTCCTACTACGGGCGTTTACTGAGGAGTTTTCTGGCAACTGCAGATTCATCTTCACCTGCAACTTCAAAAACAAAATCATCGAACCCCTCCACTCCCGATGCGCCTGTATTGATTTTTCCACCAATTCCAAAAGTAAACCACAACTTGCCGCCCTCTTCTTTAAAAGACTCCAAGAAATCTTGGGTACAGAAGGTATTGAATATAGTAACAAGGTCCTGGTAGAACTTATCAACAAACACTTTCCTGATTGGAGACGTGTTCTTAATGAGTGTCAACGTTATTCTTCAAGTGGTAAGATTGACACTGGCATTCTTGCAACCTTTAGTGACGTTAAAATAAATGATTTGGTTAAGAAACTTAAGGAAAAGGATTTTCCTGAAGTACGTAAGTGGGTCGTCAATAATTTGGACAATGATACTTCTGTACTTCTGCGTCGTATTTACGATGCTTGTTATGATTCCATGGTTCCGAATAGC
>Ga0315331_10001498_pt1 | contig 17524 bp, 8 predicted proteins | sample M160m34915metaG_FD_203456 | JGI IMG/M metagenome (GOLD analysis project Ga0315331, IMG submission 203456) | Ammonia-oxidizing marine archaeal communities from Monterey Bay, California, United States - M1 60m 34915 | ecosystem: Environmental > Aquatic > Marine > Intertidal zone | place: USA...
GTCCTTGCAGTTGGCGACGCCACTGGGAAATCTGCTCCGCGTTCAGTTTGCCGTGATGAGCCACCAGCATATCAGCCTGGCAGGCCGTACCCTCCATGGCATAACCGGTCATACCCAAGACGGACAGTGGCCCCTCGCTAACGAAACGGGCTAACCGGTGAATTTGCAGCGCATCGGCAATGGCTTCAGCGTTTTTTCCCTCGGCCAGGTGAAGTGTTACCCGGATCGACAGAGCTCGCCCCATCGTTCGAAAGCCCGGAATCGCTGGCAAAATGGATCGAACCACTGCGAATTCGGAATCCGAATCGCTTATCAACGGACAATAATAGCGTGAACGTTGGGTGGCCTTGCGAAGTTGCCGCAGCGGTTCCTTGTTGACTTCCAGCCACGCCGCCAGTTGAGGAAATTCACGTCCTGTCCACGGCCGCTGCTGGGCGACCTCGAACTGCTCTTCAAGTTCATCGTTTAGATTCCGGGTGATGCCGTAGAGACGGGTGGGAAGGCGTGTCTCTCGATTTAGCTCAATACCTTCTTTCCGGGCAACCGTTTTTACAGCGAAATGGTAGATGTCTGAAACGCGAATACCTTCTGCCGTTAATGGAGCAATTCCCAGTTGCCTGTAAAACGAGGTTTTCTGCACAGGACTAAACTCTTCAATCCCATGCTGTGCCCCCACCAATTGGAGAAGTGACACGAAAGCATTATTTCCTGGCGTAACATCGCGACTTGACAGGGCATTGATGGCCGCCAGGTAATCGACGTAACCATCTTTCCTAAGTGGAGAAGTAATCCGCGTCGTCTCTTTGGATACCGTGAACGGCAACTTCGCAATAGGTTCTACTGCTGGCAAGTTATCCTCAGCAACCAAGCCAAAACCGACTAACACGGCAAGGCATCCCGTGGCAAGGATTTGTCGACTAGTCATCTTATTTCCTTCCCTAAAACCGAATCATTCTAGGCAATGATCTCGCGGATCGGTTTACCGTGGTCAATATCGAGCCGCTTGCGACCTGGAATTTCCAGCTTGCGAGAATCAAGCCCCAGCTGTTGCAAGATCGTGGCATGCACATCGGTCACGTAGTGCCGATCCTCGACGGCGTGGAAACCGATCTCGTCGGTCGCCCCATGCACCACGCCCCGCTTTAAACCACCACCGGCCATCCAAACACTAAATCCAAAGATGTGGTGATCCCGGCCGTTACCACTCTGGGATCCAGGCGTCCGACCAAACTCGCTGGCAAAGATCACCAGCGTCTCATCCAGCAGACCGCGGCGGTCCAGGTCTTCCAGCAATCCGCCAATCGGTTGATCCACCGCCATGGCATTCTTACTGTGATTGGCCTGCAAGCTACTGTGCGCGTCCCAGGAACCGGCCCCGCCGGCACCATGCTGGATCTGAACAAAGCGGACGCCCCGTTCCACCAGGCGTCGCGCTGCCAGGCAATCCTGACCAAAGGCACGCGTGGCCGGCTTATCGAGCCCGTAAAGCCGCGCCGTTTCGGCGGTCTCCCGGGAAAAGTCCATCACCTCGGGTACCGACTGCTGCATGCGAAATGCCAACTCGTAGGAAGCGATCCGTGCTGCCATGGCTGGATCATCCGGGTACTCCACGCCTCGCAGTGCATTGAGTTCGCCAATCAGATCCTGGCCAATCTTGCGAGCCTCTGCTTTCACTGGTCGACCGGGCTGGCCGAAGTTGAGCGGGTTTTTGGGATCAACCCGCAGCGGTACTGCGTCGTGCGCGGGGCCGAGGTAATGCCCATCACGCTTGTTCCAGTACTCCCGGTTCCCAATCGAGATAAACTGGGGCAGGTTATCGTTGAGCGACCCCAGTCCGTAATGGACCCAGGCCCCCAGCGTGGGAAAGTTTCCATCATTGCGATGGCGACCTGAGTGAAACTGGGTCTGGGCTCCATGGTTACTGTCGGTCGTCCACATCGAGCGAACCACCGCCAGCTTGTCCACGTTGCGAGCCAGGTGGGGGAACCAGTTACTGATCTCGATCCCACTTTCCCCATGTTTTTCGTATCCAACTTGTAGCGGATAAAGCGTATTACGCTGATTCCCGTTGGCATCAGGAACGACCAGCCGTTCCAACGCCAACTTCTTCGGATCCTGGGTATCAGCAAAAGGCGTATCGGCAATCGTCTTGCCGGCGTACTTGTTGAGCATCGGCTTGGGATCAAAACTCTCCATCTGGCTCACGCCACCATTCATGAAGAGCCAGATCACGCTCTTGGCCTGTGGAGCGAAATGAGGCTGGCCGGTCGGCTTTCCATGCGACTCCGCTCCCTGGCCTTCCCGGTGCAACATCGCCGCCAGGGCCAGACCCGTGAAACCCTGGCCCACGTCAGCGAGAAATGTCCGGCGGTTTTGATGTTTTGTGTTCATAGGATCGTCGTTATCCCCTGCCAATTACCTAACGCAGTGTCACGAAATCATTGTGATTAATCAGTGTCCAGACCAGTTGCATCCGCGCATCTTTCCCGGATCCTCCCGGCAGTCCCTGCCAGGCCAGGAGCGCTTTCTTACTGGCTGCCACTTCCGCAGGTCCTGGGTGAATGCCGAGCAAAACAGCAAAGGCTCGACGAACGAATTGCTCGTCGTCGGCGATACCTTCTGACAGCCGGGTGGCAATCTTGCCCGCCGCATCCTGCACCAACGTACTGTTGGTCAGCGCCAGGGCCTGCTGCGGAACGATACTCTCCTCTCGGCGGTAGCAATCGGTGACTCCCGCCTCGTCAAACGTGGTCAGGAACAGGTTGCGAGCATTGTTCGAGTGAAAGAAATAGAGACTGCGGCGCTGCGAACTGGCCTGCGCAGCCGCCAGGATGGGTGGGCCCCCCATTGTCAGGTCAAGGGTTCCCGCCAATGACAGGATCGAATCCCGCATCACCTGGGACTGCAGCCGGATCGGCTCCCGTCGCCACCAGTAGCGATTCTCCGGATCTTTCGCCACGTTGGCCTCCGCCCCGGCAACCGACGAACCCATCCGGTAGGCCGCCGAGGTAACGATCAGGCGATGCACATGCTTCATGCTCCAACCGTTTTCCATCAATTCGACGGCCAACCAGTCAAGCAGCTGGGGATGATCCGGTCGGCTGCCCTTACGACCAAAGTCAAAGACGGTGGAAACCAATGGCCGTCCCATATGACGCATCCAGATCTGGTTCACCGCCACGCGGGCTGCCAGCGGATTGTCTCGATCGGTGATCCAGTTGGCCAGTGCCGTACGGCGTCCCGTGCTTTGCGGCGGAAAGGCAATCGTGGGATCATCGGTTCGTGACTCCAGGAACCTCGTCGCGGACCATTTCGCTCCCACGAATGATGCCACTGTCGCCTTGGGATCGACCGGAGCGTTTAACTGTTTCTGTACGGTTGTCGCTGATTTGCTGGCCGTGGCAAGTTCTTTTTGAATCGCCGCCTTCTTGTTCGCCGCAGCTGAAACCAGTCGCATCTCTGCACCGGCCACCGTGCGACGATGCTGCAGCAAGGCCAACTGCTGCTGCGCCCGGATGGCCGTTTCTTTTGTTTGCTGCTGGTGATCTTCCGCCTCATCCTGCCAGGCAGCACGCAGCGCGGCGCCCCGCTTCTGCACGGCCATCTTTTCCATCTCGGCAATCTGCAGATCCATCTCCGCCAGCTTGATGGCACCCGCTGCCTTCGTGACCGCTGCCTGCGCCGCCGGCACCGTCAGCGGTTCCTGGGTCGGCTTGCTCGCTGCCTCGGCCATTTTCACGGCAGGGTCAAGAGCCTTGAGCGAGAACTCATGGAACGTCGACAGGGCGTCAAACGTCGTCAGTTGCAACACGCCATCGCGACGAGCCAACGGCGTGTGCCAGGCCACCACCAATTGATCGTCCAGGAATGCGTTGAGCAGGGTCCCTCGCACCCTGATGCGCAGGCGATATTCTTTTCCCACCTCCACTGGCATGGCTCGCATACCCGTGGACGGGTAGGTCGACTTACCACCCTTGCTAAACGCGGCCTGGACCTTGGAACCACCCGAGACGGCACTGGCATACACATGTTGTTCACTGTCGGCAGCCGTCGCCGGTTGGGTCGGATCGACCTGGCTAACATCGTACGCAATTCCCACGCTCCGCCACTTGCTCCCGCCACGCGTCGTGAAACGTACCATGGCCTCGAAATCCCGGGGCGGCGTCACGAGCAATCGCAGGGCAGCCCGCTGGGCACCATCACGATTCTGTTCCACGGCACCAGGCTTGTGAACCCAGTCACCGCCGAACAGCTTCCAACGTTTCTTATCGAGTTGGTCGAACGTGTCGTGAACCAGCAATTCACCGGGTGTGCCGGACGGCTTCGTCGATGGCATCGGTTTCGGTTTTGCCTTACCAGCAAGTTCTGCAAGCTTCTTACTGGCTGCCACATGTTGCTGCTGGGCTTTCTTGACTGCTGCCTGGGCCGTGGCAACCTTCTTCGTGGCAGTGGCCACGTGGGTTTCCAGGATCCAGGGCTGACGCTCCGGTTGCCAGGCTACCGCGGGCAGCGTAACTGGCTTGATTTGCAGCGGTTTGAAAGCCAATACTTCCGGTACACCAGGCTTCATAACGACCGACTTGTCCGGGTTCTTTTCGTTACCTCGCACGAACAGGTAGGTGGGGGTTTCCAGTTCACCGTCAAAGGCCCGCGGAATTCCATCTCGCAGGACATCCGCCTCACCGGAAACCACGTCCGTACGTACGTGGTACGGTTCGAAAAACGCTCGCATCCGGTAGAAATCCTGCTGCGCAATCGGATCGAACTTATGATCATGGCACTTGGCACAATTGAACGTCAGCCCGAGAAATCCCTTGCCAACATGTTCCACGGTTTCTTCCATCCACTGATGTCGGTTGAAGAGAAACCAGTTCCTGGCCAGGTAGCCGGTACCTCGCAGCTTGTCGATATCGCCGGGATGGAGTTCATCCCCGGCCAACATGAGCCGCACCATCTCGTCGTACGGCATGTCGTCATTAAGTGATTCCACGATCCAATCGCGCCAGTGCCAGATGTGTTTCTGGCTATTGCGCAGTTGCGCGCCCAGTCCCCACCAGTCGCTGTATCGCCAGACATCCATCCAGTGCCGTCCCCAGCGTTCACCGTAGCGCGGATCATCCAGCAGATGGGTAACGACCTTTTCATACCACTGTGGCGACTTATCTTTTTCAAAGGCCGCGATCTCTGCGACCGTTGGTGGAACACCAACCAGGTCGATGTACAACCGTCTCAACAGGATCACTCGCGGAGCCTCACCTTGCGGGACCAGCTGATGCTGGCGATATTTTGCCGCCAGGAAGGCATCAATCGGGTTACCCGGTCCGCCCGCGGGAACCGCCGGACGTTCAACACGTTGGAATGACCAGTGATCTGCCGGCGCAATCTCGGCCACTTCCTCAGCCGGCACATGAGCTCCTGCCTTGATCCATTGTCGGATGCTGGCGATCTGCTCCGGTTCCAGCGGCTCTCCTTCCGGTGGCATGCGGTGGTCGAGATCGTCCGAGCTCACTCGCTCCAGCAGTTTACCGCTCTTGAGAACACCAGCCGCTTGCATCTGCTTGGCCGTATCGAGTCGGAGATCCGATTCCTGCTTCAAGGCGCCGTGACAGGCGTAGCAGCGAGCGCGCAGCAGCGGCTTGATCTTCTCCAGGTAAACCTGGGATTCCTCACCGATTACGGGGCGCGCCATCACGGACCAGCCGATCAGCAACAAGAAAGGATAAAAACGAATCATGAGGTGTTTCTTCATGGGACCCAAGCAATGACCTATCCAACATTCCCATGATAACAAAAGCCCCTGATTCGTGTCTGCCAGTTTCTGGGTGAGGAGTCATCGACAGGCCTTTTCCACTGAAAAACTGCTGCAAGGATATGGGCAACGGCGAAAATCAGTTACAACCAACAGCAGCAAATCCATGGCATCTCTCGAACATCCGACCCACAAGGAATTCCCATGAAGGTTACGAAATCCCTCCTCCTGCTGATCAGCACAATTCTTTTGTTGGCGGGTACGTGCATGGCTCCTGTTGAGGCAGCCAACCAGGCCAGCAAGAAAAAGCAAAGCTATGTCCTGATCGTGGTAGATGACCTGGGCTACATGGACGTGGGTGCCTACAACCCCAAGACGTTTTACGAGACGCCCAACATCGACGGGCTGGCTCGCTCCGGGATGAAGTTCACGGACGGCTATGCGGCCAACCCAGTCTGTTCACCAACACGCTTTGGTATCCAGACGGGACGTTATCCATCACGCAAGGATGCCACGAATTTTTTCAGCGGCCGACGTGGCGGCTTTTTCAAGTCAGCGCCGCTGCATGACCGCATGGATCATGAAGAAGTGACCATGGCTGAGGCACTCAAGCAACGGGGTTACACGACGTTCTTTGCTGGCAAGTGGCACCTGGGCCCGGAAGAATTCTGGCCGGAGAGCCAGGGGTACGACGTCAATCGTGGCGGCATTACCCGCGGTGGCCCCTATGGGGGCAAGCGGTATTTCTCACCCTACGGAAATCCTCGCCTGAAAGATGGCCCCGAGGGAGAGCACCTGCCCGACCGCCTGGCCACCGAAACCTGCCAGTTCATCGAGAAGAACAAGGATCAGCCGTTCCTCGCCGTGCTGGCTTTCTATAGTGTGCACACGCCCCTGATCGGGCGTCCTGACCTGGTTGCCAAGTACAAGAAAAAGGCCGCCTCGATTACTGGCCCGGAATTTGGCGAGGAAGAAATGGTCTTTCCCAGGAACAAGGGACCGCGCAAGGTCCGCATCCTGCAAAAACATGCCGTCTACGCAGCCATGGTTGAGGCCATGGACCTGGCGGTCGGCAAGGTACTCAAGAAACTCACCGACCTGGGATTGGAGGAAGACGTCGTAGTCTGCTTTACCTCCGACAACGGCGGACTTTCCACGAGCGAAGGATCGCCCACCTCGAACCTGCCGCTGCGAGGTGGCAAGGGATGGCTCTACGAGGGAGGCATCCGGGAGAATTTCATTGTCCGCTGGCCCGGCGTGACGAAGGCTGGCTCCGTTTCATCGCACCCGGTCATGAGTACCGATTTCTTCCCCACCTTCGTGCATGCCGCTGGTGGCAAAGTGGCCGGTGCCGGCCCGATCGATGGCGTCAACCTGATGCCGCTACTCAAGGGAGGCGATTCGCTGGACCGCAAGAACCTCTACTGGCACTATCCTCACTACAGTAACCAGGGTGGTTTTCCCGGTGCTGCCGTACGCACGGGCAACTGGAAATTGGTCGAACGCTTTGAAGATGGTCGTGTCCACCTGTACGACCTGTCGAAAGACATTGGCGAACGCAATGACCTGGCGGCCGGCAACCCGGAGCGAGTTAACAGCATGCGTAAAGACCTGCATGCCTGGTACCGGGAGGTGGACGCCAAGTTCTTACAGGCCAAATCTGCCGATGGCCCCCAACCCTGGCGACCGTCGACAGATTAACATCGTCCCCGCAACAGATGGGAACTAGTTCAGCATTGCACTGCCATGCACCAGTTGGCCATCCAGGGCCAGGGCACTGGCCATGAACGAATCGTCCACCTGGGGCGGAGAAGCGAGCTGGGGCACCATGGCTGCCGGTGACCATTTCGGCATTCCCGGTGTCCAGACACGGGTCGACAGGTCAATCGAACCCTGTGCCAGCATTTGCTGAATCACCTCGATACTGACTGGCCCCTGCAATTCACCATTGCTGGCATAGTGCCAGGGAGTTTCATCCGAGGAAGAAGACTCGATCTCGACCCGGTAGGTTTCCCCGGCTGCTACCGCTGGCACCCGTTGCCAGGAAGCAAAGCGAAAACGCCCAACGGCTTCTTCCACGTCCTGCTCGCGGAGTTCAGCCAGTTGCTGCTTGCACTCCACCGCATCCAGAGAAAATCCCCGCACGACCCGGTCCCAGATCTGTTCACAAATCTGGGCCGAATCAAACAGGTCCAGCCCCACCACGCGACTACCGATCGCCACCAGGAAACCGTTGGCACCCGGCGTATACTTGAGATTCGACTGGTAGGCATTCAGTTCCTGCTCGACATGTTGATACGTATCCGACATCGCCTGGGTCTCACTATGAGCCGACAGGCTTTGCTGTTTGCGTGAAATCTCGTTCCAGACCGCTCCCTGGTCTGCCCCGTGTTCACCATTCTCCCGAATCGAGTCCATGGTCGATTTTCGCAAGATCTTGCGGATACTGGGAGGAGCGGCCTCCGGACTGGGCTGGAACTGGGCCGACTTGTAGCCCCAGCGCCCCTGCTCCACGCAACTGACGGGAATCGTCGAACTGCTCTGGGGAGCCAACAGTACCGTCGTATTAGAAACCCGGTTCTGCTTGGCACCAATCAACTGATCACCATCAATGAAGAGAACAAATGACGGTGAAACGTTCTCCACGTGCAACGTGGAAACACTGCCCTGTTGATTGACCTCCTGGACATGCACCAACCCCTTGCTCATCGCTTCACTTCCCAGCAGGTAGTTGGCCTGCCCTGGAAAATCGGCCTTCAGGGGCACTACGGTCATGGAACCATGCTGTTGTCGTGGCATACGTTCAATCGTGGGAATTTTTAACATTTCCTGTTCTCCTTGTTACCTCGATCCAAATCGTGACAACCACAGCTGGTGGGTTGCCTTCTGGTAGGTAAGAGAACGAACCCGGGAATCATCCGGAGAATTCCTGGGAAAATCTTTAATTTCCCAGGTGGCGTGTCGAAAACGACTTGCGCAGCAGGCTTTAGAAGCTGCGGATGGAAACTTGCAAACCGACCCTTTCCATGAAACGGCCGAGATCAGGCCAGCGCTTGCTTGAGCAGATCGAGGGCTTTCTGGTAACGATCATGAACCGTGGAGCTCCCCAGGTTTAACTCATGGCCGATTTCCTCGAACGTCAAATCCAGGTACATGCGCATCCTGAGTATTTGCAGCAAGGAGTCGTCCAGTCCGTTCATGGCCTCCAGGACCTGTTCCAAGTCCTCCGCCACAATCACCATTTCATCGGGTGCATCCTTCGTCGTGGCCGGCAACGAAAATGACAGGCCCTGGTGAATCTCTCGCTGAGCTCGGACGATATCCCGCAACAACCAGTGAAAACGCTGGCAGGCGATTCCCATGAAGTGTTGGCGGCTGGTGATCTGGCAAGCCGCCAGCTTGCTCATCAGCTGCACGTAGACCGTGTTCACCAGGTCGTCCGCATCCAACCCGACCGCATTCTGGTAGCGACCCAGGATCGCAGCGGCCTTGTTATGTAACTGTTCAATCACAGCGTCGAACAGTAATTCCAGGGCCTCCTGGTCCCCGTCGCCGATACGATCGATCATGCGAGTGATCGACCCACGCGCCTTTTGCGGCGTGTGCTGCCCAGCGAGGCTTAATGAATCTACCAGGTTTTCCAGGCTCATAGCAGCTGCTCGATATCGACGTCCAACTCATCCAGGTCCGCCGGGTGAATCACGACCGTTGCTTCCTGCAAGGGCGTGATCCCGGTCTCCAATTCTCGCACCAGGTACTCCAGCATGGTCTGCAGGCAGGTATTGGCATCCATCCCGGCGATCCCTGTACCAAGCAGCGGAAAAATAATCGATTGCACTTGTGATGACTCAATATGGTAGCAACAGGAGTCAAGGATATTGCGAATCAGGTCGGGCGTCGGAATATACCGATCATCACTGGCCCAGACCGGTTCTGCCAACGTGATCGCATGAAAAATCATCCGCTGTGGCAAATCACCGGCCGAGGTCGCAATCACGCGACCCGCCTGAACCGGAGCAAATCGCTGGGCTTCCTGTTTCACCTGGTCGCCTGCCGCCTGGCGAATCCTCAGGGCCACCCCACCTGCCATGCGCAGTAATCCGTCATCAGAACTCACCAACACTTCAGAGGTCTGTCCTTTTTCGATAATGTCACCCACGACAACCTGGATACCGTTGCCATTAGAAAACCGACGGTGAGCCATCGGCCCAATAGGCACGGGTGACGACGCCGCATCGACCGTGGAAAATTCAACTTTTCTTTCCCTCGTTTCCTCCAGTTCCATCTCCTCACTCATCCTGGGCATATCACTCTTTGCCATGGGTGGCGGCGCTGACTGCATGGCGGGTGGCTCTGCGAGGAAATGCGATCGGCTTACAGGCTGTTCCATGAAATCATTCAATTGCAAGCTAATCGCCTCGAAGCCCTGGTAACGATCACGAGGACTCTTGGCCAGCGCCGTTTCCAGGATCCGCACCAGGGCTGGGGGAATATCCGGGTTATGCGCCAGTGGCGAAGCGAGCGGAGCGTGTCGTACCTGGTAAAGCGTGTCCACGAAGTCATCACCGACGTGAGGTGGCGTACCGGTGCAAACGTGATAGAACGTGGCCCCAAAACCATAAATATCGCTGCGAACATCCGCTCCCTTGGACTCATAGGATTGTTCGGGAGCCATGTAGCAGGCCGTCCCCAACACCATCCCGGAAACAGAAAGCTTCACGCTCGGATTACGATCCGTGGCCAGGCCAAAATCTGTTAACAGGGCCGCATTATCCGACTGGCGCACGAGGATATTTGCAGGCTTGATGTCCCGATGGGTCACGTTCTCGCGACTGACATCCACCATGGCCTGGGCAATACCGGACATCCAGTGGGCAATCTCGAAAAAATCCAGGTCCTGCCCCCCCTGCCGAATCTTCTTACCCAGGTGAGGTCCTTCGATGTAATCCAGCACAATCGCCGCCGTGGGTACCGTACTACCTTCCGATTCAATCAATTCGCGTACCCTGACGATATGAGGTGAGTCAATTTCCTGGAGCAAGGCGGCTTCCTGTCGGAACCTGGCCAGGTTTTGTCCCTCGTGGATCACCTTGACCGCCACGGCCTGGCCCGCTTCCCGGTCGGTAGCCAGGTAGACCGTTGCCATACCACCGCGTCCAATGGGTTTGACCAGGTCGAAACGGTCTTGCAACCATTCCGGCATCGTGGCCTGGCGGGGAGCAGGTTGCCGGGAGATCCTGCCGTTGGCACGTTCGAGGTCCTGCCGTGCCTGGGCCTGGTCCTGGTCAGTGAATTCTGCCAGCAACGGATCGTAATCACCCGTCCATTTCCCACTGGCGACCAGGCTGTACAACTGCTCTACGGCCGCTTCCAACTGCTGCTGGTATCCTGGAGTCGAAGCAGCCATCTGGAATTCAATACCTCCCTGATCCTCGCTCGGTTCTCCGGCAAACCGCAGATCACGCTAGGCCAGGATTTCCTTGACCACGTTGCCATGCACGTCGGTAAGTCGAAAATCTCGCCCCTGGTATCGGAAGACCAGTTTCTCGTGGTTGATTCCCAGGCAATGCAGCATGGTCGCATTCAAGTCATGAATGTGAACCGGATTTTCCTGCACGTTGTAGCTGAAGTCATCAGTTTCGCCATAGACGATCCCCGGCTTGATACCGCCACCGGCCATCCACTTGGTGTAACAACGGGGATGATGGTCTCGGCCATAGTTGGTCTTGGTCAGGCCACCCTGGCAATAAATCGTACGTCCGAATTCACCGCCCCAGATCACCAGCGTGTCATCCAGCATACCTCGTTGCTTGAGATCGTTAATCAAGGCTGCACACGGCTGGTCGACAATCCCGCATTGTCGCCGGATATCGCGGGGCAGGTTACCGTGCTGATCCCACTGGCGAATAAAGACCTGGGTGAACCGCACGCCACGTTCGGCCAGCCGACGAGCCAGCAGGCAGTTGGCCGCAAAGGTACCAGGCTTCTTGACCTCCGGCCCATACATGTCGAGCGTGTGCTTCGATTCTCCCGAAATATCAGCCAGTTCCGGCACCGACGTCTGCATGCGATATGCCATCTCGTACTGGGCAATGCGTGACTGGATTTCCGGGTCACCTACCTCGCTGTAACGCTCGCGATTCAACTTGGCTAATTCATCGAGCATGCGCCGCCGCATCTTGCCCGTCATGCCATCAGGATTCGAGAGGTAAAGGACCGGGTCGCCACTGGACCGCAAGCTGACGCCCTGGTGCCGCGTGGAAAGGAAGCCGGAACCCCAGAGGCGTGCGTAAAGTGCCTGGCCTCCGAAACCGCCATTGACCGTGGAATGCAGGACCACGAAGGCGGGTAGGTTCTGGTTCATGCTCCCCAGGCCGTACGACATCCAGGCTCCCGTGCTGGGACGCCCCGGCAACTGGCTACCGGTCTGGATATACGTGATAGCCGGGTCATGGTTGATGGCCTCGGTATTGACGGTCTTGATCACGGCCAGTTCATCGACAATCTTGGCCGTGTGAGGCAGCGCCTCACTAACCCAGGCCCCGTGTTGCCCGTGCCGCTTGAATTTGAACGTGGAGGGTGCGATCGGGAACCGTTTCTGGCCTGATGTCATCGTCGTGATCCGCTGCCCGTTGCGAACCGAATCGGGCAGGTCCTTGTCGAACCAATCATTCATCTTGGGCTTGTAATCCCACATGTCCAACTGGGAAGGAGCCCCGGACATGAACAGGTAGATCACGCGTTTGGCCTTGGGAGCAAAATGCGGCAGATCCGGCATACCACCGACCACGCCTTGCGAATCCGAGGTAGCCGAGAAGAGCTCGGGATTCAGCAGCGACGAAAGTGCTGCCGTACCGATACCAGCCGCCGCCCGACCAAAGAAGTGCCGACGTGTTTCAATCAACTTGGCTTCACGTAATGGATTCATCGCTTTGCGTTCCTAACCCTTGGTAACAGTCTCACTAAGATTCAACAGCAGGTGGACGATCATCGTCCACGCTCCCAGTTCATTCACATCCAGAGCTTCATCGCGAGCGGACTCCCCGGCCGCCAGCAGTTTCCCTGCCGATCCGGGCGTTGCCTTGAACTCTGCCTGGTAATCCGTGAACAGCTTCGTCAACGTTGCCAGTTCACTGGTACTGGGCTGTCGTGCCAACACGGTACGAAATGCAAAGGTGGCCCGTTGCTCGATCCCGGCCCCCCCCTTGCTCATCACCTTTTCGGCAAACTTGCGAGCCGCCTCGATAAACTGCACATCGTTCATCAGGACCAGCGCCTGCAGCGGCGTGTTCGTACGTGCCCGCCGAACCTGGCAGGTTTCCCGATCGGGGGCATCGAAAATCGTCATCGTGGGAGGGGGGGAGGTTCGTTTCCAGAACGTGTACATGCTGCGGCGATACAGCTTGTCGCCCTTATCCTGCTTGAAGACAGAGGTGTTGCTACCCCCGAACCCGACCGGCTTCCAGAGCCCGGCAGGCTGGTACGGACGTACGCTCTTGCCACCAATTTCCTCCACCAACAGGCCACTAATCACCAGTGCCTGGTCTCGGATGACCTCCGCATCCAGGCGGAAACGTGGACCGCGTGACAGCAAACGATTCTGCGGATCAGCGGATAGCTTCTCTTCCGACACGCGAGACGATTGACGGTACGTGGCCGACATCACGAGCATCTTATGCAGACGTTTCATGTCCCAGCCAGACTCGATGAAATCAACTGCCAGCCAATCCAACAGCGCCGGGTGCGAGGGCTGCTCACCCTGGACCCCGAAGTCCTCGGAGGTCTTGACCAGGCCGGTACCGAAATAATGTTGCCAAAATCGATTTACCGTCACGCGTGCAGTCAGTGGATGGGTCGGGCTGACCAGCCATTGTGCCAGGCCCAACCGGTTACCCGGTGCCCCTTCCACGGGTGTTCCCAGCCAGCCAGGAACCAGCGAGGAAACTTTCTCACGCTTTTCGGTATACTGGCCACGCTCCAGGATATGAGCCTGTCGAGGTTCCTTGCGTTCCTGCATGATCAAGGTCGAGGGAATTGCTTTTTCGATTCCCGCCAACTCCTTGTTCCAGGCATCCTGGTTCTTGAGTGGCTCGGCAAATCGCTTGCGGGACTCGGGGTTCACGTGCTGCAGGTAATAACGAAGTAATTTCTCGCCCTGTTCCTTGGTCCGCTTCTCCTTGGCTACGTCCAGAACCTTCTGGACATCCGCAGGTAATCCGGGTTGCTTGATCTTGGCTCGAAAGTGTTCCCATTGCGCCAGCGAGGCCCGTTGTGCTGGCGATAATGCACCGATAGTCACCACGCCCGCCTTGTCCCAGTGAACGGTTCCATTGAACTGGGTAAATGCCCAGCCATTGAGCTTGCTGCCCGGTTTCAAGCCAACCGTGGCTGCAGGCACCTCCAGCCGCACCCATTTACCGGTTTCCGGCAGTGGTCCCATCGGCATATTCGAGGCATTCTTGCGTCCGGGCAGGAATGCCTTGTCAGCACCCCAGTGAGCACGATGCTCCCAGGTACCATCGTTGAACTGTAATTGAACCGTTTCTGGCGGATCCTTGGGATCCAGGTAGACATAGGCAAATAATCGATCGTTCTCGTTGATGACCAGTGGTTCCTTGGCCCCGGTAAAGAAGTGCTGGGTAATTCCCTTGCCGGTACGAACGCTGGAGTTTTTACCACTGTAAACCGGGTGGTCCGGTGCGGTGACAAACTTCCACGGATTGGGACCGTTCCCCTGGGGTTTGGCACCCGCCGGCAACTCATCGTCAAACCAGACCTTGTCGTTCTGCGTCAGTGGCAAGGGCTTGGCATCCGCCATGGGATCCACGTACTTCCAGTTAGCCACCCCCGTCTCAATGTCTTTCTTGGCAGTTGCAATCTGCTCTCGCAACTGCTGCTGCAACGCCAGCTGTTTCTTGGTAGGCACTCGGACAACCGGTGGTGGCAACAACGCATTGCCATCCATCGCTTTCTCCGTGAGGCTAAAGAAGTAGGAGAACAACTGGTAGAACTCCTTCTGGGTCAGCGGGTCATACTTGTGATCATGACAGGCGGCGCAGCCAGACGTCAGCCCCAGCCAGACCGTCGAGGTCGTTTCAACACGATCCACGGCATAACGCACGAAGTATTCCTCGTTGATCGACCCACCTTCACTGGTCGTCACGTTACAGCGGTTGAATCCGGTAGCCACACGTTGTGCCAGCGTGGGATTGGGCAACAAGTCCCCGGCGAGCTGCTCGATCGTGAACTGGTCAAACGGCAGGTTACGATTGAAGGCATCGATCACCCAGTCCCGGTAAGGCCAGATGGAACGTTCATTGTCCAGGTGCAGTCCATGGGTGTCCGCGAAGCGCGCCGCATCCAACCAGCGCCGCCCCATGTGTTCCCCGTAGCGTGAGGATTTCAACAGTCGATCCACCACGCGCTCGTAGGCAGCTGGCGAATCATCCTGGAGAAAAGCATCCACTTCCTTGATCGTCGGGGGCAACCCGGTAAGGTCCAGTGTGAGTCGTCGAATCAACGTCTCCTTGCTCGCCTCGGGCGCCGGCTTCAACGCAGCTGCTTCCAAAGCGGGTTGGATAAACAAATCGATTGAATTCTCTGCTTTCCAGCCTTTCACAGGCCCTGGCAACTCCGGTTTCTGAGGAGCTTGAAAAGCCCAGTGACCTGACCATTGCCCGCCACCATCAATCCATCGCTTCAACAGTTTGATCTCTGCCTCGGTAAGTTCTTTTCCCGAGTCGATCGGGGGCATCCGTAATTCCGGATCCCTCGATGTAATACGCTGGTAAAGCGAACTCTCGCTGCTCTTGCCAGGAACCAGGGCTATCTTGCCGGACTCCAGCTTCGCGAGGGCGCCCTCATGCTTATCCAGCCTCAAGCCGGCCTCACGATTGGCCTGGTCCGGACCGTGGCATTTAAAACATGTTTCTGACAACAGCGGCAAAATGTCGCGACTGAAATCAATCGGTTTCTCTTCCGCTGCAGATACAATCGTCCCCGACAAGGCGATCGCAACCAGTACGGACAAGAGAACCGAGGAAAGGCCCGGAATTAACGACGAAGACCACCGACAAGTTTTCACGCGTGCGTTATTCATGCTTCTTGATCGTTCCTGCGAAAGGGGAGCAAATACCGCCATCAGTGTAACATGATGCGATTCTTATTTGAAGATTTACCTCGCCCCCGGTGCCCTCACGTCGGGGAAAGAGATAATCCTGCACGGCCACGGCAACGAAGCCTACAGCGACTGGCTAACGGTAATCGGCACCGGTGAGGCTTTTTAGAACGGATTCCTGCCAGGAAACCAACTGCTGTTGCAGCGAGTTCGCGACCTGCGGATGGGTCTTCACCAGGTCATTCTTTTCACCCGGGTCTGCACGCACGTCGAACAGTTCCCGACTCGTTACATTCCGCCCCTGGCCATTGACCACGAGCTTGTAGCGGTTCCCCAGGATCACGCGAGCTCCCGCAAAGTCAGCCGGGACAATGTCCTTGTGATGATAGTTGCGAAAATTGCGTGTATAGAGATCGCCCATCATCTTGACCAGTGGCGTGGTCCCTTGCTGCAAACCGGCCTCAATGTAGACCGGGTGACGCGATTCTCGCTTCACATCAAAACTCCAAAAACAGATGGGGCTCGGTCGCTGTTTCATCTGGCCAGCGATGACGGGTTCGAGGGAAATACCATCCAGCGGTCGACTGGGCAACGGCAAACTCAGCAGGTCACAAAGCGTGGGCAACGTGTCACTGGTAACACTGTTCACCTTGGAGACACGGGCTGTCGAGATCCGTGCTGGCCACTCGATAATCCCGGGAACGCGGACGCCTCCCTCGTACATGGTCCCTTTCTGTCCACGAAATGGTGAAGTCACGATTCCGTCACCGGGCGTACCATTGTCCCCGCAATACCAGAGCAACGTGTTGTCCTGCAGATTTTCCTGTTTCAAATACTGGCGGAGCTGACCAATCGAACGATCCATCGCCGTGATCTCCGCGTAGCGTTCCCGGAGCACATCGCGAAGTGATCGTCTCGTCGGCCGGCCCGTTTCATTGGACGTCAATTTAAATTGCTTGTCCGCATACTCCCTGGGCAGGTTGTCGTAGAGAGCAAGATCTTTTGGCAAACCGCTGTACGGTTCATGGGGTGACCCGAACCAGACCACGGCGAGGAAAGGTTTCTTTTGTTTTCGGGCCGTCTCAAGGAAACGAATTGTTTCCTTGATCACGATCTCCGAGCTTTCACCCGGGAAACGAGTCGGAGGACCTCCGTTACGAGAGAGGACCGGGTTCAATTCAAAGAAATTGTCATGCGACAACCATTGGTCAAATCCAAACGCGCCCGGATTGGTGGGCGACGCAGCTTTCACAGGCCCCAGGTGCCATTTGCCAAAATGGCCACAGGCATAACCCGCATGAGCCAGGATCTGCGCAATGCCGATTTCCTCCGGGCGAATGGAGTAGTTGGGAGTAAACGTTCCATAGCGATTAGGATGACGCCCCGTGATCACACTGCCACGCGTCGGTGAGCAGGATGGATGGGCCGAGTAAAACCGATCCAGGCGAAGTCCGCGGGATGCCATCTCATCCAGGACAGGGGTCTTTAAATGAGGATGCCCGTTGTAGCCAGTTTCATCCCAGCCATGATCATCCCCCATGAGCAGGATAATATTGGGCCGATCCGCCGCATCAAGCGTGGCAACCATCATGGCGATCATCAGCGTGAACACGATGCTGGTGGCGCGCCGGTAAATCCTGCTATTTCTCATCACCCCA
>Ga0315331_10001500_pt1 | contig 17522 bp, 15 predicted proteins | sample M160m34915metaG_FD_203456 | JGI IMG/M metagenome (GOLD analysis project Ga0315331, IMG submission 203456) | Ammonia-oxidizing marine archaeal communities from Monterey Bay, California, United States - M1 60m 34915 | ecosystem: Environmental > Aquatic > Marine > Intertidal zone | place: USA...
GCTGAATCTTTTCTAAAGATTGGCATACGAGCTGAGTTAAAGCCAATTCAAGCCAATATGATGTTTCAGAAATTAATGTCGCAAGATTATGATGCTTTCATTACCAGCATATCTGGCGATGGTGGTTTTGAAGATTTTTCTCAATTGTTGCATACTTCTGCTTGGGAACAACATGCATTTAATTTTACTGGATTTGGAGATGAAGAATCCGATCTCTTGCTTGATAGTATCAATAAAACCTTTGATAAGCGTAATCAAGAAGAACTATACCTTCGACTTCAAGAAAAATTTAACGAGCAAGGGACTTTTATTATTCTTTATTCTTTACAACGGAAAATCGCTGTCAGTAAGAAGTTTATCAATCCGATGTGCTATGCCGAAAAACCTTCTATTCTTTTGAATGCTTTGGAAATAGCACCGTAAGTTTCAAGATTTATTGATACTTTAAATAAATGCTTCTATTTGTAGTTAAAAGGACTTTGAGGTTTATTCCAATATTGTTTTCTATTTCAATACTGGGGTTTCTTTTAACCGCTTATATGCCTGGGGATCCTGTTAAAAAAATATTGATTGCCCGTTACGGGGCTGACTATAAAAATTCTGCATTAGATTCAAAACAGCTTCAGTCCAGTATTTACAAAGAACTCGGTCTAGACAAACCCCTTTTCTATTTTTCGATTAATTCCTACAACGCTTGTGACACGCTTTATAAAATTCAAGATTTTGAGCAACGCAAGGCCATGGAGCGTTTATCCGATATGTATGGATGCTGGGAGAACATCGAGACTTATTTCAGTACAATCAATTTTTACATTGCCAACCACAGCAATGAAAAGAATACATTGGTTAATCTCAGCCAAGAGTACGAAAATAAGCGAATCCTTCTTTTACTGTCAAGAGTCAGCAGTCAAAACACCAGTCAAGGAGCCACCTTAGAACGATTATATGCTAACATTGTTGAATCGAAATCACTCATGGGCAATTACATTCCTACCATTAATCTAAATGGATTTGAGAATCAGTTCAATCTGTGGCTATTTGGAAACGGTCATCAACGAAAAGGAATCATCAGAGGAGATTTTGGCTCCTCATTACGCACTGGAGAACCAATAGAAAATTTTATTTGGAAAAAGCTCGGATATTCTTTAGAGCTAATATTTATAGCTGTTTCATTAGCTTTTTTATTTGCCATACCAACTGGAATGCGTTTAACCAGAACCAAATCTAAACATTCTCAGAATATGCTAAATATTCTAATCTATTTGATGTATTCCATTCCAGGTTATCTAGCAGCTACTTTGTTGATTTTCTTCTTTGCGAATACGCAATCACTTTATTGGTTTCCAGAAAGTGGCTTGTACCCTATCGGTTATCACCCTTCTGAACATTCATATTGGTCGAATTTAAGAATCGGAATGCCTTACATGATTTTACCCATATTAACCTATGCGATTAGTGCATTTGCTTTCATATCAAAGCTGACTAAAAACATCACTGCTGAAGAATTAAACTTTGATTATTATAAAACCGCACTAGCCAAGGGTCTGTCAGCTAAGGAGGCTACCCGAAAGCACGTATTGAAAAACATCTTAATTCCGCTCGTCACATTGTTTACACAAATTTTGCCTGCAGCAGTTGGCGGCACGCTAATCGTTGAATTGATATTCCAATACCCAGGCATCGGTCAAGTAACTTATGATGCCGCACTGAATGCCAATTACCCAGTAATTGTTGCTGTATTTACCATCTCGGGAATAATGACAGTTGTCGCCTATTTACTAGCTGATATTGTTTATGCCTTAATTAACCCCAAACTCCGTCATTGAATGAACAGATTCTTAACACTGATGCGCTCTATGAAAAAGGGAGTTAAATGGCAATTAAGAATCCTCTTAAGTCTATTTTTAGTATCATTTTTTGCACCTCTAATCACCAACAATAAACCGATCTATTTTAAATTAAATGGAGCTTCTCATTTTCCCGCATTTAATGATTTAATCAATCCCAATCACACGATTAATATCGACGGTAGGATGCTAACTCCTTCATCTGATTGGCAAAAAATCAAGTATCAGTCCGTTTTATGGGCACCTTTAAGAAACGGAGCCATAGCCCGAGATCCCAACAATCAAGATTTTCAATCTCCATTAAAACGCAGTGTTTATAACGATGGTAGAATGCAGGAAATAACATCACAACATATTCTTGGAACCGACAGACAGGGGCATGATGTATTTGCGCAGCTTTTAAGTGGTATTAAATACAGCTTAATGATTGGCCTTTCCGCTATTCTTCTGGCCGCCACAATCGGAATAATACTCGGCGCTATTTCTGGGTTTTATCAAAACGTTTACAAAATTGGTAAAGGGGAGCTAATGACAATCTGTATCAGTCTGTTGCCTGCCTGGTTTTATGGGTTTTCAATTAGAAGCTATACTATTCTAGATGGCTTTCAGCGAAACTCAATCAACGGCACATTTCAAGTGCTATTCTCTCTGCTCGTTTTCATCGGAATTATTAAAATATTTGCATGGTTAGGCAAAAGAATTGACAAGGCTTTTAAACTTAACCCCATTAACTTTCCTATAGATAATTTTATTACTGGAATTACCGAAATATTCTCCTCTGTTCCAAGTATAATTATTGTTGTGACAGTAGCTGCCATTTCTGGAGGTAAGAGTACCTTGATACTTGTTATTTTGTTAGGCATATCCAGCTGGCCAGCCTTTGCCAGGATAACAAGAGGCGAAGTGCTTCGCATAAAAGGAATGCCCTATATTGAATCCGCTACAGCACTTGGAATTAAAAAATCTAAGATTATTACCAATCATATTTTAATCAATGCAATGCCCACTTTGACCGTTACGATAGCATTTGGATTTGGAAGCATTCTTCTGGCTGAGTCTGCACTTTCGTTCTTAAATATCGGTGTACCTGACCAAACCATTACTTTAGGTGCTCTTCTAAGGTCTGGAAGAGAACATATTCAAGCCTGGTGGTTAATCGTCTTTCCAGGAGCTACAATATTCTTATTAATCTACCTGTTCAACCAAATCGGAGATCGAATATCAGCGCAATCGAATCGTGCTTAAGAAAGGAAATCACTTTTTATTTCGACTGTATTTAGCTACATTCGTGACCAAATTTTCGAATACTAATTATGAAAGAAGTATACATTATTTCAGCGGTAAGAACACCAATGGGAAGCTTTGGGGGACAGCTGTCAACAGTTCCTGCAACCAAACTAGGATCCATAGCGATACAAGGTGCCTTGTCAAAGGCAGGTATTAATCCTTCTGAAGTAAACGAAGTTTTAATGGGTAATGTATTGCAAGCTAATTTGGGCCAAGCACCAGCCAGACAAGCAGCCATGTATGCTGGCGTAAGCGACTTGGTTCCATGCACTACAATCAATAAGGTTTGTGCTTCAGGAATGAAAGCAATTTCAATGGCTGTTCAGTCTATTTTATTAGGTGACAACGAAGTTGTAGTAGCCGGAGGAATGGAGAATATGAGCCAAGTTCCGCACTATCAAATGGCCAGAAATGCTAAGAGGTTAGGAAACATTACCCTGATTGATGGGATGGTTCAAGACGGACTAACTGATGTTTACAATAAAGTGCACATGGGAAATTGTGCAGAGTCATGTGCAGCCGAATACAACTTTTCAAGAGAAGAGCAAGATGCCTTTGCGATTGAATCCTATAAACGTGCAGCAACTGCTTGGGAACAAAAGAAATTTGATGCCGAAATCGTTCCCGTTGAAGTTCCGCAAAGAAAGGGCGAACCTATTATCGTTACTGAAGACGAGGAATACACGAATGTCAAAATCGATAAAATCCCTACTCTAAGACCCGCATTTGTAAAAGATGGTACGGTAACCGCTGCTAATGCTTCTTCGCTTAATGATGGTGCTTCCGCTTTGATTTTAATGAGTAAATCAAAAGCCGAAGAGCTGGGTGTGAAGCCAATCGCTAAAATAATTGGATATGCAGATGCTTCTCATCAACCGGAATGGTTTACAACAGCTCCATCAAAAGCCGTACCCAAGGCAATAAAAAATGCTGGATTATCAATTGATGACATCGATTATTGGGAGCTAAATCAAGCATTTTCTGTCGTTGGTTTAGTGAATACGAAATTATTGGGACTTGATCCAGCAAAAGTAGATGTGAATGGAGGTGCAGTTGCTCTTGGTCATCCACTGGGTAATTCTGGATCGAGAATCATTGTTACGTTAATCCATGTTTTGAAACAAAATAATGGAAAATATGGTGCAGCAGGAATATGCAACGGAGGTGGTGGAGCTTCAGCCATGGTTATTGAAAATATGTAAGCTCACACATTAGTTTTTAAAAAAAGGTAGTCATTTTGGCCGCCCTTTCTTATTTTAGACCTGATGGAATATGGAATTTGCAATTTAGGTAGTATCCCGGCTAGAGCAGAAGCCTCTGACAAAGCTGAAATAGTAACACATGTCCTTTTTGGTGAACACTTTGAGATTCTTGAGCAAGAAGAAAAATGGCTCAAAATCAAATTATTTCTAGATAAATATGAAGCCTGGATTTGCCAAAAACAATGGCTGGAAATCACTTCAAATGAATTTGAGGATCATTCCATTAATTCATTTCCTGTTGTAGGCCAAACAAATGCCACAGTAACAAACGTAAACTCTGGAAGTAAAATACCTGTTACATTTGGTGCCGTACTTCCCTATTTTCAAAACGGGCATTTTCGATTAAGAAATGAACCATACAGCTATAGCGGCATTATAGCCTCTAACAACACAGCAGACCTAACTACTTATGCCACTTCGCTTCTCAATGTACCCTATTTATGGGGAGGCAGAGGTCCGATGGGAATTGATTGTTCTGGTTTTACACAATTGGTTTATAAATTGGTGGGACATTCCATTCCTAGAGATGCCTATCAACAAGCAGAGCTAGGAGAAACTATTTCCTTTGTAGAACTTGTGGAACCTGGTGACTTATTGTTTTTCGATAATCAAGACGGACACATTAATCATGTCGGTATAGCGCTTAGTTCTGAAGAAATAATTCATTCTTCTGGATGCGTGCGTATTGACAAAATAGACCATGAAGGCATATTTATGGAGAAAAATAAAAAATACAGCCATAAATTAAGACTAATAAAAAGGGTTTTTGGTCTGTAATAATGACACATTATCGCTTTCTTCTTTACTCGTTTATGCCAATATAACAGACACTTTGAGCCTTTTTGGACTTGGTTTATATTTTGATGACTGATAAGTAGTTATATAAAACCATGGACTTAAATAAATTTACAATCAAATCGCAACAAGCTCTTCAAGAAGCGCAACAATCAGCGACAGAACACAACAATCAAGCACTCGAAAATGGTCATGTATTAAAAGGTGTTCTCAAAACAGATAAACATGTAACTCCCTTCATTCTAAAAAAAATTGGAGCGAATCCAAAAATGATTGAACAGGCACTTGATCAAATAATTGCTGGGTACCCTCAAGTTCAAGGCGGCGAGCAAACGGTAGGAAGAAATGCGTCGACAACACTAAGAATTGCAATCAATACAGCGCGAGAAATGGATGATGAATTTGTCTCTATTGAACATCTTTTACTGGGCATGATGGAAAGCAGCGGCAGTGTAGTTCAATTATTAAAAGACAATGGAGCCAATAAGAAAAATCTTCGTCTTGCGATTTTAGAGCTTAGAAAAGGAGAAAAAGTGGTAAGCCAAGACCAAGAAAGCACCTACAATTCTTTGGAGAAATATGCAAAAAACTTAAATAAACTAGCCACTGACGGTAAACTGGACCCAGTTATTGGTAGAGATGAGGAAATTAGAAGAGTCTTGCAAATTCTAACCAGAAGGACAAAAAACAACCCCATATTAATCGGAGAACCAGGCGTAGGTAAAACAGCCATTGCTGAAGGCATTGCACGTAGAATTATTGATGGTGATATACCTGAAAACCTTAAAGGGAAAAGCCTTTTTTCATTAGACATGGGAGCTTTAATAGCAGGAGCCAAATTTAAAGGCGAATTTGAAGAAAGGCTGAAAGCCGTAATTAAAGAAGTTGTAAAAAGTAATGGAGAAATTATTCTTTTCATAGATGAAATCCACACCCTCGTGGGTGCTGGTGGCGGGCAAGGTGCAATGGATGCTGCTAATATATTAAAACCAGCTCTTGCCAGAGGAGAGCTTCGGGCTATTGGTGCAACTACTTTAGACGAATACCAAAAGTATTTTGAAAAAGACAAAGCCCTTGAAAGACGTTTTCAGAAAATAATAGTGGACGAACCAGATATGGAAGATACGATCTCAATTTTAAGAGGGATTAAAGAAAAATATGAATCACATCACAAGGTGATGATAAAAGACGAAGCCATTATAGCAGCTGCAGAGCTGTCTCAACGCTATATAACAGAAAGGTTTCTTCCAGATAAAGCCATAGACCTTATTGATGAAGCAGCATCTAAATTACGCATGGAAATCAATTCGAAACCCGAAGAGCTGGACGAAATTGAGCGTAGAATTATGCAATTAGAAATTGAGAGAGAGGCTATCAAAAGGGAGAATGACGGGCCTAAGTTAAAAACGATTGGAAAAGAACTAGCTGAATTAACAGACCAACGAGCTGAATTCAAGTCAAAATGGGATTCTGAAAGAACCGTAGTAGAGACCATTCAAAATGCGAAACAAGACATAGAAACTTTAAAACATGAGGCTGAAATAGCAGAACGAAATGGAGATTACGAATTAGTAGCAGAAATTAGATACGGAAAAATAAAAGAAGCGGAAGAATCAATAGTAAATAATAAAGAAAAACTCATTGAAATACAAAAAACCAGCAAACTGGTTAAAGAAGAAGTTGATGCAGAAGAAATTGCCGATGTGGTAGCCAAATGGACTGGAATACCGGTATCTAAAATGTTAGAAAATGAAAAGCAAAAACTACTTAAACTAGAAGCTGCATTGTCTAAAAGGGTCGTTGGGCAAAGCTATGCCATTTCAGTGGTCGCTGACGCTGTAAGAAGAAGTAGAGCTGGATTGCAGGATGACCAAAAGCCCATTGGTTCATTTATTTTTCTGGGAACCACAGGTGTGGGCAAAACAGAATTAGCCAAAGCACTATCAGAATTCTTATTCAACGACGAAACGGCCATGACTCGCATTGACATGAGTGAATACCAAGAACAACATTCGGTTTCAAGATTGGTTGGAGCACCTCCAGGATATGTTGGATATGAAGAGGGAGGTCAGCTCACTGAAGCGGTTAGAAGGCGCCCCTACTCTGTTTTGCTGTTAGATGAAATTGAAAAAGCACACCCCGACGTTTTCAACGTTTTACTGCAAGTGCTAGACGATGGTAGACTTACAGACAACAAAGGAAGAACAGTTAATTTTAAAAATACCATCATCATCATGACCTCAAACATCGGTGCACAAATTATTCAAGAAGGTTATGAAAACATCAATGCTTCCAACAAAGAAAGTAAACTAGCAAGTATCCAATTAAAAGTATACGAAATACTAAAACAATCTGTACGTCCAGAATTTCTCAATCGAATTGATGAAACGGTCATGTTTAACCCACTATCTAGAGAAGATATAAAAGGAATTGTTAAAATTCAATTAGCAATTTTAAAAAATAGATTAACTAAAAATCATTTAAAGCTTGCTGCGTCAGAAGACGCTATTGATTGGCTAGCTCAATTAGGGTATGACCCTCAATTTGGAGCGAGACCTGTGAAAAGAGTGATGCAAAAACAAGTCCTTAATGAGCTTTCCAAACAGTTGCTTGCAGACCACATTGATACTTCCCAAACAATTGTTCTGGACGTGTTCGAAAATGCAATTGTATTTAGAAAAGCACTTCAAAATGAATTTCCCGTTATAGAAGACTGAGTATTCAATTGATTTCTTTCATCAATAAATTCTGATTATTTTCTATATTGAAAAGGAACAAATCACCTCATGCTAAAATTAAAGTATTTAATGATCTTCACCGGTCCACTTTTTGGAGCCATATCATTATGGTGCACTGGCTGGTGGACATGGTTACTGCCTGCGTATGCTTATTTACTCATTCCATTCCTGGAATTAATTATTCCCGCAAGTACTAAAAATTTTGATTCCGGGGAGGAGCAAAATGCGTTAAAGTCTCAATTTTATGATTTTATATTATACGCCCAAGTTCCTATTCAATACGGACTGCTTCTTCTTTTTCTATTGGGTATAACCATTCAAGACCTTCAATTCTTTGAGTTATCCGGACGTGTTGTTTCCTTTGGAGTTGCATGCGTCGTGCTAGGGATTAATGTTGCTCATGAATTAGGACACAGAACTAGCAAACTCGCTCGTGTGCTTTCAAAAGCCTTATTACTAACGAGTCTTTATATGCATTTCATCATTGAACACAATAAAGGACATCATAAACACGTAGGTACACCGCAAGATCCAGCTACAGCAAGAAAAGGCGAAATCTTGTATTTATTTTGGATACGGTCTATCACTAATAGTTATCTATCGGCATTAAAAATTGAGCAAAAACGACTAAAATCTCTCAACCATAAATGGTTATCCAAACAGAATCAAATATTACACTTTTTAGTATTGCAGACTACTTTAGTTACATCAGTTTATTTCTTCTTTAACCTTCAAGGTCTTTTATGTTTTTTGGGTGCCGCAACACTCGGTATTCTTTTTTTCGAAACAGTTAATTATCTAGAACATTATGGGCTAACCAGACAGAAAACAGCAAATGGAAACTACGAAAGAGTACGACCAATTCATTCATGGAATTCAAATCATGCAATTGGTCGTGCTATACTATTTGAGGTAACGAGACATTCTGACCATCATTATTTATCAAGTAGAAAGTATCAAGTACTTAGAAGTTTGGAAGAAGCTCCCCAATTACCGACGGGATATCCTCTAATGATTTTATGTGCATTGATCCCCCCTTTATGGTTTTTCATCATGCATCGGCACATGGATAAGATTAAAAAAGAACGACAAAATCTTGGTAACCCCATCACAAGTATCTCATGAAAACTTTGTACCTCATGCGCCATTCAAAAGCGCTAAATTCGTCAAAAGACAGCTCTGATTTCAATAGGCCACTTCATCCTCAAGGAGAGATTGATGCCCAAACTATGGGAAGCCGATTGTTAGTCAAGAACCCGATTCCTGAAATAATCATTTCTAGCCCTGCAAAAAGAGCATTAAATACAGCATTACAAGTGCTAAAGGAATTGCAAATTTCGAAAGAATCACTCATAACCAATACCAATTTGTACCTCGCATCCGCACAATCTATATTAACCGTAATTAATAATTCCAATAAATCTTTAAACAGCGTTTGTATAATTGGTCATAATCCAGGAATAAGCGAATTAATTTATTTGCTCACGGGTACCTCAATGAACATGACTACTTCAGCAATCGCGACTATTGAAATTGACTGTAACAATTGGAGTGAAGTATTTCACGGTTGTGGTCAATTGGTTAACTATGACCAACCCTGAATAGACTTTTTAACTTGGGAAATGCCCTCCCTAATCTCTCAACTTATTGGAAAACTTTTTTTCAAACTTTTCAATTTTCGGTCGAACTACAAATTGACAATACGGTTCTGTTCCATTCAATTCAAAATAATCTTGGTGGTAATTTTCAGCTGGGAAAAAATTTATCCATTTAGTAATTTCTGTAACAATAGGATTATTAAAAACACCCGAATTATTTAATGCAACCTTATATTCTTCAGCAATTTTACGTTGATTTTCGTTGTGGTAAAATATAACCGACCGGTAATGAGGACCAATATCATTTCCTTGCCTGTTAATCGTTGTGGGATCATGCATAGACCAGAATATTTCAAAAACTTCCGCTATTTTAATAATCTCAGGATCAAATTCAATTTCCACTACCTCTGCGTGGCCTGTTTTTTTACCACAAACTTCTCTGTAACTAGGATTAATTACATGCCCCCCACTAAATCCTGACCGAACCGCATGAACGCCTTCTAGACGGTTAAAAACGGCCTCAATACACCAAAAGCAACCTGCTCCCAAAGTAATTATTTCTGTTTTCGCCATCTACTACTATGGTTTTGATTTTCAATCAATTACTTTGCTCATGATCAAGTCATTACTAATTCAGATTCAGCTAATAAGGCGTAAAGCTTATCTGAAACTGATTTTCCAACCGGTACCAATGGTAATCGAACATGGTTATGACAGACATTCATGTATTTTAACACCTCTTTAATGCCTCCTGGGTTACCATCAGCAAATAGCCAATGAATCAAATCAAAAACTTGGTAATGGTGAATTCTTGCGTCAGCTAATCGACCTTCTATCGCCGCATGAATCATCTCTGCATAAATCCCTGGAAACGCATTACCAATTACAGAAATTAGTCCATCACCACCGCTGGCAATAACGGGAAGCGCAAGTGCGTCATCACCGCTTAAAACAGAGAAACCTTCAGGCCTATTTTTAATAATTTGCATGGTTTGTTCAAGATTTCCTGAAGCTTCTTTAACCGCTACAATATTGGCGAAATCTTCCGCACAGCGCACCGTCGTTTCTGCAGTAACATTAGATCCGGTTCTGCCTGGCACATTGTACAAAATAATGTCCTTATCAGTAGCATTAGCAACAGCATGAAAATGAGCATAAATTCCATTTTGAGTCGGCTTATTGTATGCTGGGCTGACCGACAGAACACCATCAACATTGCTTAAATTAGCAGCCTCAAGCTGAGCACAAACCTCGCGTGTATTGTTCCCTCCTATTCCAATAACAACAGGAAGCTTTCCATTATTTATTTCCTGAATAAATTCAAGACTTGCCTTTTTCTCATCAGCAGAAAGCGTCACCGACTCACCTGTTGTACCGTGTACAACTAAATAATCCGTACCACCGTTTAATTGCAGCTCAATGAGTCTTTGTAAACCCGCGTAATCAATATTTCCGTTTTCACTAAAAGGTGTTACCAAGGCTACGCCTAGTCCTTTAAATTTACTCATGTCTTGAAATTTTCTACTAAAGTAAAGCAGGAAGGTGTAACTGCAAATTAAATTCTCAATTTAATCAAACCAGTATATACAATCGATTCAAGAATTAAATTTAGAAGCGTTAATCATGCCGATGTATTTATCCAGCTGCTCCATGTAATGATTCCACCCGTCTTCCTGAACGCCGATAAGCAAATCGCACGCCAATTCATTTTCAGCTGTATGCTTCCCAACTTTAAACTTGGCTCTTGAACGCAATAATGTAAATCTCAAGGGCACACAGTTACCTTCAGTCAGATCTATTAATAAATCAAATTTATCCCCAATAAACTTACCTGCAACCTTAGACGTCGGCTTTCCAAACCAATTCAAATCTTTTTTAAAAATATAATCTTGATCCAATCCATGACTTAAATAAGTTGCAGGCGACTTCTCATCCAAATAACCCAGTGCGAAAATTCGCTTCTGACCATACCTCTTTTTAATTTCTTTCATGTACCACTTAATGTGCTTAAGCGATCTTTCGTCATCAATTTTATACAATATTCCAATAGAAGATGCAGCGATCCAATTGCAAGAATGCACATCACGCTTTCTTGCCACCTCTTTTTTAAGCTGGTAATTGCCTACTGCTATTTGTATTTTATTAATCAAACCCATCACGTAATCATTAACAAATACTCCGCTTCCGTTATTAATTTGACACCCAACTTCTCAGCTTTGGCCAATTTGCTTGGCCCGATTTTATCTCCAGCAATTAAGAAATTTGTTTTCCCCGATACAGAGCTAGCCACTTTACCTCCATTTATGGAAATAGACTTTTTTAATTCCTCTCTTGAAAGAGTGTGAAAAACACCTGAAACAACAAATACTAACCCCCCTAATTTATCGGTCATTTCATTAAGATGTTCTTCATCAATCTTAAATTGCAGACCGTGTTCTATCAAGCGATCGATTAACACTCGGTTTTCCTCTAAATGGAAAAAATCAATGATACTGGAAGCAATTCTATCTCCAATTTCGTCTACTTCAATAAGCTCTTCATACGATGCTAAAACCAACGAATCCATGGTTTTAAAATGTTGCGCTATTTTTTTAGCGACTGTTTCGCCGACATAACGAATACCTATTCCAAATAAAACAGTTTCAAATGGAATTGTTTTTGATGCTGCTACACCATAAATTAAATTGTCTGCTGACTTTTCAGCCATACGCTCTAAAGGTAGAAGTTGATCTTTTGTAAGCTCATAAATGTCAGCGACATTCGAAATCAGTCCGGCTTCATACAATTGAGCAACTGTTTCTGCACCTAAACCATCAATATCCATTGCTTTTCTGGAAATAAAATGTTCCATTTTACCTATAATTTGAGGAGGACAACCAATATCATTGGGACAATAATGTTGCGCTTCCCCCTCATTGCGATGCAAAACGGTATCGCATTCTGGACAATTCGACGCATATTTCGTTGGTATAGAATCTTCTGAGCGCTGATCCATATCAACTCCAATCACCTTCGGAATAATTTCTCCTCCTTTCTCAACATATACCCAATCACCAACACGCAAATCCAATTTTTCTATTTGATCCGCATTATGTAACGATGCCCGTTTTACGGTCGTTCCAGCTAACAATACCGGAGATAAATTGGCCACGGGTGTTATTGCGCCTGTTCTACCAACCTGGTAAGTAATCGAAACCAATTTAGTTGCAATTCGCTCCGCTTTAAATTTATAAGCAATAGCCCAACGTGGTGACTTAGCGGTAAAGCCTAGTTCTTGTTGCTTGTCATAGCTATTCACTTTTATTACAATTCCGTCTATCTCAAAAGGTAAATGATGGCGTTCTAAATCCCAATAATCGATAAATGCCATAATACCTTCTATAGAATTCGTTCTTTTCACAAATTGCTTTTCCTCTTGAGGTACTTTGAACCCCCAGGTTCCTGCTGCATTCAGGCCTTCAAAGTGAGACTTAAAAGGAAGTCCTTCTCCATGCAAAGAATACAAGTAGCAATCTAAACCTCTTTGAGCAACTACAGCTGAATCGTGTAATTTTAGTGTTCCGGAAGCAGTATTTCTAGGATTCATAAATGTCGGTTCATTATTCGCTTTCCTTTGATGATTCAATGCTGCAAATTTTTCTAATGGAAAATATATTTCACCTCTGATCTCAAATTCTTTTGGATAATCCCCATGCAGTTGAAGAGGAATCGTTCTTATTGTTCTAACATTTGCTGTAACCTCTTCTCCTTTCGAACCGTCTCCTCTGGTCAACGCCTGATCCAACATACCATCTTTATACGTTAAGCCAATTGCACATCCATCGTATTTTAATTCACATACGAATTCAATATCTCCATCAACCAGTTTTTGAGCACGTTTTTCAAAATCTGCTATATCTTCCTTCGAATAGCTATTACTTAATGAAAGCATTGGATATCTGTGAGAAACGGTTTTAAAATTCTTGCTTATGCCACCGCCGACTCGAGTTGTTGGGGAATTAGACAAGGCATATTGTGGAAATTGCTTTTCCAATTTCTGCAATTCTTCTAACAACATGTCAAAATCAAAATCGGATACCGTAGGTTCGCTAAGTACATAATAATTGTAATTATGCAAATTCAATAACGCGGTCAAGTCCTTAATTTTATCTTTCATTCCATCCATCATCTATGGGCTTTCTTATTGCTAACTTAAACAAAACGCCAAGCATTAATTTAGCCTGAAAAATAAATACCGGGCCATTCAATGCTCTCCTAACTGACTTATCATTGGTTAAAAGTGATCGATATCCTCCACCGACACCAATTCCAAACCAACGGAATAATTTATAGTTAGCCACACAAGACACCTCCATTATTGCTGACTGTCTATTTATATAATTTTTCCAAACGGTCGGCACAGTGTCTTTCACTTTATAAGCAGCTGTTACGGTTGCACTCCCATAGTGAAGAGGAGTACTAATTGTAAATCTTCTATTTCTAAACCAAATTGGACTATAGAAAATACTCGCGTACGAAAAATTATAAATAGTAGTGTCTGTAGCATCAGCATAAACTTCTTCAGGCAGCAGTACACCTCCCCTTAAAATTGGATTTTTGAAGAAATAAATTCCTATACCAAAATCATGTTTTTTATTAATTGTAGCTCCAATTTTCAATCCTCCTAGACCGGTCTTTTGTTCTAGTGCTCTCGATGTACGGCTATCAAAAGCAAAAAGAAATTTCCATTTTTTATTTTCACTTATTACTGTGTCGGAAGACAACTCCAATGGATTGTAAGCCAAAACAGGCGAAGCAATTGATAACAGTACTGTTACAAAAATTGCAATATGTTTATACAATGGCTGTAACAATCCGATCCTTTCCATTTAAATCTTTAATAACCCTGATTTTTTTGAAGTTCCTGAATTTTAAACAATCAGCAACCTCGTCTGCAAATTTTTCATTTACCTCAAAATATATGATACCATCAGTATTTAGATGTTTCACTGAGAAATCTGCAATGTGCTCGTAAAATACGATTGGTTCATGATCTTGAACAAAAAGAGCTAATTCGGGTTCGTACCTCAATACGTTTTGATGCATGCTTGCTTTTTCCTTTTCAAGAACATAAGGTGGATTGCTAACGACAACATCGTATTTTCTTTCATGATCAGACCAATTAAGGACATCCATTCTAATGGTTTCTATTTCTAAATTGTATTGTTTTGCATTGTCTGATACAAGCTGTAAAGCATGTGGATCAATATCTACAGCATAAACGGCTGATAAATTTTTTGATTTTTTACAAGAAACTGATATACAACCACTTCCAGAGCCTATATCAATTATAGATTTACCGTTATCTACTTCAGTAATAATCAAATCAACCAATTCTTCCGTTTCTTGTCGTGGAATCAGCACATGCTCATTGACCATCAATTTTAAGTTGTAAAAATTCGCAACACCTAAAACATACTGTATAGGTCTAAATTCTTTAAGCTCTTTTAGTGCATGATGTAATTTCAATAGCTCCGATTCGGATAATTGTTCCTCTGATTTTAAATTTATGTCTACTCGATTCCAACTATGATAGTGCTCGAATAATACAGCAATAATAGCTTCAGCTTCAGCCAAAGGATACAAAGCGACTAATCCCTCTTTTAGGTAGTCCACAATGGCCTGAACAGAATTCTTCTTAACAAACACTTTACAAAGATAATAGCATGACGTACTGTAGAAAACATATTTTGTAATTTCGCCAACGAATGAGTGTTCATGAAAAATATATGGCGGCATGCCTTAAATTGGCAACGCCAGGAATTAGAGCTGCAATGCCGAACCCAAGTGTAGGAGCAATGATTGTGCACAATCAAGAAATTATTGGTGCCGGATGTACGCAACCTTTCGGAGGAAATCATGCGGAAGTAGAAGCTTTTAATGCAATAAGTAGTTCTGAAAATCTTTCAGATGCAACCCTTTATGTTACACTTGAACCCTGCTCTCATCACGGAAATACGCCACCTTGTACAGATTTGATAATACAATCAGGTATTAAGCACGTAGTAATTGGAAGCCTTGATCCGAATGCGCTAGTTAATGGATCAGGGATTAATAGACTAAAATCAAGTGGGATAAATGTGGAAGTTGGCCCAATGCAAGCTGAATGTGAATTGTTAAACAAACGCTTTTATACCTTTCATCAAAAAAAACGGCCATATATTATCTTAAAATGGGCACAAACTGCAGATGGATTTATTGATAAATTAAGAAAAAATAACGAAGAGGGCATCCATTGGATTACGCATCCAGAAACCAAAAAAATAACGCACCAATGGAGATCTGAAGAAGCTGCAATTGTTATTGGCACCAACACTGCGATCAATGATAATCCTAATTTAACAGTTAGAGCAGCATCTGGAACAAATCCAGCACGGATAATATTAGATGAAGATGACAAACTACCTAAAAACCTAAGTCTCTTTGACGGAGCATCAAGAACTATAATTTTGTCTAAAAAGAAGCTAAAATCATCTAAAAACTATGAAGTCTGGAACCTTAACTTCGATAATTTTATTAGTGAATTCAACAATGCTTTATTTACGAATGAAATTCTGTCTGTTATCGTAGAAGGAGGAGGACAGCTATTAAATTCCTTTTTGAAGCAAGGGGTTTGGGATGAAGCAAGAGTTCTAACAGGAAACACTCAATTTGGAGCTGGCTTGTTGGCACCAAAAATATCATCACAACCGACATCACTTGAAAAATTCAATGATGACCAAATAAGCTATTACATCAATGATTGACATTCTTTATACAATTTTAATTTTTTCTGGATTAATGGTCCTTTTTAAGCTGTTCGATCGACTTAAAGTAGACAACCTGCAGGCAATTGCTGTCAATTATTTTGTTGCCGGAATATGCGGAATCGTGGCTATGGATGGTAAAATACAAGTGACTGGGGGACTAGGATTTGACAATCCAAATCCGCAGTATTTTATTCCAACCGCCATCATAATTGGTTTTCTGTTCGGTGTGGTATTTAACCTGATTGCTTACGGCACTCAAAAAATTGGCATTTCTATCACTTCGGTTGCCAACAAAATTTCCTTAATAATTCCTGTTATTTTCGGTATTTGGTGGTTTCAAGAATCCGCTAATTTTGTAAAGATTACCGGTCTTATATTGGCTTTGCTAGCTATTTATTTCTCAACCATTACTGCAGGGAAGCTAAAGTTTAACAAAAAATACCTGTTGCTACTTTTGCTTATATTTCTGGGGCAAGGCCTTGCCGATTCAACTTTCAAATTTGCGCAAGTAAATTGTGTTGATGCTACGAATAGTCCATCGTTTTTCACGCTTATTTTCTTCGCCTCCGGAATCACCGGATCAATTTTTGTTTTCATTAAAGTAATCCAAAAGAAAACGATCATAAAGTTTAAAAATGTGTTCTGGGGCATTTTGCTCGGTATACCCAATTACTTTACACTTCATTTCTTTTTTAAAGCTTTAGAAGAGCTCCCAGCGTCACAGGTATACCCCATTGTAAACATGGGGATAATTGTTTTTCTAACCCTAATTGGTACCGCTATTTTTAGAGAAAAACTTTCAGGCACAAACTGGATGGGTATCGTTCTGGCTGTAATCGCTATCGCCTTAATTACCTTTTCCAATGAAATCTTTAATTCATTTGGATAAAGACTCGGATACATACCAAACCATAAAGTTCAAATCAGAAAGTAGCTATAAGGAAAAAGGAAGCAAATTTATTAGTCTTGCGATTCCAGTAACGACAGAAGCTGAGGTTAAATCAGTAATGAAAGAACTTAAATCAAACTACCAAGATGCAGGTCACTATTGCTACGGCTTTCGATTAGGTTCCCATTTAGAAACCTATCGCTTCTCTGACGACGGCGAGCCTAGCGGGACAGCTGGAAAACCGATATACGGTCAAATTCAATCCTTTGAATTAACAGACATACTGATAGTGGTAATCCGCTACTTTGGTGGCACAAA
>Ga0315331_10001502_pt1 | contig 17519 bp, 13 predicted proteins | sample M160m34915metaG_FD_203456 | JGI IMG/M metagenome (GOLD analysis project Ga0315331, IMG submission 203456) | Ammonia-oxidizing marine archaeal communities from Monterey Bay, California, United States - M1 60m 34915 | ecosystem: Environmental > Aquatic > Marine > Intertidal zone | place: USA...
CAAAGACAAAACCAAAGAAAAAACCAAGAATAAAAGTTAAAAAGAAAAAGATAAGTGTTGATAAATTTAAGAAAGGAACTCCATTTGATGAGGGATTCAAATCGAGAGTGATGGGTCAAGATGAAAAGGGGGGATATCTAAGTCCTGAAGAAAGGAAGTTTCGTTTTAAAAAGGGTAATGATGGAGCAACAGTAGATCCAAGTAAACTTCTCCCCCCTGATGAAAATCAAGAAGAAGGAGCAAGTGGTCCTGTAAAGGATATTCTTTCAAGTGTTATTTCTATAGAGGAAACACTGAATAGTCAATATCAATTACAATTGGAGGGCGCAAAGGATCAGAAAAAGGAATCAGAGAAGAAGAAGAGAGGTGTTCGTGAGAAGATGTTGGAAGGGGGTAAGAAGATATGGGATGGAATTAAACAAACTGGTGAGGCAGTAATTAAACCATTTCAAAGCATATGGAGTAAAATATTAGGATTTATTCAAACAATCTTTTTTGGAAGAATATTTTATAAAATAATAGAATGGATGGGTGATAAGAAAAATAAAGGTAAAATACAAAGTATTATAAAATTCTTTAAAGATTGGTGGCCTGCGTTGCTGGCTGGATACTTGTTATTTGGGAATGCGTTGAGTGGATTTATTCTTGGATTTACTAAAACTCTAGTAGTATGGGGAGCTAAACTTGTAGGTTTCATTATTCCTAAACTTATGGCGGCACTGGTAGCGATGGGACCGTTGGGATGGGGTTTACTTGCAACTGGTGCTGTTGTTGCTGGTGGAGTATATTTGCACAATAAGAATAAAAATAAAAATAAAGAAGGTGGTGATAAAAATGTGGAAGCAGCAGGTAATGATAAAAATGTGGAAGCAGCAGCAGAAACAGCAGCAGGTAATGATAAAAATGTGGAACCAGCAGGTAATGATAAAAATGTGGAACCAGCAGGTAATGATAAAAATGTGGAACCAGCAGGGGGTCAAGAAGTTCAAAAAATGAATAAAGGTGGAACAGTTCCTGGTAGAGGTAATACAGATACAGTTCCTGCAATGCTAACTCCTGGTGAGTTTGTGATGAGTAAAGGAGCAGTTCAAAAGTATGGTGTGAATACAATGGAGTCTATGAATGCTGCTGCTGGTGGAACAAATAAACCATCTCTTCTCCGTGGATATAATGAAGGTGGTATGACAACTCCTATGAGTATGGAAGACTTAGTAGCAGCAGCTGGTCCTTCAATGATGGCTTTTATGGAACAGCATAATGCATTGATTGATAGTGATCCTGAGTTTTATGGTGAACATATGAGAATAGAAATGGATAGAGATGGAAAGATGTTAAACTTTGGTAAGGTGATTACTAATATGAGTGAATGGGCTTTTAATGAAGGAAATCAGATGTTGATAGAAAATGAGGCGATAGAACCAGAAGTTAAAGAAGCATTACTTAAGGAGATGGATTATGTCAGAAGGCAGACATTAGAGAATCCTAACTTTAAAGCAGATTATGCATTTGATATTAATAAAAATATTCCAGGCACAGCAGCAAATAGGTTGTTTTTAAGAGCTCAAGCAGATACTACTAGTCCAGCAGCATTAGCTGGTATGTCTGCTCGTGATAGAGCATTAGCAATGAATAGACGGGGATATTTTGGTGGTGGTTTAGTTCAAGCATTTAAGGGTGGTAGACAAGTAATTCAAGGATTAAAAGGTGGTGGTCAGGTGCAAGGTGGTAGGGGTAGACTCAAAGATAGACCAGAAGTACAAGCATTAAGAAAAAATGCAGCAAATATTCAACCTAAAAAGACTGTAAAGAACATAACTCCATCACGGAAAAAGAAAACTACAGTTGCTTATCAAGATCAAGGTGGTTCCATGAAGTCTGCTGGTGGCACAGGTGGTGGTAATAAAGAGATTCCATCTTTCTCTGCAACAGCAATGAGATCTTCTGATAAAATACAAGTATTGGGGATTAGTGTATAATGGCTTGGGCAGCACTAGGAAAAGTGGCAATGGGTGCAGTTAAAGGTAAGGCAAAACAAGTTGCTACTGATAAATTACTCAATAGGAAGAAAAAGACTGATACTAGAAGAGCATCTGCTAGAAAAATAATGGGTGGTGAAGAAGGTGGAGAACAAAAAGGAGGAGCACTTGCAGTAAGACCAACAGCACAATTAGTCCCTTCTGTTGGTGGTTCTATTCAGAAGATAGAAAAGACAGAAGAAACTGGTTCAAAAGGAAATACTTTACTAGTAATTAAAACTAAACTTGTTAGTATAGATACTATTTTAAAAGGAACTCTTGCTGCAGAAAAGAAAGCAGAGGATGCTAAAAGAAAAGTAGAGGAAAGATCAGAAAGAAAAGAAGATGAGAAAGAGTTGGAAGATGATTCAAAGGATGGGAAGAAAGCAAAAAAATTTAAATTAGCACCTCCTAAACAAGTTTTAAGTTTTTGGGGAAAAATAAAAAGTTTTTTTGGTAAGGTTCTTTTTGGATGGCTTGCTGTAAGGTTGGTTGATTGGTTACCTAAACTAATGCCAATCGTTAAATTTTTAGCCAATGCTGCGGATCTTATTATTAAAGTTGGTGGAGTTCTTTTAAATGGATTAGTTACTTTTGTTGATTGGGGTTATAAAGCAGTTGAAGGAACTAGAAATTTTATAAAAGATAAGTTGGGTGAGGGTGCTGCAGAAAAATTTGATTCCTTTATGGGAGGTCTTACTAAGGTAATCAATATTGTGATGGCCTTGGGAATGGCATTTGCAAAATTCAAAAAACCTAAAGTACCGAAAGGACCAAAATTAGGTGATGATCTTGATGTAGATCCTAAGACAAAGAAAAAGGTTAAACCAGATGAGATAGTTGATCCTAAAACTAATAAGGTAAGAAAGAAAACAAAAACGGAAATAGAAGTTCAAAAGAAGAATAAATTAACAAATAAACAACTTGATGAGATAAAAGTTAAAAAGAAAAAGATTAATCCTCAGACAGGAAAGAAATGGACTAATGCGGATGCAATTGCTGATGTAAAGAAACCAAAAGGTTTTGCGAAATTTTTTGGAGGAGTAAAGGACTTAGGTGGAAAGGCTCTTAAAGGAGCTGGTGATCTTATAGTAAAGGGTGTAAAAGGTGCGTTTAATATGCTACCTGATTTTAAAACCCTTGGTCCAGAATTGATGGAAAGTATTGGCACTGGATATAAAAATTTAAAAAAGGGTGTTCAGAAAAGATATGATCAGATTGTAGATGTTGCTAAAGCATTAAAAGGAAAATATGATAATGCTTTGAAAGCTGGTGGAGATATTTTTAAAAAGCTAGGAAATAAAGCTAAAAATGCACTAATGGAAAAGGTTTTAACACCTGCAATGAAATATTTGGAACCTGCCATCAAAAGAATGAAATCTATTGGTGGGTCAATTATGAAAGTCCTACAAAAGATTCCTGGATATGATAAAATAACAAAAGTTTTACAAAAATTTGGTGGAGCAGGTAGTGAAGGTTTAATGAAAAAAATTGGTGGTAAAGCCATACCTATTCTTGGTGGTATTGTTAATATGCTCTTTGCTTATGATCGATTAGCTAAAGGAGATTCTATAGGTGGATTGATTGAAGGTGCTTCTGGTATACTTGATTTATCTGCTCTTCCACCACCGATAGGTGCTGGTTTTGCACTTGGTCCAAAAATTTCTATGGGCATGGATGCATATATGTTTGCTAGAGATTTTGTTCCACAAATACAAGAGGGTGAAGAGGCAGTTGTTAAAAAATTAGGATTATCAGGATTGAAATCAAATATTGATAATATATTTAAAAAATTGCCAGATCTGGGTCAGATTACTAGTTGGATAACTGGTGGTGATAAAAAAGAAGAAGAGGGAGTAGCAGATACTAAGAAGGGTGAAGTAAAAGGTAAGACACCACCACTACCAAAAACAAATAAGGATGAAGTAAAAACACCTCCTAAAATAGATAAAACCTTTAAGATGGGTAAGAAAGAATATGATCTTTCTAAATCAATGGGTGGATTATCACAAAAGGATTATGATGCTTTAGATACTGGGGATAGAAAACAACTTAATAGAAGAATATCAACTTATGCAGATCAAAATAAAAAGGAAACACATGCTGCTATAAAAGGTAATGCTAATAATATTGTTCCTTTAGATGTTAGTAAAGTAGCAAAGAAAAGTAGTTCCGTTGCTTCTTATGAGGATGATGTAGACGTGGTTGATGGTCAAGAAGCATATAATAAAGGTTACAGTGATGGATCATCTGGATCAAAAAATTCAGAGTTAGAAAAAGTAGGATCTGCTCCTTTAGTGATTGATGGTGGTTCTGGTGGAAGTGATGAAATTTCAGCACGACTATATGAACGTGGTTAAATATAAGTAAGAGGAAATAACTATGGCAGGACAAGGAAACAAAACTAAAAAATCTCATCTATCAGGTAAAACCTCTGAACCAGCTTTTATCAAGAAATTAGATATTCAATCTAATAATGAAGATGGAATAGATGCTAGTATTGTAGGAGGAACAGTTCGTCTACAGTATTGGGAAAGTATTCTTCAGGATAGTATTAGAGCATCAGTAGTTTTTACAGATACTGGTAATACACTTCCTAAGAGAAAAAGAAAATTTGGTAGTGGTAGTGGAGGAAAGGTTGGTGTTGTTGAAGGATTGCCAATTATTGGTGGAGAACAGGTAACTTTAAAAATAGAAGATAATCAAGGAAATGCACTTGATTTTAGTAATGAAAATGATAATCCTTTTTTTATTATTCAAAAACCATCTATTCCTACATTAGGAGAGACCACTAACAAAGCATATGAACTTAAGTTAGCATCAAAAGAATTTTTGGATAATGAAGAAGGATGGTCAAGAGTTAGAACTTGTTTTTCTGGACAAGTTTCTGATCATGTTAAGACTATACTAGAAGATAATTTAAAAACAGAAAAAGATTTGGATATTGAGGAAACTAAAAAACCTTTAGATTTTATTGGTAGAAATAAAAAAGCATTTTTTATTTTAAATGATTTAGCAAAGAAAGCAGTTTCTTCTAAAATTGAAGGAGAAGGGAATACCGCAGGATATTTCTTTTGGGAAACTGCTAATGGATTTCATTTTAAATCAATTGATACTTTGTTGACTGGTAAACAAAAATTATCTATCATTTATAATGAAAGTGCAAACCCAGATCCTCCTGCTGGATATGATGTAAAAGCATTATCTTTAGATATGACTAGTCCACTCAATGTTCAAAAGAAAAAACAAAGGGGTGCATATGCTACTCGTAGTATGTTATTAGATCCTTTTAAAGGTATTTGGGAATGTGTATCGGAAAATGCTTTAGGTGAGGAGGGAAAGCAAAAGGTTGATGATGGTAATTTAAAACTTGCTGGAGATAGTTTGCCTAAATTAAATACTACATTTGACAAGGATGAGGCTGATACTGGATTTACTAGAACGACTTGGAATATGATATCAACAGGACAACTTAATTATGGTCCAATTGCTGATCAACTGGATAAGTCAAGGAAAATAAACTTTGATTACAGTAAGGTTTTCAATCAGTCAATAAGGCGTTATAATCAATTATTCGCATCTCAGATAACTACTGTTATTCCTGGTGATTTCTCTTTACATGCAGGTGATACAGTCTTTATGGATATTCCTGAATCAGGAACCACTCAAAATAAAGCTTGTTCTGATGAAGTAAATAAAGAGGAAGGTGGTTTATATCTTATAACAGATTTATGCCATTTTATTACTGCGAAAGAAACTTACACTAAATTAGTGTTAACCAGAGATTCATTTGGTAGGGTTGGAAGTCCTACTCCAAAAGAATAAATACAATTGTAACGGAGATTTTTTATGACTACTAAAGTCCCAGAACACGATCTAAATCATGAATCTTATATTGATCCAAAGGATCATAAAGAGCATGTTAATCATGGCATGATTGAATATAGTGAAAAAGATTTAGAGATGCACAATGATGCTTTTCATGCTCATGAAGAGAATGAAGAGAATCCAGGTGGTGCAAAGATTAATGATTGGCACACTCGTCATGAGGATCAGCACTTAGAAGTGTATTGTGATAATCATCCAGATTCATTTGAATGTAGAGTATACGACGATTAAAATATGTCAGAAGGAGGAGGTTTTAATTTAGGGTTTATCGGCCAAGATTTTCGTTGGTGGTTAGGACAGGTTGCCGACGATTCTTATTGGCGCGATAATATAATACCTGGTAAATTTAAATCTCCTGAAACAATTAGGGGATGGGGATATAGGTATAAGGTAAGGATTTTTGGTCTTCATGATTTGGGTGAAGAAGTTATTAAGTCTGAAAACTTACCTTGGGCTAATGTAATGTATCCCATAACAGCGGGAGCATACTTACAAAATTCTGGTCAGAGTCCAATGATCAGACAAGGTAATATTGTTTTTGGATTTTTCTTAGATGGTGTAAATGAAGAGCAACCTGTTATTATGGGAGTGTTGGGAAATAATTCCCAAACTGATTTAAAAACTGAGATTGGTAATAATGATGTAACAAATACAACTTCAGGAAAGAGTGTATGTGTTAGTGGATATTCTGAGGGAAATATAGATTATGATGGTAATTCTAAACCAGATGCTCCTGATGGTGATAAGAAAGTAACTAAACCAGTTGATAAGCAAATAGAAGAAGAATCTGCTAAACCATCACCAGGAGTGCCATTAAATCAATATGGAATACCTATTAATAAGGATTTAAATATTTTTCAACAAGCAGATATTAATAGTGCAAGGAGTGAAGCAGAGAAAAAAAATCTAAGTCAAGAAGAAGCTACTAAGTTAATTAGAAAAAGAGTTCAAAAAGGAATTTCTGATAGAGCTAAGGAGGCAAATTCTCCAAGATCAGATGTTAAACCTGGTGCTACTATTGAAAGTGAAGCCACCATGATACAAACGGCTGCTGATCTTAAGAGAGATAGAGTTTATTGTGAGAAAAGAGTTTTATTAAAACCTGATAATCTTGTTGAATCAACGAATAAAGCGATGAAGACGGATATGGATAATTTGGTTCAGAATATTGATAAAGCAATGAATGCATTACAAAGTTATACTGATGCAGTATCAATTACAAAAGAACAGAAAAATTTGACAAAAATGATTGCAGATGCTTCTAAAAGACAATCAAAATATATGAAACCTGTAATGGATAAGATGATGGAATATAGTCAGAAGTCAATTAATAAAGAAATGACCAAGGCAGTTTCTGCTTTACCAGCATTTAAAAGAATGGACTTTCTTGATGTTAAAGATGGAATAGGACAAAATCTTTTATCAAGTTATCTTGGAATGACGAATGGAAATGCTGGATTGATTGAAGGTGTAATTAGAAAAACATTAAAATTGAATGATATATTTGAACAATTTAAAAATGCTTCAGTAGATGATACTTCATCAGATGGAGAAATTAAAAAACCTAAAGGACTGCCTAGAGTTCCAGTATGTAAATCTGAGGATGTAATATCTACTGTTTTAGCTGTTAATAAAAGTTTAATTGACCAAACAAATAATAGTTTAATAGGAGGTATTGATGGATTTTTACAGGATTCTATCGGTGATGTTGCTGATGTAAGTGGGGGAGTTACTAGTATTTTTAAGAACTTGGGAAATATTAAAGGAAGTCTTACTTCTGCTCTTAATTTTGAAAATATTAAAATGAATGTTTTTCCTTTTGAAGAACCACCTAATCCTGCTGTATCTGATTATTATACTCTTTGTGATGGTGGAGGAGCTCAAGCACAGAATGCATTACCTAGTCCAATGGCAATGGAAAAAGCTGCTACTAAGCATATTACTAAAATTTCTCAACTTGCCGAGGGTGAAACATATGTGGATCCAATAACACAACCTGCGTTTGGTGAACCTGATAGGGCTACTGAAAATGTTAATTTGACTGAAGGTGGAGTTGCTCTTGATACTGAGATATCAGATGAGGAAAGAGCAGAACTTAGAAATGTTCTTGAAATTGACTGATAAATAACTGTTATAAGGAACTAATATATGTCTTTCGATCTTTTTGGAGAAGCAACTAAATGTGACATCCGAGTTGGTTATATATCAACCGAGAGGGGATTTGTGGATAATATTGGTATTCACGAAGCAAATCAATACGCTAAATTAAATCCAGGAACTCAATTTATTTTTAGAAATAGAGAAAAGGTTGATTATTTAAACATAAATGAAGTTAATAGATTACAGCCAGAAGATATGTTGCCTAAGAGCAACGCTGGAGATGGTGGTGAATGTAAAGGTATTACGGGTTTAAATCCAGAAGGAGATACTAATATTAATATTGATGAAGGTCTTGGATTAACTGATGTAATATTTGATTCAACTGGAAAACAATTAAACAGAGATACTACTAGAGCTCATTTTTATGGAGGTGGTGGAGTAGGAGTTCAGGGTAATCCTGTAGTTGGTTTAGATGGTTCTTTAATGAAGGTTGATATTATTAGTTCAGGATTTGGATATCAGTATCCTCCTTTAGTTTCTATTGAAGATGATCGCGGAGTTGGATCTGGTGCGGTTGCAATTGCTATTCTTAGTGATCAGACTGAGGGAGTTGAAGAACTTTATAATCAAGAGGAAGATTATGAAGAGTATAATATGAAACTATGTGTTCCTCCATTGCAGGGAGTTGGTTTTGGTCAAAGATATGGTCCTGATGGGGAAGATTTAGGTGAGTGGAATCCAGGAATGTATATTGGAACTCAAAGAGATCCGATTGGTAAACAAATACAAAAGTATCAAGATCTTTTATCTACTTTAGGACAAGGTGCTCGTGTAGCAGATTTAGGTGCTGGAAGAAGACTTGATCCTTCAAAAACAAAAATTTTAGAGTGGTGGACAACAAGAGATAAAGTTCCATTAAAAGTAGTTGGTCCTGAAGGAGCTAATAGGACTAAGTATGATGTATATGGTTGGTGGTGGGGTGCAAACCCAGGAACTAATCCTATAGGTGAAATTGATAATCTTTATATAAAATTATTTGGAAGAAGAGGTGAACCAAGTGGTCTTGCATTTTGGCAAAATCACCGAGCTAGTGGTAAGAGTCTTGATTGGATTGAGAAATCGATGAAAGAGCAACCTGAGTGGGAACGAGTTTGTTATGGTGAATGTAAACCTAATATGCAAGATTGTACTTATAAATTTGGTACATATTGGGAATATGATAAAAAAGCTTTTATGAATAGATTTGCTATATCACCAGTTCCACCTTCAAATGTGAAAGGAACTGATATGGCTGGAAAAACATATACATTTGAATGGCAAGAAGAATTTCCTTGGCCAGGTGAATATACATTTAGAGTTCAAGCAGATAATGATGCAAAACTTTATTTGGATAATCAACCTTTGGATGAAGGTGATGTTAAAATAGGATCTGGTGGTGCTGAAGGACATGTTTTATCTAAACCATTAAAATTTAAAAAAACTATAACTGAGAAAGGAGTTCATAAAATTTCAATAGATTTATTTAATCATCTGAAGAAAGAGATAGTTAAAAAAACTACAAATTTAAGTGATGTTACTCAGGACGTAGAATCTGATGTAGTTACATTTAAAGTTACTTCATCTGCTAGTTATGCAAATGGATTTCAAATTTTAGATCTTGATGTTGATGTAGAAAAAAGATATAGAGGACCACAACTTAATGAAACACTTACAAGAACAGTTGAGTATGGAAGACCTTATAAGGTTCAGTTCAGATCTGCAGGAAAAGGTTCTCTTAAAAGTGGAAAACTAATTAAATTTACTGGGTTACATTCTGCAAATGATCCTATTGAAGTTACTAATAATAATAAGAGATTATGTTTAAAAGATGGTCATGGTGGTGATTGTAATGCATCATTTACTATTGATAAAGGTAATGTAAGATTTAGTGATGATGGAAAAACTATAGAGGGAACTGGAAAAGCAACTTTTACTTTAAGTTGGAGTGATAATCCAAGGACAGCAGGGACAGCATTGGGAACCATAGAGATTATGGATAAAAAATGGACTCAATCAGGTAGAAGTGGAAGTAAAACTCAAACTGTTACTATAAGTGCTCCTAATGATGGAGGTTCTTATGAATCTCATATAAAATTAAGAAATAAAGGTGAAAAAGTTATTGAGATGGAGGAATGGACTGATGAAGATTGGTCTGATATAGTTGCTTCTTGTACTTCTGGAAAATTTTATGATATAAGTGGTAGCACCTGTAAATTTATGGTTCCTACTCCACCAGCTAAAGTACCTTCTACTTTACAAAATGAGAACTTAGATATAATTTTTAATACAGTTGATTGGATTGGTAAATCAAATAGAAAATTATGGAAGATTAATCCTGGTGCTGGTAAAGATGCTAATTTTATAAATCGATTTGGTGTTCTTCCTTTTGATCCTACTGCGGTGGATAAGATAGAAAAACGGGTGACTAGAGATGTTGTTAAAGAATCAAAAGCAACTGTTAAGTTTTTGAGGGAAAATGGTAAAAATTATATGAAAGTAACTGGAACTGGAAAGGCGAAAGTTTTCTTTGAGTTGAATGTAAATGATAGACCAGGAATATCTTCTTTAGCATTAACTGAGATTAAAATAAAAGCAAATGATGGTGATGTTATTTTAAGGAGAGATCCTAATAGAAGATTTGCTAATGAAAGAGCTAGTGGTGAATTTACTGCAGGTCAAAAATATTTGGTTAAAACTATTGGAGCTAGCACTGGTGCTGGTTCTATAATAGGTGTTGATAAAACAACTATTGGTTATGATGATGATATTACTGGTGGATATGATCAGAATGGACTTTTAAAAATTACTGGGGTCACTCCAATTAATACAACTGAGAAGATTACTGAAGATGTGATGGGATATCCTGATCATCCAAATGCTTCTACAGATGATTATGCAGGAATTCATGATATAATATGGAATAATATTAAATTTCCTAATGATGGAAATTATTCTATAGAAATTATGGTTGATGATAATGTAGTTCTTACATTTAGTCATCCTGGAAGAGAAAATATTATTATAAGAAAAGATGGTTTTAAAATTCGTGGGGATGGTTCAACTGCAACTGGCAAATCATTTCAGGTTAAGTATTTTAGAGAAGGTACTTATACTCTAAAAGCAGAATTGGAACAGATAGCAGGTAAGCCAATAGCAAAGGGAAATCCAATGGCTCTTGCTGTTCAGATTAAAACTGCTTTTATAGTTGAGGATGTTGAAGTTATTTCTTCAAAATCTTGGCTCCAAAATGCTATGGGTGTTGCAATGGTTATTGATGCTCCTATGCCTCCTATTCCAACAGAGATACCTCCAGAGCAACAAGGAAGATGTCCTAATAATCCTATCTGGACTACAAGATTCCAGAGAGGTGCAGAACAAAATTGGTATCCAGTAAGAGTGGATTTTTGGGAAAAATTTATGAATCGTTATGCTATTTCTCCAATTCCTCCATTAGGGGCAGAGGGAAGTGATGGTTCAGGAGTTTCTTATATTAATAATTGGAAAATTGATCTCCCACATGAAGGATTTTATGGTCTTAGAGCAGCAATAGATTCGATTGGTAAAATTTTTATTGATGGGAATGAGGTTCTTGGATCAAAGACAACACCAAAACTTAGTTTATATGACCACAAATCCATTAACACTGCTAAGATATTTTTAACAAAAGGTTCTCATCAAATAACGGTTCAAGTAGAAAATGATAAACAATATGCTTTTAATATAATTGATAAAAAGATTTTTAGTACAGCAGATTGGGCATCAAAGCAAAATACAAAAGTAACTGAAATTGTTGGTCCGAAGAATATAGATGTTACATTTAAAGTAAGTATTGCAACAATGTATGGTGCTGGAATTAAATTATTTGTGGATAATACAACTTTATTTGATGATAATAAAGGATATAAGCAACCTTCTGTTTCTGAAACTCATAATCATAGTATTGAGGTTGGTAAGGTTTATGATGTAGAATTTACAAGTACTAATCAAACAGTTGTTCCTGGTAGTTTATCTCCTACAAGAAAAGCACTCATTATAGATGGTGAAGCATCGTCTGCTGGTGATAGAAGCATTACTGCAGGAGGTAAAGTATATCAATTTGATAATGATGGATCAGATTGGGACATGAATGCAACATTCAGAATTATTGAAGGTAATGGAAGATTTGAAGAGAGTGGGGGTGAACCTATGTTCCAAAGAGGGAACAAAGGAGGTATTCCTACTATAGTAGGAACAGGAAGGCAAACTATAGAATTATGGTGGAATGATACAGGAGGAGAGGAAGAAAATCTAGGAAAGGCTATTAGAACTATTAGGATAGGAAATGCTGTATGGGATGCCACATCGACTTATAGCAGCAATAAAGTTAATCTGGCAGATCGAACTCGTACTATTGAATTAGGTTCAGGTGCTAAAACTGGAGATAAGGTGAAGAATCTTAATAATAATTCAGCCATACAACTAAGAACTAAAGGTAAGAATGTAGTTGAAATGGAAGATATTCCTGGTGATTTTTCTGCAGGTACTGGTGGTACTAATAATGAGGCTTTTTGGTTTAAAGATGTTGTGTGTTCTGCTACTGAGGGTGAGTTTTATGATTTAAATGGTAGAACTTGCAAATTTAGAATTCCTTCTAAAGATAGAACTGAAATAGAATATGGTAAAGGTCTTATGAGTGGATCTGCAAAAAATGGAGTAACTTATTCTGGACCATCATTATCAACTTATGCAAGTGGAGAATTAGGTCCGTTCATTACTCCTACTTGGAATACTGATGAAGAGTATATCAAAACTCATAATGGAACTACCTGGACAATGACTTGGAGTAATGTTGATTTTCCTGAAGATGGAACTTATGATATTAAAGCAGAGGCTGATGATGTATTGACTGTTAAATTAAATGGAATTGAGATATGTAAAGCTACCGTTGATTCTCGTTACAATGATTTAATGGATGGGGAAGCATTAAAACCTATTGAGAATCATTCATTTAATGCACCAAAAGGAAAACAAACATTAGAATTAACTTTATTCAATCGTGATTTTCAATCACCTTTTGGTAGTAATCCTGCAGTAGCAGCAGTGAAGATTACTAAAAAAACAAATGTAGCAAAGATAGATCCAAGAACAGGTAAAGCAAAAGGTAAACCTTGGACAGTTAATCCAATAGGTGTTTCTGCTATATTAATTCCTCCACCTTGCCCAAAAATGATAACTGGTGTTGGTACAGTGGATAGAGTTGAGATAGATGATCCTGGTAATGGATTTACACCTCCTGTTAGAGCAGGAGATACAGAGAGTCCTACTTATCCAGTAGGTCTAGGTTTAGATGATATTAAAATTCTTGATGGTGGAATAAATTATGGGGATGGAGATGTTGTATGTGTTAAAGATAATATAACTGGTGAAGAAAGATGTTATATACCAGAGTTTGGACCTTTTGGTGAAATAATTAAAGTTGTTATTACTGATCCACCTCCAGGAGTTCCAGACATATTTCCTCCATCCACAGGAGAACCTATTCCTCCTGAACTACCACCACCAGTAGGTCCATCACCAGAAGGTCCAACAGGATCATCTTTTATGCTCACTTCTACTCCACAAATAAGAGTTAGATCAATAAAACCAAAAGTTCCTACAGGAATAAGTTTTAGAGCAGCACCTCAATATAGAATAATTAGGGATCCTATTGAAATTCCTGATCCTGCACGATTAATTCAAGTAACTGATTTAGTTGGGTTAAAACGCACAGGATTTTATGATGGTAGACCTTATTATGGTGCTGTCTTCTATAAAGATGGTATTCGATATGCAGGTTATTATCAAACTGCTGGTAAATTGGTTCAGATATATGATACTTTACAGGAGAGTATTGATGCTAGAATTATTACACCAGTATCTGCAATTCAAAGACAGGGTACGGACATTAATAGTAATGATCCAAGGCTCAATATTCCTGGCACTCCCAATAATCTAATTTAATAATTATGACACAAGGATCAGCGGTTAATCAAAATTTAGATAGACTTGGAGATGAAAAGGATATAGGTAAGGAACCTAATCCTACTATCACTGCTAAGAAAAATTATAGTGCCGTAAAATATGGCACTGATAAAGGAACTCTTAAGTTTGGTTCTATTCATAAGAAAGGTGATGTAACTTCAGGTGTGATGCTTGACACTCCTGATGGTCGTCATCAATTTTCTTTAGATATTGATGGGCAAAGAAGAGGTTGGACAACATCAACAAGTCCTGGTAATTTTTCATTAGTTGCAGGTGAAGATAATACTGAACCTCAAGATACAATTTTTATAAACGCAGTCAATGGTAATATTGATATATGTGCCACTAATGGTAAGATTAGATTGCAAGCGACTGATATAGAATTAATTGCTGTTGGTGAAGGTGGTTCTAAAGGTCATATTAAATGCACTGCAACCGAAACTTTTAGTGTTTATGAAACTAAGAAGATTATTTTGGATTCTAAATCATTGACAAAAATTACTTCTACGGGTAGTATTAATATAGCTGCTAATACTATGATGAAAATATATGGATCTTTAATTAAAGCAGTGACGGATGCATCTGCCGTTAAAAATTCTAAAACGAATGGTCAAAATGATGTTAGGAAAAACAACGTTGTAGCAAGTTCATCAGCAGGAGATTAAAAAATGACAATGGGATTTGACGATCTAATCGTCGGAGGACAATTAAGAGTAGGAACAGGGTATTGTGCTCCTATTAAAGAGGGGGATTATAGAATTAATGGATCTGCTCATATGGAAGGTCCAGTAGTTGTTGGATTGGGTAGTAAAATTAAACTTGGTGCGAAGGGAGGAGATCCTGATGATCCTGGTGATAATACTGGAACTGCACCAGCAAACTTAATGATCACTAGAAATTATAATAAAGATAAAGATTGTTTTCGGACTGCTATAAAGAGAACTCTTCTCACTGAAGGAAATGTTCAGATTAATGGAGATGATGGAACTCCTAATGCATTGGTGCTTAATGGTAATAGTAATATAACTGGTAATGATCAAACAGATCAATGTATTTACATTAATAGTTCCACTTCTACTGCTATTAATATTAATGGTAAGACTACGATAGACAATGCAGGAGATGCAATATTTGCCATAGGAACTGATGGTGATACATTATCTGGAAGATTTAATACTGCTGATGGTAGACCAAAACCTTTTGATATTAAACATCCAACCAAAGGTGATGGACATCGTTTAAGATATGCTTGTATTGAGGGACCAGAAGTTGGAGTTTATCATAGAGGTAGATTGAGAAGAGGGAAGGAAATTTCTTTACCTTATTATTGGAAAGATTTGGTTCATGTTGAGAGTATTACTGTTCAATTACAACCAGTAGGAGCACATCAAGATATTATTGTGAAGAGATGGGATGAACAAAAGATATATCTTCAATCGAATGGTGGTTTACCAATAGATTGTTTCTATCATGTTTATGGAGAGAGAAAGGATATTAATCCACTTATAACTGAGTATCAAGGAGATAGTTGGAAAGATTATCCTGATCCAAATTATAATCCAGAATTAACACCTCCAGCAGAAAGAACATTTACTGATTCAAGATTCTCTGGTCCACCTAATACCATAACTATGTGAAGAAAATAATTTATATTGAGGAGAATTTTATCTCTCCTAGTGAATGTAAGAAACTTATAGATCGTGCTGAAATGACTGCTGTTGGTCATGAGGAAAATACGATTCCTCCTGGAGAAATACAGGAGGATGATTATGATTATGCTGCTCATTATGCAAGACAGGATGAGAAGTTAGATTCTGCTCAGTATCAAGGTCATGCAGACTTTATTGATATGAAGGGAGAAACTGATGATCTTTATACTACAGTAGTTAATAGAGTAACTAGAATATGTAAATTATTTGATGACAGAGCTAACCCAGATTATGTGGGAGTTATAAAATGGACTCCAGGAACTTTTATGAAACCTCACTATGATAGTTCTGCTAAGGATGGTATCTATGATTTATTTGCAGCACTTCTTTATTTGAATGATGATTTTGAAGGAGGTTATACTGGATTTAAAGAGTTTGAGGTACAACCAAAGGTAGGTAAGTTATTAATATTTTCTAATTCTCAGTATAAGCATCATGTCACTAGGATTGTAGGTGCAGACCGTTATGCACTTTCTTTTTGGTTTAATACATCATCTGCTTGATTTTTAATAGAATCAAAATTTAATTGAGTTCTACAAGTATTTGCTATTTCATCTATTTTCTCTTCACTTAATTCTATTCCTAGTAAAGATGCTCTTTCTTTAACTATATCATTAAGTTCAATTCTTACATAGAAGCAGTCGTAAATAGACCATTTATTAAGAGGAGACGCCATTTTTAATAAACTCATCGATTTGTTCAAACATTGAATCCCAATTTAGTTGTCTACGAAGTTTGTTTGCATAATCATCTGCTTCTTCTGATGTTAATTTTCTTCCTTGAAGAGATGCTCTTTTTTCAACCAATTCATTAAGATTGATTCTTAGAATATTTTGGTTATAGATTCCCATCTTGACAAATCCTCCATGATCTACTATGATGACAAGATAAATGAGTGCTCACTCTATGTCTGAAGAATATTTATCTCGTTGTGTGGTGGACACGCAGAGAAGAACAGTTCACATTTACTCTAATGAAGGAGATAAAAAAACTGTGGAGTGTGATACTCCTGAAGAGTTTATGAGTGTATTAAATTATGTTCGTGAACATGCACCTGTTGACACTTTATCATACGTTGATCCTACTTAATTATGTTTTATTTCATTGGTTTCCTTATGATTGTCACCATTTGTTTATTTGTTTACTATTTGGGTCTCTATAATCCGCATTAAACAATAAATAGGTCGGAGGAAATAGATAAGAAAATGAAATACCTAATACATACATGCTACTGCTGGTATGACAGTGATGATGGGGAGAAACTCGTCTTTATGTATTTCATCCAGAATGTTCCATTTACTTTTGATGAATTGCCTGAAATTGCCAAAGAAGATTTGGAAATAGTGACATTAGCTGATGAGAATAGAAGATGGAAAATTGAAGACCTATATAAGGCATATTCATATTTGATGGAAGAGGAATGTAATCCTCTGGTGTTTGAGTTGGAGTTAGAAAACCCTGAACTAGTACCTATCGATTAATGTCTAGTATCAAACTGTGGCACTCAGAAGAGATGAAGCAATGGAGATGGACTGTAGTGGATGATAACTTAAATATGCATTCGGGTCAAGAACCTGAGATGGGTGATGCCATGAACAAAATTGCAAAGACCGTTAAAGAACTAGAGGGTTTTTGTGAAGCTAAATAATCCATAACAAGAACTATAATGCGAGTAAGATGGGTCTTTCAAGATTAGAGAATTTTTTAAAGTCTACGAGAGGGAACATTCTCTATGTTAACCCAAATGATTTGGATGCTACTGATAGTA
>Ga0315331_10001503_pt1 | contig 17513 bp, 9 predicted proteins | sample M160m34915metaG_FD_203456 | JGI IMG/M metagenome (GOLD analysis project Ga0315331, IMG submission 203456) | Ammonia-oxidizing marine archaeal communities from Monterey Bay, California, United States - M1 60m 34915 | ecosystem: Environmental > Aquatic > Marine > Intertidal zone | place: USA...
TCTGTCGCGCGGCCTCAAGATCGACGACTTCGCACCTAACCTCAGCTTCTTCTTCTCTAACGGCACCGACCCCGAATACGCGGTCATCGGCCGAGTCGCGCGGCGCATCTGGGCGAAGGCGATGAAACAGAAGTATGGCGGCAACTCGCGTAGCCAGATGCTGAAGTATCACATCCAGACATCGGGTCGCTCGCTGCACGCACAGGAGATCGACTTCAACGACATCCGGACAACGCTGCAGGCTCTCTACGCCATCTACGACAACTGCAACTCGCTGCACACGAACGCCTACGACGAAGCGATCACAACGCCGACGGAAGAGTCGGTGCGTCGCGCAATGGCGATCCAGCTGATCATCAACAAGGAGAACGGGCTCTCTAAGAACGAGAACCCGCTGCAAGGTTCGTTCATCATCGAAGAGCTGACCGACCTCGTCGAAGAAGCCGTCTACCAAGAGTTCGAACGCGTCAGTGAACGCGGCGGCGTGCTCGGTGCGATGGAGACGATGTACCAGCGCTCCAAGATCCAAGACGAGTCGATGCTCTACGAAGGCAAGAAGGCCTCGGGCGAGCTACCGATCGTTGGCGTCAACACGTTCCTCGGCAAGGACGGCTCACCCATCCAAGTGATCGACGAGGTCATGCGTTCAACGGATGACGAAAAGCAGGCCCAGATCGAAGACCTAAAGAACTCCCAGTCAGCCAGCGATGCCGAAGCCGGTGCTGCGCTCGCAAAACTGCAAGAAACGGCTCTTGCAGGCGAAAACGTGTTCGCCAGCCTCATGGACGCGGCAAAGCACTGCTCACTGGGACAGATGTCGCACGCGCTGTATCAGGTCGGCGGGCAGTATCGGCGGAACATGTAGAGTCGCGCACCTCGCCTCATCCTTACGATGAGTGCAGCCAGCCCGACCTGCTAACTAGCGCCGGCGATGTGCGTCGCCTTACTGCCAACCCTGAATCTTCGAGCCAAGCGCGTCGATCTGCACTCCCAGGCACTCGCGCACTTTGTCACGGGCACGCATGTAGTGGCTACGAAGTGTCGCTTCATTCGTCCCCCCGGTGCGCGCTGCGATCTCAGCGAATGACAACTCAAGTTGACGACGCATCACATAGACCTCGCGCATGTGGTCCGACAACCTGCTAACGCATTCGGCCTCCGCCTCCGCCAATTCATGGAATCGGACCACTTGTGTCGGAGTCTCCTCCTTGGACTGAGCTGACTCAAGCGCGGAGAGCACCCCTGCGTCCCTATCTGCAGACTGACTTTCGCCGCGTCCCAGCAAGCCTAGCTTTTTGTCCCGCATGTGCTTTCGCCACTGATCACGCCACAGATTTCCAGCAAGCGTCTGCACCCACTTCCAGAACGAGTCTTTGCCGCGATACTCGAACGACTCAATCGACGTCAGAATCTTCAACATGACATCGCTGGCGAAATCCCCGAACTCAATTCCCTTGGGGAACGAACTGCGACCAAAGCGTGTCTTCAAGTAGTGCATGCACTTCTCAGACAACACCCCCCAAGCCTCGGCCGGCTGATCACTAACTACTTCACGTAGCAGGAACTCAGTGCCGCCGGCTCCAGCTTTCGGGACTGGCTGTTCAGACTTACTTGGGTCGAATGCCATGAGATCTCGGCACAAGGTCCATCAATGACTGCCGAGTCATTCGCTACTTAGCGAACGACACCTTGCCGCCAACAACAGGCATCGTTATCGAAGTGCCAGCCAGATCGACGCTCAACTTAGTGCCTGGCTCAGGACGCAGCGTGAAGTCCTTATCACTTGAGAAGACCATCAACCCAATGCTCTGCCCCACAGGAATCACCTGATCGTCCGGTTGCAGGTCAAACTCTAGGTCATAGAACTGCCCCGGCTTCATCGGCTCGCTGCTAGTCAATGACTTATGATTTTGTGGATCAGCCCAACCACGCGTGATGATGTTGTCCGTAATCCGACGCGATGCCTTCCACGGCAGTGACACCACCCACACGGTCAAGTTGACGGCCGGCTTGTCAGACGCAACCCGAATGCGAACCCGGGACGTTCCCGAAAGATGGAGCGGCTCGCTCAACGCACGAGAACGGAACAGCAGACGGTTCTCCGACTTCTCGGCCATGGCATGTTGCTTTCCAGACACGTGCCAATCATCGGAGACGGTCAACACGCCAGTACCAGCACGCGACGTCAACGCCCCGGATTCCAGACCTTTACCAGCCGGGTGCAAGGTCACAGATTTAGCTGCCGGATGTGGGTAGTCAGGGTATGCCGTTGGATCACGCATCGAATCACCTTCGCGCACGATCCAAGAATGCGGCCCGTTCAGAATGCCGTTATCGACCCCGTAGAGGAACTTTGAGAACCACTTGTTGATCATCGACAACGGTGGCGGACCACCGTGGCCTCCCTGGTGGAAAAAGGCCATGCACGGCAGGCCCTTCTTCTTTAACGCCGCGTAGATGCGAGTCGAGTGCTCAGGCATCACGTTCCAATCGTTGAATGCGTGCGCCATCAACGTCGCGGCCTTCATGGGACCGAGATCATTGATGTAGTCGCGACCGGCCCAGAAATCGTTGTAGTCACCGCTGATACGGTCGGAACTATCTCGCAGCACCTTGTCGCGCATCTGCGTATTGCAGTAATCACGCCTATCGGGATGGCCACTGTGAATGAAGTCGAACAGCACGTCGACATCTTCACCGAGGTAACCACCGGGGCTACGAACGAGGCCGTTGCTGCGGTAGTAGTGGTAGTACGACGTGTTCGGCGCAATTGGCACGATCGCCTCAAGGCCTTCGACACCTGTGGTGGCCGCTGCTAACGGCAAGGTGCCGTTGTACGACGTGCCGATCATGCCGACTTTGCCAGTGCACCAGTAGGCCTTGACCTCTTCGTTGCCGTCGACAGTTGTGTATCCCTTGGCGCGACCGTTCAGCCAGTCGATGACAGCCTTCGGTGCGAATGATTCGTTGTCACCACCAATCGTTGGGCAACCTTGTGACCAACCGGTTCCCGGCGAACACGAGTGCACGACCGCAAATCCACGCGGCACCCAAGTCCCCGCCTCGCGATCCCGCGCCAGTGGCATGATCATGCCTGCTTTTTTGCGGAAACCGATCTCAGGCATCTTGGCTCTCGCCGGTGGCGTCGCGCCAATCTCATGTTCACAGTTCCAGAAGTACTGCGTATCCGACGAACCAATGCCTGAAAAGTAAGGGCTCGTCTCATAGACGACTGGAACCTTCAGCCCTTCGGTGTCCGTTTGCTTCTGCCGCGTCACATCAACGTGCATGCGGTCCTTCTTGCCATCACCATCGGTGTCGAAATCAGTCTCGACCCACAACCAGTGACGAACCCACTCACGCCGACTGCGAAAGGCATCGACAATTTGCGCCTCACCCTCTTCGAACACAGGGGCAGCCTTCTCGGCTTGTTCCTGGGCAACAGTGGCACCCGTCAACGCAAACAAGATCGCGATCATGTGCGCACATGACGACAAGAAAATTGGCCTAATCATGGCTGCCAGATTACCTGCGGCATGCGCTTGTCACCGCAAAGACCTGCAACTGTTGCTGAAACTGAGCAATTCGAACCACTCACTTGCATGCCACCGCGACGCCCAGATCCGGGCAAACATCCGGCGCGACGCAACCGACCCTCGACAGGCGATTTCTGGTGCGGCGCAGCTGCAACGCGCATATCGCATCCAAATAGGCCACACGCGTCACCCAAGCCCACCACCTGGATTCTGACCACCTACGTTCAGACTGTAGTGACTGGGCAAGTAGCCACTCTACCGCTACCGTCCTCAACCGGTCATGACGGCCCCACCCGCCGCCAACCGACCAAATTGATTTACATGAACGGCGACAACAGCACCAAGGGCACCGGAGCGGTGCTCAAGATCAGGATCGGCGAGCAGGACCGCCGATTCACCCTAGCCCCGGACGAACTCGTGACGATTGGTCGCGCCTCTAGTTGCGGCATCAACTTGGGGGACAAAACCGTGTCGCGCGAACACTGCGTCGCGATGTTCACCAACGGTAAAGTCGTCATCAACGATTTACGCTCTACGCATGGAGTCACACACAACGACGAGAAGGTCGATCACTGTGAGCTTCACCCAGGCGACACCTGCTACCTAGGAAGTGTCTTAGCGACGTTCGAGCCAAGCGGCACGCAACTGCAGCGCAAGCCTGCCAAGTCGCCATCAATGTCGCCTGCACCGAACCCCACACCAGTGGAACCCATCGAGGGAACGGTAAACAACACCAGCCCACCTGCGAGCGAATCAGCATTCAGCAAGCCACCAACCAGCAAATCCGCCAACACGACACAGGCAGACGAAACAAATAGCCCCCAGGCCATCGCAGGCTACCGCATCCTCGACACCCTCGGCCAAGGCGGCTACGGAACTGTCTATCGAGCCGAACAGATACAACTACACCGCGAAGTCGCGCTCAAGGTGCTCAAGCAGAGCGCCGACAGCCAGGACCACACGAAGGAGATCGAAGCGTTCCTGCGCGAAGCCCGATTGGCCGCAGGATTGCGCGATCCCCGCCTCGTCCAGATCTACGACGTCGGAGAAAGTGACGGCGAGCACTTCCTATCGATGGAGCTCATTGAAGGTGGCAGCCTTGCCCGCAAGATCCGGCGCGATGGGCCGATGCCGTGGAACAAAGTACTACGGGTAATGCGCGATATCGCGCTCGCACTGAAGGCCGCACACGCTGCGAAACTCGTGCACCGCGACGTCAAGCCAGGCAACATCCTTCTGGGCGCCGATGGCCAAGCCAAGCTGACCGACCTCGGACTCGCAGCCAGCGGCGAGCATGCCGGGACAATTGCGTTCATCTCGCCAGAACAACTGCGCCGAGACGCTATCGACCATCGCGCCGACATCTACGCACTGGGATGCACAGCGTACGCCGCACTAACAGGCAGCCCGCCATTCGTAGGCGAACGCCAAGATGTTGTACGCGGGCACCTCAAGAAGAAGCCCACCCCATTGATCAATCGCGATATCCAGGTGCCCTACCACCTGAGCCAACTAATCGTCGAATCAATGATGGCCAAGGATCCAAATGACCGCCCGCAATCGGCAACTGCCGTAGTCGAGCGCATTGATCGCATGGTCCTGCCAAACAGTATCGAACCGGATGAATTAGAAGATGACGAAGAGGACTACCCGAGCGTCGCGCCGAAACGCCTAGGCAGACCTATTCGCAATGTAGGTTCGGGCAATCCACCAAAAGCACTCGTCGCTCGACTCTGCGCAGACTCCATCATCTTCGGCCTCGTCGGCGGCACCGTGATTGCTCTGCTACTCGGGCTCAAGGCCATCTGGGATATCGACATCTACCGCATGATCGGTAGGTAATAGCAAGTCACCACATCTGCTCCGACGTGGCACAGCTACAAACAGGCACCAGACTGCCGTGCAGCTTCGGCGACACGATCCGCCACCGATACAGCAACCGAGCGATCAAAAGCCGCCGGTAGGATGCGCTTCGGTGACGGCTCGCCCGCCGCGGCGGCAATCGCTTCCACAGCAGCAAACTTCATCGCCGCAGTAAACTTCACGGCGCGCGCAGCCAACGCACCCCGGAACAAACCTGGGAATGCGAGCACATTGTTAACCTGGTTGGCGAAGTCACTGCGCCCGGTTCCAATGATGCGTGCACCAGCCGCCTCGGCCTCATCAGGCATGATCTCAGGAGTCGGATTAGCCATAGCTAGGACTATGGGGTCCTTCGCCATACGGCGAATGTCGTCGCCATTGAGCAGGTTGCCCTTGCTAACACCGATAAATGCATGCGCGCCACGAAGCGCATCGCGCAGGTCCCCCTGCTCATCTTCGGGATTTGTCCATCTAGCAAGCTCTTGCTTGTAGTCGTTAAGACCAGCGCGTGACGGCGCGATGATCCCCTTAGAATCACAGATGCGAACCTTCCCAACTGGAATGCAGCGGTCATCGTCATCCTGACAACACAACATCCGCGCGATCGCGTGCCCGGCCGCACCCGCACCATTGATGACCACCGAGAGATTCGGTAGCGAAACGCCCGTGATTCGACTCGCGTTGATCAATGCCGCGAGCAATACGATCGCGGTACCGTGCTGATCATCGTGAAGCACAGGAATGCCGAGGTCCTGCAAGGCCGCTTCGATACGGAAGCATCGCGGCGCAGAGATATCCTCGAGGTTAATGCCACCAAACGTCGGAGCAATCGAGCGCACGGTTTGAATGATCTCATCTTCATCCTGCGTCGCAAGCACAACCGGAACCGCGTCCACGCCGCCAAACTCACGGAACAGCGCTGCCTTACCCTCCATAACTGGCAGCGACGCCAAGCCGCCCAGATTACCAAGCCCTAGCACCGCAGAGCCATCAGACACGACTGCAACAGCACGACCTTTCCATGTGAGGTCCCACGCCGCGGCAGGATTGTTGGCGATCTCTTCACAAGGGCGCGCCACACCAGGCGTGTATGCAAGGCTCAGATCATCGACGGAATCTAGCCGCATGCGAGACCGCACCTCTATCTTGCCCCTCGTCTCACGGTGACGACTGAGAGAAGCTTCGAAATAATCCATTCACACAGACTACTGGTTAAGACTGATCAGCTTCACAGTGCACCCGTGTATTCTCGCGCACAACATGCGCTAATCCTGACGCCATCACTTTGAGACCTTAACCAGACTTGCGGCCGCCGCGCCGGATCCCCAGATGTCCACCAACCAAGCAGAGTTCTACCGTGGCCTTGAAGCTGCCGGGGATGCACTTCAGCGCAGCGAAAATCGATCGCCAGCTGAACAGGCTACTCTTGTCCACAAAGCGACCGAACCGCTGCTCACAAAGACCAAACTGCACGCACAACTCGCCTGCCGCCGGGGTTGCAGTCACTGTTGCCACTACCCAGTAGGCATCACATACCCCGAAGCAATGCGGCTAGCCATGGCCGTTAGGACGCATCCAGAACTCGTCGCCCGCATTAACACAGAGAGTCAATCAGCACGTGAGCAAACTTGGGAGCAGTTGGTCGGGTTGCCATGCCCGCTACTCATCAACGATGCATGCTCGGCACACGAATCGCGCCCAATGCCATGCCGCGCCCTCGGTAGCCTCGATGCGACAGCGTGCGCTGATGCATTGTCTACAGACCACTCACCGCCAAGAGACGAAGAAGCATGGTGGCGTGGTCTAGGAGCCGCCCACGCCCTTGCCGACGTATCGTCAGCAGGCAGTCGAGAACTTCGATCTGCACTGAGCGCCTTACTGACGGCCGAAGAACATGATTCGGAGCAAGCATTTCGAAGTGCGAGAGCTGCACCAGGGGCCTAGCCACCACTCCTAAGAACCGGCGTGACGTGGGAGCACCTGCGAGTCCACCGCATCCGCAACGATGACCCTTCTTCGCCAAGGAAGCACCTACGGACATCGAGCTTGGCCCGCATAAGCACGCTTACGGCAGCCGGCCTGCTCGTATCGGTGGCACTGCAATGCCAACAAGAGACGCCGCAGCAGCCCACCGATCCAGCGATGAAACTCATTGTGAACGGGCGAGGCCAGCGGCCCCGACATCAAGAAGCGCAACTGCGCTGACAAGGCGCTCTACCCCCCGCATCCCGTAGGATTGCAAACATTGAGACGAAACCAGCGCCACTGGGCACCAAGACTGCCTTCCAATCTGTATTCTGTAGACTGAGCACCGGGCCTACAGGCAACGGCGCAAAAGAGAAGTCAGACCCGAGTTCGGACCGTTGGCGGCACGAACGACAACGGAACGAAGTTCGGCACCTCGCACGAATCCTCGTTGAGACACAGGGTTTGACAAGCAGCACCACCGTCTCGGGTTAGATTGACACCGTCCGATGAATCCAGACTTCACTAATCTGTCCTACGGTTTCGACGAGTTCGCGAAGCCCTCCAGCGATGCGCGCACCTCGATCAACCAGTCCATGCCGCCATGGACCAGTCCCGAGGGCATCGATCACCAGGTCATCTACGGTGATGAACCACGAGCGCACACAAATGGTGTCCCCGGCACAGCGCCGTTCTTGGGCGGGCCATACGCGAGCATGTATGCGAAGCGACCGTGGACAATCCGGCAATACGCCGGTTTCTCGACGGCCGAAAAGACCAACGCCTTCTATCGCCAGGCCTTAAAGAACGGGCAGCAAGGGCTGAGCGTCGCGTTCGACCTCGCCACACACCGTGGCTACGACAGCGACCATCCCCGGGTCACTGGAGATGTCGGCATGGCAGGCGTCGCCATCGACTCGATCGCCGACATGCGCATCCTGTTTAACGACATACCACTCGATCGAGTGTCGGTGTCGATGACGATGAACGGAGCAGTCATTCCTATCTTGGCTCTCTATATTGCCGCAGCAAAAGAGCAAGGCGTCAGCACGCAACAACTCACCGGAACCATCCAGAACGACATCCTCAAGGAGTTCATGGTCCGGAACACCTACATCTACCCACCTGAACCGAGCATGCGCATCGTCCGTGACATCTTCGGATGGTGCGGCGAGCACATGCCGAAGTTCAACACGATCTCGGTCAGTGGCTACCACATCCATGAAGCCGGTGCGTCGGCGGATCTTGAACTCGCCTACACGCTCGCAGACGGCCTTGAGTACCTTCGCACAGGTGTTGCTGCAGGTCTCGATGTCGACCGCTTGGCAGGACGCATGTCGTTCTTCTTCGCGCTTGGCATGAACTTCTTCACCGAGATCGCCAAATTGCGCGCCGCTCGTATTCTATGGGCCAAGATCGTCAAGGCGTTCGGAGCCAAGAACCCGAAGTCGATGGCGTTGCGCACACACTGCCAAACGTCCGGGTGGTCACTCGCTGCTCAAGACCCCTACAATAATGTGGTGCGCACATGCCTAGAAGCGCTCGCCGGCGTGCTTGGCGGCACTCAGTCACTGCACACCAACGCGCTAGATGAAGCGATTGCGCTACCGACTGACTTCTCAGCGCGCATCGCCCGCAACACCCAACTGATTCTACAAGAGGAGAGCCACGTCACGCACACGGCCGATCCACTTGCAGGTTCTCACTACGTCGAAGCACTCACCGATGAATTGGCACAGAAGGCGTGGGCCCTGATTCAGGAAGTGGAGGGCATGGGTGGCATGACCAAGGCAATTGAAGCAGGCCTGCCTAAACTTCGCATCGAAGAGTCCGCCGCCCGTCGCCAAGCCGCGATTGATGCCGGCGAAGAGACGATCGTCGGCGTCAACAAGTATCAAACCGACCACGAAGAGCCTCTCGACATCCTGTCCATCAACAACACCGAGGTGCTAAAGGCCCAAGTGACGCGACTAGAGAAGCTTCGGTCCGAACGCGACGACACAGCCGTTCAAGAAGCACTGGCGGCAATCACAGCTGGCGCCAAGGGTGACGGCAATCTACTAGGGCTCGCGGTCGACGCCGTCGAGAAAGGCGCGACAGTCGGCGAAGTCTCCAACGCGATGGAAGCTGTATTTGGTCGCCACACTGCCAACCCCAAGACCGTTGCCGGAGTGTATGCTGCCGCAGGCAAATCAATGGCAGACCTAACCAAGGCACAAGAACGCAGCGAGGTATTCCTGCAACGCACCGGACGACGCCCGCGCATGCTGGTAGCCAAGATGGGCCAGGATGGCCACGATCGCGGGGCCCGCGTCATTGCCAGCGCATTCGCCGACATGGGGTTCGATGTCGACATTGGCCCACTCTTCCAAACTCCAGAGGAGGTCGCGCGCCAAGCGGTCGAAAACGACGCGCACATCTGTGGCATCAGCACACTCGCTGGCGGCCACAAGACATTGGTGCCCGAACTGATCGATCTGCTTAAGGAACTTAAGCGCCCCGACATCCTGGTCGTGGCCGGAGGAGTTATTCCGGAGCAAGACATGGCCGCCCTCAAGAGCAAAGGGGTCGCTGCCGTGTTCGGCCCCGGAACGGTCATCCCAAAGGCTGCAATCGATCTGCTTAGCCTGCTCGAAGAAAACGCCAAATAGACAAAGGGTGGCCTGATCAGAGGCCGCATTGCGCCAACCGAGCGCAATTCCTGGAGACTTGGGCGGCGACGCAATACGTTGGAGACGTGGCATCCTGCAACGATCTGGCTGACCCCATCCTCAATGGCGACCGCAGTGCCTTGGCGCGAGCGATCACCCTAATCGAAAGTCGCCGCGCCGGCGACGCGCACGCTGCGGAGGAGTTGCTCAGTAAACTACTGCCAGACAGCGGCAAGGCGATTCGTATAGGAATCACTGGTGCTCCTGGTGTCGGCAAAAGCACACTGATTGAGACGCTCGGTATGCAACTGTGCAACGCCGGTGCGAAGTTGGCGGTACTAGCCGTCGACCCAAGTTCATCCGTCACTGGTGGCAGCATCCTTGGTGACAAAACACGTATGGATGAACTAAGCCGCCACGCCAATGCATTCATTCGACCATCGCCCGGAGGGAACACATTGGGTGGCGTCGCCGGGCGCACCCAGGAAGCGATGATCTTGTGTGAAGCCGCGGGGCACGACACGGTGCTGATTGAAACGATCGGCACGGGCCAATCCGAAATCGCCGTACACGGCATGGTCGATTTCTTCCTCGTCATGCTCTCCCCCGCTGCCGGCGATGAACTTCAGGGCATCAAACGAGGGGTGATGGAATTAGCCGATGGAGTCTTAGTGCACAAAGCCGATGGCGACCTATTGCCCGCCGCGAACCGCACCGCGCAGCAATGCATGCTGGCCATGCGGGTCTTGCACTCAGATGAACAAGAGCCACCGCGGGTTCTCGTGGGATCATCCGTTAGCCATGATGGCATCCCCGAATTATGGCAATACATCGAGCAACACATCGCGCAACGGAAGCAAAATGGCCTGTTCGAGAAGCGTCGCAGCCAACAGGCGCTCGAATGGCTCAACCGAACCGTTCGAGACTCCCTGCTCGATGAGCTAACAGCGTCACCGAACGCCAAGGCCGAATTTGCCGCGGCACAGTCACGGGTTGCAGAGGGCAAGCAAGTCGCAACCGCGGCAGCGCGAGACCTCATTAGACGTTGCCAGCAACGCTAATTGGCGACGTGCGGTCACGCACCAATCATGAGTTTGCAGCAGCACCCCGCCAAACAGATCCGTCGGCGACACGTGACGGCATCCCCGGGATCAGGATCCTACGCCCCTCCCACGAGCAGCGACCTTACGGGGATCGCCACTCACCAGTGACCGACATCACTTGGCCTTTAGAGTCGGCCAAACAGGATGCGTCTTATGCACTTCGCCAGACCCAAAGTTCTGGACCCAATAGCGACCATTAGCGCCAATGCCAATCTCACGATGACTCGCCGTCAGGAGATTGCGATGGTGACCAGATGACGTGCACCAGGCGTTGTGTGCTGCCAAGGCGCCCCCGGAGATCGCAATATTCTCACTGACACCAAATGTATAGCCAGCTAGTCGCATGCGATCACCTGGAGTGCGACGTCCAGGCACTGGAGACATGTGAGAAAAGTAGCCCAAGCGCGACATCTCATCGGCGTGGCCCTGCGAACCCGCACAAGCACTCTTGATACCAGCCAGTGGTCGGTGACCAAACATCTGGCGATAGTCATTCGTGATTTTCAGCAACTGACGGACAGCCGGCGACACTTCACTCTTGGTCGCCGCATTAAAGGCGTCAATGCGGCGCCAAGCCGCACGCTGCCAACGCTCTTCTGGAGTCAGGCAGAAGTTGTGCACAGTGATGACAACACCAGGCTCCAACGCTCGCACCCACGCCATTGGCGCGAGCATCGAAGCAACGGACTCACCTTCGGGCAAGGCGCCGTACCGCGACATTGTCGCGGCCAACCAATCCAAACGCTGCATGTCAGTCGCTAGCGCTGATGGCATGCTGAACTTGAGTTTCGACTTATTCCAAACTGCACGTAAGGCAGCAACACGCTCATTAACATCCGCTTGCACACGGTTGTATTCAGCGTGTTTCGCACCAGACACGGCCGGCGGCTTGTAGGGATAGAAGTAGGTGACCGTATCGAAGATCAAGTCCTTCGCATGCTTGCGAGCCGCATCCAGCAATCCCCGCTCGACAATCATCTTGTCGACGCTCTTACGCACCGCGTTCGCATCGACACGCTTCGCAATCTTTGCGAATTGCGTGCGCATCGCGTAACCAAGCGCCTCAACCTGCAATTCGCCTTCGGCGACAATTGCAGCCACGAACTCATCACCTGCGCTGCGGTCTTTCTTGCGCATCGCAGCGGCTAACTTCGTGACCATTTTAGCGCTGATCTTCTCTAGCTCGACTTGTCGTAGTGAGACAAACGATCCCTTGCGAAGCACATAGCTATGACCATGGCCTGACTCGCCACGACCTCGAGCCAGCAGCAGATCAACACTGGGCTGCAACTTATCGTCTTGCCGCACGACCTCTACCAGCACGGCTTCGGCTGCGTCAGCATCTCCGTTCATGTAAAGCATGGCCGAAAGACCAAGAGCAGCCTTACCGGAGGCCTTTAGTTCCTTGGCAAGACGACGCATCGAATCAGCAGATATCTCACTCCAATCGAGCGGCATGTCGCCATCAGCAGACCGACCAACTAGCCGTTGCTGATCAACACGCACAAGCTGCACTTCGCGACCGCGCCGATCTTCAACCGCCAGCTCTGCGCCGCCCTTTACGGCAGCGACTACCGCGTCATTCCAACCAGCCAATTGCGCAGCTTCGTCAGCCTGAGCCAACATGCGGTCGGCAAACTCGGCATCGCGCGAACGCACGCCCTCCGCTGCCTGACGCAGCAGGACGGCCTTCTGAGCGAAATCACCATTGTCTTCCGCCAAACGGACTGCGGCCATATGACTGCGCAGACCCTCTAACGTCTGTAGTCGAGTCGCGGAATCCACTTTGGCAGGGTCCGTGAGCATTGGCGTCGCCTGCTTCGCCGCCAATGCCGCTTGCTGAGCAGCGTGACTCATCGCCTGCAATCGCTCCAACTCGGTTCCAAGAGAGCCAAATTCCGAGTCAGACGGGAAGTTGTGACGAGCCACCTGCAGCAAGGTCACCGCATGCTCAAGACGACCTTGATCTTCTGAACTGCGCACCTCGGCGAGCAGCTCGCTCATTGCCGCCGCGGCCTGCTTCTGGACAGACTTCTCGATCGCCCGCAGTTGCGTCACGGCTTCTGGGCTTACGGCCTGATCAAAGACAGCCTGCAACAACGCCAGCGATTGCGCATAACGACCCTCGCTACAAAGACTCTCAATCTCGGTGGTCACGACTGGTTCTGCAACTGCTCCAGGACCGCTGACCACTGGAACAACCTCACCAGGCACACCAACATTAGGATCACGGCCTACCTCCGAATTGTCAGCGCCGTTCGCGCCAACAGTCGCCCCACTCTCACCATTGCGAGGCTCTTCACTGGGTCGCTTGCCTACGGCCAAAGCATTCGCTGCAATCGCCGCCGCACGAATCTGTTCATCGCGCGTGCGCAACGTCTGCCTCAAACGAGACCGGAGCTTACGAGCAGCAATCTGCTCACTCAGACTGCCACTCGCCTCAAGCGACTGCAGCTTACGCGACCACTCGGCATACGTGCGTCCGCCGTCCGGATCCAAGATCTCCGCTCTAAGATCAGCTTGCGTAGCTTCGAGTTCGTCAATCTTTGACTCGGCAGCAGCCAACTGGACTAGACGATCATCTTCGGCGTCTGCCCATTCGCGGCGCAAAGTCGCGACTTCTTCGCGAGCAGCAGCTACATCGCCACGCTTCCGCGCGTGCTCAACATCGCCAAGACGGCCACGCACATACGACGCATCGCCGCCTTGCGTTGCCATGAAGATGACACCGAGCAACACAGCCACAGCGGCAAGGACCGGAACTAGCTTGCTAGTTTTCTTGGCCGGACGACGAGTGCGTGGTTCGCGCGAGACACTGCTCGCTAAAACATCTTCTGGACTCGCGGCGCGCGACACCGTCTTGCCGACGATCATTACAACGCGACCCAGCTCCACCCGGTCGCCAAGCTGTAATGACGCATCCTGCACCGGCTTGCCATTGACGTGGACTTCGGCCACAGCCATCAGGCGAATACCTTGAGAGTGCGGCTCAAGCCGCGCGTGGATTGGGGCTACGCCCGTTTCGCGAAGGCGAACGTGCGCCTGCTCTGCAGACCCTAGCGAGATCGCTTGATCTCCAAGGGTATGCAAGAACGTCTGGCCCGCGTCGAGAATCTGCAGGGTGTACATGCGTCGGCAAAGCTGGCTCGCAGGAATAGGGGACTGAGGCGAACCAGGGCAAGCAGTCTAACCGCTAAGGCTGCTGGAGGGGACCTATTCTGGCAACTGCACCAGGCGCAACGATCACCTAGAAACAAACCACTACGCCCATATTTGGCGCTGCGATATTGCGAACCCGGCCGCGACAGGCATCAGGCCTAGTAGACCGGAGCCACTGCTAGCTCTCGCGGACAATAGATCGATAGATAACCCACCCAACAAAACCCAAAGCAGCCGTCGCGACACCGGGAGGCGCCGCGACGGCTGCTTTGGGTATGAGACCAGGTGACCTCACGAAGAAGCCACTCAGTCAATCCAATCGGACTTAGTTGCCGATCACGCCTTCGAGGCCGTTCGAACTCAGCAAGTTCGAGGGGTTCGACAACGTCAGGCAGATCGACTGCGCATTCAGGACGGCGCCCGCCAATGCAGGGTTACTCGGAATCGCCAGGGAAACCGTCGCGGAACCAGCAGTCGGCAGACCCGTGAGGCTGCCCAGCACAGATCCGAGGTAGATACTGCAACTCGGGTCCGCAGTCGGGATCACCAATTGCAGCGGGAGGCTGGCCTGGCCGTTACCTAGGAACGTGATCGCGATTGGCGAAATTGGGTCGACGTTCGACGTCGTCAGGTCCCAGGTAGTACCAAAGGCAGGAGCATTGCTATCGAGTGTTAGCGGAATAGCCCCCACATCTTCAATCGTCAACGTGGTTGCCAGCGAAGCAACAAAGTCGATTTCATCAATGCTTGCGCCACTACCGGCCGTGTAGCCAAACAGCGCAGCGTGCCAGCCGCTCGTGCCACCATAGGTCGTGTTGTCGTAAACGATCGTGCAATCGCCCGTTGCCAACGTGAACTGGTATTGGAACGTATCCGTCGTCGCCACACCATACGGAGTGACAGCTTCCCACGTCACGTAGACAACACCGTTGATTTCTTCGCTAACGATCTGGCCACCAACGTTCGGGCTCCAATCGTACCAAGGGCCGGCAATTGTCGGCTCGGTGAAGTCTGCGAACTCAGCACCCGTCGGTGAGTAGTCCGCTGTTAGAGACGGCTGGTTAGCCGACATAGCGACGTATCCGTTCGTGCAAACCGTCAGAGTGCTGGTCACACCACCAACCGTCGGCATCGGAGTCGAAAGCGCGACAGTGCCAAAAGCGTCATCACCGGCTGCGACCACCGTGCCAGCCGTCGGCGCAACGTAGGTGCCTGGGATCGCATCCAGCATCAGGTAAGAAGCGCCAGTGCGCAGGAACGTGATCGAAGTGCCCGAAACTCCAACGGTGGGCGTAACACCCAAGTCGAACAGTTCGTAAACACCAGTGCTGATTTCGGTGCAACCCTGACCGTAGGTCGATTTGGTAGCGCAGCCCAAGCTCACGCCAGCAGGGACGTAGCCCGGCACGGTCGGAATCATGGAGAAGCCTTGACCGGCAAAGTCAAACGTGCCACCGGGGAACAACTCGAACGCCATATCGGTGGCAATCGGGATACCAGCCGAAAGGTCTGCGCTAGGAGCTGGAGCACCCGTGCCAAAGCCAGGGGCCGTGCCAACGATCAAGTCATTCGTGTGCAGAATGTTGGGGTCGTAGAAGAACTCAATCTGCCCCGACACATCCAGCACCATTTGCAGCGAAAAGACCTGGGTGCCGCCATAGAGCACAGCGTTCTGCCAAGTGATCGTGCACTTGTTCGCGATACTTGTATCAACCAAGAGATCGGCAGTGTTGGCCGCGTCCAGGTTGAGATCCGTCCAGAAAGACGCGACGCGCGGGTCTTGCGTGTCAAACTCAGCAATGGACGCCGAGTAGTCAGCCGTGTTCAGCACAGGCGTGCCATCAGAGAGCCACGCATAGCCGTTCGAGCACGGGTGGATGAACTGGAACGCTCCGCCGGCAAATGGGAACAGGAACCCCATGTCGATACCGGCACCTGCACTGGCAACGAAGTCATCTCCGGCGCCGTAGCTTGTACTGGCCGCTGGAGCCGTAAGATTACACTGACCAATCAGGGCCGGTGTGACGAGAGACAGGGCCAGAGACCCGAGCAGTTTGTTCATAGGTCGATACACAGAATGCAAGTGGAGACAGAACGATGAGGAAGACGCCAAGCCGCAGAACCGCCATAGAGCCCACAGCACGTGGTTTTCAAAGGCAAACTCCTGCGGGAAACCCAAGCGCACGAGGATCGTTTAAGTGTAACCCGCGAAATCAACACTGACCACTGATCCCATGCGCACCTAGCGCACCCGCCAGAGAACGCGGTGGCGGCAATGCCCCTGCACCGAATATGCCACGGATCAACAGAATGCACAGGCCGGCCGCAACCGTCCGACATGCCCGTAGCACTGGACATTAGGACACAACCACCTCAAAACTCCCGGGCCATGAGCCCGACGCAATCCTCTAGCGTGGCGTTTCCGGAAACTTCAAATACGGAAGTTTCACACCGTCAAACTCAAAATTATCGATACGCAACTCAGCGGGCGGCCGAAAGCCAAGCCCACCCTCGAACGCAATCAGGTCGTTTTGCTCGACCCCATCACCCGAGACTCCGAGCGCTCCAACAAGCTGCATCACGCCGTTGGCGTCTGGCTTGTAGAGCGGCACAGAACCGGGGAAAAACGTCAGGCCGTTTTGATAACCCGGATCCGCTGGCGAGTTGCCCCAGCGCTGAAACTGAGCCGGCAACTGATTCTGAATCGCGAGATTATAGAGCGGACCGGGTGCGGTGTTGCCCGCTGCTGGCGTGTTGATCGGTTGGTTCGGATCCACCGTGCCGCCGATGCCCGGCGGATAGAACGGTTGCGACACGAATCCCAAGGTCCGAGTCGTCAACGCAATGCCACGGTCGGTAGTCGGGAAGCCCGCCCAGACATCACCGGCTGCAATCGCACTGCGCGGGTCACTGCCCGGCAGGCAATAGTAGACAGTGCTACGCGCCTTCGCAGGCACAACATCGATCGCGTCGCACAGAGTGTCTTCCATGCGATAATGCGCAAGGATCAAGCCACGCGTATCAACGATGGTCGCGATGACCTTCGCGGCACTGCCAAGTGGCAATCGAACCTGGGCGCGCGTGATGTTTGCGCTGTCAACGACCTGAGAAATGATCTGCTCCACATCGACTTGCGTCAGCAATGCGCCACCAACACCGCTTTGTGCCGTGCGCGGACCGATCAAGTAGCCAAACGGATCAGCACGACCTGCAACAGGAACCGTCACAAATTCGCC
>Ga0315331_10001504_pt1 | contig 17510 bp, 15 predicted proteins | sample M160m34915metaG_FD_203456 | JGI IMG/M metagenome (GOLD analysis project Ga0315331, IMG submission 203456) | Ammonia-oxidizing marine archaeal communities from Monterey Bay, California, United States - M1 60m 34915 | ecosystem: Environmental > Aquatic > Marine > Intertidal zone | place: USA...
GTTTGGGCGAGCCTGCTATTACCAAAGAAGATGACAGATCGCGAGCCGTTGCTGATCCGGTTCCTCAAGCGACTCTATCATCCCGTGCTGCATTTCACGATGCACCAAAAGTTTGCCGTGATTGGGTTTGCGTTGTGCGTTCTGGTGATCGCGTTCGGCATGATCGCTCCGAATCTCGGCACCGAGTTCATGCCGCAACTGAGCGAAGGTGCGGTGGCGATCAACGTCGTGCGACTCGCCGGAACGGAACTCGATGAATCGCTGCGGTTCAATTCGCAGATGGAACGTGCGTTGCTCGATGCGTTCCCCGACGAAGTGTCGCATGTTTGGAGTCGCATCGGTTCGGCGGAAATCGCGACCGATCCGATGGGACTGGAATTGACCGACGTGTTCATCACGTTGCGACCGAGAAGCCAATGGAAACAGGCTTCAACGCAAGCCGAATTGACGCGGCGGTTCGAGAAAACGCTGCGTGACTTGCCCGGCCAACGGCTCGCTTACACTCAACCGATCAAGTTACGACTCGATGAGCTTGGCACCGGCAGTCGTAGCGACATTGCGGTGAAACTATACGGCGATGACTTGGATACGCTCGCCGCGAAAGCAGGCGAGATCGAACAAGTGTTACTGGGTGTCGATGGTTCGGCGGACGTGGGGGCGACTCAGTTGACGGGTCAACCGATGCTGCAAATCAAGATCAAGCAAAACGAGATCGCTCGCTATGGCATTCCCGCTTCGTCAGTGCTTGATGTCGTCGAAGCGATCGGAAACCGACCCGTCGGCGATGTCTTTCAAGGCCAGTTGAGATTCCCGCTAGTTGTTCGCTTGCCCGATGCCAACCGTAATGATCCTGATGCGATCGCCGCGATTCCGATCACGACACCAGCAGGCGAACAAATCCCGCTCGGTCGCTTGGCCGATGTCGTCGTGACGACAGGGCCATCACAGATTGCTCGCGAATGGGGCCAACGACGAGTGACCGTTTCCGTCAACGTGCGTGGTCGCGATGTCGGCAGCTTCGTTGCGGAGGCTCGACGGAAAATCGACGAACGAGTCGTGATGCCGTCGTCGCGCTACTACTTCGAGTTCGGTGGACAGTTTGAACACATGATCGCCGCTCGGCAACGGTTGATGATCGTCGTGCCGGTGGCGTTGGTGCTGATCTTTTCATTGCTGTATATGACCTACGGAAACATCGTCGATACGGTGCGAGTGTTTACGGGAATCCCGTTTGCTTGGACTGGCGGGATCATCGCATTATGGCTGCGAGACATGCCGTTTTCGATTTCGGCGGCAGTCGGTTTCGTCGCGTTGTCGGGCGTGGCGGTTCTCGATGACATGCTGTTGGTGTCTTGCATTCGGCAGCTTCGCGAAAAGGGAATGGCGTTAGAGAAAGCGGTTGAACAAGCCGCATTGACTCGCCTGCGTCCAGTGTTGATGACAACGCTGGTCGCGGCCCTGGGTTTCATCCCGATGGCATTCAGCACTGGCATGGGAGCCGAAGTGCAACGGCCACTCGCAACGGTCGTGATCGGCGGCGTCATCAGTGCGATGGTGATGTCTTTGCTCGTCTTGCGAGTGCTTTACATGGTTTTTCAAGGTCCGATTCATTCGGACAAACACGACTCAATGGGCGACGGCTCGAATCGCGAAACCAATGGCGAATCGTTGTCAGATGTTGAAACAGTCGGCGAACAAACAACTTCAAGGCAACCGAGCCGTTTCGGTGCCGATGTTCGCTGATGATTACTTGCACGGAGAAGATGAAATGCGTTTAGTTTTTGGAATGATGTTTGCGGCGTTGGTAATAGTTGGCTTCACGGGCTGCGGTGCGAAACCGGAGCCTATTGTCAACGAACAACCGGCCGAAGTTGAGACGGCTTCGCACGACCACAGCGGATGGTGGTGCAACGAACATGGAGTGCCGGAGGACGAATGTGCGTTGTGCAAGACTTCGCTCATTGCCGAGTTCAAAGCAAAAGGGGATTGGTGCGACGAACACAATCGGCCGGATTCTCAATGCTTCACCTGCAACCCAGAAAACTTCGACAAGTTTGCGGCCCGCTACGAAGCCAAGTTCGGCGAACAACCACCTCAACCGACGGAATAGGACATGTCAGATTGCGGATGCGAACTGGAAGCCGAGAACGATGCACAGCGATCGACCCTGCGCGTTGTGCTGGCGATCAATGCCGCGATGTTCATTGCAGAATTGATCGCGGGTTTGCTCGCCAGTTCGACGGGCTTACTTGCTGATTCGCTCGACATGCTGGCTGACGCCAGTGTCTATGCGATCAGCTTGTACGCGATAGGCAGAGCAGCACGCATCCGTCGTCGAGCCGCGACCGCCAGTGGAGTGTTGCAAATTGTGCTCGGCATTGGAGTTCTAATCGAAGCCGGTCGCCGTTTCTTCGGAGACGGCGAACCGATCGGCGTTGCGATGATGTCCGTCGGCGCGGTTGCGCTCGTCGCAAATGCCATCTGCTTGAAATTGATCTCCAAACACAAAGGGGGCGACGTCAACTTTCGAGCCTCGTATATCTTTTCGGCGAACGACGTCATCGCAAACATCGGTGTCATCGTCTCGGGAGCACTGGTCTTGTGGACGGGATCACAGGTTCCCGACTTGGTCATCGGAATCATCATTGCGGGGGTCGTCCTCAGGGGCGGCGTGAAGATTCTTGGCGAGGCAAAGAATGGAATCAACCTCGATGAGGCATGATGATCGTCCAAGTGATGTTAAAACCGTGGTTAAACGTTCTCTTGGCGACGGTATTTGATATGCAGTGTTACCATTGGGAGAGTGTTGTCATTTGGAGCCAGACGCGAGTGTTGTCATCCTATTAGGTCTATTCATCCTGACTGCCATCCTGCTCAGCGGAGTCCTTGGGATTCTTGCGTATTCTGTCATGTGGCCATCAAAACGCATTTGGCCGCCACCGGCACAACAGGCGTGGCAGTACTACTTTGTCTGGCTCCTGACGCTTCTTTCTTACGGTGGCTTGATTGCGGTTGGCCTGCTTGATTGGAACAGCCTCCGCTGGCCTGCTGCCGTTCGCTGGCCAGTCGGCGTGGTGTTGATTGTTGGAGGAAACGCTCTCGCATGGGCCGGAGTTCGGCAATTGAGCTTGAAAACAACCTCGGGCAGCAAAGGACCGCTGGTAACCGACGGACTTTATCGGTACAGCCGCAACCCGCAATACATTGGCGACATCGCGATTATCTGCGGCTGGGCGATACTTTCTGCATCCGAATTTGCGATCCCGTTGTGTCTAGGTGGAATCGCGGCGTTCATACTCACGCCGTTCGCGGAAGAATCGTGGCTCGAGAAACTTCATGGGGACGACTACCGAGAGTATTGCCATCGCGTCGGTCGTTTCCTTGGACGTCGTCGTTGACGACGCACCGTTAGGACTTACCGGTGGAAGCGGACGGCAACGAACCGGCTATTGGACCGTCGGTGGCGGAGGAGAATTGCCTAGCGGTGCTGCCGTTGCTGCTGGGCTTCCTTGAGGCGAGTAGTTTTGAGCAGGCGCTCTTTGTGGCGCGTAACCCTGACGCGCTCCCTGTTGCGGTGCGTAGCCTTGTTGTGCAGCAGGCGGCGGGGGAGCTTGCTCCACACGCGGTGCTGGCGCAGCCCCTGGTTGTGGAGCCTGAGCTGACTCTGACACGCCAACATCGTTCATCAAGTGATGCAACGTTGCTTCGGCCAAGTCCATCTTTGACACGATTCCGAGCGAACCAATTTGGCGGTGATGAATTCGTGTCCAACCTCGCACATCGTCCTGGATGTGATGAAACAGCTGGTCCGTTCCCAGAAGCTTGGAACGCATGGCTTCGCGATCGTTGTTGTGCTCTGCGGCATGAATGAACTTTGCCACGCCTAGTAGTTGGTAGGCTTCACGGTAGGTTTCCGCGAAACCACGATTGTGCGAGTAGTTGTAATGCAGGTCGAGCAAAATCTCATTGACGAGCGTTTCCAATCGACCGGAAAGATCGCTGTACTGGGTGAATCCGCCGAACGGCAACATCACTGGTCTCGCGGTAACGTGCTGGCTTGAAACCTGCGGCGAGTAGTAATACTGACCTCCGCGCACGTAGTACTGTCCGGTTGCATAACCATGAATGGTGTTGGGGACAATGTGCGACCAGTCGTTGTGTACCACGTCGTGGTGCTGCGTCCCGATCACATGTCCGTGGCGGTCGCGGACGATGTGGTCGTGGTGATCAATATGTGCACCACCGATGGAAGGGACAACGCCATGGGTACCTCCGTGAATCACATCGTGGTGTTGAATCCCTCGAACGTGACCATGAGAATCCCGGATCACGTGGTCGTGATGATCAATGTGTGGCTGAACGATTCCACCGTGGCCATGTGAGTTGTGACCGTTTCCAATTTGGATTCTAAACTGTGCCGAAGCCGCGCTTGCTACTACACAAAGGCATATGGCGGGGAAAACAGCGGTTAGTAGGCGATGACGCATCGGGAACCTCCGAGGATATTGGGTGCTTCCGATGTCATCGAAACGTCAGTAGCAACAGGATTGGACTATTGTTGAGTGTAAGCTGTCAGGACCAACGCGAGTGCTCGATCACGCACCGATAGGTCGACTCTAGTCATCGTTTTTTACATTGAAGTGGCAGTGCGGTTCGCAACGATTGCAAGACCAACCCGACCGACAAATGTCGGCCGGGTCAAATGTTCACATCAGGCTTAGTGGTGCCAGTGGCCGCTGCGATGCACGTCGTAGTGCCCTGGTTGCACGTGGAAGTGGTTTCCGTGACGACGGATTTGCGGTGCGTGGTAGTCGAGATGCGTCGTGTCGTGATACGTCGGTTGACGCCAGCCGAAGCTCGGATAGTGCGACTGATGGTGTCCATGGCCCCAATGTGATTGAGTCACAGGTTGATAGACGTGACCATGGTGACCATGTCCCCAGCCATGACCGTGCTGGGCTTTTGCTTCGCCGCCGAGGGCGAAGGTGACTGCGGCAGCAAGTGCGATAACGGGAAGGAGCTTTTTCGTGGTCAACATGACTGAGGCCTTTCTTGTTGGGGTTGTTTCAGAGAAACGGAAGGCGGGAAACTTCCTGTGAAACAACGCAGCGTTTGTGCCAAACATGCAAAATTGCGTTTTCCCCCGTCTTTCACGCTGATTCGTGACGCAAGCCGTTCGACAGGTGAATCACATTGACGACGAAACGAGTCCAATTGATTACGCTGCCTACGTTCGATCACCCCAGCAACAGCCCATTCGATCCAGCTCAATGACGTCGAGTTGCGAGCACGCGATGGCTGGGCACGCCAGACCCAATGATCAGAAATCCATACCAGCTTGCAAATCTGCACCAAGAAGATTGGCCGCGCCGGCCCGGTGCGATCCTGAACTCAGACGAACATCCCAAGGTCGAATTCTTGACGCCGATTGAAAGTAAAAAGGACCTGCGAGCCAAATGCTCGCAGGTCCTTGTCGTTTCCAAGGCAGTCGCAATTCACAGATTGCCGTGTCGTCGGTAGTCGATATGCGCTTGCGTGTTAAAGAGCTGGTGGAGGGCCGTCCATTTTTATGGAGGAGTCTGAGTCTTGGATGGGGGCCGACTGCTGAGATGGTTGACCTTGACGCGAGCGAGAATCGAAACTCGGCGGTGGCGAGGGTTGGCGACGATCGCTGGGGGAAAGCGATGGTGGAGCGATGTATCCAGCATCGGGCGAACGTAACGGTGCCGCGTGCGAATGTCCGTCGTGATCGTGACTATGGCCCGAATGATCGTGACCCGCGTGATTGTGAGGCTGAATAGGATTCCGGTCGTCGTATGCCGGTGCGTTGTTGAAAGGAATGTTCTGATAGGTTCTGTCTTCTAGATAGGGCGTTCCAATTGCGGCTTGCGGTTGATACTGCAATGGACAGACGCTAGTCGCTGGGCAGTACGCATCAAGCCCGCCATGTCCCAGATAGTAGTTGTGATGGTAGTGAGCATGATCGCCGTAATCCGGATAGTGACCTGAGTGGTAATCAAAGCCGTGATGGTAGTCGTGAGCGCGCCCGTAAACGCCGCCATGGTGGAACCCGTGATCGTGGTGATATTGAGCAGTGACAGGCTCGGCGAAATTGACCATGAAAAGAAACGCAGCGGCAGCTGTCGCAATGAATTGCGTCGGCATGTTTTTCAAACTCTTTGTAAATGTTTCATCGAAATCGTTCAGCCGCCTACCCTGCGGGCCGCGTCTATGAGTGCTTCTTCACACGAACCGCGTGAGACGAATCTCACACGGTCATACGATATTTATTTGGTTACTCGGTGGTAGCCGCTTAGTGGTGGTGTCCACCGACACCTAGAACATGGAAGCGTCCAATGTCGATGTGCAACCCGCCGTGCTGTCGGCTCGACGGCGCACGATACACTGGTGCATACTGTTGCTGGTACCGTGGTTGATACGTTTGGCCGTATCCATAACCGCCGTAGTTCGATTGGTATCCGTAACTGGGATACGTTTGAACGGGGGCGTGACTGAAGCCGCCGTGGTGATAGCTACCATGATGCCCGCCGCCGAATCCATGGTGTCCGCCGTGAAAGTAATCTGCCGCAGTGGTGTCGGTCGTTCCGGCGAAGGCAAACAGTCCTGCCGTGAGAGCGGCGATGGCGAGAAAGCGTTTCATACTGATTCGTCCTGAGATTTCGGGGGAGGTTCACGGCAAGTGCCGTTGAACTCCAACGAACGCAGTTCGTGTACCAAACCACAAAACCAACGATTCACGAAGATTCCGCGAAGGTCTGTGTCGTCCACATGATGACTGAGTGCTTCATTGAGATAACAAATTGAGACTTAGTCGGCAGTTCTTCCGCACAACCGTTACCACCGGACTTGGATTAGGTGGGATGAGACGGACTACAGCGATTTGCTTCGATGTTTCGCTTGTACGAAACCGATGGAAAGCACCGGCTGGTCTATTTTTACACGGAGGAAAATGCGGTGATCGCATCCCAACCGACCAGCAATCGTTCTCGTCAATCGCGACGCCGGCGATTGCGTGCGGTCTTGAACATGATCCTTATCACAAGCTCGGCGGCGAGTTTCACGACAGGCTGTCAAAGTGTTGGCAGTCACGTTGCGAAAGTGACTCCAACGCCTGCGCAAATCAACTCGACCCCAGCGGACGAAATCCCCAGCTCATTCCAAGGCGTCGTGGATGCCCCGGTAATGACCGTCGCGTTTGACGACGAAGTGGATGTTGGCGCGGATGAGAAGAAGTCCAGCGAAAAGTCCGCCGCGAAAGCCAGGCGAGAGGACGATGATGCGAGTTCGTTGGCGGACATCATGGCGTTGGATTCGCCAAGCCAGGCAGTTGCTAACGATGTGCAACCTTTCTCCACGAGCAACGACTACTACCTTAGCGAACAACCCGCTGGGCTGACCGCCGGACTCACTCTCGAAGCGATCGAGTCGATTGCGCTTGCTAACAACCCAACGATCGCTGAGCTTGTCGCGACGACTCAGAAAGCGGCTGGTTTCAAAACCCAGGTTGGCCTGCGAGCGAATCCGACCGTTGGTTATCAAGCGACGCAATTGGCCGACCGAGGCACCGACCAACACACCGTCTTCATTTCGCAAACGATAATCACCGCCGACAAACTGGCTCTCAATCGCAGCGTGCTGAACGAGGCTCTTCGTGCCCAGTTGATGCAACTCGAAGCTCAAAAGTATCGTATCGCGACTGATATTCGTGTGGCGTTTTACGACGCGTTGGCGGCTCAACAACGCGTAAACTTGATCCAAGAATTCCAGTCGGTCGCCGACACGGGAGTCGAACTTGCCGAGCAACTCAAGGAGGCTCAGGAAGGATCGCAACTGGAGGTCGTTCAAGCGAAAGTGCAACAGAACGAGATTCGCCTTGCACTGCGCCAAGCCCAAGTGCAATTCGACGCGACGTGGCGAGAGCTTTCGGCATTGGCGGGCAATCCCGACATGACACCTGTGCCGCTACAGGGCACATTGCCCAGTGCGGAAACCAATCTTGATTGGCCCAGCGTCGCGTCCACGATGATCGCATCGAGCCCCGAAATTCAGGCGGCTCAAGCTCGCATCAACCAAGCGCGTGCGAACATCTGTCGCCAGGAAGTGCAGCCGATTCCAAACCTTGACGTGCAATTCGCAGCCGGTGTGGACAACGCCACTGACAACGGTTTGATCAACCTACAAATTGGCGCACCGATTCCTGTCTTCAATAAAAACCAGGGAAACATCTGTGCCGCTCGCGCCGAGTACGCTCGGGCATCACGAGAACTCGATCGGATTCAAAACTCGATCAAGGCCCGTTTGGCTGCCGTATCACGAGCCTACGATTCGTCGCTAGTCGCTGTCGAGCAATACACGAGCGACATTCTGCCCAACGCCGAGGAAGGTCTCAAGCTGGCGGAACTCGCCTACAAAGCGGGCGAGACCAGCTTTGTGCAAGTCCTCATAGCACGACGAACCTACTTTGACACGAACTTACAGTACATCGTTTCTCAACAGCAACTCGCCCAGGCTCGCGCCCGAGTCGATGGTTTTGTGCTGACCGGAGCGTTGGATGCGGTCGTAGATAACAGCGGCGACGATAGCCTTCGCGGCCTGACGCTGAGCCAGCAGTAGCTACCGCCAGCAGCCGAAAACTGTCGCAAGACGCGACACTGTCGCGGTCAGGTTGACGACAAGTTGAAGATTTGTTGAGAACTGATTTTGCGGCTTTTCCCAACGATTTGCCGTTAGATCACGATTGGTACGGCTTGTGCGTTGCCCTTCCTTCGTAGTTTCACTGTAGACCCATCACTCAAAATTCGATAGTAATACTGCGACGATTCGTCCTATTGTGCCGTTCGTCCGGGCATTTTTCAAAGCGACCATGTTTCACAAGTTCCTCACCTATTCGACGATGACCGCCGTAGTGCTTCACGCACTGCTGGGTTGTTGCGTGCATCACGCTCACGCGGGTCACACGCACAGTCACGATGTTGACCAGGTGATGGTGGACGTGCCCCACGTGGTTGGACTTAACGAAGCTGGCCACGATCACGACGGGCATTCCCACGATGGCCATCAGGCTCCGTGCTCTGATGGTGACACGAATGAAGTTGATTCCGAACAGCCTTGTTCGCAATCGCCTTGTTCGGGTTCACATGGACCGCACGAATCCTGCGATGAAGCTGATTGCAATATCGTTGCCGATCAACGAGACAACGACCTTTCGCAGATGTTGACCGTCGATTGGTCTCCCTTGCTGACGTATTGCTTGTCTTTGTCGTCGCAAGAATTGCTCGCACTTCGGACGGAGTACGGTTCGCCGCCCGATCCGCATTGCGTGCAGTCGCCCCTCCGCCTCAAGACGCAAGTCTGGCGTCTGTAATGGTCCGCTCTCGTCCGTGATTGGATGAGAGTGTTCGTGCCTCCATGCCGATGCGGAAGTCGTCAAGACTTTCGATCCTCGTGCATCAGCTCCGACACCCTTGGCGAAATCCGCTAGCGCTGATCTGTACGTCTAGCATTCGCCGTTCATCTGCCACGGACGCTTCTTCGCGTTGACCTTACTCTGATCCACACGCATCCGAATCGTGGATCGGTTTCTCCGGCAGTTGTTCCGTTGGTTTGCTACCATGAAAATCCGTATGCCCAAAATCCCCATGAAGTGGGTTTGGTTAGTCGCCACACTGATCGTTGTGATCGTCGGCGGTTTTACCTGGCAGGATTGGTTCCCGGCCACCAAGGCGTGGGTTGATCGAACTGCTGTTTCGTTCCGAAGTGGCGGCGGCGAATCGCACGAGGGTGAGGCGGCTGGCGAGGCTGATCCTCATGCCGGGCACGATCACGCAGCACATGCGGGCCACGACGAGGCGACTTCGCTCGAATTGTCAAAGCAGGCGATCCGTAATATCGGCTTGTCTGACGAAACGATCCGCCCGATCAAGCTGGAAACCTTCCGCCGATCCATTACGGTTCCCGCCGTCGTCGTTGAACGCCCTGGTCGTTCGCGAGTCCAAGTTGCCACGCCAATGACCGGCGTCGTCACGCATGTTCACGCGGTACAAGGCGAAGCGGTCGAGCCGGGTAGCCTGCTGTTTCAAATTCGTTTGACGCACGAAGACCTCGTCAACGCACAAACCGATTTCGTCCGCACGCTCGGCGAACTGGATGTCGAGAATCGCGAGATCGCTCGTTTGGAGCAAGTCACCCGAAGTGGTGCGGTCGCGGGCAAGGTTCTGCTGGAGCGGCAATACTCCCGCGACAAGCTGAACGCGAATCTCGGTGCTCAGCGGGAAGCATTGCGTCTGCATGGACTGTCGGACGATCAAGTGAATCAGATCGAACGCGAGCGACGACTGTTGCGTGAGTTGCAAATCTTCACACCAAGCGTGGACAGTCACGGTGAGGCCGAGTTGCGGTTGACCCAGCATGTCGTTCAAGCGAGCTTCGTTCAAGAAGACAAGCCCCAGCACACTGACTCTGAGCACACCGGCCCGCTGATCCTGCAAGACTTGGCCGTACACAAAGGGCAATCCGTCAACGCGGGCGAAACGCTCTGCATCCTGACCGACTATGACGAGTTGTTTATCGAAGGTCTCGCGTTTGAGCAAGATATTCGGCAGCTTCGAGGTGCCTCACAGAACGGTTGGACGGTCGATGCGATCATAGAACAACCAGGTTCCGAATCCCGCGTGATCGAAGGCTTGGAAATCGCGTATCTGGCCAACCAAGTCGATGCAACGTCGCGCACATTGAACTTTTACGTTCGGCTTCCAAACGAAGTTGCGAAGGATCGTCGTAGCGACGGCAACCGCTATGTCGAATGGCGATACATCCCTGGTCAGCGGATGCAGTTGCGAGTGCCGGTCGAAGAAATGCCGGAGCAAATCGTGGTTCCCGTCGAGGCGGTGGCGAGCGAAGGAGCGGAAACATTCGTTTTCCAGCAGAACGGCAGTCACTTCGATCGCGTGCCGGTTCATGTGAAGTACCGCGATCAGTATTCCGCCGTGATCGACAACGACGGTTCGTTGTTCCCCGGTGACGTCATCGCCATGCGTGGTGCTCATCAAATGCAAATGGCTCTCAAAAACAAGTCTGGCGGTGGAGTTGATCCACACGCGGGACATAACCACTAAGGAGCCACAACATGCTTAATTCAATCATTCGATTTGCGCTGAAGCAGCGTTTGCTTGTGATCGCCGTTGCCCTGTTCCTGGTTGGTTACGGAACTTGGCAGGCGATGCAGGCTCCGATTGACGTTTTCCCGGACCTGAACCGGCCGCGTGTTGTCATCATGACCGAAGCACCGGGGTTGGCACCGGAAGAAGTTGAAACGCTGATTACGTTTCCGATCGAAACCGCGGTCAACGGAGCGAACGGCGTGCAAGCGGTTCGTAGCTCCTCCGGCGTTGGCATCTCGGTCATCTATGTCGAGTTCGATTGGAATACGGACATCTACAACGACCGGCAAATCGTCAACGAACGACTGCAACTCGTTCAAGAGCGGATGCCGCAGGGCGTTAAACCTACGCTCGCACCGATCTCTTCGATCATGGGTCAAATCCTGATGCTGGGAATGTGGAGCGACGAAGGTGCGACCGAACCACTTGAGCTGCGAACGCTTGGTGATTGGGTGGTCAGGCAACGATTGCTCACGATACCCGGCGTTTCGCAAGTGTTCACGATGGGCGGCGGACGCAAGCAGTTTCAAGTATTGGTTGATCCCGATGCGATGCTGCGGTTCGGCGTCTCGCTGCACGAAGTCAAGCAAGCAGTCCAGAACAGCAATGAAAATGCGACGGGCGGATACCTGGACGAGCAAGGTCCGAACGAGTTGCTCGTGCGTGCATTAGGTCGCGTCCAGAAAATCGAAGACCTGCAAAAGGTCGTCGTCACGATGAAAGAAGGACGTCCGATCGCGCTGGCTCAAATTGCCCGTGTCGTCGAAGGCCCACAGGTAAAGCGTGGCGATAGCTCAGCCTGGGTACGAAACGAAGAAGGTGAGTTTTCAGGTGGCCCTGCCGTCATTCTCACGATCAACAAGCAACCTGGCGCTGACACGCGGCGAGTCACCGAAGATGTGATGGCGGCGATTGATGACTTGCGCCCTTCGCTTCCGAGTGACCTCCGTATCGAACCGCTTTACACCCAGAAGTCGTTCATCGACCGAGCCATTGAGAATGTCGCCGAAGCGCTTCGCGATGGTGGCATCCTGGTCGTCATCATTCTGTTCCTGTTTCTCATGAATGTTCGCACGACATTCATCACGTTGACGGCGATCCCGCTTTCTTTGGTGATGACCGCGATCGTGTTTTCTGTTTTCGGGTTGTCGATCAACACCATGACCTTGGGCGGTTTGGCGGTTGCAATCGGTGAACTGGTCGATGACGCGATCGTCGATGTGGAGAACATCTATCGCCGATTGAAGGAAAACCGGGCGAGCGAAAACCCAAAGCATCCGCTGTTAATCGTGTTTCGAGCCAGTATCGAAATTCGCAATTCGATCGTGTTCGGCACGATGATCGTCATCCTTGTGTTCCTTCCACTGTTCGCACTATCGGGTATGGAAGGCCGTCTGTTCGCTCCGCTCGGCATCGCCTACATCGTTTCGATCCTGTCGTCGCTGCTGGTCTCCTTGACCGTTACACCCGTGCTTTCGTACTGGTTGCTCGGCAAACAGAAACTCGAGGGACACGAGAAAGACGGCTTCGTCTTACGAGCGATCAAATGGTTCGGCGACAAAGTCATCCGCTTCAGTCTGACTGTGCCGCGACTGAACCTCGCCGTTACCGCGGTTTTGGTCGCGTTGGCTGGCCTGTTCCTAGTGAGTCTGGAACGCGACTTCCTGCCGCCATTCAACGAGGGCGCGGTGCAACTCAACGTCGTGCTTCCGCCGGGAACTTCGCTGGCGACTTCCAACGACATCGCTGGTCGCGTTGAAACTCGATTACGTCAGATCGAAGACATCAAAGGTTTCGTTCGACGAACCGGTCGTGCGGAGCTAGATGAGCACGCTGAGGGCGTGAACATGAGCGAGATGATTTTGGAACTTGATCCCGAATCACCGCGCTCGCGCGAAGAACAGCTCGAAGAAATTCGCGAAGCAATGGCAGACATTCCCGGCATCGTCACCGCTGTGGAACAACCCATCGCCCACTTGATCTCGCACATGATCTCGGGCGTGAAGGCTCAAATTGGCATCAAGATTTACGGTGACGACCTTGACTTGCTCCGCCGCAAGGCAGGGGAAATGGAAGCAGCGATGGGCACGGTGCCAGGCGTCACCGACTTATTGGTGGAACCGCAAGTCATCATTCCGCAAATGCGAATCGAACTTGATCGCGACAAGTTACTGCTGTACGGACTCAGTGCGGTGGAGGTGAATGAGTTCATCGAGACGGCATTGAACGGACAAGTGGTTTCCGAAATCCTGATCGGCCAACGCACGTTCGATTTAATGCTGCGTCTGGATGAGGATTACCGCGAGAACCTGCAAACACTGCGTCGCCTGACGATTGATCTTGCCGACGGCGGCAAGCTGCCATTGGAATCGGTCGCCAAAATCTATGAGTCCGGCGGCCCGAACACCATCAACCGCGAAGACGTTCGGCGGCGGATCGTGTTGCAATGCAACGTATCCGACCGCGGCGTGGTCGATGTGGTGCAAGACATTCAAACGAAGGTCCAACCCATCGTCGAGTCGCTGCCGCCGGGCTACTTCGTTCAATACAGCGGTCAGTTTGAAAGCCAACAATCGGCCTCGCGAGTGATCGGTGTTCTATTTGCCGTCTCGCTCGTCGGCGTGTTCTTGGTGCTCTACACGATGTTCCGCAGCGTCAACCTCTCGTTGCAAGTGATGATGGCACTACCGATGGCGTTTATCGGCTCGGTGGCCGCGTTGGTCATCACCGGCCAAACGCTGACGGTCGCCGCCATGGTTGGATTCATTTCGCTGGCGGGAATCGCATCGCGCAACGGCATCCTGTTGCTAAATCATTATCTACATCTCGTGCAGCACGAAGGCGAAGACTGGACGAAAGAAATGATCGTTCGCGCGGGACTCGAACGTCTCGCCCCCGTGCTGATGACTGCACTGACTTCCGGCATCGGCTTGGTCCCGCTGGTCATGGCGGCAGGCGAACCGGGTAAAGAAATCCTGTATCCAGTCGCAACCGTGATCCTCGGCGGACTGATTAGCTCAACACTCCTCGACTTCTTTGTTCACCCAGCATTGTTCTGGCTGATCGGACTGAAATCGGCTGAGCGAGTTGTCAACGAATCCAAAACCGACATTCCTCTGTTTGAAGAATCCGAAGACGAGGAATCTCACCAACGAATCAACCCTTCTCCGTCACGGACGACGGAGACCTCCCAGCCCCTTTCCGAACCCGCGACCTAAGACAGGAAGCGAACGGATCATTTCCCGTAAAGGAAAGTTTGATGTGGAAACAAATTTCAAAAATGCTGTGCTTCGTCGCACTCGCATCGGTTGGCAGTGTTGCCGGTGCCGAAGAGTCGATCGCATTCTGCTTGCCCCAGTGGAAAGAGATGCACTTCGACGATTCCGCCAAGGCGCAGCAGCACCTTGCTGCCGTACAAAAACTTGGCTGTGAAGCCAAGATCGACAGCCACGGTGGTCACACCGATGTGGTTTATCGCTCGCCGAAATGGAAAAGCATGGAAGTCGCCAATGACCAACTGGCTCACCAATGGGAATCGTGGCTCAAGAAAGCGGGCTTCGAGACCTTGCACGGTCACGCGGCAGATCACAGCGGCGACGATCACGCAGGGCATGAAGGTCACGACCACGCGGCACACGATCACGATCATGCCGGACACAGCCACGCGGCAGGCCAAGCCGAAGAGGTCAACTATCGCATCACCGAGTGGAAAACACTGCACCTTGAAAACCAAGAACAACTCGCAGAGCTGACAGCAATGTTAAAAGGACTCGGCTGCGAATTGAACAGCACTCAACATTCCGGCCACGCCGACTTGAGTTTCCGTTGTCCGCAATGGAAGCACATTGAAGTGGGTTCCCATGAAGTCGCGACGACCTGGGAGCAGTGGCTCGCGAAAACCGGCTTCGAGGTCAAACACAGTCACTAAACAGAGTCCAAATTTCAATCTCCAATCTTCCATCAACAATCTCCAATGGAAAAACCAATGAAACTTTCAAGCAAACTCTTCACGCTCGTTCTAGCATCGGCAACCTTCGGCTTCGTCGGCTGCAAAGAATCCGGCACCACCGTTGAAACGAATGCCCCGCCCGCCACCGTTGATACGCATGACGACCATGACGATCACGCTGGTCACGCTCATCCCACCGAAGGACCGCACCACGGCGGATTGATTGAATTGGGTAACGAGGAGTACCACGCCGAACTCGTTCACGACGAAGACTCCGGTTCGGTCACGATCTATGTGCTCAACGCCGCCGCGACGGAACAAGTACCGATCGAATCGACCGAAGTGACGATCAACGTCAAACATGATGGTAAACCAGAACAATTCAAGCTGGCCGCTTCGCCTGATGCAAACGATCCGCAAGGCAAGTCGTCACGCTTTGTTTCAACCGACGCCGAACTCGGCGAACACCTCGATGAAGAAGGAGCCGATCCGAAACTCGTCCTGACGATCAACGGAAAATCGTTCCGAGGAACGATCGCGCACGACCATGACCACGAAGGTCACGACCACGAGTGATTGAAGATGGATGATTGCAGATTGGAGATTGAAAAGCATCACTCTCCAATCTGCTTTGGTCTTTTTTCAATCCGCACTCTCGAATTTCAAATCTACAATCTTCAATCTCAAATTTCCATCTACTAAAGGAATGACTACGATGAAACGGATTTTCAATCAAACGACAATCGCATTGACGATGACTCTGGTAACCGCTTGCTTCGCGATGGCTCAAACCGCTCGCGCGGGGAGCCCTGCCGAGCAAGCGATACAAGCAGCGTCGGCCAATAACCAGTTTGCCTTCGTGATGTTCTATCGCGGCAACGACGCGGCGACACAAGCAATGCACGGTACGCTGCAATCGTCGTTGGCCAATCGGCAAAATGCGGTACTCGTTCCCGTGCAGATCGGCAATGCCGCCGAGCAAGCGTTGGTCAAGCAATTTGATGCTACTCGAATGCCGATGCCCGCGACCGCTACGGTTGCACCCAACGGCGCGGTGTGCAGCGTTTTCCCACGCCGGGTGACCGAGCAGCAACTTGCCGCCGCGATCGTTTCGCCTGGACAGACTCAAATCCTCAAGGCATTGCAAGACCGCAAGCTCGTGTTGCTGTGTGCTCAGCCTACCGCCGGTGCCCCGGTTCCCGCGCCGGTTCCGCACCCGCCCGTTCCAGTGGCAATCATCAAGGGGCAAGCAAATGTATTGATCGGAGGCTCGCCCGCAGCGAGGATGACCGACACGACTGCCCCTTGCATGCTCCCATCCTGTGTCCCCGGAGGCCCCGGTATGATTCAGGTTGCTTCAACCACGGTCATGATTGGAAACATGGGCGCCGCAAGAGCCGGGGACACCACCTTACATTCCAGTTGCGTCGCGCCCATACCTATGCCAGCAGGTAAGATTCTGCCGCCTGGCTGTCCGACCGTCATGATTGGGGGTTGATTACGAGTGCGCACCGAACATTTTGAAACTTTGCGGCCCGTTTGTCCGGTTTGCAAGGCTGACAGTGGTCAATTGAACTCTCTGGTGATTGCTGACGTCACCCAGCAAGAAGGTACGCAAATAGTACAGGGTGTGTTGCATTGCACCCACGGTGCATGTCAGCGGGAATTTCCGGTGATCGATGGTGTGCCGTTAATCATTCGCAATATTCGAAGCTATCTTTCCGAGAATGCATTTCAAATCGCTCTGCGTGACGATTTATCCCCGAATTTGGAAAGTCTATTGGGTGATTGTCTGGGGGCGGGGAGCACCTTTGACATTTGTAGACAGCATTTGAGTTCCTATACATGGGATCATTATGCTGACCTGGATCCCCAGAAAGAAGACGGCCCCCCCATTCCCGGTTCCATGGTCCGCGTGATGCATCAAGGATTGGATTTAGCAGATACTCATTGCAGTTTGGCAGAACGAAGTGGGCCGATGGTTGATATCGGGTGCTCTGTTGGACGCAGCACATTTGCGTTGGCCGAAAGATACCGCAGTCTCACACTTGGTGTGGATCTGAATTTCCCCATGTTGCGTCTAGCTAGTCGGCTACTACGTACCGGAACGGTTTCGTACCCACGCAGACGTGTTGGATTGGTTTATGATCGTCGAGAATTCCACGCACCGCTACCAAATGCTGAACTCGTTGATTTCTGGGCCTGTGATGCCATGGCTCTTCCTTTCGCTGACGGTGCGTTCGCAGCAGCCACCAGCATGAACATGCTGGACTGCGTTGCCTCTCCAGTCGATTTTCTAGGTGCCATGGCAAGCGTGCTTGGGAGTGGTGCCCCTGCTGTGATTACTTGTCCCTATGATTGGTCCATCTCAGCAACTCCCA
>Ga0315331_10001508_pt1 | contig 17491 bp, 22 predicted proteins | sample M160m34915metaG_FD_203456 | JGI IMG/M metagenome (GOLD analysis project Ga0315331, IMG submission 203456) | Ammonia-oxidizing marine archaeal communities from Monterey Bay, California, United States - M1 60m 34915 | ecosystem: Environmental > Aquatic > Marine > Intertidal zone | place: USA...
TAGTGACTCCGAGAAAGGTTCCAAATCCAAGAGCTGCCCAATTCATGTTGCTCTTCCTATACATTCAAATTCAAGACTCAATAGAGGTCTTGTTATCCACTGTAGTAATTTTAATAGGCGCTTGCTCGATACGCAATGTTTGAGTAGGACCAACTTGTGACATCTTTTCAATTAAGCGTTCAAAATCAGCCTTACTAATATCACCTAAACCTGAAGATTTCTTGTTATCCATCTTCATTGTTCCGTCGCCTTTTTTAGACGCTGTCTGGAGTCCAAAACTGGCCAAAGCCCCTGTAAATACTGAGGCTACAAAAGTTATATCTTTAGGTGCTTGCTGCCCAAATGCAGGCAAAGTGATGTAATTTAATGAAATGATAAATCCGCTCCAAACGACAACTCCAAGCCGCACAAAAGTAGACAAAATTACTAACTGTTCTTCTTTATCATCAATACCCTCTTTTATTTTTGTAAAAACGTTCTTTTTTTTATCATCTTTTGTAGATGGTGTCTTAGGAGACTCTGTTACATCTTCAGTCATCGTATAGTAGCAATACCTACTAAGTTTACCCCTTAGTAAACTTATAGAAACGTTACACTAATTACCTCAAAAAAATGTGGAAATTATTGCCGATAATAATATTGTTTGGTGCTCCAGCAGCTCGTGCAGATTTGACCCATAAACTGAGCACTTCGACACAGCTCACGGTCAATGCAGGAATAACTCAAACAGAAAGGATAGGAAGTTCGTTTTCTATCAGTGGATCTGGAATTGATACAACTGATGGAACAACAGCTAGCACAGTCTCAGCTGGCACCATAACATCAGGAGTCTATGCTCCAGGTGCAATTGCAGCTACACAAGACGTCCCAGGTGCTTCATTTTCATTCAGCCAGAATTACACTCAAGCTGACGCCGTACCTACATCAGCACCCTCAGTTGGAGCCGTAGGTAACTTTTCAGACATAACGTCTCACGCAGCTGGATCAGCGGGATCGCTTGCAGGAACTATAACCTCACAAGGTGTAATGACGCTGACCGCTGGAGGCGCTGGTACCACAGCTACTGGACAGTTCGTCTCAGAGATTGTAGTTGATTGATCATGAAACGGCTTTTATGGCTGTTCTTATTCCTACCAACGGCTGCAAATGCAGTCCCCGTGGTCCCAAATTTTCAATCCGGGTCAATGACCAGTCATACAGAGACTTCTACAAAAGTCACTGAAGTTATAAATTCAATAGACTATAAAACTGGATGGGAATATACAGTCACAGGAACGAATATAAAGGCTGATGGTGCTACGCTATTACCGCCGTCAACCTCAGTTAGCAATACACTTGATGGGGTGACAACAACTTGGAGTGGGTTAGATGCAAATAACGTGCCTAACTTCTCTGTAAAGAATGCAGACCAATCATGGCAATTTACCACCACACTATCTCAACCAGGGTTAATAAATCAAACTATAATAAATCGTACAACAGAAATGACAAGCGTGACAGACACAGTTTCAACATTCAGCCAATAAAATACCTATTAATACTATTAATAGGAGCTAATAATCTTTTATATAGCTCAAAAGCAGAGACAGTAGGTGGTGTATCGGCTACTGCTAATCCTGTAGCTAATAGTTCCGGGTCAGTGACTAACCAGGCTATCCAGGTTTTACAAGGTCCGTATATAACTAATACTTATGGTGGAGGTGTGTCATGCCAAGGACCTACGCTTAATTTCACGCCCTTCTTGACTGGACTGCATTCGTTTAAAACACCCTACGAGGAATATTATGACGATCCCGTGTACGACACGTCTACTGATGCTGATGGTAATTTAGCAAATCCAGGAGATGTTCTTTACTATATGCCTACAAGAACAGGACAAAAACAAAATAGCAATGTCAGTTTAGGTTTATCTGCTACCTTATCTATACCACTTGATAGACGTTTGCAAAGAGGATGTCTTAGAGCAGCTACAACACAGACAGATTTAAATCAGCAGATACTAGCTAATAAACGTTTAGATTTTGAAATGGCGAGACTCAAGCACTGTGGAGAGCAAACAAAATTAGGTGTAACCTTCCATCCCAAGTCACCTTACGCTTCTATTTGTGCAGATATTGTTGTTCAGAATGTAAACGTCATTCAGCAACACAAACATACTATTTCTTCTCCTTCTTCTTCTGTGGTTCCTTCAGAGCAGGAAGACCCTTCTTCTCTCGATACTGATTCGCAACAATCTCAGATTGAGTCAACTTCCTCGGTTTCTTCCCAAGAAGTTTCTGAATCTTCTTCATTAAAGTCTTTATCGTCGGCTTTATCACCTTCAGAAGAATCTCCGCTAGGGGTTTGGCAAGTAGGGCGGATGAAGTCGCAACAACAGCAATAGAAGCAGTAGTCGTTACAGCACCAGCACTAGGTAATGAATCTACAACTTGGTTAATAATAGGAACTTCTTCGTAAAGAGTTACACATCTATTGTTCTTAATCTCATAACCACTAATCTTTTTCTTACCTCCCTCAACTTTTGTCCCTACTACAAGAGCTTCTCGTGGAGGGCAAATAATATTTGATGTATTAGTAGGTATATCTCCAGTTTGAGCTAGAGGTGCTTCAGTATCCTCATTAGTATCTTTTTCTTTTTCTTTTTTTGAAGTCTCAGTATTAGGTATGACAGGAACTCCTGCTGATTTTGTAGGTATTATTTGCTCAGGTTCAAAATCAATCGGATTGAAATTTGGAACGGTCCCGTCACACAAGATGACATTTCCATTCTCATCATCATCTACTAAACTTTGAGATTTTTTATTTGCACGATTAAATTCAACACAACCAGGAAGATCAATAATAGGAGTACCTAAAGAAAGACTTACTGGAGGATCTTGAGGAGTCGGATATATTAAAGGAAAAGAAAACTCAGGTATACGAGCTACTTGAGAACTTCTAATATTTAAATTACTCCCGATACTTATATCAGGAATTTGCTCCATTAGAAAGGAGGTATAGCTAATCCTGTGGACTTAGGTAAAGATTGTTTAGGTAAGTTATTTAGTACTGCTCCAGCTGCTGCCTCTCCTGCTTGCTTCATAATCTTCTCCTTAGCACTTTCTATGAGTGCATCCTTATTTGCATATATGTAAACACCAGCACCAGCAATGGAAGCAGATATAACGAAAGACGCAATAGAAAGTACATTGATTATCTTTTGCATTTTTAAACCAGTAGATTCTGTCTAATTGTATGAGTCCTTAACTTTTCCCTGACCTGTTCGGCCCGAACTAGGTTAAAGATTGGTCTTAGTAATTGTTGGGTTGCCATTCCCGTAAAGAGTATTATCGTATTTCGTTATATTTTGTTGTCTTTCATCGCTAGCAACATAGTCTCCGGTTCTTGTACCCGTAGTTGCATCAGCAGTACTTAAACTTGCCGCAGTAAAAACTAAGTCTCCATAAGTACCAGTAATATCACCCGTGTTTGGGTATTTAATACAAGCAACTTGAGTTCTATAAGTCGTTGAAGGAGAAGTAGAAGAGGGGTTCATATTGTAGGTAAATGCCGTATATAAATTCTCATTTTCTCCTCCTATTCCTAAGGCTCTTATATGAGGATACCTATCAGTAAATCCATTTATTGTTACTTTTGTACTCCAGTCTATTGCTCCACTACTTGTAAATTTCATTATGTGACTATATGAACCGCCACCTGTAGCTACTCCATAAACATTACCTGAAGAATCAATAACTAGTTTTTGTATATAAAGGATATCAGAGATATACTTTTGCCATTGAACTACCATTGAGGAATTAAGTTTAATAATATAAGCCTTATTACCGCTATAACCCTGCTTAGTTTTGCCAGCACAATAAATATTACCTGATGAGTCTATTGCTATACCATAAAACATACTAGTGCCTGCTGAAGGCCCAACAGTAGGGAAGCAAGCACGTGTTATTAATGCACCTGTTAAATAATTAATTTTCAATAAATAAGCATCAGTAGTACCACCCCAAGAACCTCCTGATGTATTTCCTCCCCCACCTTGAGCCGTATTACTTCCACACGTCCCTACTAAATACGCATACAAACCATCACTTGTAATTGCAGCATCTTCGTATGCACCTGAAGTGAAATAAGTGCTATTAGGATCTTCTCTTTTAGCGTAAAAAACATCAGTATTTGAATAAGCGGCAATATTTAATTCAACACCACTTTTAAAGAAGTAAGGAACTCGAGTCGTATTAGGAGTTAACGCCTTATTTATCATGTCACCGCCACCCAAGTAAGAAGAACTTAAAGGACAATCTTGTGCAACGGCTGGTGAATTATATGCTGTAATCGTCCCTGGAGAAACAGTTGAAGATGTTGCAGAATTACCGTTACAGCATAAAAGTACAGTATTCGTTATGTTTGTTAAAGGTACTATGCTTGGTGCAAAGTTAGCCGTATAAACTGCTGTTCCTTTAACTACTCGAACATTAGAAACTTTACAGTTATGTGTACCACCTAAACCACCGCTGTTATAACAAATGCCAAATGGACCTGATACGTTTGCCATTGTATCGGTTTTAGTTTCTGTATAAGTTTGAACTCCATTAAGAAAGAATCTAAATACATTGCTACTTCTTGTTACAGCAAGATGAGTCCATTGCCCTAGAGGTGGTGTGCCAATCTTTTTATTTCCTCCAGCAAATATCCAACCCCCAGATGAGTTTTTTGCAAAGATTTTGACCTCTCCTGCATCCATATAAAAAAGAAGGCTTGTAGAACTCCAATCATCTTCCGCTTGCCCTAGAAGAGCGCCAGTTTCCGTTTGATCGAAATTCACCCAACATTCCATCGTGAAATCACCACTTCCAAAATTAAAATCGTTACTATCAGCAATACTTAAAGACTCACCCGACGCATCAAAATCAACGCTATGAGTCAAGCCAGAACCTACCCTGCCAACTACAAACTTTGGCCCATGATTTTGACTTTGTCCCGACACCATAAAGCTGTGTCGTGCATAACCACTAGCTGCTTGACCACTAGGAACATTTAGAATTGGAATAACGGAAGATGATTGATCAGAACTTACACTATTAACTCCTTGACCAGCAAAGTAAAGTTTATTATCAAATATAAAACCGCTTTTGGCTGTAATTTGAAATTTTTTATTTGTTGGGATACTTGTACCAGAGTTTACCCAGTCTGCACCGTATGATTTAACAATATTTGCACCATCCAGATCAAAGCCAAAAATATGGGTACGCTGAGTGCTGCTGACTGAAAAGAAATATGAGTTTTCATTATCGTCTACGAGAATTGTAGATCCATAACCAGACCAGCCAGTAGTACCTGTGTAATCACTTAGATCGCATTTTTGCCACCAATACTTATCACCAGATGGACCAATTCCTAAAAATATTTGTTGAATAGGACTCATAATTAGTCTCCGTGTGTATTAGTTAGTAGGTACATTTATGATAACCCTGCACCTGAGAGATAGCAGTTATTAGCAGCAACAAACCAAATAGTACACATTCCTCTTGCTGCAAGCGTTTTAGAACCTGTTGAAGCATCTCCTGTGTTATACATAGTTACACCTGAACCTTGAACAATTGATATAGTTGAACCAGTATCAGCAATAATTGACACGGCATCTCCTTCTGCAAAAATTGAATTATTAACAGTTATGTTTCCTGCGGCTGTTATACATTTACCAGCATCAGCCGCTACAAGTGTATAAGCGGAACTTTGGTTGTTTCTTGGTATAGAACGCAGGTTCCCTTTGCTATCTGATACCGTTCCAGCAAACACGGCAGCTTGATTTTCATGAATCCTTAATGCTTCTGTTGCCGATCCTGCTGCTGCCGTATAAAAAACTATTTGTCCATTATCTTTATTTGTAGTATCAGATCCAGCTTGGATATCAATAGTAGCAACATTAGTACCATTCCACTTCCCATGAAGACTTAAAAGAGTATTTTCATCAGTAGTTCTATTTGCATCTCCAATAATTTGAATTGCATGATTACCAGCAGCAGTGGCTGTAAATCCCCCATCAGCAGACAAAGTTTGAGCATAGTTTCCTGCAACAGTTAAACCAGTAAGCGTTCCTAAAGAAGTGATATTTGCTTGAGCCGCGCCAGTTACAGTTGCAGCTGTTCCAGAAGTATTTCCAGTGACATTTCCAGTGACATCTCCAGTGACATTTCCAGTTAAAGCACCAACAAAAGATGTAGCCGTTAACGCTCCAGAACTAGCGTTAAAGGTTAAATTACTTCCAGATTTTGGAGCTAAGTTTCCTGTCGCAGCAGTTGTAAATAGTGGAAAACAAGTTGTATCTGAAGATTCATCTGCAACAGTAACTTCTGATGCAGAACCCGAAATAGGACCCGAAAAAGACGTAGCTGTACAAGATCCAGTAATAGTTATTCCATTACCATCAAACAAAACTTTTTGAACACCATTTGCGCTATAACTTACAGCACCAGAACCAGAGCGGTACCAACCAGTATCTTGGTCATCTTGGAATGTAAAACTAGGTGAAGTAACACTTCCATCAGGGAACTCTGAGCCAGCTGTTACATAATCCGCCCCTGCGTTGATTACACCAAAGAAAGCATGTCCATTAGCTGGAGCAGAACTAAATACTATGTTTGAACCTAATAATTTAAAACCTGCACTACCGCTAGGATCTGGTTCCTGAACAACACCATTAACAGATATCATTACCTGTTGTGTACTAATCGGAAATGGAACTGGAGTTGCTCCGTTTACTTGTAACGCAAATGAAGTAGCGCTTCCGTTAAACCCTGAACTAATATCGTCAATTATCTTATAGCTAGGATGTGCAATCTGCAGATCGTTCCCAATATACATCTTTAGTATTTAGTAACTTATTATCTTCTATTGTATTCTGCCCTTATACAGGCTTTACTCTGTATGAGGTCCTTTTGTCGATGGAACAGTAGGCCATACAACCGCACCATAGCCATCAACTCGGTATGTTTGAGGTATATCTCTTAAAGATTGTCTATAAGCTGCCCATGATGCTTGATCTACAGTACAACCAGGAGTCATTGTCCAATCTGTTGTTCTCAAAAGAAAATCTCTTTTTTTACGAATAATTGCCCAACTTGTTTCTTCTAAATTTAATATGGTTTTATCAAATTGTTTATCAATCTCCTCTTTAATTACTTCAAACTGATTTTGAAGAGAAGCAATGTCGCCAACAAGTGTTAATCCCATAATCTTAAGTCTGATCTAGGTAGCTAACGGTAAGGTCTGTTGCAGTAGCAGTATCACATCTAGCTCTTAAAACATCACTAGATTCCATAATAATTTTACTTCCACTAATAAGCTCTAATGAAGAACCTGCAGGAACTGGTACTTCTTTTAAAAGATAAACAGAATCACCACTATTAGGAACTACATAAAGATCTATATTTACGCTTGACGATGTCTTATTAGCGACCATAGCACTAAGAAGGATAAGCGTAGAAGAGCCTCCAGCAGTAAGAACATCTGTACCAGAGTTACTAATAACCGTCGTAACGAGACTAGATTTAGTGGCTTGTTTGAAGGTATTTGCCATATCAACTTAAAGCGACAATGAGAGCAAGGTTGTCTGGGTATGATCCAGTTACAGTTAAATCTCCCGTAATGGAGACATTACCAGAAAAAGAAGCTACACCCGATGAATCTATTGTAAGCCTAGCAAGTCCTCCAGTAACAAGACCTAGTTGATCTGCCGCTGGTGAAATTAAACCAGTATTAGGATCATTTACAAATTTAAGAGCACAAGAGGTTAATGACCCTTGCAATAAACTTGAATTACTACCATCCTCTCTTAATAGAGGTGTACCGCCTACTGTAGTTCCATCATGAACTACACAAACGTTTTTACCAGTATCTACTGTAACTTCTCCTTCAACGCCTTTGAAGCTAGTTGTTTGACCAGTAGTACCTCTTCGGAATTGTACTTGTGTTGACATAATACTATCCTAATGCAACTGCTATTGCGGTAGCAAAACTTTCAGTAGAAATTGTCCCTGAATCGTTAGGTGCCGTTAACGTTCGGGTTGTGCTACCCGATATACCTGAACACTCGAAAGCTAATTGCTTTGTATTATCAGAATTATCTCTAATCCTAAAACCATCATCATTAGTGACTACTGCGTTACAAGTAAAGGAAGATAAACCAGAAATTGTTGAAGCTGTTCCTCCTAAAGCAACAGATGTACTACCTATTGTGACCGTGCTATTTGCTAACTGAGCATTAGGAATAGAACTGGTGCCAAATGCACCTGTAGATGAGTTATATGTAAGTCCTGAGCCACCTGCAACACTTAATGAACTTAATAAAGCAACAGTACCTGCAGCGTTTGGAAAGTTAATAGCTCTGTCAGCAGTTGCGTCCACAACATTAATTGTGGTTTCATAACCATCTGCTGTTGAACCTTCAAAAACAAGTCCAGAGGTTCCTATAGATACTGCATTAGCAGCACCATCAGTTCCTGCATATAGAGTCGTAGCTGTTAATGAAGTTAAGCCTGCAATTGTTGATGCTGTAGCTCCTAATGCTATAGATGTACTACCAATTGTTAAAGAATTGACTGTTGGAGTAATCGTAGAAGCTGACGTTAAAATAGTACCTGTTTCGTTTGGTAATGTAATAGTCCGATCAGCAGTTGCATCCGTTGCTGTCAGAGTTGTTTCATAACCATTAGCTGTCGAGCCTTCAAAAACTATATTTCCACTAGCTATTGATATTGAATTTGCAGCATCAGCTACTCCTGAATAAAGAGTAGTTGCAGTTAATGAAGTTAAGCCTGCAATTGTGGAAGCTGTAGCACCTAAATTAATAGACGTACTACCAACAGTTAAAGAACTATTAGCTAACTGACTATTAGGTATAGCATTTGTACCTATTTCTCCAGAACTAATTGTTAAACCAGATCCACTAGCTACAGTAATAGCGCTTGTAACATCTGAAGTAGATGGTCCATTATATGTAATGACTCCAGTGCTGTTGTTGTACGCTAAGCTGCCTAAACCACCTGCATCTGTAACAGAAACAGCGCCTCTAGATCGTGCATTTGTGTAATAAAGATTAGTACCTTCAGGGATGTCGGTGGAGGAATTACCACCAAGATCTAATTTATCTGAAGAAGTGTTTAACTCCTGAAACAGACCACTAACTATTACTAAGGATTTTCTTGTTGCCATGTCTTAATTTTAACCAACCTTAACTGGGGGTTCTAAACTTACGTGCAAAGCTGCACCTGATATTGCCTCACCTACTCTTGTCATATATTGTCCTGATCCAGAAGGTGGAGTAGTTGTTATACCTCCATAACCTGTACTAAGAAAATAAAGTTCTCCAGCATCCAATCCTGAAGTAGCTAAACTCCCAAACACTAAACATCTAACTGTCTCTCCAGTAGATTTACTTGTCTGTGCAAAACCTACAACTCTGGCCTCATCTGCACTACCAGCAGCTCTAGCTAACCCTAATTTTCCATCACTACTTCTTGCATATAAAGGTTGTCCTTGAGTTACATTTTCAAATGCAATAGATTCAAATCCAGCAACGGAATATACTGTTCTATTACCTAACGTATCTTTTAAATCTATAAGAGCCTCTGTAAAACCTTTAGCATTAGCTTCATATGGAGGATAATTACTTGTTCCAGCCATTATGCTAACTTCACTGGTGGTTCAACATAAATACTAAAAGAAGTAGTCGTAGCTCCTTCTCCTACTCTTGTAACAGCTTGACCTGAACCAGTAGGTGCAGTTGTTGTTATAGCACCTGCTGTTGACGGACTTAAAAAATATAAGTCCCCAGGGTCTATTGATGACATTGTCTTCATTCCAGCCACTAAAACCTTAACTTCGTTACCAGCAGAGGCGGAAGCATCCGCAAAACCTACAACATGTGCATTTTCTAAAGCACCATTAGCAGCACTAGCCTTTCCAACCTGACCATCACTAGATCTCATGTAAACAGCATCACCATCTGCTACAGATTCAAAGGCTGTAACGTCAAAACCGACACGAGTTGGTGAAAAAACAGGGAATCCGTCTTTTACGTCAATAATCGCGTCTACTAACCCTCGATAATTAGGTTCATAGGGTTGACGAGTCATTGTAAAGTTATTAGCAGTCATTAAATCAATTAAGACTGTAATAGCACCCTCTACATTTGGTTCATATCCTGTTGCCATACATATATTCCAACTATTTAATATTTTAAATTGTAAAATCCTTTAGAATAAAGAAAACGGATACAAAAGTGGAGCCAGAACTTATTGCTGCTGTTATTTCAGGAAGTATAGGAGCTTTTGCTGGATTATCTAAAGCTCTAGGAAATTTTAATAAAAAAGTAGATAGACGATTTAATACTATAGAAAGTGATCTTGATAAACTAAAGAATGAAGTTATTCACGATTACGTTTTGAAAGAAGACTTTTTACGAGAAATGCAAGCTGTCCATACAAAATTGGATAGAATTCTTGATCACTTATTAGCAAAAAATTAAACAGCTACCCAAGAAGTAGTACTTAATTTATAAATATACAAGGCACCAGCAGTAGTATTGTAATGCATTTGGCCATCTACAGGATTAGAAGGATATCCAGCAGCAACTGAAGCTACTGCTTTTACTGTTTGCCAGTTAGTACCATCAAAAATTTTATGTATATGAGTACTGGTTGTATCTAACCAAGACTCACCCTTACTATTTCCAGTAAAACCTGCAGCTGAAGCATTTGGAGCAGTGGTACCTACAGATATAGGTCCAATTTTAACTAAGCCTGTAGAAGGAGAAGCTGTATTATCAGCGAAAAAGAGTCCGGGCTCACCTGCATTGTTATTAACAGCCAACTCAGCAGAACCGAGACGGGTAGGGAAAGGGCGGTCATGTAAAACACTAGATCTTCGAGATAAAATTTGTACAGCCATAATTAAATATTAATATAAAGATCAGAATCAACAACTGTATCCTGATCAGTAAGAGGACTATAGGTATCTGATTCTATAGTACTTGTAGATGCAGAACTTTCTATTGGAACACCACTTATATATTGACCTGCGTCTATTAAACCAGCTTCAAAAGTTTCTATATATTCACTAAGAGGCTTGTTAATAATACCCAATTTTATATCATCAATTAAAGTAGGAGTTTTATTAAATAACTTATTAACCAGAGTTATCATCCTATTTGTTAAATTAACTGCTTTACCAGATCTATTTAAAGAACCATCTTCACCTCTTTTTACACTATCAGTAAGTATCATTCCAATTAGAGATGGATCAAAATCAGCAACTGATTGAGGTTGGTTCTTATCTCCTACAATCTCTTTTTGACCACTCCAACGTGTGTTTTGCTTAACTAATAATAAAGTTTCAACTGCTCTCTGTAATTTTTCTTTTTCTTTCTCAAAATTCTTCTCAAAACGTGTTAAACCTTGACCAACAGGCTTATCATTAGGCTCAAGTAACCAAGCACCGACATAATCATGTTTTTTTAGGTTATTTATCGTGCAATATCCACTAGTTAGGTTACTAAAAGGATAAATAACAATAAAACTATCAATAGTAGGTACAGATGTAATTGTATATTCACCAGATACAGCATTTCCACTAGTAAAAGTTATTTCAATCTTAGTATTAACCTCTAAATTATGTCCAACAGAATCAATTGTAATATTAGGACCATTTTGAATATAAGAACCAAGTAAATTAATAGGATCATTACCTTCATCATGCTTTAATGCAAACATTGCCGCATAAATGTGCTTACACCACCTCAATTGGTGATACATTAAATTTGATACCGAATTATCTGCAGTGTCTTCATAATCAGGTAGCTGATAAAAATTATTTACAGTAACAAACCCTAAATCACGAAAAGTACCAGGGATATCTCTTTCATTACTTAAAGTACCATCTTCTTGAAGTACTTGACCTGGCTTGGTAGAGCGTATTGGCGTAGTCGGGAAACGTTTTTTTGTTAATTCGCTATATAAATCATAACTATCACGACGTGAAAAATCTTGACAAGAACATTGCCAACGTAATTCAGTTGTTAAATATCTTCCAACTAAAAAACCACGATGTGCGGGTACTACAGTCTTTGTTTTTGTATCAACTGTAGTTGCACCGTAACTATCTTTTCTTTGAAAAATTATTTCATTAGTGGAAGCGTTAATTCCAGTAACTGTATAACCTACATAATCATCATGCCTATTTCCTCGTAATAATCTACTTACAGTTAAATTACCAGATGTTGCACCACTCAAAATAGTAGATATTTGAAATTGAGTAGTACTAAGAACAGTAACTTTATAGCGACCTGATGATACAAGTCCTGTACTTACGTCAATATAAATAGTATTACCAGTGGAAAGACCATGATCTGTGCTACACGTAATAGTAACAGTCGAACCACTTCTAACATATGTCGAACTAATTCCAGGATCTTTTTCAACAGTCCGATCTGCTAAACGTTCACCCGAAAAGAAAGTAACATCTGTAGGGATATAGCGAATGCGAACTCTAATAGTAGTCCAACGCGAATCCCCAAAAGTAGTCGATAAATAATAATTTGTATTTCCGCTTGCATTAGCTGACGATGAAGTTGTTACGGTAAATGTATTTTGTGTAGTACTGATAATAGTTAAGGTTTCGTCAATTCCGCCACCAGTTTGAATGTCTAAATAAACATTTTCTCCCGTGTATAAACCATGATCTTGTTTTGTTACAACTAAATTAGTACCTGACTGATTATAAGTTGCACTAACCACATTTCCTAAGTATCTAACTGCCAAGATCGGTAATCCGTGCTCATAAAAACTAAAAGCATCCGTATCCCTCATGCCTACTAAATGTTCACCTAATTCTTGATTATTGGAAGGAAAAGTAAATATACGAGCAGGAATAAAGACTCCAGGGTATTGTTGAAAACTAAAATATACACGATAATCTCCTCTTTTTTCTCGTTCTATAGCAGTTGAACCAAGAAAACTTTGTATTGTTGTATATAATTCATACCCCCTTCGCCAACGTGACCATAAAGAATCAGTATTATAAAAAACAACTTCACTATTTTTATAACTTTTACGATCTCTAGCTATATCAAATGGTTGCTCTCTACTTGACCATTGAGATTCTTTATTAAATTCAGTTTTATCCCCTATCTTTTTTGAAAACTTAGTATTAAAACCTAGTTTCGAAGGATCACTAAAGTTATTAATCCCAAAAGGCATGGTACTTTAATAAAGACCACCTTGAACATTACAATAAAAACCACTTGTTAAAGCTGTAGTCCCATTTGCCGCAACATAAAGTGCTTGACCACGCTTTAACATTAAACCGCGAGTTTTAGGAGCTACTTCATTATTTGCAGTAGTAAAATTAGAACCAGCTTGAACTACTGGGTGATTTATAAATGGTAAAACTTCATTTAAAGTTAAACTAAAATTCTGTTTAGTTGCTACAGAATCAACACTGGCTACAAATAATGGGAAAAATTGATTGATATTAGTTACCGTAGAGCTACTAACTAAATAAAAACAAAACAGAGTAGGTAAATAAGCAGTTACATTACCTGTAATTGATCCTTGAGAAGGTATTGTTACATCAAAAGTAGTTGCAGTTACTTTAGTAACAGTAAAAGTACCATCAACAGGTACAGTACCTGAAGAATAAGTTGTAAAATCTAAATAAATCTCTTGTCCAACTTTTATATGATGTCCAGCCGTAATAGTAACTGTACAAGTTGTAGAGTTTGCTGCATATGTACCAGTAGTTCCAGCACTTGGCGCCATAAATTGTGTTTCATGCTTTGAATATTGAAGCCAGATTTCGTCAATATATGCACCACTAATTGACGTATCCGTTAATGCAGAATCAGCATCAAATATTTTTGTTGCGTTACCTACTGCTGTTGGAACTAAACTAGTCCCAAAATTTTGTCCAGAGGCAACTGTTATTAATGTAGATGCTGTTGCTGGACGATCTACCATTAATGGTTGTTTATTTGAACTACTGCTTGACACGTCTATCTACAAGTAAACTTAAATCTTATTATAAGAGATGAAGACCTTCTAATTAATCTCCTTCAACATATGGCCTTTTTTCAGGGTCATCACTAAAGAAAACATTTCTTAGACTTGTACCAGCCATACGGCGCGGTTCTCTAGAAGAAGAAAACTTTTCTCCTGCACCATACTCTGATTCATAGGGGTTTTCTACACGCCATCGATGTGGTCTACTTCCAAGTCGATAACCTAATCGAGTTGTAGGTCTAATTGTCATATTATGCAGCCGATACACTAAAGACTACAGTAGCAGCGGTGCCTCCAGTCTCCGAGATAAATTTAGGTCTTATCCATCTAACAGGTGTATTAGCAACATTATATACAGAAGTTCCATTAGAAGTTATTGTTTTCTCTGAAATAATCTCTCCATAGTTTGTTCCATCGATACTTCCTTCTAAACTAACCTTAACGTTGGTATTTATACTGGCAACAGTAACGATAAGAGTATAATCTTTTGTACAAAACGTATTGTTAACAGCTACTTGCAACGCGGTACCTACACTAGGAGCCGCTAAAGCACTATCAGTTTGGAAAATAGTATCTTGAAAATAAGTTATAGCCATGAATTTAAAGGTTACCTATTACTAAGAATAGCAGGGAAAATACTATCGATAATTAGTTTCTAAAAGAAGTCTGGTACCTACAGCTACATCAGCTGGGCCAGGTAAAGCTTGGATAAATTCTGCACCTTCTCTATTAAATCTATATCTAGCTTGTTCTGGATTCCTATAGTTTGGTACATATAAATGAAGAGCTAATCTATCTGTCTCATATAAATAAATCTGTGTCCAAGTCTTTAATGTATCTTTAAAATCAGAAGTTGAAATTGTTCGATCAACGTCACCAGCAATGCTTTCAATACGACTTTTAGGAGTGGAATCATTATTCACACTTCCTGTCATATCTGTACGTTTTTCAGCTTCATCACATCTACTTATTTGTTCAGAAATCTTGTCATACCAGAAAGAATCTTGAATATTATTAAGTGCTTCTTCAAGACGAGCTTGGTCACCAGCAGGAACTGAAGTTAAATTATAACCTAAATGCCAACGGACTTTAGATTGTAAATAGGTATCGAGCTTCATTAACGATTATACAAATTAAGCTTATTACTAGTTTACGTTCTATAAGTTCTCCCCCGCATCCCCTCTCCAACTAATCAACGCGAACGAGGTTTTCTTTAAAAATTTCATCCCAATCTACTCGTTTTATTGCTTTCAATTGCTCTAATTTTTGAAACTTTTCACCAGAACAAGAAGTTTGTAAATCTTTTATATCTCTTGCAGTTTTTAAACCAACACCTGGTAATGCATCAGCTATCTGTCTTGCACTAGCAGTATTTATATTTACTCTTACATCAATAGGAAAACTTTCACGGGTTGTTACCTTTGCAGGTTTGACACCCTCAGCTTCTAATTGAGCCGTTAAACGTTCTTCTGTCCTAATCTTCTCGTTAGTAGCGTCTAAATGGGGGATTAAATCTGTTTCATCAACATATAACACTTCATCCTGAGCATCGACACACATCATAATTCCATCGCCATGTTGAGATATGACTTCAACTAATCCACCTGTTTGCTTGTACTGATACAACATAACTTGATTGTTAACCTCTGATTAGCTTACCAGTGTCAACCTTTGATTTCAACTCTATTGTGGATGGTTTGGATGGGAATTATCCATATACATGGCAATTAACGTAAATGCAATGCCAACAACCATTAAAAAAGCAATGAATTCCATAACAATTTTATAAACATCCTAAATATAGACAAGAAAAAAGCGAGCCACAAGGACTCGCCTAATTCTTTTATGAGTAATCTATCTCTTACTCGTCGTTACCGCCTACTTGAGATGCAAAGTCTATGAAACCTTGAATATCATTCCAAGAAACGTTAGCAGCAGGACGAAGATAGTTGACGCGAGCAAGTACATATGCAGCGCGACCAGCATCAGAGTCATCAGCACTAATGAATACACCGTCACCAGACACAGATGTGTTGGTAATAGCGTCTACATTGTAGATCTTGAAAGTAGTATCAGCCGTAACTGTATACATCATGGAGTTCGCAGCATCCTGATCATCGATAGTTGCTGTAACTGATGTCCAGAATGGAAGGTTGCCTGTTGTTGTATCAGCTGAACCTTGAGTAAATAAACTCGAAGCAGCAGTGATAGAACTAGAAGCAGCAGCGTTTCCTAGTAATTGAGTAGCAGGAACACCAATTGGTGAGCCGCTATTGTCAGGACCTAGAAGTAACAGTTCACCTGTTGTACCACCAAGGTCAGCAGTTACAGGAGCAGCAGGGAATCCCGCGCGATCTGCAGCAGCTGAAGGTACATCTTGTCCAATAGCGATTGAAGCACCATAGACATATGCAGGACGAGCAGCACTAGCTTGGACTACAAGACTAGTACGGTCGTTACGAACTCTGTCACCAGAGCGACGATCAGGAGAAGGAACCGTGATGTTAAAACTTTTGTAAGATGCTTTATCAGCAGCAACGTTAGTTACCTTGACATAGCCCACAAGTTCAAAAGCTTCTACACCAGGCCATCCATAGACACCCTCGTCATTGAAACCAGAAATTTTATTTATCTGGTTACCTGGCTGAAGAATAGCTCCAGCAGAAGATTTGTAAGTTGCCATTAGTTATACCTCCTTACTCCGCTACTGTGAAGGCTGTTGTGATGAAGTCCTTGTTCAAGTTCGCAAAACCAGCGTACAACTGCCAAATTAGAATGATAAATCTGGAGAAGTCATCGTTGTTATTAATTAGAACTTGAGCGTTAGGTCCACCAATACCTACACCGATAGCCTGTGGTCCGAAGAACAGACCTGCAGGAGTTGTTTTAGAACCTGCACCATTACCATCACCAATATCAGAAGTAATAGTCTTAGCAGGGAAGTTTGTAGACTCAAAGAATCTTACGCCTTCAAAGACGAACCCGGATGGCATGACTGGCTCTCCACCTACAAACTGGGCTTGGCCAAATTGACCACCAGCGTAGATGGCTTGGTTAGGTTGGCCAGCACCCATGAGAGGAGAACCTTGTCCAGGCATTCCAGGGTAACGAGCAACTTCACGGAAGCCTTGGTCTGCACGTAGATCCTTCATGAATGAAGGGTCAGCGATACATCTGTAGTAGCCGTCTTGGAAGACAGGTACGTGACGCTTACGCAAACTCTTTACAACTTCTAAAAGGTCAGTTTTTACGTTGAACTTAAAGCGCTCAGAAGCATATTCTGTAGCTGTGTAAGCAGTAAGAGTAGTTGAGTTTGTCTTTGCTTTATTATTTGGATAGTAGTATCCACCTTGAGAATCAGAAGACTGGCCTCTTGACTCACTCTTAAAGAGTTCATCAATGAAGACTCTGTCTCTCCAACGACGATAGTCATCTAACAG
>Ga0315331_10001510_pt1 | contig 17488 bp, 8 predicted proteins | sample M160m34915metaG_FD_203456 | JGI IMG/M metagenome (GOLD analysis project Ga0315331, IMG submission 203456) | Ammonia-oxidizing marine archaeal communities from Monterey Bay, California, United States - M1 60m 34915 | ecosystem: Environmental > Aquatic > Marine > Intertidal zone | place: USA...
TGGCGGGGCGAGTTGATTCTCGTATGATTGGCCAAGTGAAGGTGCTTGATTCGAACGGGCGTTCCGTTGCCGTCGCTCGCGGTTCGGATGAGTTCGATCCGACAATCAGACTTGCGAAGTTACCAGCCGGAAATTACGCAATCATGGTCCATGATTTTTTGTACCGCGGCGGTAGTGAGTACCCTTACCAGTTAGTCGTTGCTGTTGGGGCTGACGAGCCAGAATCCGAAGCCAGCTTGTTCGGTTTGGGAAGTGGGTTGGTAGAAAAAGCAGCAGGACGGCTGCCGGCTAATCTGACGCCCTCTGCGATAACGCTTGGACCCGGTACGGTGAGCCTGTCGGATGCCGCTCAGCCCAGTGCGATTCAAAAAGTGGCCATGCCGTCCAAAGGTTCATGGTGGTTTCCCGTTGATCAAAGTGCCCAAGTGTTTCAGTTCGGGGCAAAGAAGGGAGAGCAGATCTCTGTTGAAGTAGTCTCTGATCGTGTAGGGCAGCCATCAGATGCCAGATTGTTTGTGCAGCGGATTGAACCGCAACAGGATGCAGAACCCAAGTATCATTCGGTTGCACAGGCAGATGATAGTTTTAAGTTGGGAAGTGAACCGCTGAGTCTGGTAACGAAGGACCCTGTCGTTTCGTGGACCTCAACTCATGATGCTGATTATCGGGTGCTGGTGCACGACATGGATGTTGGGCAGATGTTGTCGAAACGGCAAGCGTTCCAGCTCAGTATTGGTAAGCCGGTGCCTCGATTCAATCTCGTGGCCTTTGCTGCGTTTCCGAATAAAGATGTAAAGCAGTATCGTGGGTTCGGTTCCAAGTTGTTTCGAGGAGGAACAGAGGCAATTCATGTCATTGCGGCACGACGCGATGGCTGGGTTGGGCCGATCAAAGTGACTCTGGAGGGCCTGCCGTCGGGCGTGACTGCGACCGAAGTCGTGATGGCGGCTAACCAGCACGAGGCACAGATCACGCTGGAGGCTTCTGAGGACGCCAAGGCAACCAATTTCACAGTGGTGGTCGTTGGTTCAAGTGACGATGGGGAAACGAGGGTTGCTGCCACTCCAATGACTCAAATCTGGGGTCGTGGAGCCGGACGAGACTTTGTTCGGTCGCGAGTAAGCACGGATTTGTCGTTCCACGTCTCTGATCGTGATCTAGCTCCAGTCACCATTCGAATCAGTGATGGCAAGGTAGCTCAAATTAAAAAAACGGAAGCTCTGAGTGTTCCCGTTGCCATCACCCGCCGTAACGGTGGTGCCGAAGCATGCGTGCTGCGAGCTCGGAATTTACCGCCTGGAGTGACAATCGCCGACGTTACAGTGGCAAAGGATAAGAATGAGGGGGAATTAAAAGTTAGCGTTTCTGACAAAGCTTTGCCGGGAACTTATTCGCTCTGGATGCAAGTGGAAACTAAACTGAAAGTAAAGCCAAATACTCAGGCTCTCGAACGAGCCCAGGTTTATCGCAAACACCTCCAAACTCTGCATGATGATCCGGCTCAGACTGCCCAACTGGAAGCGATCAAGGCGGCAATCGTCGCTGCTGATAAGAAAGTTGAAGCCGCCAAAGCCGAGGCAAAAGAACAGCAATTGACTGTTTATATTCCCTCCCCAAATCTGACCATTCAGGTCGTTGATCCATGATCCGATTTCTTTCTTTGGCCGATCGTAATCACTATTTGCGGCCCACCTTGCCGATTTTAACACTGGTTTTCAGTGCCGCTTTCATCGCACAAGCGGATGCTTTGGAGCCGCCGTTGCAGGTTGCGCAACTCGAGCGTGATACGCCCGTTGATTACAGCTCTGAAATTTTGCCATTGTTAAAGCAGAATTGCCTTGCCTGCCATCACGCGAAAGAAGCCGAAGGAGGTTTGGTCATGGAAACACTTGAAACCCTTGTCAAAGGTGGTGATACGGGAACTGCATTGGTTGCTGGTAAGTCAGCTGAGAGTTTGCTCTTCACACGGGCGGTCGGAGGGGATGATCCCTTGATGCCGCCGGAGGATAATGGCGTAGGAGCAAAGTCGTTGAGTCCCGAGCAGCTGGGACTCCTCAAACTCTGGATTGACCAGGGAGCGAAAGCAGGAAAGGCAAAAGCTGTTGAGTCCATTCAGTGGCAGCCAATTCCTGAGTCCATTCGAACGGTCTACTCATTGCAGGTTTCCCCTGATGGAAATTTTGCAGTCGTTGGCAGAGGTAATCGTGTGATCGTTGTGGATACCGCGACTCATGAGGTCAGTGGTCGACTGGTGGATCCTTCTTTAACTGTAGGTGAGGTCACTGATGTTGATTTGATCCAGTCAGTCGCTGTCTCACCCCAAGCCGATTGTATCGCTACTGGTGGTTTTCGGACGGTCAGGCTTTGGCGTCGCAGCGGGCAACAGGTCGCTAGTGATGAGATGCCATTCCCCAATGCTGTCGGTCTGTTGGCAGTTCATCCATCGCACGATCTAGGGGCCTTGGTAAATGCGATTGGTGATATTGAAATTTGGAGCTTGCGTGAGCAGCAAATCAAAAGCACGCTCAAGGGCAACGCGGAGCGTGTTGTTGATATGGTCTGGTCAGAAGCAGCAGATTCGTTGTTGTCAGTGGACGAGATGGGACATGTCACGTATTGGGACATTGCTGCTGCCAAAAGAAAGTTTGAACACGATTCAGGAGGCCCGATCAAGGAACTAGCTTGGTCACCCGATGGAACTCAAATCGCATGGATCAATGCTGCAGGTGCACCGCAGTTTTTACGTGTCAATGCAGATTCTACTGGCTTGGAAATGCAGCAGGAAAGTTTGGGCGGAGTTGCTGCGGCGACCGCAATCGCCCTGTTGACCAAACCCGCTCTAGCCGTTGCTGTCGCTTCGGGTAATGGAACGGTGTCATTGGTGAATGGCGCTGACAACAAAGTGCTTCGAAAGATGGAGCACGGTGCCCCCGTGACTTCTATCGAGCTCAATGCGGATCAGTCAAGAATTATTACGGGTGGAGCCGATGGAGTGGTTCAGGTGTGGAATCAGTTGGATGGAAAGAATCTGTTCAAAGTGCGTGAAAGTCGTGGTGACTCACTCACAATCGCATCCGCAACACGGGATTCAGAACGTCAAAAAGGTGCCCTGACTCGTTTGAACGCGCAGACAGAGGCATTGAAGAAATCGCTGGAAAAAGAAGATGCTGCCTTAAAAAAGGTCACAGAAGAGCATCAGAAAGCAGTCACCGCCTTGGCCGAAGGCGAGAAGAAGCGGGTCGAGGCCGTGGCAGTTGTCGCAGCAACGGAAGCGAAAATTGCAAAAGCGGCCACTGACACCGTTGCAGCAAAGAAAGTAATCGAAGCAACCTCTGTTACTTTGGTCAGCAAAAAGTCGATGGTGGATCAAGTCAGTAAGCAGTTGGAGACACAAAAAGCTGAGCTGAAAAAAGCTTTGGAGGAAGCAGCAAAAGCGAACGCGGATGCAGAGCAAGCTGAAAAAATCAAGGCGGCCACTAAGGCGAAGTCCGATGCTATACAGAAGAAGATTGATGAGACAAACGCAATATTGAAAAAAGCAAACGATGAGGCAGCAGCTGATCAGGCGAAGATTGATCAGTCGAAGAAGACGCTTACTGATGCCGAAACTGTGACCCAGAAATCAAGCAAGGAACTGGATGCACAAAAGAAGTCTGCTACGACTGCTGAAACTGCGAAACAGAAAAGTGAGGCAGAGGTCGCGAAACGGAATCAGGCGTTGGGTACAGCAACCGCAGCCCAGAAGCGTGCTACTGATGCTATTCCCAGCCATCAAGAGGTGATTCAAGCGGAAATGACTCGCCAAGAATTGTTGGATCAGCGATTGGCGTCCCTGCAAGCAGCGGTTGCGGCGCCGGGGAATGCAGTGTGTGATTTGACGCTCGGACCCGACGACGTGGTCGTCGCGGCAAGGCAGAACGGAAGTGTCGATGTTTACCGGCTCAGCGATGGACGCGCAGTGGCTGAGTTCGCGTCGGCAAACAGGCTGCCGTTGCAAGTGGCTACCCATGGAAACATCGTGATCGGATTTGACTTGGATTCTGCACCGGTGGCTTGGTCGCTCGAGTCAAGTTGGGCGTTGGAGCGGACGATCGGTGCTGTCGATGACCCAACCTGGATTAGTGATCGAGTCACGGCCTTGGATTTTAGCCCCGATGGAAAATCACTTGCTGTTGGCAGTGGTCCGCCAAGTCGATCTGGTCAGGTTGTTGTCTTCGATGTGCAAAATGGAAGGCCGGTACGAGATTTCGGTGATGTGCACAGTGACACAGTGCTGGGGTTGTCGTTCTCGCCGGATGGTCGAATCTTAGCCTCCTCAGCCGCAGACAAGACCATACGATTGCTCGATCTGCGTCGAGGTGAACTCATTCGTTCCCTCGAGGGGCATACCCACCATGTTTTGTCCATTGCATGGCAGGACGATGGGCAAACAATCGCTTCAGCAAGTGCCGACCAAACTGTCAAAGTTTGGAACGTTGAGACTGGCGAGCAGCGTCGAACCATCTCTGGTTTCTCAAAAGAGATCACATCGGTTGTCTTTATCGAAGCCACGAATCAAGTGGCGTTGGCTTGTGCCGATGGACAAGTCAGGCTTTACGACAGTTCGAATGGTAAGTCTTTGAGATCTTTCAATGCATCGGGAGACTTTCTTTACACGCTAAGTGTCACGCCGGATGGGACAAGCCTGGTTTCTGCGGGCCAAAGTGGGAAGGTTCGGTTCTGGACCGTGAAAGACGGTAAATTAGTGCACGAGCTTGAGTGATGCGGACATTCGTTTGCATGATCGGCCCCCACAGATGATGCGGGGAAGGTACACTTGCATCTGTGGTAGCGATTTCTGTTGCTCGAATGCTGTGCCGGTTCGAGGGCTTGCTGGACATTTGAATGCTGAGTCGTTGGTGCCGAGTCGAGTGCGAATGGCTTTACATGAATCGTGATAGATGAGTCGCAGTGAGACTTAGGACAATGCAATGAAACTGATTTCTAAATGGATGCCGATCGTTGGACCCGAGGGGGTGGCAGGCCGTGTCGGTTGGGCGATCTTGTTATTGGTTTTTTGGTTCTCAGTTGAGTCTGCTTTTCTTTTCAAAAATGCAGACGCGCAAGTGGTGTTTGTCGGTCCTGCGGGCGGTGTTCGAGTGCGAGCCCCCTTCGTGTCGGTAGATGTTTTGCCTTTTCATCGCGGGACTCGGGTACGAGTTCCTTACGCAACAATCAACGCTGGTTTTTACCGGAGTTATCGTCCGTTGCCGCCGGTTGCAGGCTTTTTTCCACTTCCGGTCCCCTATCGCTTCGCAGTTGCTGCTGTACCGGCATATCCGGTCATTGCGGTCCCCGCCTATCCCGCTGTTGTCTATCCGGAAATACCAAGTTATGAATACCCGCGTGTGATCTACCCGGATGTCGAGGTTGCCAGGCAGCCAATCGACGATGACGTCATTTCATCGAGTCGGCCCCGCTTGGAGCTACCCCTGCCTGAGCGTCTTCGCACGGCAGCCGAAACATTGGCGCGGACACTTTCCCTGCGTGAGGACGGTGATGTTTGGCTGAACTATCTCGGGCCGCAACGCATCATTGAGAACGTAGATTACGGTCGTCCAGCTGCGGAGCTGCAGGACTTGATCATCAATTACGATGGTGTCGTCAGCAATGGGACACTGGGATCGATTCAGTACGCGAGAGGTTTCGCTGCGTCGCGGGATTTGCTTCGACAGTACTTGGGGACTCAAGAATCTCCTGCCGCATCGAACGACGAACAGGTACCAGTGCCGTCGCGTGTCAGTCCGGCTGATCCAGTGCCGTCGAGTATCGTTCCGACTGATTCGGTGCCAGAACCGCCGGCACCGCAGTTGCCAAAGAATAAGCCGTTGAAAGAAGTGCCTGTTGGGCCTGCTACTGCCGTCGAGCAGTTGCCGGTTTCTGACACTAGCCTGAGAGGCAAGCAGATACCAAGAGTGACTCAAGCCCCCAAAGGCGATAGGCTGCCGCGGGCAACTGAGAAAGTCGTGCAGCCAACTTCACTTTGATTTGCAAAAATTGAAGCGGTTCCTATGGGGAACAGGCTGTTTCGGCAACAAACTCCTTGGTGTAGGTCGCCGGGGCCCTTCCCTGCGTCCAGTCAACCCGCATGTCGGTTCCACCGTTCCACCACGAAAGTTGTTGTGCCACAGTAATGAAGTCTTCTGCCTACATCTCTCGGGCGGAATTACCGAACTGAGTTGTGCGTTGGGGCATATCCAATCAGGTTAGCTGATAAGTTGCCGAATCATTTTTCCTTCGTTGACGGTCGGTCGTTCGAGTCGGCCTTGGTGGTTGTAGGAAAGCTCAAGGCGATCAAGTCCGAGTAAGTGTAGAATGCTGGCATGGATGTCATGCACATGGGCGCGGTTTTCTGTAGCGTAGAGTCCAAGTTCATCAGTGGCTCCTATGACTTGACCACCGTTGACACCGCCACCCGCCATCCACATTGTAAATCCGGTCGGATTATGGTCTCGGCCTGTTCCTTTTTCACTCATGGGCGTACGTCCAAACTCACCACCCCAGACGACGAGGGTTTGATCAAGTAGTCCACGCCGTCGCAGGTCGGTTAACAGTCCGGCAATCGGCTTGTCGACGCTGCCGCAGTACTTGGTATGGTTGGATTCAATGCCTGAGTGCGCGTCCCATCCACTGCCGGTCCCGCTGAATAGTTGTATGAAACGAACGCCGCGTTCGACCATGCGTCGTGCTAGCAGGCAAATCTCCCCAAAGTTTGCTGTTGGCTTGTCGTCCAAACCGTACAGCTCACGAGTTGCGGCAGTTTCGCGTGTCAGGTCCACCGCTTCCGGGGCGGCGCTTTGCATACGGTAGGCAAGTTCATACGAGCGTATGCGTGCATCAAGAGTTGAAACATCGGGCAAGCGTGCGGCATGCATCTTATTGATTTTTCGAATCAGATCCAGCTTCTGACGTTGTCTTGGTTCATCGATCCCTGCTGGTAAAGTCAGGTTGGCGATTGCCTCGTCAGTGGGGCCATCACCCACGGGCGTCCCCTGGAAGGTTGATGGTAGAAAACCTGGCCCCCAGCTTCTGACGCCATTGGTACCAGGTTTTTTCTGGTCTTTCATCACCACAAACGCAGGCAGTTCTTCCGTTTCACTTCCGAGGCCGTAGGTCACCCATGAGCCCAACGAAGGGCGCCCTGCAATGATGCTGCCCGTGTTCATCAGGTTACATCCGCCGGAATGGTTGATCCCTTCACCGTAGCACGATCGCAAAATCGCTAATTCGTCCGCATGTTGCGCAACGTGTGGAAACCAGTCACTGATTTCCAAGCCGCTTTCACCGTACCGGTTCCACTTGCGTTTGCATTCCAGTAGCGGTGATCCCTTTTCACCCATGGCTGTGATCGGTTCGCGAAATGATGCGGGCAGCGACTGTCCCGCCAGCTCATTAAGCAAAGGTTTGCGATCGAATGTATCCAATTGACTGGGACCACCTTCCATGAAGAGGAAGATGACACTCTTTGCACTGGCAGGATGGTGGCAGCCTTGCGTTGCCAGGCCAGTCTTAAGAGTTTCTGCCTGGGTTAGCATTCCATTCAATGCCAACGCACCAAAACCGGCACCCGCCTGCGACAACATCTGTCGACGATTCACCACGGGCTGTATATGCGGCACGTTCGCTCTTTGGCATAGTTTCGAAGGTGGGTGGTGCATCTGTTAGTGCCGGTGTGTGGGGGAATCTGGCCGCGACTTATTCAATGAACAGGAATGAGTTACTGTTGATCAGGATGTGGCAGACATCTGTTTCACCTTCCTGGCCGCTGGCAGCAAGAGGCGCGAGGAGGTCAATGGTTTGCTGGTCCGCGGGCATCCCGCTGATGATCTCGACCGCATGGTTTACAAAAGCGGAGCCACGTTTTGATTTTTCGAGATGAGCAACCTTGCTTCGGACATTATTTGCAAAGCTCTTTGCCGCGCCGACAACACGCGAGCTATTCATCATCATCAGTGCTTGGGGAGCTGTGGTCGTGACATCCCGTTTGGCTGTTCCCACCAAGCCGCTGGGTGCGTCGAGAGCATTTAGCATTTCATCGGACGAGTTCCGTTTGCGTTGCAGATAAATCGATCTGCGTCCCGGAGTACCTGCGACGCTTGGGCCGCCATATTGCCTTTGCAATGCTCCCATGGCGATTAGCAGTGCATCGCGATATTGTTCAGCATCAAGTCGTTGGATGGTGCGGTGCCAGTGCAATCGGTTGTCGGGATCAATTTCCATCGCCTTGGCATGCTGGGCGTGCTGCGTTGCCTGCTGATATGTCTTGCTACTAACAATTTCCCTTTGTAGTTGCTGAATGTTCCAGTTCGAATCGATGAGTGATTTTGCTAAGTAATCAAGCAGTTCCGGATGAGAGGGTGGGAGACCCAGCAGTCCGAAATCGTTTGGGCTTTCTACCAGCCCGGTTCCAAAGTGATATTGCCAAATCCTATTCGCAAATACTCGGGCTGAGATCGGGTTTTGTGGAGACGTGATCCATGCTGCTAAAGCTGTTCGCCGTCCACTTGATTTCGTAGGAGATTCTCTTTGTTCTGAGAACGACTGTCCCCCCAAAACGGTTGGGGCACCAGGTTGAAAAGAATTGCCCTTGGTGCGTCCTGGTAAGCGTGTTGGGCGAATCATGCCATCGGCGTCAGCGACAGTGATCAGCTCAGCCACTTCGTAGGGGTTGGCATTGAGTTCTGATAGTTGCTTCAGAATGCTGTTGCGTTTTTCGTTCCGTTCTTTCCCGATTGCTTTCGTGACTTTCGCAGTCGTGATTCCTTCGTCAACTACCTGCCGTTGAACAAGGTAGGCAATTTGGTGTTCGTAGGTCGTTCGCTGGCTGGATGGCTTTCGGAACATCTCCTGCACATTGAGTGGGAAGCGGTCAATGGCACCGTCAGCAAGAGACTTTATGTCATCAGCTTCCACCTCGGTAAGTTCATTCAGGAGCATTTGAACACGTTCTTGTTCACCCGTCTTTATCTTGCGTGTAGGTTTCTGATCGACAAACAGCATGGGTTCGAAGACGCTGCGGAAACGAAAGTAGTCACCGCGTGGAATGGGATCAAATTTGTGATCGTGGCATTTTGCGCAAGCCAGTCCTGTGGCCATGAAAATGTCCGCGGTCACGTCAGTGATCTCATCCACGATGTTCTGCCATTGCCCCTCGGCGTCACGTTGGTTGAACTCGTAGATGCCAAGTCGCAGCAAGCCAACCGCAGCTAACGCGGTTTTGTCATGGGGGGCTATCTCATCCCCAGCAAGTTGCAAGGCAACAAAGTCGTCGTAGGTCATGCCATCGTTGAAGGCGTCGGAAACAAATTGCCGATAACGCCATGCTTGGGGGCGAAACGCATCAGCACGCCATCCGTCAGATTCCGCGAAGCGAACGAGATCAAGCCATCGGCGTGCCATTCGCTCGCCGTAAGCCGGGTCGGCGAACATGCGATCAATGAGTCGGCCATAGGCATCGGGGTGCACGTCCTCAACGAATTCTTTGATCTGTTCAGGTGCAGGAGGTAGGCCTAGTAAGTCCAACGACAGCCGGCGGATCAGAATGCGACGGTCTGCTGCATCTGCACGCCTCAAGCCAACTTCGTTCAACGCTCTGTCCACATAGCGGTCGATAGGATTGCGGGACCTGAGTTCTTCAACCGCATTGGGTACGGTGCCAGTTGCCAGCGGCTGAGCTGCCCACCATGATTTTTCTGACTCTGCTTTTTCACTGCTCATTGGCAAGCTTTCCTCGGGCCATACCGCGCCGTCACGAATCCACTTGATCAGTATTTCCTGCTGCGGTGCCGTCAATGGAGCTTTGGGAGGCATCTCAAGATCCTCGTACCGGATTGCATTGACCAACTGGCTTTGTTCTGGGTTGCCTGGCACAACGACTGGCCCACTATCACCTCCTGCTCGGGTGGTCGTGGCAGTATCAAGTCTTAAGCCTCCTTCCGCTTTATCAGCTGAGTGGCACTCAAAACATTCGGCCGCCAGCAGTGGACGCACTTTGGTTTCAAAAAAACGCAGCTTGTCCGCATCGTTTGCTCCAAAAGCCGCTGACGCCATCTGCAGCGCAACAAAGCTTGCTAGGGAAAAAATATGAAGCCCACACCTGTGTCTTTGGTGAGTCCGCATCTTGGCGATGCAGGTACTTTCACTCACTGGCGGTGGTGCGGCGTGAATGCGGGTCATAGCAGATTGCAAATGCATGCTCAGCATCGAGAGACCTGAGATGGGATTTGAAGGCGGGCAGGAAATGATTTTCGCTAGGACGGATTGCTGTAACCGCGACGAAAACCTGAATCACTGAGTTGCTTGATTGCTCTGTGATTCACTCCCCCCCATGATACTTGATATTTCATTGGGAGATAACGAACATTTTCGTATTGTTGCAGTTACGTTGCCCCAGTTTGAGTTGTGTCCTCTCAGCAAGGACTCTGCGTTCGGCAGAGATTTCGATGTTGCGGCCCTTTTGGCATGCTATGCCGCCTCGGTCAATTCACGGCGGTCGTTACGAGCAGTGAGGATCAGTTGCACCGCGTCATAGGTTGCATGTGCGGCAATTGGGACCAAGAGATTTCCTGTGTAGAGCACCAAGCCTCCAAAGTAGAGGCCCATCAAGGCAGCCAGAAAGATGTAAAGTTTGGTGATGGGATGGAAAAGGCCGAACACCAAAGATGATGCGACCAATGCGATTCCAACCGTTAGCGAAGAAGTGGCACCGCCCGAAAAATCTGCAAGTCCAATCAGATCTGCGAGCCAGTACATTAGCCAGCCTCGAAAGAGAAGTTCCTCGCCAATTCCAGCGCACAAACTAATCATGATCAGCTCGGGTGGGCGTAATTGCAGCAAGCTTCGAAGCATCCCGTCATCCGTCAGACGCTCAAGTGCTCGAATCGGTTCCCACGGAATGCGACGGATGATTTCGACCAACAGAAGGATCGGGCCAGCGGCAACGCAGCCCAGTAAGACGCTGCGCAGGATGGGCCAAAGCTCGTCAACGGCAAACTCAGGGATCGTTTCTCGTGCGGATGGACCAATTGCCCAGCCCAAGAAAAGTGCCAGAGCGGCGAGGGCGAGCTCAAATAAAGCAGCGGATAGAAATACCTGATCCGGAGTCTGTTCAGCGTTTTCTTGATCTTCTGAGGGCATAGGTGTGCTGTTCTGGCAGGCAACGAAGTTGTCGACTCTTTGAGAAAGTTCAAGACGGGCACGCAGTACTCGATTCTTGCACAAAACACAGTGAACGCACACCTCTGCGGGCAATAGTACCGATAAGGCAACGCAATGGGCCTGTGTTTAATCTCTGGTCGGCGATCAATCACCTGCGTAAATTAATGGGGATGATATGACTGAGTGCGGACGATCTGCGGCAGGCAGTACATGGTACGGGTGATGAAGTAATTACCTGTCTTCCGCCATGGGAACTAGCATCGCTGCAAGGTTTTCCGGCCGCATCGTCTATGCTTTGACGTTCTTGAGCCCAGTCATGGACGGCCACGGTTTCGTAAACGCAGGTGAATAGGCATCGTGAAGTCCCAATGTTTGATCAGTTTCGGTAGCAATCTGGGCGACCGGCACGCTTTGATTGCTGATGCTGCAAAGGCCGTGGCTCGCCTTCCGATTGTCAATGGATTACAGGCAAGTCGTCTGTTTGAAACTCCACCCATTGGCGGACCTACCGGGCAAGAGCCATTTTTAAATGCGGTTGCGGCGTTCGACACGGAAGCTTCGGCAAGAGAAATCTTGGGCTGCTTGCAAGCGATAGAGACGGATTTGGGGCGGAAGCGGCGGCAGCGGTGGGGGGCACGAGCGATCGACTTGGACGTGGTGCTGCATGGCGAATTGGTCGGTGGTGGCACCGGTTTGATCGTTCCCCACCCACGCTACACAGCACGTCAATTTGTTTTGCAGCCTGCCTGCGATGTTGCTGCTCATTACAGGGATCCACGCTTCGGTTGGACATTGGAGCGTCTCGCGAAGCATATCGACCAAGGAACGCCCTCGTTGGCATTGGTTGGGGGTGATCGTGCTATTCGAGAAGAGCTTTGCACCCGCTTAGCGGCTCAGTTTGGGGTCACTACCTTTGCTGCTAGAGCATTTTCGCAACGCATGAAGGTTGTCGGGAACGCCCCTGCACGCGTGAGCGATGATCGTCCAACACCGAGCGAAGTGTCGAGTCCCCATCAGGCGGTCGGGCCTGAGCCGGTCCCGGGGCAAATGCCCGAGCCACAGGTTCAGGAATCGGTGGCTGGGCAGTTGGGCAGCGACATCTGCGGCGTCAAGGCAGAGAGCGGCCCTTGGGTTTCGGCTTTTCTACCGCCCTTGCCGCCTCTGGCATCCCCCGAGACGAATTCTGCTAGCGTCCCAAGATTGGTCGTCCGAATGCAGTCGGCGACCGTCCAGACACGATGGCCAGCACCGCACCAAATGTGGCCCGCCGGATGGCGTTGGCCGGAGTACCGCCTTGAAATCGATGATTTAGATTGGGCTGTCAGTGAGTTGGCATCCGCTTTGTCCTCCATGAGGTGCCCTGTGGAGCCTGTGACTGATGACGGTGCTTGGTGGTAGTTGCTTGGTGGTAGTTGCTTGGTGGTAGTTGCTTGGTGGTATCGAGGTAGGCGTCTCGCCGATAACAATGCGTGCCTCTCTTGCCCATTTGCCCCCGCTTGTGTGGATGCAGCCAGCGTCGGGGCCTTTGGTGTCGAATGAACCGAGATTTAGTCTGATGGTTTGGCTGTTGGCTGGTCGATAACCCCCGACCTGAGTCTGGTGGAATGGGCGCTTCGAGTGGTTGTTACGGGCTGATTTGCTCTTCGGCTTGTGCGGCACAATGTCGCAAAGGGGGGAAAGTTGGCCGATTTATGCGACACAATGTCGCTCGATTCCTCGCTGCCATTGCCAGCTGATGGGGGCTGTCCCCATACTGTGTGCAATCAGGCACCTATGCCATATTTTCCCTCTTTTTCAGTGTGGAACTGGGCTGCGAGTTGATCGCTGGCCAAATAAATCATGCAACGGTTTTTGTTTCCTCGTTGGGTCAATCCACTTCTCGGTATTTTTGCGGTAGCAACGGCTGCGGGCGTTGTTTTTGCAGGTGCCATGGGCGGATTGATTACTGACCCCGTGACTCTGAATGTTGGCTATGAGCCGATACAGCCCGTCCCCTTCAGCCACGCGATTCACGCTGGGCAACTGAAGCTGGACTGTCGTTATTGCCACAATACGGTTTTTGACGCCGCCCACGCGGCAGTGCCTCCGACTGCGACGTGCATCAATTGCCACAGCCCCAAGGGTAAAGACGGTGTGACCGCGTTAGCTGCGATACACCCTACCAGCGAAAAGCTCGGGCCAATACGCGAGAGTTGGAGCCTGGGCCGTAGTGTCGCGTGGACGCGTGTCCATAACCTGCCGTCGTTTGTCTACTTCAATCATGCTGCCCACGTGAATTCCGGCGTCAGTTGCGTGACCTGCCACGGTCGAATCGACCAAATGGAGACGGTTTACCAGGCGAAGCAACTTTCCATGGCTTGGTGTATCAGTTGCCATCGTAAGCCCAACGAACATCTGCGGCCAGTGAATCGTGTTACCAAGCTCGATTGGGAATGGGATCCGAATGAACTCGACGCGGATGGCAATCCGCTGGGTGATCAAGCGGACTGGGCCGCGAAACACATCGGTGAAAGCAATATCCACCCGCTCATTAATTGCGCTGTCTGCCACCGCTAGGCACGGCAGCGTTCTGCAAATAAACCATCTACGACCTTTCGACAATCATCCTGATATGATCTCCAACGAATCGGACTCATCTGCAACCGAGAATCTCACCAGCTCATCTGCTGGAGGCGGTTCTTCCAAAGCCAATTACTGGCGTAGCATCACTGAGCTGCGAGGCGAGGAAGAGTTCAACGAATACTTGGATCGTGAGTTTCCTGTCGCTGCCTCGGAGTTTCCGGAGGGCGTTTCTCGTCGTCGCTGGATGCAGCTGATGGGGGCTTCTCTCGCTGTTGCGGGTGCTGCTGGTTGCCGCTACCCGAAAGAGACCATCGAGCCTTTTGTGATCAGGCCAGAGGGTCGCGTGCCAGGCGAAAATTACGAGCGGGCGACAAACTTCGAGCTCGCCGGGCGCGTGTATAATCTCCTTGTGACGTGCGTTGATGGGCGCCCGTTGAAGGTTGAGCCCAATAAGTCGCATCCGAGTGGTGCCGGTACAGATGCCTACGCCCAGGCCTCGGTGTTGCAGTTGTACGACCCGGATCGTGCTCGAGGTGATGACGGTTTTCTGCTGCGGAAAAGTAGACTCAAAGAAGATAATGGCCGCAGGTTTGAAGTCGATTGGTCTGAGTTTGATCCGGTCGGCAAGTCTGTTGTCGAAGCATCCGGTGATGGTTCTGGGTTCGCTTTGTTAATGGCTCCTACGAGCTCGCCTTCGCTGGTTCGCATGGTAAAAGCTCTGAAGGAGCGTCTGCCTGAAGCGACTGTCTGTCAGTACGACGGTGTGGCAGGTGATGTCATGGGCCGCGCGACAAAAGCCGCTTTCGGTAAACAGGCTCAGCAAACACTTGATCTTGAGCAGGCTGAGGTGATTGTTGCTCTTCAGGCTGATATTCTTGGTACTGATCGTGGCATGTTGTCCAATGCGGTTGGGTTTGGAAACCGCCGCGATCCAGGGCCGGATAATAAAGCCGGGATGAATCGCCTTTATGTGGTTGAGGGTGGCTTCACACCCACAGGGGCTGCAGCCGATTCGCGGCTCGCTCTGCGTCCCAGCGAGATTCCAAAGTTTCTGGCCGAGCTCGGGCGGCGAGTGGAGAAGCTGGTTGCCGGTGAGACTCATGAGCATGGGGTAGATGAAAAGGCATTTGATAAAATATCAACTGTAGATCGCCTCGAGCGATTCTTGGATGTGCTCTCTCACGATCTTGCAGCCGCCGGCGGCAAGGCTGTAGTGGTTGTTGGCGATCATTTGGGTGCTGAGGCCATTAGGGCCGGTATTCAGATGAACCAGAAGCTTGGCTCGTTTGGGAAATTGCAGAAATTTACACCTCGGGTCGACGACGGGTTGAGTACAGGCGAGTCTCTTGCTGGGTTGGTTGAGAAGATCAACGGTGGTCAGGTCAAAAACTTGTTGATCCTCGGTGACAATCCTGTTTACACGGCCCCAGGGGGTGTGGATCTTGCTGCTGCTCTTGGGAAGCTGGGTGAAACCGAAGGGGCAGCTTCGATTTATCTCGGCGAATACGATGATGAAACAGGGGCGGTTTGTGATTGGTCGCTTCCGCTTTCGCATCAGCTGGAGTCGTGGGGAGACTGTGTAAGCGACCACGGGTATTATGGTGTTTGTCAGCCTCAGATTCTTCCGTTGCTCGGGGGCCGGTCGGCAATCGAGTTGATCGCGATGATGATCGGTGAGAAGCTGACTGACGGGGGCGCTATCGTGCGTCGTACGGCTGATCAATCAGGTGGCAGTGACCTGAGTGATCGCGAGTGGCGAGGCCTGTTGCATGACGGCTTCAAGGAGAACTTGAAAATTAAGGGCGGGGCCCTTGAGTTGACCGGCAAGCCAGTTGAGGCGGAAAGTGGTTCACCTGTTGCAACTACAGCCGTTGATAAGAATCAGATTGAAGTCATTTTCAATCCCGCGGATGGGCTCTATGACGGCCGGTTTGCCAATAATGGCTGGCTTCAGGAAATGCCGCAGGCATTGACTAAGTTGGCTTGGGATAATGCTGCGGTGATGAGTCCTGCGACAGCACGCGGGATCAGTCTTGATCCTGATGCTACGGACAGTTCGGCTGGTAGCGCTCGGGTGTTACGCCACGGGCAAATGGTCGCTCTCAGGATTGGCGATGAGAAAGTTGAATTGCCTGTTTACGAAATGCCAGGTTGCGCCCCAGGCGTCATTGCTGTGACTCTAGGCTACGGTCGCGAGCGGGTTGGGATGGTCGGCGGTGACCCTGGTAAGGGAGTTGATGTCGTCGGTTTCGATGTGTCAGCGATTCGTCGCGACGAGGGAGTCATGATCGCTTATGGCGTGGAAGGGCGTCCACGCTACACAGATTACGTGCTTGCAACGACCCAGGACCACTGGGCGATTGATGAGCGTGGTAAAGTTGAGACCGAGGAGCGGAGCTTCACCTTGGTGCGTGAAGGCACGAAGGCGCTTTACGAGAAGGTTTCTAAGTTCGCCGAGGTGCAAGGGCCGCACGTTCCACTGGTAGGGCCGGGTGACAATGGGTCACCTTGGGTCGAGCCGCTAAAGAAGTTGGAGCTCAAAAACAAAGAGAAGGGGATTACTGTTCCGCAGTGGGGCATGTCTATCGATCTTGGGAAATGCATTGGCTGCAGTGCTTGCGTTGTCGCTTGCCAGAGTGAGAACAACGTGCCGATCGTGGGGCGCGAGCAAGTTATGAATAGCCGTGAGATGCACTGGTTGCGTCTTGATCGCTACTTCCAAGTAGCCGAAGCGGACGAAGCTGACGAAGACGACGAGACACACGCGGATATCGTCCAAGAGCCCGTCGCCTGTATGCATTGCGAAACTGCCCCCTGCGAGCAGGTGTGCCCTGTAGCTGCGACGGTGCATACCGAGGAGGGTATCAATGCGATGGCCTACAACCGATGTATCGGTACTCGCTATTGTGCCAACAACTGCCCATTCAAGGTTAGGCGTTTCAACTACTTCAACTACAACGAAGATATCGGCACTGGGTATGGTATCGATGCCTATCCAAGCCACATCGAGTCAGCGAATCGCAAGCTGCAGGCTCTTGTGATGAATCCTGAGGTAACAGTTCGCGGGCGTGGTGTGATGGAAAAGTGCACCTACTGCATTCAGCGGGTTGAGGGTGCCAAAATCAATGCGATCAAAGAGGGGCGGGATGTTGCCGACGGTGATGTTGTCACTGCTTGTCAGTCAGCGTGTCCAACGCGAGCAATCGAGTTTGGTGATATCTCTGATCCCTCGTCCGCTGTATCCAAGAAGCGTGAGGATGACCGAAGTTACGAGATGCTGGGTCAGTTAAATCTGAAGACCCGGACCCAGTACTTGGCAAGGGTTACAAATCCACATAGGCGTCTCATGACCGCTAGGCAGGTCGATGAGCTGCTGAATATGGAAGAGCCACACAGCCATGGGCACGGCGATCATCATGGCAGCCACGATGAAGCCCACGACGATCATGATGGCGATCATGATCATGATGACCACGAAGCAGAAGAGCATGGTGCGGGCGAGCACGATGCTGCCACAAAAGAGTAGAAACGCGTTAAAGAGTTCGTGAAAGCCACGTGGTTTTCACGCGATTGATTCAAAATGTTTTTGTCAACTACGAAGTAAAAAGTCCATGTCACTTGCCATTCCAAACGGACTGGATAACACGGTCGAGCAACCCGGCGAACGGGCACCATTGGTGCTCGGTGATACGACCTACCATGACATCACCGAGGCGGTGTGTCAGGTAGC
>Ga0315331_10001512_pt1 | contig 17480 bp, 18 predicted proteins | sample M160m34915metaG_FD_203456 | JGI IMG/M metagenome (GOLD analysis project Ga0315331, IMG submission 203456) | Ammonia-oxidizing marine archaeal communities from Monterey Bay, California, United States - M1 60m 34915 | ecosystem: Environmental > Aquatic > Marine > Intertidal zone | place: USA...
CCGAGCGGCTTGCCCGCTCTTCGTCTACGTCTGTTCTGGAGCGGGAAACGGGATTCGAACCCGCGACCCCCAGCTTGGAAGGCTGGTGCTCTAGCCAGCTGAGCTATTCCCGCCTGTATCGTCTTCTACCTAACTACTACCTAACTACGCACCTGAACGGTGCAACTCAAATCTTCTCATCCATTGCTCGGATCCACGAGTTGGTGGAGGGAGGAGGATTCGAACCTCCGTAGGCCAAAGGCCAGCAGATTTACAGTCTGCCCCGTTTAACCGCTTCGGTATCCCTCCAAGCAAACCCGTCTACTACTCGTCGATCGCTCCTCGCCCCCTCTTTGCCCGCAGAGGCCGATACCGCCGCCCTACCCTGAGCCTTTCGAGGTGCGTCGGCTTCCCCCGTCCGTCCTCGCCTCGTGAAAGAGAGCCGTTCCGGCCAGAGCAACCGCGACTCCCCCCCCTTGGTCCCGCTCCTCCTCCGAGAAGCAGGGCAAGCCCGCTGCGTCGCAGGTGGGCAATCTCTCCATTCGAGATTCGGTCGACTCGTCTACCTTGTTCTCGCTATGCCGTCGGAGCTCGCTCGCCTTTCGGGGGGAGACGACGGATCGTCGTCGTTGAATACAAAGTTTTTTCCTGCACTCGGTTCCTTAGCGCTGCCAAGCAGCGCAGATTCGTTCAAGAGTCCATCACACGCGTCACCGATGCCTCAAGCGAAGCCACGAACTACTGGAGCTGGCGAGGGGACTCGAACCCTTAACCTTCGGATTACAAATCCGATGCTCTACCAGTTGAGCTACGCCAGCCTTGTCCCGTGAACCGCGAGACGACGAAATCGTCCGCGATTCCCGAGCGCTCCGGGCGCGATTGAATTGTTAGAAAGTGTAAAGTGGGCCGCCCAGACTATAGGCCGCCTGATTCCCCGCTGGCAAGGCGCTCAGGGACTCCTCTGATCCCCAGGGGGTCAGACGTGTGCTCTCGGACTGGATGACACACCCTAGTCCCGGGCCGCCTCATCTGCTCGTCGCAACAGATCGTAGAGGATCACGGCACCCGCGGTGGCTACGTTCAACGAGTCGACGGCACCCGGCATCGGCAGCCAAATCGGATGGTCTGCCAGCTCGAGAATCCCACGGCGAAGTCCGCGCCCCTCCGCCCCCAGCACCACGACCAAATCCCCGGTCAAACGCCGATCCTCGACCTCAAAGAGGGATTCGCCTTCCCCAGGGGCCGCCGCAACCGTCCAATACCCTTCTTTCTGCGCGCTGCCCAAAGCACGGGCCAGGTTGGGCACCCTCGCCACCCGAAGCCACTCGATGGCTCCGGCCGAGGACTTGGCCACCGCCGCAGAGAGAGGCGGCGCGCGGCGGTCGGTCAGGATCAAACCGAGCGCGCCCGAAGCCTCGGCCACCCGAGCGATCGCTCCGACGTTCTGGGGGTCCTCGACGCCGTCGAGCGCAACCAGTCGACGCCCCGGCCCCCGTGTCCGCGCGTGCTCCAGGAGCTCGCCGAGCGAAAGCTCTGGGAGCGGGCCCGCCTCCAACAACACGCCCTGGGTCACTACGTCCGAGCCGACCCGCGCCTCCATCTCGGCCCGGTCGACCCATTCGACGGGCAGACCCGCTTGTTCCGCCAGCCCCGCCAGCTGTCGGTCCTCGGACCGAGTCCCTCCCTCCCTGAGCCACAATCGGACAAGACGACGGCGCCCCGCTCGCAGGGCTTCGACGACCGGATGAACCCCATAGAGCCAGCCCTCACCATCGGGAGAGCGGCGGCGCGAACCGCGCGCGCGAGTCGACGAGCCCCCCCCTGCCATCTTTCGAGCTGCAGTCATCGGGCTCAAGGTCACCGCATCGAGGGCCTCAACGTGCGAGGAAGCTCCACGGCACGGGTCGGCGATGAGCGGGGAACGATAGCTCGAAGCGCGCAGCGCCGTCTGCCGATGACCCGAACTGCCGACCGGACGCACAAACCCTGCCCAGGCCCCATGCGCATCCGCCGAGAACGGCACGCGTACACCGCGAACTCCCCGATGAAAGCTTGAAGCGGACCTGGGTCGATGGGTATCCTTAACCCCCTGATGCGCCCTCCTGGTACCTTTAAGCTTCTCGGCCGAACCCGACGCAACGACGCCACTTCGGCGGAGGCAATCGAGCCGCTGTCGCTCTATGCCGACCGCAGCGACCGCATCGTCGACTCGCTCCGCACCCAGATCCTCGAGGGCGCCGAAGACCAGTCGCTGCGCATCCGGCAGATTTTCCACGATCCGAAGGAGATCTTCCGAGTCGAGATCGATCGGCCCGAAGAAGGCTACCTGCGTACGACCCTGCTCGACCGAGACGCGCTAGAGGAGCTGCTCGCGACCGATGACGTTCGTGAGCGCGTCCAAGGACTGCTCGACTGAGGTCCTGCGGCCGGACGAGAACGGAGTTGGTGCCCGGAGCAGGACTCGAACCTGCACGGCCAGAGGCCAGGCGATTTTAAGTCGCCCGCGTTTACCATTTCGCCACCCGGGCACGGGGGTCAGTTTAGTCCAGCGTTCAGGTTCCGCCGCACACGAGACTCGAGCGCAATCAAATCAGAGGCGAAACAGCCCCCGGCCGGGCGAGAGGAGGCCCAGACCCTATGTTTCATGGCCAGCGAGTCGTCGTCGTGATGCCTGCTTACAACGCAGCTCGCACGCTAGAACGCACACTAGACGAGATCTCGATGGACCTCGTCGACGAGATCGTCGTGACCGACGACGCGAGCCCCGACGAGACCGTCGCTGAAGCGAGGAGACTCGGACTTCATCCACTCGTCCACCCGGAGAATCGCGGCTATGGGGCCAACCAGAAGACCTGCTATCAGGAGGCCCTGCGGCTCGGTGCGGACGTCGTAGTCATGCTTCACCCCGACTACCAATACACGCCCAAACTCCTGCCCTCCATGATCGGACTCCTGACCGATGGTCCCTATGACGTGGTCCTCGGCTCTCGCATCCTGGGCGGAGGCGCGCTCCGAGGCGGCATGCCTCGCTACAAATACGTGGCGAACCGAGCTCTGACCTTCACACAGAATTTGTTGGGAGGCGCGATGCTATCCGAGTATCACACGGGCTATCGGGCCTTCACGCGCGAGGTCCTGGAGACACTCCCGCTCCTCGAAAACTCCGACGACTTCGTCTTCGACAACCAGATGCTCGCGCAGATCATCTATCAGGGATACGCGATCGGCGAAATCAGCTGCCCCACGGCCTATTTCGCCGAAGCCTCCTCGATCAACTTCCAGCGCTCCGTGACCTACGGACTCGGCGTGCTCGCAACCTCCGTGCAACTCTTCCTCCAGCGCCGAGGTTGGGCCCACTGCGCGATCTTCGACGCAGAGGGGAGCAAGCTCGAGAGCGCAGGCACGCGATAGGCCGTACGCGCGCCCGGAGCCGACCGCCCGGACGATGCCCTGATTCCCTTGCCCCGCCCCCACCAACCGATCGTCTGCACCTACATGGTCGCCATCGACGATTTCACTCGGGAGAATGGAGCCACACGGCTCTTGCCCGGCAGTCACAAGCACGAGGGTCCGCCAGACTTCCAGACCGACTATCGCCAAGTCGAGGGCATGATCCCGGCAGAGATGCGCGCGGGAAGCGCCGTCGTCTTCGACGGCGCCCTGCTCCATCAGGCGGCGGACAACGAATCACAGGCGCCTCGCCTCGGCCTCCAGGTCTCCTATTGCGCACCCTGGGTCCGCCCCTTCACGAACTACTTCCTCTCGATCCCACCAACCGAAGCCGCCGAGTATCCCCAGGCGCTTTCCGACCTGCTCGGCTACAAAATTTTTCACGGAATTGGAACCTCGCGAGCCGGCGGTGCACTCGGAACGTACCGCGAGAACTATCGATCCGGACGCGTAGCCCGCCCCGAACGCCTGCCGATCATCCACGAAAGCTGATTCAGAGGACTCGCACGTGGACCAATCCACCATCGACGCACACCTCCCCCCCTAAGCCCCCCGGAGGACCCCCGAAGAGCCGCCGACCAGGCGTCGCTGCGCCGCTCCGAACAGAGCGCTCGACGACAAAGGCCGTCAGGCCTTCGGGGAAAGTGCCGGCAGGGGCTCTCCCGAGAAATAACGCCGCGGGTTGTCGACGAGAATCTGGTCGATGTCTGAATCCGTCGCTCCACCCGCCTTCAACATCGGCACCACATCCTCACTGAAACGACTCGGCCGCCAGCTCGGGTTTGCCGGAAAAGGCCGCCCCAGCCAACACCAAACCGTGTCATGAGCCACCATCAGGCGACTCACAGCACCTCGCTCGATCAACTTGAGCATCGAACGAGCCCGGTTCTCATCCGAGTTGATCGACTCGAGCCCGAAGCGGTCGAACCCCACATAGGTCCCCCCCTCGACCAATCCCCAATGATAATCGTGGTCATTCGTCCCACAGCTATGCCCAATCATCGCCTGATGGGCAGGAAGCCCGTTCTCCGCCAGCATCTCCTGCTGCTCGCCTCCGAGCACGCCATCGTCGGTATGCGTGATGATGGGAACGCCCGTTTCGAGCGCCGCCCTCGTCGCCGCAGCGAAGACCATGCGCTCATACTCCGTCACGGCGCCGCTCCCTGTCGCGACCTTGATGATCCCCGGTTTGACTCCTGTCGGTCCGACTCCTTCGGTGAGCTCATGAATGAACGCATCCGCCATCTCGCTGACCACATCTGCGCCGATGGCGCTTCGGAGTTTCCAGTACGGCGTGAGTCCAAAGGCCTCGTTGTAGAGCCCCGCTGCCGCCACGATCGGAAAGCCCGTCGCCTGAGAGACCTCCGCACAAAATTCGATGTCTCGCGCCAAATCGGACGGACAGGGGTCGACCATCGACCGAATCCCCGCCCCCTGCATCTCAGCCACCTTGTCCTTCGCAACCGCGAGCATTTCGTGACGCTTCCAGCGCGGTGCATTGGGGTCGGTGTCCCATCCCGGCATCCCCGTCACGACGTGCTCGTGAATCAGGGTCGCGCCGAGGTCGTCGACAGGCATCGGACCGGTCACGGTCTGTACGGTGGGCTTCATTCTACGTTCCTCTCACCGGGCAAGGGGCCCGAAAGGGCAAGGTTAGGGGACACGCATCCCGCTCGCGCGGTCGAACCCGCCCCACGAGCCGTCTCCGCCCTGACCTCCCTGCCCGCGCAGGCCGGCTGCAGAACCGAGTTCAGGGCGAGGAGCGTTCGCACCGTGGCCAGGCTCTGGGTCGTGTGAATGCTCGCCGCCGCCCCCCCGAAGGCGCTATGCGTTACGGGCCAAAGCGCACTCTTGGGAGATCAGCATGCGAGTAGAAATAGGAGGGGCGCCGACCGGCCCCCTCTCGGGCGTACGCGTCCTCGACCTGTCCACGATCGTATCGGGCCCACTCTGCGGCCAGATTCTGGGCGACCTCGGGGCCGACGTCGTGAAGATCGAGGCGCCGGGCGGAGACTCTGCTCGCTACATGGGCGGCCTCCGATCGGGCGACTTGACCGGCTATTTCGCCCAGATGAACCGCAACAAGCGCAGCGTCGTGCTCGACCTCAAGAGCCCGGGCGGGACGGACGCGCTGCGTCGCCTCGTGGTCGGCGCCGACGTATTGCTCGAAAATTTTCGCCCAGACGTGATGGGCCGCCTCGGGCTCGACGACGAGTCGCTCCGAGGACTGAACCCTCGCCTGGTCTACGCGTCCATCAGTGGCTTCGGCAGCGAAGGGCCCTACGCCGCACAGCCCGCCTATGACATGGTCATTCAGGCCTTGTCGGGGATCGCAAAGACGATCGGGAGCCCCGAAGCGCCCCGCCTGGTCTCCAACCTGCTCGCAGACAAGACGGCGGCCCTGAACGCCGCCTTCGCCATCGCCTCCGCGCTCTTCGCGCGCGAGCGCAGCGGAGTGGGACAACGAATCGACATCCCCATGCTCGATGCCTTTGCGGCGTTCTTACATATCGATGCGATCGGCTCGACCGCCTTCGGCGAACCCCCAGCAGGCCCCGCGGTCGGAGATCTCCTGTTCCGGGCCTGGGAGACCCGCGATGGACACGTCGTCGCGCTGGTCATCGAAGATCGTCAATGGGCGGCCTTCTGCCGGGTCATCGAACGAGAGGATATGATCGGCGACCCGCGTTTCTCCACGCTCATGGCCCGCATGCAGCACGCGGGGGCCCTGATCGAGTTGATGTCGACGGAGATCTCGAATTGGACGACGGCGGAAATCGTCGCGCGTGCTCACGCCGAGGGGACCCCCCTCGCTCCCGTCCACGACCTGGCCGATTTCCGGGCGGACCCCCAGGTCACGCACAGCGGCATCGTCTTCGAGCAGGACCACCCGGGTGCTGGCCCCGTCCCCCTACTGCGCAGCGCGCCGCGCTTCTCCGAAACCCCCTCCGACGTGCGAAGAACGGCGCCGGGCCTCGGCCAACACACGACCGAGGTCCTCACGGAAGCGGGCCTCACCCAGGCGGAGATCGAGGCCCTCGGCGCTTAGCCCTCCAAGCGCTCCCCAGCGCCCTCCACCACCGAAAAAAGACCTTCCCGATCTCTCCCGATCGCGGCTTGAGTCGGGGCCCCCGATCCCCGATGATCTGCCCTCCAATGCACCCCGGTGCGAGCCAAGGAGCACGTTGACATGCAGGGACAGGCCGTCGTCGTCGGCGTCGGAGAATCGACGTACTACAAGCACGGGGGATCGCCCGACACGGAGTTTCAACTCGCGTGCACCGCGATCCAGAACGCGGCCAAGGATGCTGGGCTCGAACTGAGCCAGCTCGATGGCCTGATCTCGTACATGGACAACCGGAACAGCCCGCTGCGCATCGCCGACGCCCTCGGCTTTGGCGAGCTGCGCTGGTCCGTCACGCCATGGGCCGGAGGCGGCAACAACTCTTCTGCGACCATGCACCTGGCGGATGCGGCGATCAGCGGCGGTCACGCCGACTACGTCGTCGCCTTTCGCGCGCTCGCACAGGGTCAATTTCAACGGCTCGGCTCCGGCGCCGGCCTGATGGGTGGGACGGCGCCCGAAGGCCTCGCCTGGGGACTCCCCTACGGGCTGATGACGCCGGCCCAGGAGTGCGCTCTGCAGACGAACCGTTGGATGCACGACCATGGTGTCTCGCAGGAGGCGCTCGCCAGCGTCTCGCTGGCCTGTTACGCCAATGCCCAGCTCAACCCACGGGCGGTGCGCCACGGCCGGCCGCTCACGCGCGAGGACTATCACGACTCCCGGTGGATCGTCGAACCCTTCCATCTCTTCGACTGTTGCATGGAGAACGACGGGGCAGCCGCACTGATCATCACCACCCCCGAGCGCGCCAAAGACTTGCCGGGCAAGGCCGTCCCTATTCTGGCCACTGCACAAGGCAAAGGCCCCGAGATCGGGATCACCTCGTTCCAGGAGCGCTGGTTCCCCAGCATGTACTACGAGGGCGTCGGACGGATGATTTGGGATCGCGCCGGGGTCAAGCCGACCGATGTCGACGTCCTCCAACTCTACGAGAACTTCACGGGGCCCGTCGTGATGGCACTCTGCGAGATGGGATATTGCGAGCCGGAGGAGGTCGATGCCTTCGTGGCGGATGGCGCACTCGAAGGGCCCAACGCGAGGCTCCCCTTCAATACCAGCGGGGGCAACATCGCCGAGGCCTACATCCACGGCCTGGAAATGGTCATCGAGGCCGTCCGCCAATGTCGCGGAGAATCGACCTGCCAGGCCGAGAACGTCGAACTTTCGCTCGCGGTCGGTGGACCGGGCTACGCGCCCGGCAGCGCCGTCCTCTTCGGACCGACCCTCTAAAAACGAACCCCACTCGAGAAGACGGAGAAAGAATATGAGCCGCTACCTCGGAGACGACTTCATCCTCCCTAGCCTGACGCCCAACAACACGCCCTTCTTCACGGCCGGCACGATCCAGATCCAGTTCTGCGACGACTGCGGGCATGCCCAGCATCCGCCGGACGACCTCTGTTACTCCTGTCACGGGACGAACCTCGCATTCGCCCCCTGCCCTGGAACCGGTCGCGTCGAGAGCTGCGCCCGGGTCCACCACCCGATCCATCCCGCCCTGAAGGACAAGATCCCCTACGTCATCGCGATCATCTCGGTCGACGACGCGCCGGGCTGCAACGTCCAGGGCAACGTGGTCGGCTGCCCCGCCGAAAGTGTTCACATCGGCCAGCGGGTGCGCGCCATCTTCGAAGAGGCCACGGATCCCGCAACCGGAACGCAGCTGCTGATTCCGCAATGGGAGCCGATCGACGACGAGTAGTCCCCTGCCCTGCCTCACGGCGCACAGAAGTCTCCGCGCGAGCACCAACCAACCTTAAAGATCCTGCATAAGGTTCTGTTTTTTAAGGTTTTTATTGGAGGCGGCGCCCGGATTCGAACCGGGGATCAGGGCTTTGCAGGCCCGTGCCTTACCACTTGGCTACGCCGCCAGCGACGCGCCCTCGGCGCGTCCGCTGCGTCCTCACCGAGGACGCTGGCCCACAGGATGTACCAATACGGCAGAGCGCCGTCAAACCGACCGCTGAACGATCTCACGATCACGCGTCGAGCAGGGGGAATGCTCTGCGCCGACCTGCAATCTCGACCGTGAATCCCTCCCCCTCCGGCTCCGCAGCTTGCAGGAGTTCAGCTTGAGACGCGTGCGTGAAGCGCGCCCAAAGGCCTGCCGCGACGAGCGCTCGCTTGACCCGGCACAAAAGGGCCCCGTCGATCGGAGAGAGTTCGAGCGTCTCGAGCTCAAAACCCTCCCGCGTCCCATCGGAGAGCACCAACTCCCCGCGCTCGAGGTCGACCTCGCGTACGAAAAACGCCGCCTCCTCGACCTCGACCTCACCGCGGAAGTGCTGGAGACGAACGATGTATTTCTGTTCCTCGACCAGATATTCCACAGAGCGGTCGAAATGCTGTCGGAGACGGCGGTTCAGGATCGGCTCGCCCTCGTGCGTGAAACGCCCGTCGTGATGGAGGACCAAGCCGAAGGGACGAAGCGGCGGCGGCCCGGCCGTGTCGGGAAGCCCGCTCATCGATCATGCTCCGCAGAGATCAGATGCAACAGCGCCGCAGTCGGCAATAGGTCATCCAGTCGCGCGCCGCGGAGCATCACGGGCATCGCCTGCGCGTGGAAGAAGCTCGGCGCACGGCAGCGAGCCCGGCGCAAACGCGACGTCCCGTCCGAGGACAAAAGGAAAGCCAGCTCGCCGGTCGAGGACTCGACCGAGGCGACGACCTCACCGCGAGCGAGCGCGACCTCGCCTGGCCCGGCCGCCTCCGAGAGGACTCGGCCCGGCCCCAGACTCACCAGGAGCCGGTGGCATTGATCCACCATGCGCAGGCTTTGACGGATCTCCTCCACGATCACGAGCAGACGGTCGAGTCCGTCCCCGTTCTCGCCGATCGGGACGTCGAATTCGAGGGCGCCATAAGCCAGATAAGGATGATCCCGACGCAGGTCCATCGAAGAGCCAGCCGCGCGCAGAGCGGGGCCGGTGACCCCCCAGGCGAGCGCTTCCTCGACGCCCAGTGGGGCCACGTCGCGCAGTCGCCGCACACAGGTCGGGTTCGAGACCGCAACGCGCTCAAAATGCTCCAGCTCATCCATGAGGCGAACCGCCATCGTCGGCCAGCCCTGTGCGAACTCGTCGGCCAGACCACGAGATACCCCCCCAACCTTCACGTAGCCTTCGAGTGGGCCCACCCCCGTTGCTCCCGCCAGCGCCCTCGCCGCCCGCGTTTCCCCTGTCGCGGCAACCCGGGCTCCCTCTTGTAGACCGATGGCCGCCATCGTCGCTCCCAAACGCGACCAGTGATCGCTGACGCGGGCCAGCTCCCCCACGAGCATGCGAAGCCAAATGGCGCGATCCGGCAGCGCGAGCCCTGCCAAGGACTCGACCGCAAGGCAATAGGCCGTCTCGGCCAGAACGCCGCTCGCGAGACCGAGGCGCGACACGTAGGGCAGAGCCGCGGCCCAATCACCCGATTCCACCTGCTTCTCGAAGCCGCGATGCGCCAAGCCGATTTCGACTTCGAGTCCCGTGATGCGGTCGTCGTCGAGTTCGACCAGAAAGCTCGCGCTGCCCCCCACCGAGGTCATCACGTGCCGTACGCCAGGGTGCAGGGGCCCGAACTCGATGATCGTCTCGGCGAAGCCCAGCCGCTCCGAGAGCGATTCACCTTCCTCTGTATTCTCAGCGCCGCTCACGACCCCGCGACTCCGCTCGTCCCTCGGCTCCCGCCCAGCGGCGAATCCTTCCGCAGGGGGGCCCCGACGTAGCCCGGCTCCAGGAGCAGCCGGCGCAGATCCGGGTGCCCCTTGAAGACCAATCCAAAGAGGTCGAAGACCTCGCGCTCGAGCCAATCCGCGACCGGCCAGATCCCGGTCACGGACTCCAATGTGGTCTCGCCCTCGTCCACCCACGCATGCACGCGAAGAGCCGCGGAAAGCTGCAGCGACTCCAACCGGTAGATCACTTCGAATCGGGGCCCCACGACGCCGGGCCCAGGCCCCCAGCGATCGATCGCGGTCAGGTCCACGAGCCGACGCGCCTTGGTCGACTCTTCCTCGTAGAGACGCCCCAACAGCGCGCGCGCATGCCGCGACGGCACAGCGATTCGCAGTTCGCCCGAACCCCCGTCGGGCGCCTCGGCCACCTCGACCTCGAGATCACGATGTCGAGCACGCAGCGAATTCGGATTCAGCTCGCTCACGGGTGCCCCTCCTCGGCGCGCGGTCGCCCGTCCCCTCCGGCCGAGGCCAGCAGGTCCCGAGACCGACCCCGCCCCGAGACGCCCGCGACCAAGGCGGCCGGCACCGGCACGGCAACGAGCGCCGCTTCGGGGCAGATTTCGACGCAGCGCCCACAGCCGATGCACCCGCCCAGGTCGAGTTCGAAACGGGTGGGGCTCCGCTCGTCGCCCTCCAACGACAAGCAGCGGCTGGGACAGACCGGAACGCAAGCCCCGCACGCCGTACAAAGAGACTTCTGATCGGCTGCAAACACGAGGGCAGGACGAAGGGGCGCCGGGACCGCGGCCGCCTCCCACGCTTCGGCGGGGGTCGCCGGCCGGCCGGCGAGGCTCGCAAGAAAGGAACCCAGCCAGCCTGGCACGGACCGAAGCAGCCCGAAAGCGCGACGGCGAACACGTTTGACAAGGATCACCCCGGCAGGCATGGCCGGAGAATAGAGGAGCGCCCCGGGCCGAGCGAATCCGACTGCATCAACCCGGACGGGGGGCTCCCTCTCCGAGGCGATCGATCATCGCACGCTGGACACGGCTCCGGACTGCACCCTCGAGATTCGGACTCCCCTGGCCCGCTTCACTGATTTCCCATTCGAGTTCCCGCGCCACCGACGTCATCACGACATCGCGCAGACCACAGGGCACGATCGCCTCGAAGCCCGCCAGATCGACCGACACGTTGAGTGCGAAGCCGTGCAGAGTCACCCATTTGCGAACTCCCACGCCGATCGAGGCGATTTTCCGCTCCGGACCCTCTGGACGCGCGCTGCGGGCGCGGTCGACGAAAACGCCGGTCCACCCCGGAATCCGCTTGACCGGTACGCCAGAGACCTCGAGAGCGTCGATCAGCCCCGCCTCGATTCGCCGAAGGTGGTCGCGCACGTCCCGGCGCCCGAGCCCATCCAGATCGAGGATCGGATAGCCCACGAGCTGCCCGGGGCCGTGGTAAGTGACGTCCCCCCCGCGGCTCACCTCGAAGACCTCGATGCCTCGCTCCCGCAGGCGGTCGGGAGAAAGCTTGAGATGATCGGGGTCCGTGCTGCGGCCCAGGGTCACCACGGGTGGGTGCTCAAGGAGCAGCAGCCGGTCCGAGGCACGACCGGCGAGTCGCTCTGCCACCGCGTGATCCTGCACGGCGAGCGCCTCGCCATAGGGAAGCGAGCCAAGCCAGTCGACAGCGAGAGATGAGGACATATCCGGCCCTCCACACCCCGGCTCAGAGGTCGAAATCACCCGCCTCGAGCAACTCTCGAATCCGGAAGAGGAACCCGTTCGCCGGGGATCCATCCACGGCGCGATGATCATAGGAGAGGGCCAAGTACATCATCGTCCGGATCACGATGGCATCTTCCCCGTCCAGGGTCCGAACCACGGCTCGCTTGGCGATTTCGCCCATCCGGAGGATCCCGACCTGAGGCTGATTGATGATTGCGAAGCCATAGAGGTTTCCTTGACGCCCGGGGTTCGAAACCGTGAAGGTCCCGCCCTTCAAGTCATCGGCGGAGAGCTTCTTGGTGCGCGCCCGGGTCGACAGGTCGTGGATTGCCATCGCCGTTCCCGACAGGGAAAGACGATCGGCATGCCGAACCACCGGGACGACGAGTCCCTTTTCGGTCTCCGTCGCGATCCCGAGGTGGATGTCACGCTTCTCGATCACCGCGTCTTCCACGACAGATGAGTTCAGCGCGGGGAACTCTCTGAGCGCCCGCACGGTCGCATTGACGATGAAGGGAAGGAAGGTCAGCGCAGTCCCGTGGCTCACCTCGAAAGACGACTTGTGCTGAGCCCGCAGGCGCACGACGCGGGACAGGTCGACCTCGGCGACCGCGCCCACGTGGGGACTCGTCCGCTTTGAATAGACCATGTGGTCGGCGATGATGCGCCGCATCGGCGACATCGGAATCACTCGATCACCCGGCTGGAGTTCGTAGGCAAACGAACGACCGGCGGGACGCGCTCGCGCAGGGGACTGCGGCGGGACAACGGCGGGAGGCGCCTCTCTCCGCTCCTCAGCCGGCTCCTGGCCGACCCCCTGATGCCTGAGCACATCCTCCTTCGTGACACGCCCCGAGCTCCCCGTTCCCTCCACATCGCGAAGGTCGATCGACGCTTCCTCGGCCACGCGACGCGCCACGGGCGTCGCCGGCACGCCACCGGCGCGAGGCGGACTCGGCGGCTCGGTCATCTCTGTGATCGGCTCACTCGCAACCGCGGGCGGTTCAGTCGCAGCGGTGGGGGGCGGGACCCGGCTCGGCTCCGCAGCTGCAGGCGTCGCCAAGGGCTTTGCCTCAGGGTCGATGCGCGCGAGCGCTCCGCCCACCTCTACGAGTTCTCCCTCCGCCGCCACAATCGCCTCGATCACCCCGGCATGCGGGGCCGGAATCTCGGCGTCCACTTTGTCGGTCGTGACCTCCACGATGGGCTGGTCGACCTCGACCCACTCCCCCTCGGCGACCAGCCAGCGTGCCACGGTCCCATCGAAGACACTCTCGCCGAGCGAAGGCAGCTCAACGGTGATCGCCATTCTCGTCCCCTTCTGGCGCCGGCCTACCGGATGCGCCCGCCTTGAGATCAACGGGCGAACGATTCCCCCCGCCCGCGTCTGCTCGTTGGATCGGCCAGTCGGCTGGATTGCTTGAAGGGCCACTCTCGCGCGCCCCTCCTCGGGTCACGCCTGAACGCAACAGCTCGAGCGCCGGACGCAGGGCCTCCGGAGGCGGCGGACATCCCGGAACGACCACGTCCACAGGCAACCGTGCCCCGATTCCAGGCAAAGTCGCGTAGTTGTCATAGAGCCCGCCCGAGATCGCGCAGGCGCCCCAGGCGATGACCCAGCGCGGCTCGATCATTCGAGCCCAGATCTCTTCTAGAAGCGGAGCCTGACGGCGCGTAATCGAACCCGCCACAATCAGGAGGTCGGCGGAGCGTGCCGAGACCGCGGGGGGCCCAGCCCCCAGGATTTCGAAGGGGTCTCCCCCCCGTGCGATCGACATGCCACAACAGCCCGTCGCGATGCGGACAGGCGATGGCTCCAGAGAGGCCGCCCAGTCCAGGGCCTGTTCCAAGCGGGTCGGTTTGACCCGCGCCCTCAGGTCCCGCTCCGGGGAGGCGGAGGCCTGCACCGCCTCTCGACCCAGTTCGCCCCGCGCGTACGCCCCCTCGTACATTCGCCCTGCCCCCTGTCGACCGGCGCGACTCGCGCTCGACCGAGGCGCCGAGCATAGCTGCTCTGGTATCATTCGCGTTCGTCTACGCCATGAGCCAACGAACCCACCTCGGCAGAATGCTCTCCTGGAGCGTGCACCTTTTCACCGCGAGCGGTGCGGTTTTGGGCACCTTTGCGTTGATCGCGATCTCGACGGGGCGGCTCGACCTCGCGGCCTTCCTGATGCTCACGACCCTGGTGATCGACGGCCTCGACGGCACCCTTGCCCGTGCCGCACGCGTGAGCGAGCACACTCCCCAGATCAATGGCCGGCGACTCGACGACATCGTCGACTACCTCAATTTCGTCGTCGTCCCGGTCTTTTTCATGTGGGGCGCCACGTCGGTATCGCATCCGGCCTGGCTCGCCGCCCCCGTCCTCGCGAGCGCGTACGGGTTCTCTCGGGAGGACGCCAAGACCGAGGATGATTTCTTTCTCGGCTTCCCCTCCTATTGGAACATCCTTGCGCTCTATCTCTGGCTCTTGGCCGTCTCCCCTCTCGTCGGCACGATCTGGGTCGGCACCCTCTCCGTCGCGGTCTTCATTCCGTTGAAATACCTCTACCCCAGCAAGGTCAGACCCATCCGGTTGCGCTTTGGGCTAGGAGTCGGTGGGATCCTGTGGACGATCGCACTGGCCGTATGCGTCGAGTGGCCGAGCGCGGTCGCGCCCTACTTTCTCCTCGAGCTCTCGCTCGCATACCCCGCGTGGTATATGTGGCTCTCATTCACCCGAGGCGGCTTTGCCCGTGCCTCCGGCTAGTTCCCGCGCTTCTTCCCGCGCTTCTCCCCGCGCTTCTCCCCGCGCTTCTCCCCACGCCTCGAGACCTTGAAGGGCACCCGACTCTTCAGCGACGCCCCACGATCGCCTCGACCAGGTCATCGATCCGCCACGGTTTTCGCAGCACGCCTGCGATCCCCCGGGCGCGAATATCGGACTCGGCGCCCACGACGCCCGTCCCGACGATCGCCATTTCCGGCCGAACCTGGTGGATGCGAGATACCCAGTCATCCATATCACGTCCAGCGAGCACGAAATCGACCAGAATCGTCCTCGCCCGCGGCTCCTCGGCGACCAATTGCAGCGCACTTTCGAGGTCGTCGCTGGGGTAACAGATGGCTCCAAGCCGCTCGACCTGCGACACGATCAGACGCCTCACGACTCCATCCCGCTCCACGACGACGATCGGCCCGTGACCGTCGAGGCTCCGGACCGAACTCGAACTCCGCGCGTCGAGCAGCGTCCGCACCCGCGGATCGCGTTGCACTCGTTCCTCCTCGAGAGCACACAGGACGGAGATCCAGCCCACTCCGCCCGGACGGCGGCGGGAACGGATCAAATACCCGTCTGCGTCGTTCGCCTTCGCCTCGAAGCGAATCCATTCCTCCTCGGAGCGCGTGAGTCTCTCCAATACATCCCCTTCGAAGAGATCCCCCAGGTCCATGCTCTCGGTTGATGCCTCGTCGAGGCCCAAGATCTTCCCTGCTTGATCGGACACAAATTCGAGCCGACCACCGGTGCCGATGGCAAGCGCCGCGACGGGCTCCTCGAACGTTCTGTCCTGGCTCTCGCATACAAGGGCCTCATTCACCGCCGCGAGCAGGTCATCCAAGGGAAAAGGCTTCTCGAGCAACATGGAGACGCCGCAACGATCCGACTCCTCGAGCAGGTCGCGCGACGGGAATCCGGTGATGAGGATCGTGTTGATCTTCGGGTGAAGTCCGCGAAACGCCTCCGAAACGTGAAGGCCGTGCACCTGGTCCTTGAGCATCCAGTCTGCGATCAAGACATCCGGCGACGCATCGAACCCGATATCCAGGGCCTCCAGGCCGGAAGCGGCCGCGATCACCTGGTGCCCCTCGTGCACGAGAAAGCGACTCAGCGTCTCCCGCAAGGCATCTTCGTCTTCCACGACTAGAATCGTGGCCATCCCATCTCCCCGGCCCAGCCGATCCCGCAGCCACGTCTCATCTGGCGACTGACTGCGGGCAGATTATATTCCCAAGGGCATACATCGCCGTGCCCCTGCCCATCACGTCGTGATAATAACTGCATGAAAAAAAGTGACACCTCCAATGAACCGAGTCCCCCAGTCATGCCGACCTCGCCCTTGACGGGTGTCCTGCTCGTGAATCTCGGTACGCCCGAGGCTCCCCAAACGCCTCAAGTGCGCCGCTATCTCCGGCAGTTTCTCGGTGACCGCCGTGTCTTGACCCTACCTGCGCCGCTGCGCTGGTTGCTGCTGAACCTCGTCATACTCCCGACTCGCCCCGCTCGCTCGGCCGCTGCCTATCGACAGGTTTGGACAGCCGAAGGTTCCCCTTTACTCGTGCATTCTCGAGCACTTTGCGCGGGAGTCTCCGAAACACTCGGGGAAGGGTTTCAGGTCGAACTCGCAATGCGTTACGGGAACCCTTCCATTGAGCGAGGGTTGGCACAACTGGAGGCTGCGAACGCAGAGCGGGTCGTCGTATTGCCCCTCTTTCCTCAATACGCGTCCTCGGTCACCGCTTCGATTTCAGCGGAGGTCGGACGTTGCCTCGACCGCCGTGGCGACTTCCCGCCCTTCGAGGTGATGGGCTCATTCTACGACGATCCCGGCTTCATCGGCGCCTGGGCCGATCTCTCGGAGGCAGCCCTCTCTGAATTCGAGCCCGACCACGTTCTCTTCAGCTTCCACGGACTGCCCGAAGACCAGATTCGCGCCAGCGATCCGCAAGCCGGCCACTGCCTGTCTTCCGCGGAATGCTGTGCCCTACCCGGCTCTAGCCTGAGGCGCTGCTATCGCGCCCAATGCTATCGGACCGCCGACGCGCTCGGGGAGGCGCTCGCGATCGATCCCGCCACGCGGAGCGTCGCCTTCCAATCCCGGCTTGGACCGCGACCCTGGATCCAGCCCTTCACCGACGCGGTCCTCCCGGAGCTCGCCGAAAGCGGGGTGCGCCGACTCGCCGTCTTCTGCCCATCCTTCGTCTCCGATTGCCTCGAGACCCTCGAGGAGATCGGCATCCGGCTGCGCAAGGACTGGGAAGAGCTCGGCGGCGAGTCGCTCTGGCTCTCGCCCTGCCCGAACGGCGATCCGCGCTTCTCGACGGTCGTTGCCGACTGGATTCGCGCTCGAGCTTGAGAGCCTTCCGGCCATCATGCCATCAGGAGAGGGCGCGAGCCGCGTCCGTAAAGGCCCGCACTCCCTCGACGGGAGTATCCGGGAGGCAGCCATGACCGAGGTTGAGCACGTGCCCCCGTGCGGGGGCTGCCGCGTCGGCCATGTTCCGCACCATTTCGAAGATGCGCTCCCGAGGCGCGTGGAGCCAGCAGGGATCGAGGTTGCCCTGGAGGCTCACCTGCTGTCCGTGTGCGCGCGCCACTTCCGCCAGCTTCACTCGCCAGTCGAGTGAAATGACATCGGCGCCTGCGCGCGCCATCAGGTCGACGACATGGGTTCCGTTCTGAACGTAGAGAATTAGCGGGGCCGACGTATCCGCGAGCGCCGAGGCGATCCGTTCGTGGTAGGGATGAACCCAACGCTGATAGGCGTCG
>Ga0315331_10001513_pt1 | contig 17452 bp, 15 predicted proteins | sample M160m34915metaG_FD_203456 | JGI IMG/M metagenome (GOLD analysis project Ga0315331, IMG submission 203456) | Ammonia-oxidizing marine archaeal communities from Monterey Bay, California, United States - M1 60m 34915 | ecosystem: Environmental > Aquatic > Marine > Intertidal zone | place: USA...
ATTTCGGCTACGGCGGGACCCTCGGCTTCGCGGACCCCGAGCCCCGCGTCGCCTTCGGCTACCTCATGAATCGGCCGGGCCAGCGCTGGCAAACGCCGCGCACGAACGCGCTGGTCGAGGCCGTCTATACGGCGCTCGGATCCGCCGCTCTCGAGTGACGTCGCCGCGCCCCCGTCTTTGCGGGGATCGCTGACGCGAGTCGCCCCCTCGGCCCGAATCAGTCATCGCCACGCAGATCGAGTGTCAAAACAACCTTTTGATTGACGTGGGAAATATTCCCACTCATACTTGAATGGATCCATTGGTGGGGAATCAACAATCAGGAACGGAAGGAAAACCCATGTCGATTCAAAAGCTTATGAACTCAATTGCCTGTCTAGGGGGGCTCGCAACCTGCGCTGCCCTCGTCCTCTCAGCCGCCTTGCCGAACGTGACGGCAGCCAGCGGGGGTGGGGCCTCTGCCTCGCCAAGATCGCTCGTCATCGTGACGCGCCCCTCTCCGCCGGAGGAGGACCTCGTGGGGCTCGATGCGTTCGTGGAATCGGCCTACGCGGTGTCGAGCGCCGCGAGCGGCCTGGACCTCTCCGGAACCGTGGTGAGCCCAATGCTGCCCACCGCCGATCATTACTTCCGGATCTCCCAGCGGCTGCGCCCGGGCTTCGACGGCTTCTACACAGCGAACGAGGCGGCGGGCGGGCTCGATTACCGGCCCTGGGAATATTTCCAGGACAACGGTTACGACCCCCACGCGCCGCTTCGCGCGCTCGCCATCGTCGAAGTGAGCGGTCTCCTCGACGGCCGACCCATCGATTACGAGGCCTTCGTCTTTCGTTTCGAGGAGGCCGATGGAAGCTGCTGGATCGACCTGATGGATCCGGTCTTCCCCGACGTGAACTCCTTCGCGGACGACGCGTCCCTGGGAGACACCTTCCCGAACTGCGATGGACCCAATGCCGTCGCCGCGCGCATGATCGAAGCTGCGGTGCCGGGCATCCCCTTGCTGGGATTCGAGCACGGCGTTGCCGTCCTCGAGGACACGCCGAGCGCCGGACTTTCCACCAACGCGAGGGGCTCGATCGATCCGGGGGTGGGCAACTGTACGAGCGGGAGCTGGAACAAGAATTACAAGCTCAGCACCTCGAACGTCTGCTCCGACGTTTTCGGCGGCGGCGTCTGGATTCGCGGCGGGAGCTACTCACAGCACGTCACGTGCGTCGCTCACGGCGATTCATGCCAGGTTCAAGGTGTCGGAAGCACCGACGACCTCCACTCCTCCATTCGACCGAAAGGAAGCCTCGATTGCGATTGTTGTGACGACTTCGGGGCGACGGTCACGGGCAATACCGCTTCCGCCACACTCTTCTCCCAGCTGGGGCTCACCGGGGGACACGTCGCGATCGCCAAGGCCATGGTCGCGTATCGAACGTCGAATGGACAAAACATGAGCGCACTCTCGCTGGGGGGGCAATGTGGCGGTGTCCTGGACCTGCCGTACCACGGCGCGTCGGCGGATGCGAACGGTCACTTCGACTATCAGTCGTCGAGCGAGACCATTCAGAACGCGGCGCAGATCGGCGCCTGGAATGCGGAGAACATCCAGGTCCATCTATGCGCCGGCCGCCCGATCGTGAAGAAGGCGATCACCTTCGATTCGAAGATCGAGTCGCATCATTAGCCAAGAGAGAACTCGAGGGGCCCGGTGCGGTGGCGTCCCGCATCGGGCCCGTCGCCCGACCTTCTGAGAGGCGGACCTGCTTCCGCGGTCGGGGCCAGATCTCGAACTCACCTCAGGCGACGCGGATGCCCGGCCCGAGGTCGTCTAAGCCGATCCGCCCGAGCGTTCGCTCGGGCTCGCCCTCGAGACCGATCAGATCTGGACTTGCGTCCGGTCTCCGATCTGACCGGCCGCGGTCGCCGGCGTACCCAACGCCAGCGTATGGGGCGCCAGCGAACGGGTCACGACGGACCGCGCGCCCACGACCGACTGTTCTCCGATCTCGACCCCCTTCAAGATCGTCACGTCAGACGCGATCCAGGAGTGGTCGCCGATGCGGACCGGCGCGACCCCCTCGGCGCGCTCCGCGTCAAGATCATGCTGATCCGCGTCGAAGACGCGAGAGCCCGGACCGATCCAAACGCGATCGCCGATCTCGACGCTCGCCTTCGCGCTCAGGTGACAGCCGTTGAGGAACCCTTCGCGACCGATCCGAATCCGCGCGCCGGGAAAGGCAAAGAGGATCACCGGCGCGAGGTCCGTCCGCAGCCAGGTATCGGCGCCGATCTCGACGCTCGCCCCCTCGGCGACCGAGATATGGACGCCCTGAGAGCGCCGCTCGGTATACACGCGGGGTCCGATCACGAGGCGACCGCCGGGCGCGATCGCGAAATGGGAGGACGAGAAATTCGTACTCGCCTCCGCCGACAGCTCGAGCCCAGGCGTCCGAGCGGACCAACGGCGCAAGCGCAGCCGGTCAAAGGCCTGGATGGACTTGAGGCGCCATCGCGTCGCGAGCGAAGTCATGAGCGGTCGACCTCGCGCAAGCGGAGTCTGCGTCGCGACGGGCCCAGAGCGCGCATCGTGCCACGACCCCGCGCCGGTTCAAGAACCGGGGGCGGACTGGCCTTCCTTCAAACGGAAGGTGATGAAGCCGTGGGTCGGGTCGTAGGGCGAGAGGCCGACCGTGACACGGTCGCCCGGGATCACACGGATTCGAAAGCGCCGCATCCGGCCCGAGAGCTGGGCGGTCACCTTCTGATCGTTCTCGAGCGTGATCTGATAGCGCCCTCCACCGAGAATCTTGTCGACGCTACCGGTCGCCTGAATCAGGTCATCACGTGCCAAATCGATTCGGTCCTTCCGCACGGGCGCGAAATAGGCGTCCCTGTGCTGCAGAGAGCGCGCAGGCTAGCACGAGGGTTCGGAGCCGGCGAACCCCCTTCGGGCGCCCCAATCCCCCGTACCGACGCTCCGCGCCACCCGAGCGATTCCCTCCTTCGGCGACGGCTCCTCCGCACAGGGCGGTTTTCGGCACTCGAGCCCGTTCCTCCAATGCTTCTCAGTGCCAGCCCTTCCCCAACCTGAGCGAGTCTTGCTAGCCTAGCCGCCCGCGGAGAGGTGGCGGAGCTCGGTTGAACGTGCCTGACTCGAAATCAGGTGACCTCGCAAGGGGTCCGTGGGTTCGAATCCCACCCTCTCCGCCATGGAGCCCTTCCTTTCGGAGACTCTCGCCGAACGCAGCCGCACCGTCCGAGAAAAACGCGCGATTCCGAGGGGTTTTGGGCGATGGCGGCTGGTCGAAGCGAACCGCCGAGACGCCGATCCCCGCGCAGTCGGCTCTGGAGATTCCTGTTCTCGTTGGGGTCCGTCATCCCGACGTGAATGAACTCATCGAGGTCTCAGGAAACGCTGGCTCGCCAGGGCTGAGGGGATTTGTCGGAATGCGACTGAGCCGCAGGACCGGGAAGGCAACTTGGATTTCCTATCCCGAACGACCTCTACACGCAGAGGGTGGTCGCGCGTTCGCGAACGCAGGAGAGCGCTGCGAGACCGAAGGCGAATAACAAAGCCGTGGAAGGTTCTGGAACGGCGGTCGCCTCGATTCGGAAAGCGACGTTCGAGCTGAACGAGGTCCAAGGGCCGGTCGAGCCCAAACGATAGGCCCCCGGCAGATAGCTTCCGGCGCCGTTGTTTCCCCAGCCGACTTCAATGCCCGAGGGCGGCGTGTTGACAAGCCAATAGATCTGTCCCGCAAGCAGAGTCGCTGGCGCGAGCGGCGCGACGGAAAAGATGTCACCGGGCAGCGCGTTCAGCACATTGATCGTTGGAAAGTTCGCGACGACCGCACCGGGGGCTCCGCCGGCGTCGACGGCTAGAAAGAGGTTGGTCGTTGCCGGGGTTGTGACCGAGTTCATCGGAAGAACGACTTGTGTGAGGGCATGGTCTGGGCCGAGGGCATCAACTGCGAACTGGAAGCCGAGTTGATAGGGGCCCGTGATGTCCGAATCCGTCGTTCCGTAGCTGTCGCCTGGGCCGAAACTGTTGAAGACGGTGGCTGCAAAACTTCTGGGAGCGGAGGTCGCGAGAACCAGAAGGAGGCCCAGCATGAGGAAGCAGGACCGATGGAGAGAGTTCAAGGATGAGCGAAAAGGCAAGTCAATTCCCTGCGTCAGGTTCCCAGGAAGCTTCAGTCTATCAGGACCGGCTAGGAAATTGGGATTTGCCTCGGCACTGTTGGAAGCCCGGGAAGGGGTGGATGCGGATGGATGGGGGTTCCTTATCAGAAGGCGACGGAGCGGCGGACTCGAAAACCGAGCTTCCGATGCCTATCCCGTAACCGCAACAGTGACATGCGAGGGGCGCCTCAATGGCTTCCGGCCTGACCTGCGGAGTGAGGGTGAAGTCGTATGGACCGCGACCGAGCAGGTCTTGCTTACGAGAAAGGGTCGCGTCGATTCGCGAAATGCCGACCGGGAGGCCTAGCAAGGATTTCTCCAGCGACGCCCGAGTTACTGCCAATTCTGCGCACGTGCTGCCACTTCCAGACGGGAAGGCGGGCGTTTCGGCGCACCCGAGAGGGAACCGACATGAGCATGAGAGGGAAGGCCGCCAGCGATCTCGGGGGGGGCGCCGTGGAAGCCCTTTGAGAAACGGTCGTCCGCTCCAAGCGCCTGATGCTGCGTGAGGTAGAGCTGGTTCAGGTAGTTGCCGGCCAGGAGCGCCGCGGCGTGCTCCAGTTCGATGTCGAGCAGCTTCTCGTCGGTTCCGGGGCCGGAGTACGGCGCATTGTTGACCAGGGCGTCGACGTGGCCCCAGGTGTCGATGACCGTGCGATAGGCGCTCAGGATCGAGTCGCGCTCCGTAATGTCCATCCCGATCGGGAGGGCTTCACGACCCAGCGCGCGGACCTCTTCGAAGGTCTTGTCGAGGCTACCGGGGATCACCACGTCCCCGACGCGGCCGTCGCCCTCGTGCAGGGTGCGGCCGGTGATGGCGACGTCGAAGCCGCGCGCGGCGAGCGCGAGCGCGCCACAACGTCCAATGCCGCGGCTCGCCCCGGTGATCAGCGCGACCATTCTTTTCATGGGGTCCTCTTTCGCGGAGCTGGGCTCCCGCAGTTTTCACGAGATCGCCACACCCGGTTCCGGATTCGCTCCGGTGACGATCTCGAAACGGGCTCGATGAAGCCGATCCCGAGCTCTGGGGCGTACGCAGGAGATCGCCCCCCCGCGTCGCCCTTCTCGTGGCGCTGCGCTCAGCGCTCGCCCGGGACGGAGCCCTCCTAAGGCCCCCGAACAGGCCCCTCGAGACCGACTTGTCAGGACGCCTAGTATGGTGGTCCGGAAAATGCCGCTGGTTTCGTCTAGCCCTTTCCAGCGAGTGCCCAGCTCAGGAATGCGCGTCTCCTGCGAACATCGTCTCCTCCACCTCTTCTGCGTCCTCTTCCGCGTCCAGCGCTGCGAGTTCCTGCTCTGAAAACCAACGCTTGAGCATGAAGCGGAACGGCACGAGGAGCGCGATCAGCACGGGGAAGAGAATCCCAACCGACGGATTCGTCTTCAGCACCCAGAGCGCCGCCAGCGCGAGGAGTTGCACCAGCGTGAAGAGATGGATCTTTCGGATCGGAACCCTGCGCACATAATGTGTCTCGGGGTAGAGCTTCGGGTCAGTGAACCAGAGCAGGAAACGGTCCCAGAGCTGGTTTCCACCCAAGGTGTTGAATCCCATGAAGAGGAAAAGTCCAAAGAGGACCGCCATCGGGACGAGCTTGATCAGGGGCAGAATCAGGATGGAGCAGCCGATCAAGACGTGGATGGAGACGGCCGAGACGCGGTTTTCGCGTACCTCTTGAATCACCTCCCGCTTGACGCCCCCCTCGTCGACCACCTTCAACGTCGCGAGGCTCTTGACGTGATTCAAAGCGTGCACGGTCGCCGCGACAATCCACGGCAGCGCAAAGATCGAACCGATCCCCACGATCAAGCCGACGATGACCAGGTCGAGGTGAAAACCAGGACCTTTTTTGAGTTTGTGGCTCGGGGCGTTGACCAGGCGCGTCGTGATGTTCTGGTCGAGAAAAAGCAGAATCGTCGCCATCAGCGCGGGACCGATGCAGGCAAAGATCGCCCAGGTCGGCAGCACGAAGAGGTCGACCATCCAGGGTCGTCCGGTCGTCGTCCCGAACTCCTCCGGGATCACCGGGACGGGCATTTCGATGGCCGGGAGCACCAACGCGATCAACGTCATCGACCCGATCGCGATCGAAGGTCCGAAGTCCGAGAGGAAGTTCCGTGCGCCGGAGACCAGGAATCGCGTCTGCGCAGCCCCTTTCAGACTCCGTGAGAGGGAGAAGGTCCCGAGCGAGAGCACCACGCCGAGAAGCGGGAGCGCGTAGTCTCCGCCGATCCCCTCCCGTACACTGCTGAAGGGCTCAACCATCGACTTCACCGCTTCGACGATGAAGATGACCGCGATCAGCGCCGCGAAGATCTCATCCGTGAATCGGGTGAAATATCGCATGAGCGCGCTGGCATCCGTCACCGCAAGCAAGACGAGAAGGAGGCCCGACCAGATCCCCGTCCACGCATAGGTCGCCAAAAACGGCAGCTCGAGGCTCTGACACGCCACATAGAGGAGCCCTGTGAAGATCGTGATCGGCCCCGTCCCACCGAGGATCGTCAGGGGCTGACCGCCGAGGAGCGCGAAGGCGACGCCCCCCACCGCGGTCGCGACGATCATCTCCGTCGTGCCGATCTGCCCCCCGGTGACGACGTCGGTCAGTCCACCGAACGCGATGGCGTTGGCCAGGCACGCAAAGAACAGGAACATCGTCGATGCGAGGACCTTCGGGTGAAGGCCGTTGGTGAAGTCGTGACCGTAGAAGGGCAGCCGTCGCGCGAGATCCTCGCGGAGGCCTCCCCCGAAACGGCCCGTGTAGGTCAAGCCATCGGAAGAAATTTTGGACACATTTTTCCCTAGGAGTCGTCTCGGCGATCACGAGCGAGACGGTGCATCGCGCAGTCGGGCGCGACTCGTGTAGTAGATGAGCACCACGGGGTTTCACGCCTCCGGTCAGGAAGAGCGAAACAGACCCATCGGGGGCTCTCGGCGGCACGAGACGAATCCAGCGTGTCCGCATGAGCCTCCGGAGTCGGAGGTACTCCACCTCAGATCAGCAGGCGTCCCTGCCGATGAAGAAGTAGTCGCCCCCAGGCGCGAGCGATTCTTTTGCGGGCAAAGGCGGTCTCGAGTCCGACATCTCGCTCGAGAAACGAGTCGATCCGGGCCGCTGTGCGCAGCGTGGGTCGCGCCAGCACACGTCGACGGCTCCCCAGAGAGGACCGCACGATTTCTGACGACTCTTCGAGCTCGACGGTCTCGAACTCGGTCGCATTTCCGACGAGAGCCTCAGGCGACCAGAATCCCGCCAAGCAGGCGACGGCCAATAAAAGGGCCGCGATCGTCTTTCGCGCGCGCCAGAGACCCACGAGCGCACGGGGCGAGCCGCCCCCGGTCGGACGACGGAATCCTAGAACGGACTCGGTTGCGCTGCTGTCGTCGAACTCCATCGCCTCCATCGTATCCTGATTCGAACGACTTTGCAGCAACGCTGCTCCCCGCGCCCAAGCGACCGCCTTCGTCGGCCCCTCGAGTCGCACCTAGCGATATCCATCCGAAACCGGGCGCCGCGGCAGGGTCCACCAGACTTGCTCACAGATCTCGCGCAGAGCGTCGTCGAACTCGACGTCGAAGGCGGCGAGATTCGCGTCGAGCTGATCCGGCCTCGACGCACCAATGATCGCCGTCGACACCCCCGGTCGATCGAGGACCCAGGCGACCGCGACCGAAACGAGATCGAGGTCCCTCTCCTCGACGGCATTCTTGAGCGTGGCGACCGCCGCAAACTGCGCCTGCTGCCAATAGCGCTCCTGATACATCGGGGCGGCGTTGCCGAGGGTGAAGCGCGTTCCCTCTTGCGGCGCCTGCCCCGCCGCGTATTTGCCCGACAAGAAGCCCCCTGCCAGCGGGTTGTAGACCATGACGCCCATCCCCTGATCGCGACACAACGGCAGCAGCTCGGTCTCGATCTCGCGATAGAGCAGGTTGTAGCGGGTCTGGATCGTCATGTAGCCCGTGATCCCGAGGCGGTCCGCGATCCGCATGGCCTCTCCCACCCGCCAGGCGGCGTAGTTGGAGCAGCCGACGTAGCGGACCTTTCCGGCGGAGACGAGGTCGTCGAAGGCACGCAGCGACTCCTCGATCGGGGTCATCCGATCGTCCATATGGGCGAGGTAGAGATCGATGTGGTCCGTACCGAGTCGGCGCAAACTGCCCTCGACCGCGTCCAGGATCCGCTGCCGCGAGAGGCCCCAGCTATTGGGACCCCCTCCGGTCGGAGCGAAACACTTCGTGGTGATCAGGAGGTCGTCGCGGTTTCGCTTGTCCTTCATCCATCGGCCGAGGATCTCTTCGGTTTCCCCAGCCGACTCGGTCGTCCCACCGACCGGGTACGCATCCGAAGTGTCGAGATAGGTCAAGCCGTGATCGGCGGCCTTGTCGAGGATCGCGCGTGAGCCCGCCTCGTCGACCTGGAGCCCGAAGGTCATGGTCCCCAGGCAGAGCGCCGGCACCTCGAGGCCGTGGCGGCCCATCTTTCGCGTTTCCATCTGCCCTCCTCCGAGTGTGTCGGGGGAGCATACCGCTGGTCTGGGCGGCGTAACGAGCCAGAATCGCTCAGGCCACGCGCAACCGGCAGGGTTCGTAGTCGATGACCAGTTCCCCACGCGTCGTCCTCGTCGTGAGCCGTCCGTCTCGTCCGCGTGCGAAGGCCGACCGCGAAAGGCGTGCACCTCCATCCGACATCGCGCTCCCCTGCAAGTCAGCGCGAATGATGAGGCCGCGCTCGTCAGCGGCGGCGTACCAGAAGGACCCGTCCTCGCCGAGGTGGTCCATCTTCTCGAAACCCACTCTTTGATACCCCGGGTAGAGCGCTTCCGGACAGATTCCCCAGGCCCACCTACCGAGGAAGGCCCTCGCCTGGGACATCGCGAGCGCTGTGAGCGCGGGCCCCAGTCCCGCACCCGCGAGTTCGGAATCGACCCACAATCCGCAGAGTTCCCCGCTCTCTTCTCGGCACGCGTGCTCTTCGACGGGAGCCGCGACCTCTTCGCACACACTCCGCAGCGCGACGACACAGGGCATCGGCCGCTTCGGTCGATGCCTTTGCATCCGAATCCCCCCGACAACCCGTCCCTGGTCCGAGTAGGCCAGGAAGAGGATACATTCCTCGACCTCCCATTCGATGTGGCGAGCGGACGTCACCCCGGCATACCCGCGCCGGCCGAGCGCTGCGCGCTGGCCGTCTTGATAGGCGATGAGCCCTTCTCCTGCATGAGCGGCATCCCGCGCCTGAATCGAAATATGAAACCGGGGCGGGCGCTCGGTCGCGACCTCAGTCTCCATGCAAGAAGCGGACATCAGCTAGACCTCGAAAAGAACACGTCCGTCAATGGACGCCGCACGGAACGCACCCCAGGCGAATGCCCGGGAGACAGTTTTGCGATGAAGACCACGTCGGCTTCAGGCTCGAGGCCGGCTCCGGCACAGAACTCTTTGTTTTGATCGAGCAATCCCTGCCTTTCCTCGGGCGAGAACGCCCCCCCCTCGTCGTACCGGGCCCGCGCCCAATAACAGGCCGGCGCCGTCATCGGGTGGACCGCGACGTCGAGCGCGCACGCTTCGAGCCAGAAACGTTGGAGGTGGCGTCCCGCCTCGAAGAGGTGCTCGGGGTCGAACACTTCGATCTGCATCATCCAGAGTGCGCTCGCGCTCCGAAGGCCGTCTTCCGCGATCCGCCCCAGCCCCCGGCCGCGACCCCATCGCTCTAGTTGCTCGACCACCCGATAATCCGACGCCATTCGAAGCCCAGCGGCCTGCGAGGGACTCAGGTCGACCGTCCGGAGATCCACCCCGTCACGTGTCCGCTCGGCCTGCTCCCCGGTCCAACGGATCTCTTCATGAAAGAATTCGCGGTGCGTGCGCCGCCCGAGAAAGCGGCGACGATCGATGTCGGCGAAGAGGGGAGCCCACGCGTCGAGCTTGGCCGGGTCCGTCACGATGCTCGCGCGAGCCCCGATCGTGTCGGCGAGGCGGTCGAGTGCCCCCAGCGTTGCTGGCGGCAGCCCCTGCCGATCAGTCGTCGCCCGGTTCGTCGCACGCTGGCCGAGCCGAGAGGCTTGTTCGACGGCCGCGGCGTCTGGCGTGCCGCTCCCGAGACCGAGTCGCGCCCGGGGCCCAGCGCCGTCCGCTTCGGCGTCTGCGAGATACTCGACCTCGAGGACCTGCCCGAGCCCCGCTGCACCGATTTTCGCCGCCTCGGCGGCCGCCCCCAGCGCCATCTGCGAGCCCATCGATTGAAAATCGAGAAAAGAGCCCGCTCGCGCGCGATCGAGATAGAGCCAGAGCTGTTCTCGATGGTGGAGCCATCGCCAGGGCTGCGCGTTCGCGCCCGAGGGCGCACACGTCCCGGCTCGAACCAGGTCGCGGGCCGCCTCGGTCGACATCGGTCGGAGCGGATCGACCCGGTCAGACGGTCGAAGCCCCTCCACCAGCTCGTCGGCCGTGGTCGTCTCGGACGAAAAGCCGCCGCGTTCCAGGTCCGGCGGTGGTGCGGGCGGCGAATCCCCGGCGACGAGCGTCTCGAGGTCGACGAACCAGCGTCCGGAACCACGGAACTCGTCGAGCATCACGCGGCGGTAGGTATCCGCCACGACGCCACCCCCCATCACGACGCAGGAACCGAGCTGCGGCCAGCCGGAGAGGCTCTCGTCGATCTCGAGCATCGAGGCCTTGAGATCGACCGAGATCGTACCCTCACCCAGCATCGGCAGGACGAAGGGGATCTTCTCCTCGGTGCTCAAACCGCTCAGCTGATCGGGATCGACCTCCTCGATCAGTCCGTGCAAGAGAGGTCGAGCGGGCTCGAGGTCGAAACGCTCGACGTCCAGCGTGCAGCGATCGTTCATCTCCATGATCACCGGGATCTCCATCTCGCGCGCCCTTCGACGCGCGAGCACCTTCATGTCGAGGCCGTCGCATTCCTCGATCAGGCAGTGGAGTGGGGCCCCTCCGTCAAAGAAGGTGTCCAAATTCTCGCGGGTCAGTCCATCGGGAAAGAGGCTCACCTCGAGGTACGGGTCGAGCTCCGCGATCTCTCGCGCGACGAGCACCGCCTTGGGCAGACCGAGGTCGTGCACCCCCGCGCTGATCCGGTTGAGATTGCAGAGCTCCAAGGAATCGTGATCCGCAATTCGCAGCTCTCCAAAGCTCCGCTCCAGCGCGAGCGCGAGCGCGACGGATTTCCCAACAGACAGCCCGACGAGCCCGACCCGGCGAGTCCCGAGGTAGGCCTGTTGTTCGTCGGTCAGCTTGTACCGATTCCGCGCCGTCCGAACCTCGGCGAATTCCTGCTCGGGCAGCAGCTTCACGAGCCGCCGGGACCAGGGATAGAAGAACCAGCTTCCATACCGGGCCACGTCTTCTCCGCCCAGGTGCCCTCGCAGCAGAGAACCCAGTTCACTCTCCGAGAGCGCACGCTCCGGGTGCCGCAGGCGAATCAGCTCGGCGAGTTGCTCCTCGAGCCGATCGAAGACGTCGACGGTGGGGTCCTGGCGTAGGCGCTCGACTTCCGCGGCATCACTCGGATCCCTTGGACAGAGCAACGAGGGCTTACACGCACGCGTGTCGTTTCGCACTCGTTCGTCCGTGCGTTGCAGGGCGCGTGACCTCGCCTCGAGAAGAGAGCTCGGGGGTTCTGAAAAGCCGCCTGTATCTTGCAGCCCGCTCGACATCGCTTTTCTTTCCAGGGTCACCAGAGATCTCCAGCCCGACGCATTCTCAGCTCGTCTCACGAGACATTTCGCGATCGAGCACCGGAGCGGGGCGAGGTCCATGTCTCCGGTACGAGGAGAATCTCATCCCTCCAGGGAAATGCGTGTGAACGAGTTCACAGAGGCGAGCATTTCCAGCGATCAATCGAGATCAATGCTCTACAGGAGTCGGCCTCCATGCGTATCGGGCAGCGGATCTCGCCAGTCGGCAGTCGCACACGAACGGGATAGCATCGAGACTTCACGGTCCGAGCCTCCAGCCCGGACGAGCGTGAGAGGAGAGAGCGAATGACGGAAACGATCTCTACGATGCCGGTCGTCGATGTGGACTCGCATTGGACCGAGCCCCCGGATCTCTGGACTTCACGGGCGCCAGCCAAGCTCCGCGACCGCGTCCTTCGCGTAAAGCGCAACGACGACGGCCTCGAACAATGGGTGATCGAGGACGGCCAGGTCATGGGCTCGGTCGGCTATTGCTCGATCCGGCCAGATGGCAGCAAGACCCGGGCCTCGATCGCGATGGATTCCTTCGACGAGGTTCATCCCGGTGCGATCGATGTCGAGCCTCGTCTCGCCTACATGGACGAACACGGGCTCTCGATCCAAATCGTCTATCCCAACATTCTCGGCTTCGCGGGCAATCTGCTGATGCGCGTCGAGGACGAGGCGCATCGACGCTTCTGCGCGACCGCCTACAACGACGCCGCCGCCGAAATGCAGCGCACATCGGGCGAACGACTCTACCCCCAGGCGATGCTCCCCTTCTGGGACGTACCGGAAGCGATCCGGGAGCTCGAACGCTGTCAGGACGAGCTCGGTCTGACCGGCGTCGTCTTGACCGACTGCACCGACGATTGGGGATTGCCGCCCCTGGGCGATCGCCACTGGGATCCGCTCTGGGACGCGCTCCAGTCCCGTGGCATGCCCGTGAACTTCCACATTGGCGGCGGCAGTGGTCCTACGAAGCTCTGGGGTGCCTACCCGCCGGCGCGAGCGTTCGCGGCGCTCTCGACGATGGCCCAGATGGGAAACCTCGTCTGCATCACGAATCTGATCTTCAGCGGCGTCCTCGATCGCTTCCCGAGCCTCAAGTTCGTGTCGGTCGAGAGCGGGATCGGCTGGCTCCCTTTCTTGATCGAAAGCCTCGAGTACCAATACGACGAAAACGGCGTGAGCGACCTGGCGCTTCGACCTCGGGAATATTTCCAGCGCCAGATCTACGGCTCCTATTGGTTCGAAAAGGATCCGCGCCACGCGATCGAGGCGCTCGGCGAGGACAACCTGATGTTCGAGACCGACTTCCCGCACGCGACCTGTTTATACCCTGGCGTGCAGGACACCCTGCAGAAGAGCTTGGAAGGGATCGAGACCCGCGTGCAGCGCAAGCTCCTCTATGAGACGGCCGCGCGGGTCTACCAGATTCAGGTCGAGGCCTAGCCGGCTCTCCACACGCGACCCCCACACGCGACCCCCACACGCGACCCCTACACGCGACCCCTGCATGCCGTCGCCGGGGCTGGTCGGCGCCTCCTCGACTCGGCGCCGCTCGGGCCGTCTCAGACCGGCGTCGTCAAGACGCCGGGGTCGAAACCGAAGAGCCGAATCGCCGTGCCCGCCACGATCGCCGCCGCGTCGCTCGGGGAGACCTCTTTGAGGAGCCTCTCCACGATGCGACGGGAGTGCGGAAAGGTCCCCTCTGCGTGGGGGAAATCCGAGCCCCATAACAAGGCCTCGACGCCCGTGTCCGGGAGGTTCCGGATCGCCACCCGGTCGTCCTGAAAGGTGCCGTGAATCTGACGCGCCATGTACTGGCTCGGCTTGTCGGGGAGCGAGGGCCAGACCCAGCCCTCGTATTGCTGGAAGGCCTCGTGATAGTAGTCGACGGTGTTCATCGCCCAGGAGAGCCAGCCCGCGTTCGTCTCGACGAAGACGAAATGAAGGGCGGGATGCGCCGCCAGAACCCCCGAGGTCGCGAGGAGTGCGACCGTGCGCGGGGCCATCGACTGCGTCGCCAGCAGATTCGCGACAGAGGCGCCGGGCCCGCGATAGAAGAGCATGTCGTGGCCGCTCCCCTGGTGCATCACGACGGGGAGGCCCGTCTCTTCGATCGCATGCCAGAGCGGCGCCCAGTCCCGATGGTTGTACTCGGGCGTCCCCACCAGCGGCAGCATCGCCGCCGCGAGACCGCGATCCGCCGCGCGCTGAACCTCCGCGATCGCCACGTCTACGTTCCAGGTCGGAATCATCGCGGCGCATCGAAACCGATCGGATCGGGATTCGAGACGGTCGTGGATCCAGTCGTTGTAGACCCGACAGCACGCCTGTCCGAGTACGGGGTCCGGAATATTCCATACGTAGAGCCCGGAGGTCGGATAGATGCACTCCGCGGAGACGCCATCTCGTCGCATGATCTCGAAGCGTCTCTCGACGTCGACGGTCAACTCCCGCAGCGCGTCGAGGTCCTGCGCTCCGGCGGCCGAGGCCCCTTCACTGAGTTCCCGAGCTTCGAAAAAATCCTCGACACCGATGCGCTGGGCAAATTGCGAGGCCGCGTGAAATTCCGGACCCAACTCGGCGGGAAGAGCGTCTCTCAGCCGCGCGGGCACGCCCTCTCGCCAGAGCGAGCTCGGCTCTTCGACGTGGCTATCGGCCGAGACGAGGGGTAACGAGTCCAGGTCCATCGGGATCTCCCTGTCGAGGCACGATAACGCCACCGAGGCGGCGTCGTCAGGCCTGGCAATGAGGTCGGCTTCAACGCGAGATGCCGCCGGGCAGTCCATGAGGTCGGCCCCGCAACGAGACCCGGCGGCGCGAGGACCGGCCCGGGGCGGCGGAGCCTCGGACCCAGACCCTTCAGCGCGGGTCCAGGCGGTAGATCCAGACCTCTTCGAATTGCGTCGGGTCGCGTGCCCAGCTCCCCTGCTTCATCCATTCTTCACCGAAGGCGGCGATCGCCCGCGTCTCCAGGACGCGCGACGCTCTCAACTCGTAGATCGCGTCATGGATCCGCAACCGAACGTCGGGGTTTGCGTTCATGTTCTCGACCCACCGTGTCTCCGTATCACCGGCGTTGATCTGGGGCACCCCCTCGACCAGCATCCCCGCGATGTTCACCGAGTAGGGATCCTCTGGGTCCGTCTCGAGTTGCACGGTCCCAAAAGGGGCGAGGCTGGCCCAATCTGCGGGCGCGGATACGACCTCACCCTCGAGCGCCCCTCCCGGCAGGAGCAGCCACGGGCCACTACAGCCCGTGACGATCAGCAGAGCGCAGCCCAACGCACAAACCCTCGATGCGTTCCTCATTGTCTCTCCTCCCTCTTCCCCTTCAGCCCCAGCCGTCTCGTCCGCTTCCGGAGGATGCCAGATCGCAGACGCGATCGGGCATGGGACGAATCACCCGAAGACAGAACGGCCCGGAGCTTCAGCGCTCCTGGTTTTCGGCGGGCAGGCGAAAGTCTTCGATCTGCACCTCCTGACCGACATTGGCGTAGTCACCCGCCGCACGAGCCGCTCGAAACTCCCCCCAGTTGATCGACCGGTATCGCGGGGCCTCTCCCTCGCCGAGCGGCACGAGCGGCGCATAATCCGTTTCGAACCCGGGATTCAAGAAGAAGGGTGCGCTCAACCGCACGCGACTGCGGCTCGCCAGGACCCGGTGCAGGGGGGCCCGGTAGCGATCATTCGACCAGACCTGCATCACGTCCCCCAGATTGATCACGAGGCTGCCGCGCTCCACCGAGATGTCATGCCATCGGCCTCCCTTTTCGACCTGTAATCCGTCGTTGCCATCGTGGAGCAGGACGGTCACGGCGCCCGCGTCCGAGTGATGACTGATCGCGAAATGTCCCTGCGGTGGCCCGGTCGGCGTCTCCGCGGGGGAAGGCGCCTCACAGAGGGGGTAGGCGTTCATACGCAGATAGCTCGTGTGATGATCGAAGGCTCGGAGCATGCCTTCGACCTCCGTGCCCAGAGCGAGCGCCAGAGCGCGGACGATGTCCAGCGCGATTCGCTCACAGGCTCCGTAGAAGTCTTCGGCCACCGAGCGGAACTCGACATCCCCCTCCGGCCAACGCGGGATCGAGCCGCCGGCGACAGGACCGAAATCGAAGATCTCCTTCCAGTCCCGGATATTCTTCGTCAACTCCCGATCGTAATAGCCCCAAGGGTTCGCGTCGCTTCGCTCGCAGCGCCTCTTCTCCTCGAGCGGGCGGGCGAAGAAACCCGCCATTTGGCCGAGCATCGCCTCGCAGTCGGCTCGGGCGATCGGGTGATTGCGGAGCACGAAAATCCCCCATTCCCGACAGATCTCGTCCAGGCGATCGACCCCTTCGTGGCGCAGCAAGTCCGTATGATCGATTTCTCCCAGCCTCAACGCTTCGCCGCCTCCTCTGGACCGACACACCCTTGGACCCGCATCGGGAAAATGACGAATACGCCCCGAGGAAGAAAGAGGGCGGGCGGGGCCTCTTGCCACTCGCTCTCGCCGCCATCTCCCATAGAATGTCGTGGTGCGCTCGGCGACCCTCTGCCGCCGGATCCGCGAACGAGAGGAGTCCAGCTTGTCGCGTTTTCCCTTCTCTTTTCCCAATGGCTGGTATCGAGCGCTCTACTCCGACGAACTCGCACGAGGCGAAGTGAAGGCGCTTCGTTACATGGCCCGCGACCTCGTTGCATTTCGCGACGAGAGCGGCGAAGCCCATCTCCTGGATGCCTACTGTCCCCACCTCGGCGCGCACCTCGGCGTGGGCGGGGTCGTCGCCGGCGAGAACCTGCGCTGTCCCTTTCATGGATGGGAATGGGGCGGCGACGGGGCCTGCCGCCATATTCCTTACGCAAAACGCATCCCTCGGGACGCCCGGGTCGAGAGCTACCCGACCCTGGAGCGCAACGACGTCCTCTATTTTTGGTATCACGCCCAGGGCGAGGCTCCGAGCTTCGAGATCCCCGAGCTCCCCGAGTGCCAGGACCCCGCCTTCGTGAAGCCCTGGCCGAGGGTCGAGTGGACGATCCGCACCCATCCCCAGGAAATTCTGGAGAACGGGGTGGACTTCCGGCACCTCACGCCAGTGCACGCGCTCGAGCCCCCCAGCGACTTCGCCTTCGCTGCCGACGGACCCCTCTCTTTCTGGACCACCGGCACTTCGAAGAGCGCAGAACCCCTCGACGGCGCTCGGGACGAAATCGACATCCGCACGGACAACTACGGTCTCGGGGTCGTGGTCTCTCGCTATGTCGGTTTCTTCTCGACCCTGCTCCATCTGGCGTATACCCCGATCGACGAAGAAGAATGCCACGTGGCGGTCTGCAGCACGGGCAGTCGGACCGATCGCTCGGGCAACGCGGCGGGGGATCTCCTCGAGGCCTACATGGCGGACGTGACGGGCCAGATCGATCACGACAAGCCGATCTGGGAGAACAAATGCTACCGCGCGAATCCGCTCCTCTGCGCCGAGGACGGACCGATCCCCGAGTATCGACGCTGGGCGAGCCAGTTCTACACGGAGAAGTGAAGAGCCGAGGCATTTAGCAGACAGAGGGCAAGTGGCCCGGAGACCTCAGACCGACG
>Ga0315331_10001517_pt1 | contig 17436 bp, 16 predicted proteins | sample M160m34915metaG_FD_203456 | JGI IMG/M metagenome (GOLD analysis project Ga0315331, IMG submission 203456) | Ammonia-oxidizing marine archaeal communities from Monterey Bay, California, United States - M1 60m 34915 | ecosystem: Environmental > Aquatic > Marine > Intertidal zone | place: USA...
GGGTAACGAGACTCCAAATTCCTCTAGGACTTTTCTAGGTTCGCTCACTGCCCGGGACCGATAGGGTGCAGATTTATACCAGACAGGAGGCAGGCCGAGGGTAGGCCAAGGGTAGCAGGAGCACAAGGTACAGACCAATAGGTTGTGCACATCGGGAGTATTTTCAATTACGACCATATCTTCCCCTTGAATACCCGAGTAACCTAATTCGGCGATGGCACTTGTGCCATCTTTGAGCAGTCGTTCCTTATATTCAGGGTCGCTCCATGCTCTAGCAACAACTCTAGAACCATTGCGGGGACCAACTTTTTCTTCGTATGTCTCGATTATTGCATCAACTGCATCAGGATCAACCAGACCTTTTTCTGTAAGTACTTGTTCCAGTGCTTTCACTCGGAGTTCTACTTCACTCAGTGGTCTGCTGTTGGCATGATGATGCTCGTGGTCACTTTCATGGTCACTCATAAACTCGCTCCCTTACTACTGGTTAGATTGCTCATACGCGTATGCTGCGTTGAGAATAGTAGCCTCGTCAAATTGTTTTCCAATTAGCATCATACCGATAGGGAGACCGTCTGAAAAGCCGCATGGAACGGTCATTGCGGGATGACCTGTTACGTCAAATGGACAGGTGTTATTAACCATTTCTAGCCCTCGAGCTATAATTTCCTCTCGTGAACAGTCTTTTGCTGGTATTTTAGTGGCCTTCATAGGCATCGTGGGCATCATAAGTAAGTCATAGTTATTTAAGGCTGCATTGTAAGCATCCGAGAGTTTCATCGCTAAGTTCTGTGCCTTGGCATAGTAGCGGCCATGATACTTGTTGCTCATGTACTCGCCAGTGAGCATTACAAGCTTCGTTGTTTCGGATAGATCGTCTGCACGTGTCAATCGTCCTCTTGCAAAAGCATCCAGCAAGCTTGTGTTGTAGTAGCCCTTCCAGTTTGTACCCATGCTGTTGCCTTTAATCATTAGTGAGTTTGCGCCCTCTATCGCAATTGCATTCCATATGTGAACACCATCTAAATGAAACGGGATAGAGATCTGTTCTACTTTTGCACCTAATAATTCTAGCTGCTTGCCAGCAGCGATCACACTTTGATCAACGTCTTCCTCTGACGAGTCTTTCCAATTGAAGCCTTCTTTTATGATCCCGATTTTTAAACCATTGATATCGTTAGTGAGCGCTTTAGAGTATTTTTCAGTTTTAACGTTGTACTGCCTTGGATCCATTTTATCGGCTCCTGCGATGGTCTCTAGCATCAGGGCGGCGTCTGTCACGTTATTGGTGATCGGGCCTAAATGATCTAACGTTATCTCTATCGGAAAGGCTCCGGTATACGGCACGAGTCCGTGTGTAGGCTTCAACCCGTAAACACCGCACCAACTTGCTGGCATACGTATAGAGCCTCCCTGGTCGCCTCCTATCGCCATGTCTACTTCGCCAGATGCTACCAGAGCCGCACTACCGCTGGAAGAACCCCCGCTCGTATGCGCGTGGTTATGTGGATTTTTTACAGCCGGAGTCGCGGTCGTGTGACTCCCTCCCGAAAAGCATAAATTTTCACAAACCGCTTTACCCACAATTTCCGCTCCAGCGTCAAGGACTCGGGTGATAACGGTAGCATCAATTTCTGGGATAAAAGACTCTAAAACTGAGCAACCATTCATCATAGGAACGCCTGCCACACAAATATTATCTTTGACAGCGATCGTTTTACCTTTTAATTTCCCGCGAGATGCTCCTTGAATTGAGGCTTTGTAATACCAGGCGTTTAGCAGATTATCTTTCTCTTCCGGGCGAAATGCCTTACCTCTAGGGTATTTTACTTCAGGAGATGGTTCCACTAGGTCATCGATTCGCTCGTAAGAAGACATTGGTCCCTCCATTAGATTTTTGAACGATTCGATGTCTTCGAACTCCATATTAAGACCAAATCCATCTGCTATCGCATCAATTTCATCGATAGTAGGTCGTTTAATTCTCATCATCATATCCCCTTATAAGTGCACTTCATGTATTTAGTAAATCATACCGATATAATCTAGATTTACGAGCATCAGAATAAAGCAACATGAAAATAAGTACGTATCAGCCACATGTAGGTCAGGATTGATTTCGAATGTGCTCACAAGTTAATTGATTAAAGAGGAGTAAATCGGTAGATTTTTAGGACAGATTTGCTATAAATCTTTGGAGATAAAAGTCAAAGGACTAACGTGAATAGTACGAGTAAAAATAGCTACATTTGGGATCTTCCTACGAGGGTTTGCCACTGGGTGCTGGCACTCTTATTTATATTTTCATGGTGGAGTGGTAGGGAAGGCGGAATGTTTCTGCAGTATCATATGCTTTGCGGCTACTGTGTCTTATCTCTTATTTTATTTCGTTTTCTGTGGGGGTTTTTTGGTACGTCGTCCTCTCTATTTTCTAACTTTTTGTGTGGACCTGCTGAGGTTTGGCGTTACTCGAAAACAATTTTTCATAGAAAGTCAGCACCCTACTTTACGCACAACCCATTGGGCGGATGGGCCGTAATGACGATGCTTTTGGCGCTCCTATTACAGATTGTTACTGGACTTTTTGCCAACGATGATCTCTTTAATGAGGGTCCGTTATATCCGTACGTCAGCTCTCAGCTAAGCGACTTTTTTACTGGCATTCATGAAGTGATAGCTTATTTTTTAATTGGCCTTATATTACTGCATATTCTCGTTATAGCCTTCTATCAATTTTGGAAAAAACAATATCTAGTGCAGGCGATGATCACCGGTTATTTAAACCAGGTTCCGCAAAAGAGTCTTGTAGTGTCTGTGACGCTTTGGCGCGCATTATTTTTTTTAGTATTGAGTGCGTTGATGGTTACGCTTATAGTGAACTTATAAAGGGAGCTAAATATTATGAATAATAGAACACTCTGGACATTGTTTTTAGTTGTATTAATGTCCGTCACTCAGTATGTGTACTCTGAACCAAAACCCGACGACGCGGTACATTATCGTCAAGGTATATTGATGGCCTTGGGATGGAATGTTGGCCCTATGGGTGCAATGGTTAAAGGTAAAGTACCATATGACGCCGAGCGTTTTCGTTTCCTTGCAAAACGATTAGAGCTTTTAGCTCCAATGGTGAGAGAAGGGTTCATTGAGAGCAGTCGGTCTGCAGAATCAGATACTCGGCCAGAGGCGTGGGAGAATTTAGAGGATTTTAATCAAAGGTTTTCTGAATTAGAAAAGGTATCTTCTGACTTAGCAACAATAACTATGAATGGAGATCGAGAGGCTGTGGTCAAACAATTTATTGCGACAGTAAATGTATGCAAGGATTGCCATGACAATTATCGGGTCAAGCGTTAATTTTTATAGTTAGATCCCGCGTACATCGTGTATGACCGGGTCGCTAGCAATGGCAATTTCGTTGTCGAGAAGCGAGCCACACCCAGTGCAGTAAAACTGGCGAAATTCTACTGCATCGTCGACAAATCGACTTGGATCGCCAATCAATGGATTACTAGTCGAGATTTCTCGATTTTCTTGAATACACTGAGTCTTATAATTTGTTCGCGAATCTCCGAGTGGTTGCTGACATTTGGCACAGCACCAGTATTCGCCGTCGGCATCTGCATTGATATTGAGCGTATCCGAGCTTTCGTATACTAGTGTCCCTTCGCGCTTTGCTATCTCGGGAGCATTGGTTACACGGTTCTGTTTAACTTTTTTTCTCTCGAGTATGCTTGCTTCGGTGTCTATAGTTCCGTCGCTTAAAATGATAGCACCATAAATATTCCTAGCGGCTTCAGGTGTGATTGCAAAAGTGTCTAAATCAGTTGCAATATCTTCTAGGTCTCTATCGAACGGGTCACCAAACCCTCCGCCACCACTCCATCTGACAGCGTAGACATCGCTGGGATTTTGTATGAAATTTTCTTGCCTTAATTGAAGGGTTTCATGACACCCGCTCAAATCAGATGTGTCTGCTGGCATTGTGGCTTTTTGCATGTGATCGAAGATATCGCTATCACGAATGAATGTGTACCCGTTTGTTGTCGAGGGGTACCCACCCATAAGTCCAGGGGATGTAGGGATAGCATTACCAGATGATAGCGTATCTTGTGTCACTTTTTCAGTATTATGCGGAATGAAACAACTTTCGGCAGAAAGTCCCCCTCTATATTTTCCTGCACCTCCTGAGTCGGTTAGCTCTTTTCGGTACAAGAACAAAATTGGAAAATTTTGTTCCGTATGCTCGATGTTTGGTAATTGACATATAGGTGTTCTAGCCTGGCCTCCAGTATTGATTCCATCCGCCATTGTGAATGCACCAATCGCGCCCCCAATAGGATCTACTAACAAGTAGCCGTATTTTTCGCCCCATTGATCTGTACCTCTGAATAGAGTTGCAGGCCATTGGCTAGTGCCGCCAATACACATAATATCCTTGCGTAACTCTTTATCTGGATAAATCATTTTTGAAATTACGTTATAGGCGGGGTAAAGGGAAATCTCCATCGCTTGGATAGGCGCTGTTGAAACAGATGCAGGAAATTCTGCACAGTTTAGCGTCCCTGGGGTGGGATCGAACTCTATATGCCTTAGTGCACCACCGCATGCAAAATATTGATCCCAAGAAAGTAGCTCGTTAATTGCTACCATAATTGATCCTCTCCAACCAGAGTAGGTTGCGTTCATCGCACCTTCCTGAGGTGCTGAGCCATCATTGGTAAAAATCAGTTTATTCCCTTCTTTGCGAAGGCCTAGCATTACCTTATGTGTTCTTCTATCTCCTGGCCTACACGCTTCTATGTAAGTTCTATCCGACCATTCACCATCGGGCAGGCGAGACATTTTTTCGAGGTAAGATAACTCGGAATTATCAATTATCTTTTTCATAACACCTTTTAAGGTCTCGGCACCATATCTCTTTATCAGTTCGACTATGCGTTCACGTGCAGTGGTATTTCCAGCTACTTGTGCCCTGAAATCTAGTGCTACTAGCTGTGGTTTTCTGGAGGATCTCAGGTAGACCTCTTCTATATCCTTTCTAATTTCATAGTTTTCGATTATCTTCAACGGAGGAAGCATTAGTCCTTCCTCGTAGACCGACTCGGCCGATGGACAAAAGCTACCTGGAGTGATTCCTCCAATATCATATTGATGAAGACAATTTGTGACCCAACAAAATAATTCATTTTCCCAAAAGACTGGACAGAGGAGCATAACGTCCTGTTGGTGTGCCGCACCAACCCAGGGGTCGTTTGCGATGAACATGTCACCTTCGCGTATCTCAGGGTTTTCACTGCGATACTCTAGAGTCCACTTGACTTGCGTATCAGTTACTCCAGACATGTATTGCATATATGGCCCAAAATAAACAAACTCCGCATCTTCCGTTAAAATTGATGGATTTAAGTCGAGTGCGTACATTGCCACCGGAGACCCCGATAACCTCTGAATTGTGGCCCCATGTTCTTCATTTATTTGCCAGAGGTTATGTCTGATAACTTCATATGTTACGGGATCGATTGTTTCAGACCATTTGCGATGCAATTTTAATTTTTCAGATATGTTTAACTGCTTCGGTGGAACATAAGGTTGCTCAACGCCATTAAAATTGGTGTTCGGCATTTCACTGATTCTTGGCATGGCACGTTCCTCCTGATTTATGGATTAATTACAAAATTTTTGAAACTATCCATTTCTATACTTTGACCTGGATGTACAACTATTGATGTAGTTTCGGTCTCTATCACGCACGGACCTTCAAGATAATTGCCAGGACACATCTTGTAGCCATCAAAGATGGAGGTTGGGCGGATTTTTTTGTCCTCAGCCCAGTATATTTTTCTCACGCCGGTTTGCGCATCAGGTGAGACTGACCTTTGGTCTAATTCGCTTGTGTTCAATTTAGGTTTGAGTGAGATAGCGGAGGCGCGGCATCTAGCGGTCACGATTTCTAAGCGTGCGTCATACAGTGCGGCACCGTGCCCATAAAGTTGCTCATAACGAGAGACAAATTTTTCACGCAAGAGGGCCAATGAGTTCTCCTCTAGGGAATCTGTATCTAGAAATACTTCGACCTCGTTTATTTGCCCTCGATGACGCATATCGAGGGAGTATTGAAATTTATGTTCATTAGCATTAATACCGTCAGAATTTAGCTGACGTATACCTTTTTCTTTAAGAGCCAAAAGTATTTTGTTCACCGATTCTTTATCGAACGGAGACGACATGATTTTGGCCTGTTCGCTAACATGTAAAACATCGGCAGACGCCGCACCGAACGCACACCATACGGCCGCTGTATCACCTTGGGGGACGATTACTTTCGATACTCCTAGTTCTCTAGCAGCTACTCCCATGTGTACAGGTCCTGCTCCGCCGAATGCAAAAACTACAAATTCACGAGGATCTAAGCCTTTTTGTACCGTCACTTTTCTGATGAGATCAGCCATTTGGAATTCAGCGATTGTTGCCACTCCGCTAGCTAATTCGTAGAGGGACATATCTAGTTGGTCAGCTAAAGCTTGCATTGAACTTTGTGCGGCGGTGATATCAAGCCTGATCTTTCCGCCCGCAAAATTTTCGGGATCTAAATATCCAAGTACTAAGTCGGCGTCTGTTGTAGTTGGAGTTGTTCCGCCGTTACCATAGCAAACCGGTCCCGGATCAGCACCAGCGCTCTCCGGACCCACCCTCAATGCTTTGGTGGCGGGGTCGATCCAAACCTTACTACCGCCTCCGGTCCCTAGAGTTTGAACGTCGACTTTGGGTAAAAAATACTCGTATTGGTGTACCGTGCTTTTATACGAAACTACAGGTTTGGTGTCGTGAATAACGCCCACGTCAAAAGAGGTTCCCCCTAGGTCTGTAGTAATAACATTCTGATAGCCCATGAGAGAGCCAAGATAACTGGACCCAGTTACACCGGCGACTGGTCCGGAATCTAAAGTCAATAATGGCGCCTCTTGCGCTTTGGGCACGGTTATAGTGCCTCCGGCGCAGTGGGTAATTTGCAGTGGAGGCTTATATCCCATGAGTTTTAGGCTGTTGTCGAGCCTAGTGATATAACCCACGGTTGTCGGCCCAATATAAGCGTTAAGTGCCACCGCTGTCGTTCGCTCATACTCCCCCCATTTAGGTGCGAGATCTGTAGAGCATGTCACATACATCTCCGGCGCAATTTTTTCGGCAATATTCTTGATTTGCAGCTCATGTTTCGGCTCCAAAAATGACCACAAGCAACAGACTGCTAGAGATTCGCAACCAGCTTGTTGAAGCTCTTTTATTGCATTCCTAACTTCAGTTTCATTTAAGTCAACCACGATATTCCCGAAGCAATCTACCCGTTCCGAGACACCTTTTATAAGCTTTTTGGGTACGAGGGGGTCGGGCTTGCTACTCTCAGGAATATGCACAATGAGTTTAATGTCTTGACCTGCAAGCCCCCTAGACCCTCTCATAATGTGAATGACATCGTTGTGACCTTTGGTCGTGATTAAACCAACTTTTGCTCCTCTCCGTTGAATTATGGCATTCGTTCCAACGGTTGTTCCATGAGCGAGGACCTTGATAGATTTAAGGAGCTCCGGCGAAGATAGCCTCAGTTTGGAGGCGGCACTTTCAATTGCATTTAACACGCCCTCTGAAAAATCAGTCGGTGTTGATGGAGATTTTGCGATCGTGAGTTCGCCAAATTCATCGATCAACACACAATCGGTAAAAGTGCCACCGATATCCAATCCGCAAATGAAGGTTCTCAAAACTAGCTCCTTGTGGGTTAGACGCTTTAATCAATGTACAACGAAGTTAAATCATATATATTTGAACAGTCGTTCAAATATATATGATTTTATAAATGTAGTGCAATAGGGGGCGAATTATCACTATCAAAAAGTCTATAACCGCGCAAAGGATTCTAGATTCAGCTGAGGCTTTGTTTGCTGAAAGTGGCTATGACGGTGTGTCTTTAAGACATATTACGCGGCATGCTGGTGTGGAGCTCGCTCTGCCAAATTATTACTTCGGGACGAAGCTTGAGCTTTTCAAACGTGTGATTGAACGCCGCTCAGAGATATTAAATAAGGAACGTATGGGTGCGCTGACAAGCCTTCAAAACTCAGCATCGATAGATTCTATAATTATAGCTTTCACCGAACCTGTTCTAAGACGAACTCTCTCGGGCGATATAGGCTGGAAAAACTACTCACGTTTAGTTGCTCAAGCTGCTAATTCACCGCGATGGAGTAGGGAGGTTATGTCGCATGAATTTGACCCGGTAGCGGTCGAATTTGTTAAGCGAACTAAGATCTGTTTTCCGTCCGCAAAAGACGAAGAAATTTTTTGGGGCTTTCACTTTTTATTAGGCGCCATGACCATTACATTTGCTCAAACGGGTAGAATTGATATTCTATCCAAAGAATTGTGTAAAACGACTGATTTAGTTGGCATTCATAAAAGAATGGTGCCATTTCTCAGCGCAGGATTTGCAGCTATATGTTCAACCTAAAATGTGCGGAAATTTTACGTTAGAGGTAATGGAGAAAATGGAATCATCTGTTTGTATTAACGATATATCTAGAAAGGGTATTGCTACCGTTGAATTGAATAGACCAGATTTAAACAACGCTTATGATGAGCACTTTTTGAAAGAATTCGTAGACTGTTTAATGAAGTTGAAAATGGATAGTTCAGTTCGAGTGTTACTGTTAAAGGGGAGGGGGAAAAATTTTCAAGCAGGCGCTGATTTAGCATGGCTTTCACGACTGAATCGGCAGGACATGGCGGCCAATCATGCTGCGTCCAGTTTGACTGCTGAAACGTTTTGGACCCTCGATGCGTTCCCTAAACCTACTATTGCGGTTGTTCAAGGTATATGCATGGGAGGCGGAACTGGAATTGTATCTTCATGCGATATTGTTCTGGCTGAAAGAAGTTCAATATTTGCTATTAGCGAAGTTTTGTGGGGTTTGGTAGCGAACATAATTTTTCCTCAGTTAGTTAGTAGAATTGGCGTTTCTAATTTACGCCGTTATGCCCTCACTGGTGAGCAATTCGATGCCGCTGAGGCTCAAAGAATAGGTCTGGTTACGGAGACATGCGAGGATGGACAATTGGCTGCTCTAACCGAATATTTTGTGTCTAAACTGCTTAGATCGGCGCCGAATGCTATAGAAATAAGTAAGGTTGGATTGAGAAGGGTAAGTAAGACATGTGCGAACGATTGCGAGTTTGAGCAGCTAATCGCAGAACATGCGGCAAAGCGAATTGATGACGAGGCTATAGAGGGAATTAATAGCTTCTTTAGCAAAAAGAAACCTGAGTGGTTTCTTGAGTAGCGACATTCTGACTAGCTAAATTGCATGCGAAATAACGACTTTGAGGCCTGGTTTCAGAGAGAATCGTTGTTTTACTATTTTGAGATTGTTTTTCTCGAGCAATTTGCCAAGCGTGTCCTTACTAAAATAGTAAAGGTGCTCAGATGGCTTAAACTCATTCCATGTCGGCAAGTTTTTGGGCACTCTCCAATGATCTATATCCGGCGTACCGATATCTACAATACCGTGAGGTTTTAGGATGCGTTTTATTTCGGTTAAGAACAAATTTAGATCTGGGACATGCTCGATCACATCATACGCTGAGATTACATCAAAAAATCGACTCGGATATTGATATTCGCCTAATGTTCCTTCAATCAAATTCGAGAGACCCAATATATTTTCACCATACGCGAGACCTCCGGCTTCTATATCGATCCCATATCCAGTAAAACCTTGATTTTGCGCTGCTTCGACGACAAATCCGGCTGAGCAACCCACGTCAAGCCAGTTTCCGCGTAAGCTATACCTGCTCTTAAGTCTTTTCACTCGTCGTAAGGCGCGCTTCCGCTTTTTCTCTGCTTTTTTTGTATAATTTTCGCTATAGACTGAGTCGTATGTTTTTGCTATTTGGTCGAAGCTTGGTCGCGGATTAATTAATGTGAGGTGACACTGCACACAGCGGACAAAAGACTCTTTTTCTTTATGAAATAGGTGGCTAAATTCGTGTCCGCCGCAGATCGGGCAGGGGATAAGCTCAAATTCAGGGTTTTTGTAGGATATTGGCATGTCGTTCGTTGCTTAATTATGAAATTTATTCTTCAATAGATTTAAGATATTAATAGAATTAAGGATAGCACAAAGACATTTTGGGGGAGTTGATTTTATGCTTCTATTAATTGCTTTAGAGTCATGAGTAACCGTTTCAGGCCCAGTGGGCTCATTACTTTAACAACCGATTTTGGGCACGTGGGGCCTTACGTTGGGGTGATGAAGGGTGTAATTTTATCTCGGTTTTCAAAAGCGCAAATCGTAGATCTGACGAATCAATCCCATGTCCACTGGCCAGTCGAAGCAGGCTTTTGGATAGCGCGATCCTATGAGTACTTCCCGAGCGGGACGATACACTTGGCGGTGGTTGATCCTGGTGTGGGCACTGATAGAACTCTCCTTGTGGCAGAAGGAGAGGAGCAAGTATTCGTGGCGCCTGATAATGGGTTGCTCTCGGAAGTAATAGCAAAAACGAACGCTACCGTCCGCTTAATGAGTACTGACGTGGTCAGTCAGCATCAACTTCCTATTATTAGTGATACTTTTCATGGCCGCGATATCTTTGGGCCGGTAGTAGCAGCTCTGGCCGCTGGTAAAATTGGTCCGGATGAGTGTGGTCCCATCACAAGTGACTTTGCCCCGTCCAGTATAGAGAGACCCTCTAATTTTAACGGTAGTGTCAATGGTGTAGTTGTAACCATGGATAATTTTGGAAATTTAATAACGAATATTGATGCGGCTGACGTGGCGCACTTTCAAGAACCTGTGGTCAGGATCGGCGGACATAATATACGGATGGAGAAAACTTACGGTGATGTGAAACCCGGTGACTTTTTAGGTTTAATTAATTCGTTTGGCGTGTTGGAAATTGCTTGTTCGGAACAGAGTGCTTCTAAAAGAATTGGAGTCAATCGAGGGGCTCCAGTCACAGTGACGGAGAGTACCTCTGTTTAATCTCAGGATTTGATGGTCCTTAGATCGAAATAGGACCCACTTTTCAATTTTCTAAATTCTGCCAAGTTCTCGATTATTTTATGAGCTAAAGTTTCCGGCGAAGGCATGCGAGACGTGCCATGAGCCTGATGCAGTGCTTCTAGTGAAGGAAAGTCTGATGAGTTCTTCGTCCTTAGAATTGACTGCATTTTAGTATCAACGTAGCCCGGCGCTAAGGCCAAAAGATGAGACTTTGTAAATTCATGAGCATATAGCTGCGTTAGCATATTTAAAGTTGACTTTGATAATGCGTAGGAGCTCCAGCCGAAGTTCCCTCGAATCGCGGCTCCTGAGGAAATGGTTATAATTTGCTCGGGAGACAAGCTGTGCTCTAAAAACCAATCGAGAATAACTTTATTAATCCAGACATTTATTTGCATGACATATTGAAGCTCTTCATTTTTCGTGTTCTGTAGCGAAGCGATGGGACCTAATACTCCAGCATTCAGAAATATTAAGTTGGGCTTTTTGAGTTTCTTGTGAACAAGGTTCGAGAGTGCAGAGATTACCTCTGACTCATTTTGGAGATCTACTGTTTCTTGATATAAGTTGGGATGGGTCTCCGTCCAGCGACTTCTCGAGAGACCCAAGACATCATTTCCATTCGCTAGAAGAACTTTAGTTAACCCGGCCCCGATACCACTTGAGTGACCAGTTATCAAAACATTCATTATTTAATGTACTCAATTTTTTAATTTACAAGTACACTTATAACCTATGTCAAATATAAATGTTACTGAAGCGGCGCTTAGACGAAAGCAAGGTGCCAAATGGAATGCTTACCCGCCAAACATCCTTCCTGCCTGGGTGGCAGATATGGATTTTAATGTTGCAGAGCCAATTAGACGCGCATTAAGTGATCAGATAAGTAATTCAGATTTTGGTTACCCTTTGGGGGCTAAAGATAATGGCCTTTTAGCCTTATTCCAGTCGCGTGTTAAAAAGCATTTTAATTGGGATATTCATGAGTCCGAGGTACTGATTTTGAACGATGTGGTACAAGGGCTTTACCTCGGCATATCCACGTTTTCTGAGGAAAACGAGAGTGTTGTCATTCAGACACCAATCTATCCTCCATTTTTGCACGCAGTAACCGAACTGAGTCGAAAACCATTATTGCAGCCGTTAGTCGCTGCTGATGAACACTTCGAGATAGACTTTGAAAAACTTGAGTCGGCGATAAACTCGTCAACCAAAATATTTGCTTTATGTAATCCTCATAACCCTACCGGTAGGGCTTTTAATTTAAAAGAATTAACTAAAATTGGCGAGCTATGCTGTCGATACGACTTAATTATTCTTTCTGATGAGATACATGCCGATCTCGTGTATGAGCCTAAAACACATATTCCTATAGCCAGTATTTCGCCTGAGATTCAGGCCCGTACTGTTACCCTAATGTCGGCTAGTAAAGCTTTTAATATAGCGGGTTTATGCATGGCATTTGCTCATTTCGGGAGCAGCGCCTTAAAGAAAAAATTTGAAAGGATTCCACCACATGTTCGAGGCGGAACAAATTCACTTAGCGTAGCTGCGGTCAGATCTGCATGGACCTTGTGCGATAGTTGGTTAAATGATGTTCGAACCATTCTATGGAGAAATCGAAATTCAGTTAGCCAATTCGTTTTAGAAGAACACCCTAAGATTCGATATTTTCCACCGGAAGCAACATATTTGGCGTGGCTTGATTTGAGGGGGTTTGAACATAAGTCTTCTTACCAAAGCTATTTAATGGATACGGCAAAGGTCGCCGTGAGCGCTGGGGAAGATTTTGGTGATGAGGGTCGCGGTTTTATTCGAGTTAATTTTGCTACATCGCCGGAAATATTAGGGAAGGTTCTTGCGAAGGTGGGTAGTGCTTTAGATTTATTAAGTTAAAGGTTATTGGTGGTCCAATCTAGCAATACGCTTTCAAACTTTTTCCCTACGCCATCATTCACGTTTGGGGAGTTTATGATGCTAAAAACGACATATGTTTTACCGTTATTTTTGTGGACGTACCCAGCGATAGCACTCACGTCTTCGAGACTGCCTGTTTTTAAGTGCATCGCACCAACTTGACCAGGGTGCTGGAATCGCTTTCTCGCGGTCCCATCAACCCCAGCAATAGGCATTGAAGATATAAACTCCGGCATATAAGGTTTTTCCCAGGCATTTTTTAGAAACTGGAATAAAAATTTACCAGTGAGTCTAGTTTCGCGAGAAAGCCCGGAACCGTTTTCTATAATCAGCTTAGAAGTATCAAGATTGTTTTTTTTTAGTTCTCGCATTATGACGTTAAGTCCCGAAGTGCGAGTAAAAGGAGGTGCCGCTGTGTCTCCTGCCAAGGAATAGACTAACATTCGCGCCATGAGATTGTTGCTCCACTTGTTTGTGATCTTTATTAACTCACCGAGCGGACGGGAATCAAAACTGGCGATCAGTTCATGGTCATTTCCCACTTTGCCGAACCCTACAGAGCCGCTAAAAGTTCCTCCCCAATGGGCCCAGTATTTTTTAAACATGTTTTTCACGTATCGGTTATGGGGAATTAGATCTCTGTGTATTTTATATTCGTCACAGGATATCGGCATCACCCCTGATACAAGATACTGATTGGTATTGAGCAGAGATAGTTTAATCTTAGGCATATCGCCTGTACAGGGTTTTTGACTGAGGCTAATAGTGTTGATCAAATCTAAATCGGGCATGCTCGGTGTTGTCGTCACTAAGACTGCGTTGCTGGACTGATCAACTGAAAATTTGAGTTCTATCGAGTGAAAGTTCAAAATAAATGATTTAGGAAGTGCGTTATATACGTGTCTGCCGTCCCCATCAAAAAGGTAAGGGTCAGTTTCGTCTATTAAAAATTTCGTGTCATCGATCAACAAATCTCCTCTTATTTCAGAAATTCCAGAATTCTTGAGTTCACCGAGGAGCATCCAGAGATCTCTATTTAGAAAAAATGGGTCACCATCTCCTTGTAATATAATATTCCCGATACTATTACCTCTGCGAGTACTTTTATCCGCATATAAATTTGTTTCCCAAGTAAAGTTGGGACCAAGTACTTCTAATGCAACCCAAGTAGTGATCAGTTTCATTAGAGAGGCAGGATTTCTATCGACATCTAGATTTAGTGCGAGCCGCGGAGTTACTTCGTCCGTTGCCTGAACTAAGAGGGTCACGTCATTTGGAGAGATCTCGTATTGAGTGAGAGTTTCTGAGAGCGTCTCAGGAATTTCGGAGCCGATATGCTGCGCAAAAGTTGGAGGTAGGAAACCAACGAAGATTATAAAAAAGAATGCTAAATTAATTTGCACAGCTTTTAAATGATCCGCGACATTACATGAATTAGTCTGGAGATTCTCTATTTTGAAAATGGTATTCTGCATTAGGCTGCATATCGACCGCTGCGGCCAATCGGTTGGTCATGTTGTAAAACGCTGCGACGTTTGAAATATCCCATATTTCTTTCTCTGAAAATCCGACTACTCGGAGGGCCTCTCGGTCTTTTTCGATAATTTTATCACTGGCTTCAGTTAGTTTGACAGCGAAATCGAGCATAGCAACGTGCCTATCTGATAACTTTGCAGCCCGATAGTTCATGACCATTTGTTCACCTAATATTGGGTCATTGGAATACTCTCTGACGGCTTTGCCGTGGGCTGTTAGGCAGTAAAAACAATGGTTTGTTGAAGAAACTACAACGGCGATCATTTCTCGTTCAAGGGGAGTCAAACCAGTTTTTGCGAACATGATTTCATTGTAAAAGCGAGTAAAGGTCCTAAATTGATCTGGCTCGTGACAAAACGCAGAAATTACATTTGGGATCATTCCAAGTTTTTCTTCACATACATTAAGATACTTTTGCATATCTTCAGGCAGAGATGTCTTTTCTGGAGTGGCAATATCCAACGCCATAATTTTTTCCTGGACACTCATAACATAATATTCCTCATTTTTTTGCGGATACGTTGGTACTAGATTATCCCGTTTTTCTTCAATGTGTTTATTTCTTGATCAGATAGCCCTAGGATATTTTTTAAAACCTCCTCGTTATGCTGGCCCAAATCAGGCCCAGGGAAATCGGTTTCCCCTGGTGTTTTAGAGAGTCTTGGAATAATAGCTGGAATTGATAAAGGCTTCCCATCAATCGTAACTTCTTGGAAAAGCTCTCTCGCTTGATACTGTTCGTTTTCAAACATGTCTTTGACATTGAGTATCGGGCCCGCAGCTACCGACACTTCATCAAGTTTCAACAATGCTTCTGTTGAGTCGAGTGTTAATGTCCACGCCTCTATAGCTTCTTCTATCTCTTTTTGGTGTTCAACTCGCCCGGTATTCTCTGAGAGCCTTGGATCAGCCCCTAATTCAGGTTTATCCATCGCATTAGTTAGTCGCTTAAACATACTGTTGGTATTCGCGCCAATTACAATGAGCCTATCGTCTTTACACCGGTAGGTGCCTGTAGGAACAATACCAGTGATAGCAGTACCAGATGGTTCTCTAATAATACCAGCTCCGTCATATTCAGGTATGACGCCCTCAAGCAAGTTAAATAGTCCTTCGAATATAGCGACATCTACGACTTGTCCTTCTCCGCTACTTTGTCTTCCAATATATGCTAAAAGAACGCCTAGGGCCGCATGGATTCCAGCAAGTGTGTCGCCAATACTTATATTGGGCCTTACTGGCGCTCCACCAGGGAAACCATTTACGTATCGGAAACCGCCAAATGCCTCGCATACTGAGGCAAATCCGGCTTTTTTTGCATAGGGACCAGTTTGTCCATAGCCAGAGATACGTGCGTAAATCAAACCAGGGTTTTTCTTTTTAACGTCATCCGGTCCGAGCCCCCATTTTTCCATAGTGCCAGGCTTGAAGTTCTCCACAAAAACATCGGCAGTTTGTACCAGATCTTGGAGTAGTTCTTGACCATTTTTGCTTTTTAAATCAATAGTGATGCATTTTTTATTTCGCGCTAAGCTACGCCACCAGAGGGAGGTACCATCTTTTACCTCCCGCCAGCCTCTAATTGGATCCCCAGTTTCCGGGGGTTCAATTTTGATGACTTCGGCACCAAAATAGCCAAGAATTGTGCCAGTAAAAGGACCTGCTAACAGCTGCCCTACTTCTATGACTCGCATTCCCTTCAAGGGTCTAATGTCAGGTTTTTCTATCATAACAATTTAAGATTTTTCTCAATGATTGAATAGATTTGAAGGATCTATCTTTTTACTGGTAGTTTATAAAAAAGCCCGGGATTTCCCGGGCTTTCGTGAACATTATATTTTTTAAAACAGGGGAAGCCCATGATTTGATGCCATCATAAACATAAGCATCGGTATAGAGAGCATGGTATTTGTTCTCGATGCTAAGAAGGCAACACGCTTCGCGCTTGCTTTCTCATCATCGGTAGCGCTTACTATACCTAAAACCTTCTTTTGGTTGGGCCAGATTAACACCCAGACATTGAACAACATAATTGTGCCCAGCCAAGCTCCAATGCCTATACTGGTTGTAGCTATACTTTCTTCGCCCACCCCTAACATCCAGGCGCTATGCCCATACATTTTCATCATGTAATAAAAGCCTGTGAGCCAAGTCCAAAGAGCGGCATGCCTGAACCACATAAGTGCTCTTGGCGCTACATATTTCCCTATTGCGGCAGGACCGGGACCATCCGAATCATTGGCAGCTTCAGCCATAGCTGGCACCTGTACAAAGTTAAAATAATATAAAAGGCCAATCCACAAAACGCCAAAGAATATGTGTAGCCCTCTATCTAGCCATAACATTAGTTCCATTGCTTAAACTCCCTAAACTTTCAAATATTTAAAATTTTTATTTACATACCCGCAATATACTTAGCAACATAAGCTAAGACGGCTGCTAAGACGAACCCAGCAATTAGTGTTCCTTTGATAGTATCTAGTGGATTCATTGAGTCAGTCTCCTTGTTTTTTTGTATGTATAACAATACCCCAAAACTCGTGTTTTCGATACAGGTAGTGGGTGTTTTTTTTCAGTTTCAGTGGTAACTAAACATTATTCCTAGGAAGATAATTAGGCCAACCCAGTTGTGGCTCTTAAAAGCTTTGAAGTAGGCTATTCGGGAATATTGTCTCGTCATATAGTTTTGGTATAAAAAGACAAGTATTGTGCCTCCTATTCCGACTTTGAAGGGCCAGGGGAGGGTGGCAGAATATCCTATTAAGACTAGGCCTAATAACATTAACACTTGGAGCGAAATTATAATGGTGCGGACGTCGTCGCCAAACAGTAGTGCGGTCGACTTGATCCCAACTTTTATATCATCATCCCTGTCTACCACAGCATACTGGGTATCGTAAATAATGGCCCAGACGATAGTAGT
>Ga0315331_10001518_pt1 | contig 17425 bp, 13 predicted proteins | sample M160m34915metaG_FD_203456 | JGI IMG/M metagenome (GOLD analysis project Ga0315331, IMG submission 203456) | Ammonia-oxidizing marine archaeal communities from Monterey Bay, California, United States - M1 60m 34915 | ecosystem: Environmental > Aquatic > Marine > Intertidal zone | place: USA...
TAAATTTGGTATTTTTCTTTCCACTCACTGTAAGGCATACCATAAACTCTCTCTCGGGCCTCTTCGTTAGATATTTCCTTACCTATTTCTGAAGAAGATTCTTCGTACCAACGTGAAAGGCAATTTCTACAAAATCCAGCAATATTCATTACATCAATGTTTTGAACGTCTGGGTGATCTTGAAAATGTTTAACCATTTTTCTAAAAACAGCAGCTTCTATCTCAGTTTCTTCATTTTTATTCATTTTAATCTCCATAAATTTACTTAATAATCTAATTAGCGAATGATTTATAAAACTTCTTTTTAAATAAACGAACATCATTTTTATTTTCTAACAAAGGTTGTGCAATTAGCTTAGAAAAAAAAATTTGTTTAGCAGAATCAGCAATTAAATCCTGCCTTATTTCTATTAGAATATTTGCCAGGCCTTGTCTTGTTGCATGTCTGTAAAGAGTATCGTTTTTCATCCTTCCTGTATAAGGTTTATTATTACCAATAATTATTTCTTTATAGTTTTTATTAAAGTAATTAAAAAAAATATCTGGTAATCTATTATCACTATCCCACAAAATTCCTAATTCAGTTGAACGCTCATTTCCCCCAAATGATGGTGTGAAACTATGAATAGAGATAATAGCTGGAAAAATATTTTTTTTTAAAGATCGCTCAATTATTTCTGATATCTTGTTATGGTAAATATTATAATAAGAAGCGACCCTATGTTTCTTTTCACTACAATTTTTTAGGAAGGATATATCCTCGTTTCCTCTAATGATTTTTCCATCAGATATCTTCATTATTAAGGTTGGGTCATCAATACCTCTATTTGCATCTATTAATAATCTTGAAAAATCAGTCATTACTAAAGGGCTCTGAAGTTGTTTAGATAGATGGGTTGCCACCTCTTTTACACCTAAGTCATAAGCTATATGAGTAGTTAAAATTTCTTCGTTCAGGCCTAGGTTTTTATACTCATCAGGAATACGATTTGAAGCATGGTCGCATATTATCAAAAAGTTACTTTCTTTATCTTCATTTAGAGTATTTATCATTTTTTATCAATTCCACGAAAATAACGATTTATCAAAAGATTTTAACAAAAATATTTTGAATCTGTTAAAAGATAATCATGAAGAATAAAGAAATAACACAAAGAAAAACTAAAATTCTTGCTACACTTGGGCCATCATCTAATACTATCAAAAAAATAATTGAATTATCAAGAGCTGGTGCAAATGCATTTAGGCTCAATTGTTCTCACTTAGATGAAAAAAGTCTTAAGGGCTATGTAAGAAAAATTAGACGCGCAGAGGAAATACTTAATAAGCCCATAGGAATTTTAGTTGACCTCCAAGGACCTAAAATCCGAATAGGAATAGTTAAAAATGACGAAAACTATCTTAAGAAAGGTAGTATTTTTTTATTCGATTTAAAAAAAGATATAGGAAACTATAGGCGTGTGACATTGCCTCATAAGAAAATTTTTTCATCTGTAAAGAAAGGTCATTCAATTTTACTGGATGATGGAAAAATTCACCTCAAAGTAACCAGTGTTAGTGAAGATGTGATTAGGACTAAAGTTTTACAAGGTGGTTATATAAAGTCTAATAAAGGTGTTAATTTTCCTCAAACCAATATCAAAACTTCAGCACTATCTAAAATTGATAAAAAATTTGCCAATATTTCAGTTCAAGAAGGAGCAGATTGGATAGCCCTATCTTTTGTTCAAAAGCCTAATGATATCAAAGAGCTTAGAAAAATATGTGCAAATAAGGTCTCTATAATGGCTAAAATCGAAAAACCATCGGCTTTGGATTATATCGATGAGATTGCAAATTTGGCAGATGGTATAATGATTGCAAGAGGTGATTTAGGTGTGGAACTTCCAATTGAATCTGTTCCTGGGTGGCAAAAAAAAATAATTCGCGTTGCAAGAGTAAAAGGAAAACCTGTTGTAGTTTCTACTCAAATGCTAGAATCCATGACATCATCATTAACCCCTACTAGAGCAGAGGTCTCGGATGTAGCTAATGCTGTTTTTGAAGGTGCTGATGCAATAATGCTTTCTGCAGAGTCGGCCTCGGGTGATTATCCAATTGAAACAGTAAAAATGATGAATAAAATTGCAATAAATATTGAAAAAGATAGTAATTATAATGATATTCTATCAAGTCAGTTAGAAGAGACACCTGATACAACCCCAGATGCAATTGCAATCGCGGCCAAAACTCTAGCCGATGAGTTATCAGCACCTATAATTGTCTGTTATACAGAATCTGGCTCAACAGGAATTAAAGTCTCGCGTGTAAGACCAAGTCAAATTATTTTAACAATCACTCCTGTTATTCAAACAGCTAGAAAATTATCTTTAGCTTGGGGAGTTCTTTGTTTTCTCCAAAAAGATGAGAGTGATCTTGAGCATATGATCAATCTCACAAAAAAAACGGTAAAAAAGAGCGGGTTAGCGTTTATTGGAGATAAGGTAGTTATAACTGCAGGATTACCACTTAAGGTCGAAGGAACTACTAATTTAATAAGAGTGACAACAGTTAAATAAAAAGACTATTAACCTTGACGCGCTTTAAAACGAGGGTTTGTTTTATTGATAATGTACATACGACCATTTCTTTTCGCTACACGATTATCTCTATGTCTTCCTTTTAAAGATTTTAATGAATTTCTAACTTTCATAACCTTTTCCTATTTGTGTCGCGAAATTAGATTGATAATGTGATTAAGTCAATATTAGTTAGGCATTTTAATTAAAATTTAATATTGTAAATTTATCGAGTAATAAAAATGACAAAAAAATATGATTATGCTCTAGTAAGTGGTGGTTTTGACCCAGTTCATGTGGGCCATCTTAGAATGTTTAAGGATGCTCAACTTCTTTCCAATAATGTAATTATTCTTTTAAATAACGATGAGTGGCTTATAAAAAAAAAGGGTAAGCCTTTTATGAATCAAAATCAAAGAAAGGAAATATTAGATGAATTTAAGGGTATTTCTGAAGTAATTATTCAAACCTCAAGTGAAAAAAGTAGTAGTTTTGCAATTGAAGAATTTGTTCTAAGCAATCCAAATAAAAGTATTTGTTATTGTAACGGCGGTGATAGAAGTAACATAAAAAATATTCGAGAGGTTGATATATGCAAAAAACTTGGAGTTAATCTTGAATTTGGAGTTGGAGGAGAAGAAAAAATTGAGAGCAGTAGCCAGCTTAGTAAAAATTACCTGGGAAATGTAGAAAAAAGACCCTGGGGCAATTATCATATTATTGCAAAAAATACAGGTTATCAAATCAAAGAAATTAAAGTTAAGAAAGGATCTAAGCTATCTCTACAAAAACATAAGGATCGTTCAGAATTTTGGCAGATAGTTAAAGGTAAAAGTAAAATTACTATTGAAAATAAAGAACTCCATCTAAAGGAAAAAGAGCATATATATATACCAAAGAATGCCATTCATAGAATAGAAAATATTGGAAATGAGGAATTAATATTTATTGAAATACAACTTGGTGAAAACCTAAAGGAAGATGACATCATTAGGTTTGAGGATGATTATGGAAGAGTCTAAATTTTTAAAGTATCAAGCAGCTCCTTATCTAGAGCTTGATAACTATAAACCCCCTAAAGGAATTAATTCTTATTTTGTTCAAATGGATGATGGAATTAAAATTAGAGTTTGTCATTGGATAAACAATTCTAAAGAGACCAAAGGCACAGTTCTCTTACAACAAGGTCATAATGAATTTATTGAAAAATACTATGAAACCATCCAAGAATTTTTAAATAGAAATTATTGTGTAATTGCGTTTGACTGGCGTGGTCAAGGTATGTCTGAACATGAAATTGATGATATTCACAAAGCCTACATAAAAGATTTCAAAAGACATGATCGAGACCTTAAATATATCCTAGATGAAATTATTGAAAATAACTTTCCTAAACCACTTATTGGTTTAGGACATTCAATGGGGGGTTGTTTGATGTTATCGGCTTTTCATGATCACCCAGGTAGATTTTCATACGGAATCCTATCAGCTCCAATGCTAGGCTTTAAAAATGAAAGATTCCTTAGAGCAGCTTCCTCTCTAATGAATGTGTTTAAAAAGGATACTGATTATTTGCTTGGATCAAAACCTAATATGGGAAAAGAAATACCATTTCTTGAAAACGATCTTACTAAAGACTCCAAAAGGTATAAAAGGATTATCCATTTAGTAAGAAAATATCCAAATATTCGATTATGGGGAGTTACCAATGCTTTTGCAAAAGCTGTTAATAAAAGATTAAAAATTATACGAAAAAAAAATTGGGCTGAAAAAATAGATTTAAATATCATTATTATAAACAATATAAAAGATCGTATTGTTGACTCAGAAAAGATCAATATCATGAAAAAAAGATTAAAAAAAAGTAGGATTATTAAATTTGAAGAAACAGAACATGAAATCTTCATGGAAAAAGATATTCACAGAAAAAAAATGTGGGATGCTATTGATAAATTCCTTCAATAGTAACTAAATAGGAATAACATCAAAAGCTATCGTCATTCTCTCTTCATCACTTTCAAATGCGATGGTATGATGAAAAATTGAAGATGGGAACAATACTATTTCCCCTCTTAATGTTTCAACCATTCTCTCTTCGAAATCTATTCCATTGGTAGGATAATTTGCGCCTGTCAGTGAGAAAGCAATATTACCATCATCTGGTAATATTTTCTTTGGAATTTCAAAATATAAACTTCCGCTCATCCATCCTTCTTTATGGATATGAGGTCTTAAGCTTCCACCTTTTGAGATATTTACCACCCAACCATGTAACTGAAATTTCTTAGGCCATGACTTTATGTATTCATCAGATGAATTTTTAAAAGTCTCTTTATAATTTTCTATTTCTTTTAAAATAACATTCTTTAATTTACTAATTACTCGGTCTTCAGTCATAAAAATATTACCTGATGACTGACTCCCCTTTTTTAATAAGTCTTGTTTTTTAAAATCAAGATTCAATTTTTTTAAAGATGATTTGACTTCTTCAATAAAATTTTCATCTAGCAATTTATTTTCAATTAAATTTTTACTAAAAATATAATCAAAAGGCTCATCACAAAAGCCATAATCATTTTTGTGAGGGTATACAATAGACGAGTGAGAACTTAAACATGCAATCAGGGGGTTAAATATTTTATTTTCTTTGAAAATTTTTAAATTTTTTAAAAAATTATTTTTATCACCAGTTAAATAAAAACACTCTAATTGATGAGATTTACTTAAAAAAATATCCGTATTTTGATAGTAAGGAATTGCTTTCTCATGCTCTCCTAAATTTCTATATATATTTCCTAAGTTGTAATTTGCTGAGTCGTTTTTTGGCTCAGTAATTAAAACTTTTTCTAAAATTGGTACAGCATTCATAGACTGTCCTAGTTCATTATAACAATTACTTAAGCCCGTATAAGCATTTGCTAGACTAGGTTCTATCTGTATACATCTCTTATATTGTTCAATAGCAAGCATAACCTTACCTTGACCATAAAAAATATTCCCTAAATTTGCAGACAAAAACCCTTCTTTTGGAAATTCGTCAATAAGAGATTGAAGAAGTTTAATTGATTTATCAAGATTGCCTGTATACTTATAAGATAATGCTAAAACATTTTTAGCATTAAAATCATAAGGGTAAGTTTTTAAAAAAATATTTATTTTTTCAATTACCTTATTATATTTTTTTTCTCTATAAAGGTCATTTATCTCCTTCAAACTTGATTCTTTTTCATTACTGATAGACACAGATAACTTGTTCTCATTAATTTTTGGATTTTCAAAATTACTTGTCTGAAGTTTTCTTAAGGGCTTATTGAATAACTTATTGCTATTTTTCATTGCTTACACATAATAATTTAATTCTTTTGATTTAATAATCATTTTTTTACTTTTTTAAAAATATATTTTTCTTTTTATTCAAGCCTCGTTCATTAAGTTCTTTTATTCTAAAAATACATAGCATATATAATGACAGACTATAATAATTATTATAAAAAATACTATTATATATAAAGGGCGCGTAGCTCAGCGGTAGAGCACTACGGTGACATCGTAGGGGTCGCTGGTTCAAACCCAGCCGCGCCCACCATTTATTAGTTAATTTTAAAAATAATTATCAATTAACATACTGATTATATTATATTTTTTTTATTTATATTATTATCGGCCTTGTAATTAATTTAGAATCTACCCATCTAGAGTATTATACAATAGAGTATAATTAAATTTAAAAAAGGAGTTACAAATGTTAGTAGAAGGTATCGGTCAAGTTACATTTTCAAATGAGATTTTAAGGATAGGAACGCTTACTACGAAGCCAAATGGAGATGTTGAAGAAACGGGTCAAATATCAATCCCAAGAGGCTCCATAGAGGGTGTTATAAACTCTTTAGTTGCTTCAGTTAATGAAATTAATGAAAAGTTAGCCCCAGCTGCTGAAGAGAAAAAAGAAAGCACAAACGGAAAAACTGACGGAAAAAAGAAAAAATAATATCGACCTAATTGTTGATTAACTTTTAAGAAAAATAAATGTTATCAAATATTAAAATAAAATTTATAGTCTCTCTCTTAATAGCCACAATAATACCAATTGTGGCTATTTCAGATGATATAAAATCCTTTTCGGTTTTAGATGAAAAGAATCTATCTAACGAGGAAAATTTTTTTAATATTATACAAGAAATAATAATTGTTCAGCCTGAGTTTAGGCAGGCAATAGCTGTAAAAAATGAATATACTGAAAATAGAAAATATGCTTCAAGGCTAAGATTTCCAACTCTTACAGCTCAGGTTATTAATGATAGAACAATATCCAGAGATATACCTCTCGCCGATAGAATAAGAAAAACTAAAGACGATTCATTCGATGCACAAATTTCAATTGATCAACCCTTGTATAAAGGCAACGAAATTAATTCGAAAGTAAAAATAGCTAAATTAGAAATCACAAAATCCTCAATTGAATTAAATAAAGTAGCCTCAGAACTAATTCTAACCGCTACTGAGATTTATTTAGATACAGCAAGCGCAGAATTAATCGCAACCTATTGTGAAGAACTTTTTGAAGAATTAGAAAAATTTAGATCCATTGTAAAAAAGAGATTTGATGCAGGAATAATTTCAAATAGTGAAATGGCAATTGTTAATGTTAGGTTAAGTGAAATAGCTGCACAAATAGCTCTTCTTCAGGCTGATAGAATTAAAACAGCTTCAATATATAGATCATTTTTTAAAAAAGAATATGACGGATCAGGTCTACCAACAATTGAATTAAAAAGTCTTTCTAATGAAGAAATGTTAAAAAATCAATCTAGTTATGATCAATTATTGGCAAAAAATTCGATAGAAAATAAAAAAGCTGATCTTGAGCTTACTAAAAGTCAATATAGACCAAAATTAGGTTTTTCTGCTAGATACACTAGATATGATATAGATGAGAATGGGGATGACAATGATATACGTGGAGGTCTCTATTTAAATTTTCCTTTATTTAATTTTGGAAGAGGAAGTGCTGATGTTTCAGCATCAAAAGCGAGAATTCAACAAGCAAGAGTTAACGCTGATAAAAGTAAAAGAGATAGAGAGTATAGTTCTGCTAGTATATTTGGTTCGTCAACAGGTTCTTTGCAGGCACGAAATAAAATATTAGACTCATACAGTAATGTTAAATTACAAAGAGAGACTTTCTTAAAAAGTATATCAAGCTCCGATTTTTCTGTTCCAGCTCTTTTAGAGGCAGCTTCAAGGGAAATAAATATATTTCAGCAACTAGTTAGTAATGAAAAAAATTTACTAATATCAGATTTTGAAAATAGCCATCTCAATACAACACTTCTAAGTCGTTTTAGAATTTTGCTTTAAGGTCTTAAATAATGTTTAAATTTAATAAAGAAAGTTGGTTTGGAGAAATCCTTGTAGACAATAAAGCCATTTACTATCAAATTTTATTGGCGTCGTTGTTTATTAATTTTTTTGCATTGATGAGTGCTTTCTTTGTTATGACTGTATATGACAAAGTTGTACCTAATTCAGCTATAAGCTCCTTAATCGCTCTCACGATTGGAATGGTAATAGTTCATATTTTCGATTTTATTCTAAAAATGCTTAGAGCTTATTTTATTGATATAGCAGGACAAAAACTTGATGATGTAGTTGCTGATAGGCTTTACAGTAAAATATCAAAGCATGACCAGAAGGTGTTAGGTGCCTCAAGTGCTTCAACAGTAAGCACTATTAGAGAATTTGACACATTTAGAGATTTTTTTACTTCTTCATCAATGGTGCTTTTTATTGATGTTCCATTTATGATAGTTTTTATAGTAATTCTCTGGTTTATTGGAGGTTGGGTAGCTTTAGTTCCTACATTAATTGCTCCCATTGTAATAGGAGGCGCCCTTTTAATTCAGCCAAATCTTAAAGGTATGGCTGATAGCGAACTTTTATCTAAGCAAGGCAAATTATCTGTTTTATTAGAATTACTTACTGGCCATGAAACTATAAGAACTGTTGCAGGGGGTAACTTTTTAAAAAAGAAATGGCTTACTGCTGTTTCTGATCAGAATAAAGTTGGAGTTATTTCAAAAGTTTTTGCCAACTTCGCTACTACTTTTGCACAAACAGCAGTTGCATCAAGCCAAACCTTTATCATTTTCTTTGGTGTATTTTTAATTGCCTCAACAGATTTGACTATGGGTGCCCTAGTTGCTTGCGTTATATTATCTGGAAGAACATTATCACCTCTTGTAGCTGTCGGAGGAATTTTAACTAAAATAAACTCAGCATTAGCGTCATTCAAGAAAATTGATGCTTTAATGACGGTCGAAGCAAAGGATGAAAATTTTTCTGATGATAATGTAATTATATTAGATAAGGGCAATATTGAAGTTCAAAACTTCACTTTTGAAAATGGTGATAAATCTATATTAAATAGTGTAAATGTTAAAATATCACATGGAGAAAAAGTTGGTATTATCGGTCCAGTAGGAGGAGGTAAATCAACTTTTCTTAAAGCTCTAGTTGGTTATCATAGTGTAGGGCTAGGAAATATAAAGATTAATTCCTTTGATATAAATAATATTGACTCTGAAACATTAAGAAAAGCTATAGCATACGTTCCACAGACAATTCAGCTTTTTTCTGGAAGAATCCAAGACAATATAACCGCTGGAATGGAAGGTTGTAGTAACGAAGACATAATCATTGCCGCTAAAATGGCAAATGCTCACGATTTTATAAGTTCACTTCCGGGAGGCTATGATTGTTTATTAAAAGAAGGAGGAAATAACCTTTCTGGTGGGCAAAGACAAAAAATTGCCTTGGCAAGGGCTTTCTTAAGAAATCCACTTATTGCTATTTTTGATGAGCCTACAAATTCCTTAGATGGTGAAACTGAGAACTTAATGTGCCAATTTATTAGAGAAGAATACAAAGACACTACACTAATCCTTGCCACGCACAAACTAAGTCTATTATCTCTTGTTGATAGAGTTATTGTTATCCAGGATGGAAAAGTTGTAGCCGATGGTCCAAAAGAAAAAATAGTTCAGCAAGCTCAACCCTCTCAGGCTACCCAAAAAGAAGAGGGATAAATAATGAAAAATTTTATTAAAAAGATAAAAAATTACCTTACTAACATATATCTTGAAAAACTTCCGGTGATTAGGGAGAGGTTTACTAAGGGTATTGATAATATGATCCCCGATAAAGATATAACTAAAACTTCAATACTCTTCTATTTTATTATTGGTTTCACTTCTATAGCTATTATATGGGGTTTGTTAGCAAAAATTGATACAGTTGTAAGGGCTAATGGTAGTGTTATTCCTGCATCAAAAGTACAAATTGCCCAAGCAGTCTTTGGAGGCGTTATTGAGGAAATATCAGTTAAACGTGGTGATAATGTAAAAAAAGGTGATATTTTATTTATTATAGACGGTAAGAATTCTGAAGCAGAATACATAAGTAATGAACAGGGTTATGAAGCTACAGTTCTTGAAGTTGAAACAAGACAAGAACGAGTATTGCTTATTGAAGATCTTGTTAATGAAGGCGCAGAATCTAAAATGAGGTTATTAGATGAAAAGCTAAACCTTGTTGATGCGCAAAGGAGGTTATCTCAATTATCCTCAAAAAGAGAGGCCTTGAAATTTCAAAGGGATCAGAGCACTGTTCGTTCCCCTGTTGATGGTGTAATTGGTTCAGTTGATGTATCAACAAAAGGTCAAGTTCTTCAAGCAGGCCAGTTATTAGCTAATATTGTCCCTGAGAATGAAAAACTTATAATTGAGCTTATGGTTCAGACAAAGGATATCTCTTTTGTAAGAAATGGACAAACAGCTAGAGTAAATTTTTCAGCTTATGATCCTGCTGTTTATGGATCTTATGAAGGAAAAGTGATAAATGTTGCTGCAACTAGCACCACACCTCCTCCTGAAACCAATCAAATGCCTTATTATAAAGCACTTGTAGAAATAATAGACGAAAAAATGCAGGAAGATCAATTATCTATTCAATCAGGTATGACTGTTGATGTATCAATTATTGGTCAAAAAAGAACTGTTATAGGCTATATATTCAATCCTGTTACAAAACTTAAGAGAAAAGCTTTTAGAGAAAAATAATCAATCTAAACCAATTCTTCTACCTAGCTTTCCTGGCATTAGATCGAAAGCTAAAGATATTCTGTCATCATTTGACTCAAATGGAATAGTGCTATGATACAAAGATGAAGGAAAGAGAATTATTGAACCAGTGGTAGGTTTAATAATTTTTTCAGGAATACTTTGCTTTATTGTTGGATAATCATAACCATGAAGACTAAACTTTATAGCGCCATCTTCAAAATTTTTTGTTTCAGGGACCTTTAAATATACAACACCGCTCAACCAAGCAGATAAATGGTTGTGTGAAGTTTGCATTCCTTGATTTTTAAGATATACAATCCAACCACTAATTGATGATTCTGAAGGCCAGCGATCAATGTAATATTCATCACTTTCTTTAAAAAAATTTCTATAATCGATAATGCAGTTTTCTATAATTTTTGATAAATTTTTTACTAATTTATTATTCTCCTCAAAAACAGTTGGCGGAGTTTGTAAACCATTAACAGTTGTTTTTCCTTCTGGATCACTTTCCGAAGGAAGTTTAATGGCAAATTTTAAAAAATTTTTTATAAAATCTTTTGAATTTAACTCATAGTTTTTAATATCAAATTGCTTAATATACTTAAAAGGATTCTTTATAAATTTTGATTTATTCTCTAAGTCATGGTCGTAACTAAAAAGGGGTTCCAAAGAAGCCAAAAGAGGGTTGCAAGGATCAAGTGATCTTAAAACCTCAATTTTCTTTTTTAATAAATCCCATTTTTTAATAAAATAGTAAGCATTTATTAAATTCATAATAGCTATTAAATTTGATTTATCTAAACTTATAACTTTATTAGATTGAATAATTGAATTCTCATAATCATTTAATTCATAAAGAGATGCAGCATAAACGTTTAGAGCTTGAATATTTTGACTATCAATCTTTAGAGCTTGAGTTATAAATTTAACTGAGTCTGAATAATTTTTAATGTTATAATTGAGATTGGCTAAATTAATTAATGCATCAATATTACTTGGTGAAAATTTTAAAATTCTAATATAGATAGCTTTAGCTTCATCAATCTCTCTCCTCATATTATGAATAATTGCTAAATTTAAAAGAGCTCCTATATGCTTTGGACTAAAAGATATTAGTTTTAATAAGATTTCTTTTGCTTTCTCAAAATTCCTAAGAGAAATATAACTAGAACTTGCATTGAAAAGTGCATCAAAGCTATTAGGATTTAATTTAATAAATTTTTTATAATATTTTAAAGCTAATCTATGCCTACTAATTGAGCTTAAAAAAACTGCATAATTATAAAAAAGATTCTCTACAGATTTATCTAACCTAAGAGTTCTAATAAAATACTCCAGAGCTAAGTTATTCTTTTCCAAACCGCGATAAACAAGAGCATAGGCATTTAAAACTTCAGGAAATGATTCTTCTTCTTCAATCTTCTTTAAAGCCTCCAGTGCCTCTTTAAAAAGCGATTTATCTATACAATTCATACAGTATAAGACAATTAATTTTATATCATTGGGATTTAAAGATAGGCCATTTTTAAGACATATGAAGGCTAAATTAATATCATTATTAATTCTTGAGATTACAGCCATAAGATACCATAAATCGCTATCTTTACTATTTGATCCTAAATTTTTCTTAGTAAGGGCATAGGCTTCTTTGTATTTCTTATCCTTGATGAGAGAAACAAGATTAGATTTATCAAATAATATATTTTTTCTTTTATTAGAAAATAAATTCTCTAATTTTAATGAATTTAGTGAAATATTTTTTATATTATTGCTGTTTTTCATAGTTTATAAAGTAAAAATTATTTAATATAATCAAAAGAGATTTTAATCATCATACACTATATAAAAAATATAAAAATTAATTACTTAAAATTAAGCTTAATATGTATAAATTAAATTTAATAAATCGATAAAGAGAAACTATAAGAAATAAATATTCTTATATAAAATACTTTTGGTAAAAATAAATGTCACAAAAAAAATTGAATAATCATGATGCCGAAGTAGCAGAATTAGTAAAATTATTTACGATAGGTGATTCTGATAAGACAATAAAAGCTAGCCAAATAGCCTTAAAGAAATATCCTAAATCACATGTAATGCATAATATAATGGGGGTATCCTATGCCTCTGGTAATGAATTTAATAAAGCTCAAATACATTATAAAAAATCTATAGAATTAAACCCTAACAGCTCTTTAACATATACAAATTATGCAAATCTTTTGAAAACTATTGGTAAAATAGAAGAAGCAATTGATAATTATAAAAAATCACTAGAAATCAATCCAAATAATTATAAAACATTAAATAATCTCGCTATTACGTTAAAAGATGAAGGAAAATCTCACGAAGCAAAAGAAATGCTAGAAAAGGCTATAAAAATAGACTCAGAAAATTTTTTAGCACATTTTAATATAGGAAATGTATACAAAGATTTAGATTTAGATTTTGCAGCTATTAAGCATTATGAACTTGCAATAAAGAATAATAATGAGCATTTGGGTCTTAGAAATAATTATGGTCTAGTCTTAAACAGATTAGAGAAATACGAGGAGGCAATAGAAAATTATAAGTTTGTTTTGAAGAAAAATCCCGAAAATGTAAGGGGTTTACTCAATATGGCAACACTTTATCGTCAAGTAGGAAAGTTAAAAAAGGCTAAAGAGTTAAATAAAAAAGCTCAACTATTAAATAAAGATGAAGTAATAAAGCAGTTTTTATACTCAAATCAAGCGGCTATAGAATTAGAATCTGGTGATTTTATTGACTCAATGAAAAATAATGAAAAAGCCTTAGCTTTAAATCCAAATCTTTTTTTCGCTTATGATAATGCTTGTCTTACATCACAAAAAATTGGAGATTATAAAAATCTTTTATCTTCTTATGAAAAATTATTCAATCAATTAGAAGAAGTAAAAGAAATAAAATCAAATAATAATACCTTAAACGAAAAATTAGAAAAAATGTCAAATATGGTGGCACTAATAAAAAATAGCGGTAGGACTGGTTCTATTTTTTTACATTCATTAGTAGATGGCCATCCCGAAGTGATGACAATTCCTGGTGTATATTTTAAAGGATTTTTTCATCCAGATGTATGGAATAAATTATATTACGGGAATAAGCATTCAGATTGGCGAGCGCAGTTAGTAAAAAATTTCTTTTCGTTTTATGATGCAATTTTTGATGCAAACTCACTTTTAGATGTTCCTGGAAAACCAATGAATAGATTACCGGGATATGCAAGCGGATTGACAACTCTTGGAAAAGATAAAGAAATATCTTTTAAAATTGATAGAGAAAAATTTGGTCAATATTTATTTACTTATTTAGAAAACTTCGAAGCTATGACACGACCAACTTTTTTTAAATTAATCCATTTGGCTTACGATTCGACCATAGGAAAAGATACAAATCCCTCTGTCGTATTTTTTCATATTCATAATCCAACATTTGTCGAATCCGCACAATTTATAAAGGACTTTCCTTCTGCAAGATTTTTACAAATTATACGTGATCCAATTCAAGCATTAGAAAGCTGGTGCACAGTTAGTGATAAAAAGAATTATTCTAAAATTAATGAGGAGTATATTGAAAATAATAAATATCTTAATAAATTTGCATATGTCCTGAATTATTTTAATAATCCTATTATTAATTATGGAAAAGAATCAGCTGTTATTAAATTAGAAGATCTAAAACTGAAAACAGAAGACACCTTAACTAAATTGGCTAAATGGCTGCATATTGAATACAATGAATCAATGAAAATCCCAAGTTTTCAAGATCATTATTACTGGGGAATATCAAAAACAACACCAGAGGTTAAAGCTTTTTCAAAGGAGAGTATTGACAGAAAATTAGGAATATTTTTCTCAGAAAATGACCAAAAAAGAATTTTACCGCTCATGTATTTTTTTAGAAAAAATTATCTATATACAAATATATCTGAGAAAGATTTTTTAAATCAACTAAATCAATGCAAAAATCAATTAGAGGAATTATTTGACTTTGAAAAAGTAATAATTTCACAATCAAATAATGATGACGAGAAAATAGCTACACAAATAAAAGGTCTAAGATTGCTAATGAAAAGTATTATAATAAATATTCAAAAAGAAAATAATTTAAATAATTTACCTCTCCTTATATGAAAATAAATATGGAAAAACAGAATTTTAAAAGAATATTAGAATTATATAATAAGAAAAAATATCATGAAGGCGAGGAGTCTGCTCTAAATACTATTAATCAATTTGGAGATAATCATGAAGTTTTTCATATTTTAGGTGTTATTCAAATACAATTAACAAAATATGAAGATGCAATTTCAAACTTAAAAAAAGCAATAGAATTAAAAGAAAACTTTCCTGACGCTCATAATAATCTTGGAACCTTATATAATAATTTAAAAGAATACTCTAAGGCTATAAAATCTTTTGAAAAAGCCATTGATTATAAACAAGACTTCTATCAAGCCTATTATAATCTTGGAAATGCTTTAAAGGCGACTAATAAAAGGAAAGATGCAGAATTAATGTATCAAAAAAGTATTTCAATTAATGGGAGTAACTATAATGCAATAAATAATCTAGGAGTTTTGTTTTATGAAAATAAAAAATTTAATCAAGCAATTGAACAATTTAACAAGGCTTTAAATATTAATCCTAATATAGAAAGCACCTATAATAATTTGGGTAATTCTTATTCTTCAAAAGGTCTTTTAGACAAAGCATTGAATTGGTATAAAAAGTCTTTAGAAATAAATCCTAGAAATTTTAAAACATATAATGATATTGGAAATGCATATACAAATGCAGGACATAATAAAAAAGCGATTGATTTTTTTAAAAAATCAATAAACCTCAACCCTGATTTTGCTGAAAATTACTCCAATATTGGAAGTATATACAACAAACAAGGAAAAATAGAGGATGCAATTTTAAATTTTAAATTAGCTTTGGAAAAAAATCCAAACCTATTATTTGTTAACTATAATATTGCAATGATTTTATTTAATTTAAATGAAACTAAAGAGGCCATGAAATTTTTTAAAAAAAGTGGTTATGGAGATTTTCAAGATCGAGTTCTTCAGTGCCAATATAAACTTAAACTTTATAAGGAATTTAATCAAAATCTAGAAAATCTAACTAAAGATTTAAATACAAGTAGATTAGTTGCATCTTTGTCATCGCATGCGGCAATTAATTTTAAGCACGAGAATAAATATAATTTTTGTAAGAATCCTCTAGATTTTATACATAAAGAAAAAATCGATAATGTTATTATTCAAGAATTAGCAATATCTATTAACAATATTGAAATTGATAATCGGCATCAAGGTTTACTTTATAACGGAACACAGTCCTCTGGTAATATTTTTAATAATAAAGATACAGTTTTTGATAATTTAGAAAATATTATTTATGAAATTATTGATCGATATAAAATGAAGTTTCAAAATGAAAATTGTGAATACATTAATCGGTGGCCTAAAATAACCTCTATAAGAGGATGGTTTGTTAAAATGAAAAAAGATGGATTTTTGAAACCACATATACATGAAGGTGGTTGGCTTAGCGGTGTAATCTACCTTAAAGTTCCCGAAAAAATTGAAAATCAAGGCATGATAGAGTTTGGATTAGATGGGCATAATTATCCAAAATTACATGAGAATTTTCCTTCAAAAATTGAAGAAGTATCAACAAATGATATAGTTGTTTTCCCTTCTTCATTATTTCATCAAACTATCCCATTTGAAAGTGAGGAAGAAAGAATTTGTATTGCCTTTGATGTTAATCCATAGATAAATAATGAAAGAAGAAATAAATAACAACATTAAACAAAAAATATTATTTTATATAAAAGATAATAATTTTAAATCTGCCGAAAACTTAATTTTAAAGGCTCTTAAAAAATTCCCTAAGTCGCTATTTCTCAATATGAGTTTGGCAAATACTATGTATGCTCAAGATAAATATAATGAATCTATTAAAATATATAATGAAATAATACTTATGGATCCTAATAATGCAGAAGCTTACTTAAATATTGGTAATAGTTATAACGAATTAGGAAATTTTAATGAGGCAATTAAATTTTATACCTTAGCAAATGAGAAAGATAAAAATCTCTTAAATGTTAATTATAATATGGGTATGACATACTATCAGCTCAAAAAAATAGAATTAGCATTAAAACACTTTAAAGAGCTTGATAATAACCTTTCTTTAGAGCGACTTCTTCAGTGCCAATATCAGTTAAAGCTTTATGAGGAATTTAATCAAAATTTAGAAAAAATAAGTAATAATCCTCACACAAGTAGATTAGTTGCATCTTTGTCATCGCATGCAGAAACAAATCTAAGGCAAGAAAATAAATATAATTTTTGTAAAAATCCTCTAGAATTTATATATAAAGAAAAAATAGATAGTGATATTATAAGTGAATTAAAAAAAGTAATTAGAAATATTGAAGTTAATTATCGTAACCAAGGTTTACTCTATAATGGTATACAATCATCAGGAAATATCTTCGAAAGCTCAAATCCAATCTTCACCACATTAAAGTTTTCTATTTATAGAGTAATAGAAAATTATAGAGAAAAATTTAATGATAAAAATTGTGAATTCATTCAAAAATGGCCTAAGAAAGATAAAATAAAAGGATGGTTTGTTAAAATGAAAAAAGATGGATTTTTGAAACCACATATACATGAAATTGGTTGGCTTAGCGGTGTAA
>Ga0315331_10001521_pt1 | contig 17399 bp, 11 predicted proteins | sample M160m34915metaG_FD_203456 | JGI IMG/M metagenome (GOLD analysis project Ga0315331, IMG submission 203456) | Ammonia-oxidizing marine archaeal communities from Monterey Bay, California, United States - M1 60m 34915 | ecosystem: Environmental > Aquatic > Marine > Intertidal zone | place: USA...
GGGTTTCCCGAGCGGTCAAAGGGGTCAGACTGTAAATCTGATGGCACAGCCTTCGCAGGTTCGAATCCTGCACCCCCCACATGTGGGCACTTTAGGTGGAAGGCCGGTGCCAGATGATAATCAAGCGAGGTCCACACATCGAAACGGAGTAAGTTTAGCGACAATTGGTGAATCGATCCGGTAGAAATCCTGCTTAAAGTCGCAGTTTCTCAGTGGTTGGATCTTGCGAAATCGTGTCAGTTACTTAAAAAGAAGGGGGGTTGGTTGATACTGGGGCATCAACCATGAGCATGGAATCAACTCAATTGCGGGTGTAGCTCAATGGTAGAGCCACAGCCTTCCAAGCTGAAGACGAGGGTTCGATCCCCTTCACCCGCTGTTTACATAAGGATTTCGTTGCGGCTCGATTTTGCCTTGAATGACTAAATGGGTTGTTTCCGAGGATGCAGCGGCACCAGCCGCCTTGGCTGCTGTAGCTCAGTTGGTAGAGCGCGTCCTTGGTAAGGACGAGGTCACGGGTCCGAATCCCGTCAGCAGCTCTTGGTTACCAGAAGTAAGGAGAACAACAGGGAATCTTGATTTCTGGCACAGTCGCCAGGTGGACAAATGAGCCGGCGATGGCTCGTGTGAACACCAGGGTTACTTAAGTCTGTTTTGTTGCGAGTAAAAATACTTTTAATCAAACCGTCCGTCGGTCTGGTATCGAAAATTCAATAAGCATAGGAATGTAAAAAGAAATGGCAAAGGAAGAATTCTCTAGAGACAAACCGCATGTAAACGTGGGAACGATTGGTCACATTGATCACGGTAAGACTACTTTGACTGGAGCCATCCTGGCTGTCCAGGCTCACAAGGGGTTAGCCGAGTTCAAGTCATATTCGGATATCGCCAAGGGCGGTACCGTGCGTGACGATACCAAGACCGTCACAATTGCTGTAGCGCACGTGGAATACTCGACAGAAAATCGCCACTACGCACACATCGATTGCCCCGGTCACGCTGACTTTATCAAGAACATGATTACCGGAGCCGCCCAAATGGACGGTGCGATCCTGGTAGTTTCCTCCGCTGACGGCCCCATGCCGCAGACGAAGGAACACGTGCTGCTGGCTCGCCAGGTGGACGTCCCTGCCATCGTGGTCTTCATGAACAAGGTCGACCTGGTCGACGATCCGGAACTGCTTGACCTGGTGGAACTGGAAATTCGTGAACTGCTCGAGAAATACGACTTCCCCACGGACGTTCCCATCGTGCGTGGCTCCGCATTGCCAGCCTACGAGAACCCCGGCGGGGAAGAAGAAGGCAAGTGCATCGGTGAATTGATGGATGCCGTTGACAGTTACATTCCGCAACCCGCGAGAGAAGAAGACAAGCCATTTCTCATGGCAATCGAAGATGTTTTCTCGATCGAGGGACGGGGTACCGTGGCAACCGGCCGTATCGAGAGGGGAATCGTCAGGACGAACGATAAGATTCAAATTATCGGCCTGACTGAAGAACCCCGGGAAACGGTCTGCACGGGCGTTGAAATGTTTCGGAAGTTACTCGACGAAGGCCGTGCCGGCGACAATGTTGGCTGCCTTCTGCGAGGTGTTAAGCGTGATGAGATCGAACGCGGCCAAGTGCTGGCAGCTCCTGGTAGCATTACTCCACACACCAAGTTCGAAGCGGAAGTTTATTGCCTCTCCAAGGAAGAAGGTGGACGTCACACGCCATTCTTCAGTGGTTACCGACCGCAATTCTACTTTCGTACAACCGACGTTACAGGAACTGCTAATCTGCAGGGTGCAGACATGTGTATGCCTGGTGACAACGTCAAGGTCGAAGTTGAATTACATAAACCGATTGCCATGGATGACGGCGTCCGCTTCGCGATTCGTGAAGGTGGTCGAACAGTCGGTTCTGGTGTTGTAACGAGTATCGTGGAGTGAATCCTTCTATAGGGGTGTAGCTCAATTGGCAGAGCACTGGTTTCCAAAACCAGCGGTTGCGAGTTCGATTCCCGCCGCCCCTGCCATTGTCGTCTCAACCCGAGGGGTACACCGACTGTTCGGTGGCCCCCTCGGATAGAGACAGTTTAATTGATGTCGTCCGTTAACAGGTAAGTCGTAACTAGGGTCTCCACGTCAACGGGTGTCGAGATTTTTGCCATGTCCAAAGAAAAACCTACATCGAAGCCCGGAGTTCTCAGGTCCTTCCTGAGCTTCAAGCTCTATAAGCGCAACCAGGGACGCATCACGCGCCAAGTAAGTTTTGGGGTACTGGCAGTTGTCATTGCCCTGGCTGCCTGGCGACTGAACGTCACCCTGTACGCCAAGGAAAGCTGGCTGTCCGCCCGGATGGCTGACTGGGAGTCGTTGCGTGCGTTGTTTGGTGTCAAGGATCAGGCATTTTATGACATTACCATCGCTTACCTGGTGAGCATCTCAACTCTCGTTCTCGGCGTGTTTAGTAGTTACCGCATCGTCAACATGCCACGGTTCGCTGACTTCCTGATCTCCGTAGAAGCCGAGATGAACAAAGTATCCTGGCCGTCACGAGGAGAATTAATTCGCAGCACGATCGTCGTGATTGCGGTGATTTTTTTCCTGGCCCTAACCTTGTTTACCTATGATCTGGCATGGAGTTCGCTCTTTAAAGCGTTCGGTATTTCAGCATCCTAGATGGTTTGCATTAAACCCGTGTGAGGGAAACATTGTGAGTAGTCAACCTGAAAGTACAGCAGATAACGCACCCGACGTGGTGAGTGATGCTGCTGACGACAACTCGGAACAAGGCCTGTCGCAACTGGCAGATGATCAGCCTGCCACCGAAGAGGCTGTCGAAACCGTGGCCTCGGATGATACCGAGACCGAAACGCTAAACGAAGAACCGGCCCCTGCCGAGGACGTTCAAGAAGAGACTGCGGAAGAAGAGACTGCGGAAGAAGAGACTGCGGAAGAAGAGACTGCGGAAGAAGAGACTGCGGAAGAAGAGACTGCGGAAGAAGAGACTGCGGAAGAAGAGACTGCGGAAGAAGAGACTGCGGAAGAAGAGGAACCGACTAAGCAATGGTATATCCTCAAAGTCCAGGTCAACCGCGAAAAATCGATTCGTGATGCCCTGGAACGTCGGACCAAGATCGAGGGACTAGAGGAGTTCTTCGGAGAAATCGTGGTCCCGACAGAAGAAGTCGCGGAATTCAACCGTGCGGGCAAACGCCGGATCGTGAAAAAGAAACTATTTCCTGGTTACATCATGGCCCACATGATCATTAACGATGACACGTGGTTCCTGGTTCGGGAAACACCCGGTATTGGTGATTTCACCGGGGCCGGGGGCAAGCCTACGCCCATGGATCCACTTGAAGTCGAACGCATCCTGCAGACCAACGATGACGTTGATGATGGTGAGCAGCAGGTCAAAACGGCCATTCCGTTTAAGACCGGCGACCGTGTGCGTGTGAAAGATGGTTACTTCCTCAACTTCGAGGGAGACGTGGAAGGAATCGATGAAGCCAATGGACGGGTTACAGTAATGATTAATATTTTCGGTCGTTCCACTCCCGTTGAACTGGAACACTGGCAAATCGAAGACGTCTAAGACATTTACAGGCAGTGAATAGATCATGGCAAAACAAATATCAGGACAGGCGAAATTTCAGGTTCCCGGGGGACAGGCAACGCCGGCCCCACCGGTCGGTACTTCACTTGGTAAGTTCGGTATCAACCTGGGACAATTCGTACAGCAATTCAATGATCGCACCAAGGAATTCAATGGAACTCCCATCCCGGTCATCGTGACCGTCTATGGTGATCGCTCCTTTGATTTTGTAACCAAGAGTCCTCCGGCAGCCTCACTACTGAAACAGGCAGCTGGCGTCGTGAAAGGCTCAGGCGTTCCTAACAAGGAAAAAGTGGGAACCGTAACACGAGCGCAGATCACAGACATCGTGAAGAAGAAACTGGCAGATCTCAATGCAACGGATATCGAGAACGCCGGCCGAATGATTGAAGGAACAGCCCGCAGTATGGGCATTACCGTTACGGACTGACGATTTGAAGAACGCATCGCAAGCCTCGCAGATAACGCCTGCTTGCAGAACAGATAACTTAACCATGCCTAAACCATCTAAACGATTCCGCACCCTGAGAGAAAAGAACCCGGAAATTGAACCGGTAACGCTCGACCAGGCTGTTAAGCAATTAAAAGAATTTGACGGTACCAAGTTCGACCAGACCGTGGAAATCCATATGCGACTGGGGATTGATGCTAAGCAGGCTGATCAGCTGGTACGTGGTTCCATCGTCCTGCCACATGGTATTGGGCGAACGCAACGGGTCGTGGTCTTCGCCAAGGGTGACAATGCCGATGCCGCTGAAAAAGCCGGTGCGGATGAAGTCGGCCAGGAAGAACTCGCCAAGAAAATCAGTGACGGATGGCTTGAGTTCGACGTTTGTATTGCGACGCCGGACATGATGGGACTGGTCGGACCGCTCGGTCGTGTACTGGGACCACGGGGGATGATGCCCTCGCCACGAGCCGGTACCGTGACCCCGGATGTCGCAAAGGTTATCGAGGAATACAAGGCTGGAAAAGTTGAATTTCGAAACGATGATGGTGGCAACGTGCACGCGGTTGTAGGCAAGCTTAGCTTCGAAGCCAGCCAGCTGGCGGATAACATCCAGGCGTTCATCGATTTCATCGAAAGCCTGAGGCCGCAAATCCTGAAGGGGACTTATATGCGAAGCATTGCTATCTGTGCAACGATGAGCCCCTCTATTCGGATTGCTGCTTAAACAGGACAGGTCACTTCAAGAAAGTCGTAAGCCCAAACACACCACGATCCATTTAATGATTGAATTAAAGTCATGAGTAAATATGTCAAAAACCTGATCGCTGATGATCTAAAAAAACGGTTGGAAGGCGTCGATGAAGCATTGCTCGTCAACGTGATTGGTGTCGATGCCAACAAAACCGTCTTGCTTCGGCGACAATTGCGTGAAAAGAACATCAGCCTGCTGGTCGTTAAGAACAGCCTGGCTATACGTGCTACCGAAGGAACCCCACTGGCAGCGGCCTTTGAGGGCCTTAATGGAACCGCCGCTCTTTGCTGGGGCGGAGAAGACTTTATTACGCTGGTCAAGGAAATAGTTGGGCTCGATAAGGATGACGAGTTCGAAGCGTTTCAAGCACGTAGCGGCATCATGGAAGGCGAAGCTGTTTCCCGCGAACGGCTCCAGGAAATCAGCAAGTGGCCCAACCGACAGGAACAACTCAGTATCCTGTCCGGCCAGATTCTGGGTCCAGGAGCCAACTTATCAGCACAACTGCGTGGCCCAGCTGGACAGCTGGCCAGCCAGGTCAAGCAGAAAGGAGAAGAGGGGAACTGATTCCAGGAAGCAAGCAGGGACGTGACGCTAACTGATCGCAAACAGGGGCCTTTGCCCATTACTTACTTTTAGCCGGGTGCTGCCTATCACTGGCAAACCAGCCGGAACTCAAACCATCAAAACTAATAATCAACGCATCGAAACGAATTCATTGCCACAATTCATATCGGTGCCCAGCCAGAAAGGGCTCTTATTGCCATGTCCGAAGAAACTGCAACCGTTGAAGTTACTCCTGAATTGAAAGAATTAGGAGATAAGATCGCTGATCTTACACTGAAGCAAGCTATTGAACTAAGTGATTACCTGAAAGATGAGCACAGCATCGAACCTGCTGCAGGCGGTGGTGTTGTAATGGCCGCCGCAGGTGGTGGTGGTGCTGCCGAAGAAGCCGAGCAGACAGAATTCGACGTCGTTCTCACCGGCTTCGGTGACAAGAAGCTGAACGTCGTCAAGGAAGTCAAGGCGATCACGAATGCTTCACTGATGGATGCCAAGAAGCTCGTTGAAGATGCTCCGGCCACCATCAAAGAAAAGGTCGACAAAGAGGAAGCCGACAAGATCAAGGCACAGCTCGAAGAAGCAGGTGCCTCGGTGGAACTTAAATAACTCGTTGATCCGTTTGTCCGCAAGACAAGTGAACGGGAAGGGGCCCAGGCCGGCCCCCGGTCGTTCACTTGGGCGAGGTTTTGTGAGCGTTTGACTTCTCCAGCAACTTCAATCCTTTTGTATCGTGCGATTGACTGTGGTTGGGGTGCGCACCCATGTACGGTTTCTCGGGCCATGAGTCCCGGGAATGCATATCCGCACGTAACCTGATCCGGCGGCGAAATATTTTTACTCCTGCTGCTGACTGATTGTTTCTGAATCGAACGCGGCAAAATACCTGTAACCCGACACCACAAGCTTTTTCCCTGGAGCACCAAGGTCTATGGCTATCTCAGCAGAGCGACGCCTGAATCCGACCCAAAAACGTCGTTTTGGCACCGGACGCCAATCCGATATCACCTCGGATCTCACCAAGATTCAAACGGCCAGCTACGAGGCCTTCTTGCAATACAGCAAGCCGCGTGAGCAACGCAAGGAACATGGTCTCGAAGCCGTGCTGCGGGAAATATTCCCCATCGAAAGTTACGACAAAACGACCAACCTTGAATACGTACACTACGAGTTGGGGAAACCGCGCTATTCACCTGACGAGTGTCGACAACTGCGACTTACCTACGGACGGCCTTTCAAGGTCCGCCTCCGCCTGAACAAAGATGAACCGATTGAAGAGGACGTCTATCTTGGTGATCTGCCCATCATGCTTGGTGGCGGAGAGTTCATCATTAACGGGGCCGAGAGGGTGGTTGTCAGCCAGTTGCATCGCAGTCCGGGTGTTGACTTTGTCATGGAAGCTGACGGTACCAGTGACCGCAAGCTACCCAGCTGTCGAGTCATTCCAGAACGTGGCAGCTGGATCGAAGTTAATGTAACTCGCAAGGAATCGCTCAGCATCCGTATTGACCAAAGCGGCAAGTTTTCTGCCGTGATGCTGATCCGGGCCATGAGCCCCAAGTACAGTACCGATGCGGATATCATTCGTGCTTTTTACGATACAGAAACCCAGAAGGTGGTGGACGGTCGCAGCGTAGGAAAACTCGAAGACAAGATCGCCGTAGACGATATCGTCTATCCCGCCTCCAACAAGCGTGCTGGTGAAATCATCGTCGAAGCAGGACATAAGATTTCCAAGAGTATCGCCGAAACCATTTGCACAGCCGGGCTCAAGAAAGTCGAAGTAATGCCGGCTCCCAAGGTCCCGCTCATGTTCAACAGCCTGAACGATGACCCGACTTCAAGTCACGAGGAAGCCCTGCTGCGTATCTACCAACGCCTGCGACCGGGCAACCCACCACAACTGGAAAAAGCGAGAACACTTTTCGAAGAAAAGTTTTACGATTCCAACCGCTACCGACTTGGACGCGTAGGCCGTTTCCGCATTAACCGGAAACTCGACCTCGGGGTCTCGGAAAAAGAAATGACCCTGCGACCGGAAGACCTGATTGCTTCCATTGCTTACCTGCTGAAACTCAGCACCTCGGAAGAGGGCTGCCAGGTCGATGATATTGATCACCTTGGCAACCGAAGGTTACGAACCATCGACGAGTTGGCCAGTGACGAGCTCCGCAAAGGGTTCTTGAAATTACGCCGGACAGTCCAGGAACGCATGAGCCTCAAGTCCGACAATACGGATATCTCGCCCCGCAGCCTGATCAATCCCAAGAGCGTTTCTGCTGCCATCGAGTACTTCTTTGGTCGTGGGGAACTCTCCCAGGTCGTTGACCAGACGAATCCACTCTCCCAGTTAACACACGAACGTCGGCTGTCCGCGCTGGGGCCAGGTGGTTTGAATCGTAAGCGAGCTGGCTTCGAAGTACGCGATGTGCACATTTCCCACTACGGTCGGATCTGCCCGATTGAAACTCCGGAAGGGACCAATATTGGGCTTATTTCCAGCTTGGCTATTTACGCCAGCGTGGACGATTATGGCTTCCTCGTCACGCCCTATCGAAAAGTGAGCAAGGGGAAACTGACGGACGAAATCGTCTGGCTACGCGCCGATGAAGAATCTGATTCTTTCGTGGCACCGGCAGACACCGAAGTCGAAAACAAGACAACGATCAAGGGACCCAACCTGGTTGCCCGCTACCGATCTGACTTCGAGCTCGTAACGCCTGACCAGATCCAGTACATCGACGTGGCACCCAGCCAGATGGTTGGCGTCTCGGCTGGACTGATCCCCTTCCTGGAACACGATGATGCGAACCGGGCCCTGATGGGATCCAACATGCAGCGGCAGGCCGTACCCCTGCTCGTCGCTGAACCGCCCATCGTTGCTACTGGCATGGAAACAGCCGTGGCACAGAACTCCAGCATGGTTGTACGAGCTCGGCGTGCAGGCAAGGTGACCTACTGCGATTCAACTCGTATCCAGGTAGGCGCCGACGTCTATCCCCTGAAAAAGTTTGCCGGCCTCAACGAACGCACCTGCCAGAACCAGAAACCAATCATCCAGCTCGGTGAAAAGGTTGAAAAGGACCAGGTGCTGGCCGACGGTGCTGCTACGCACCTGGGTGAACTTGCCCTGGGCCGCAACGTGTTGGTCGGCTTCATGTCGTTCGATGGCTACAACTTTGAAGATGCCATCATCATTAGCGAGGAACTGGTCAAGAGCGACACCTACACATCGATCCATATCGAACAGTTCGAGGTTGAAATTCGCGAAACCAAGTTGGGACGTGAAGAGTTCACCCGCGACATACCCAATGTCAGCGAGAAAGCGCTCCGCAACCTGAATGAAAGTGGCATCGTGGAAATCGGCACCTATGTTCGCCCCGGCGACATCCTGGTGGGCAAGGTTTCTCCGAAGTCCAAGACTGAACTTACTCCGGAAGAAAAGTTGCTGCACGCCATCTTCGGGCGAGCCGGCGAGGATGTCAAAAACGACTCGCTCGAGGTCTCTTCCGGGATCGAAGGCATCGTAGTCGACACCCAGAAGTTTTCACGACGCATGAGCCTCTCTGAAGAAGATCGCAAGCTCTTCGAGAAAGAACTCAAGCAGCTCGAGAAAGAGGGTAATGACCAGATCTCCCAGGTATTTGGAGCCATGGTGGGACAGTTCGAAGAAACGCTCAAACGCAAGTTGACCGATGACGACAACAATCCGCTTGTCAGCGAAGAGCAGGATCCCAAGTTCATTGCCGAGACTGCCGAGAATTTCCAGCTTAGCCATATCACGCGAGGCATGCGAAGCAGTGCTAAGATCGCCGAGATCGAGCAAATCTACAAGCAACATCAGACCGCGCTGGAAGACGCCATCGACGAACGCGACCGGAAGTTAAACAGTATGAAACGCGGTGATGAACTACGCAGTGGAGTACTGCAAAAGGTCATCGTCTACGTTGCTACCAAGCGTGTCATTTCCGTGGGTGACAAGATGGCAGGACGTCACGGTAACAAGGGCGTCATCGCCAAGATACTGCCCGTGGAAGACATGCCATTCCTCGAGGACGGCACGCCGATCCAGATCATGCTTAACCCGCTGGGCGTACCCAGTCGTATGAACGTCGGTCAAATCCTCGAAACGCACCTCGGATGGGCTGGAGCTAAACTGGGCTTCCAGGCAATCACGCCCGTCTTCGATGGTGCCTCGGAAGAAGACATCAACCAGTGCCTCAAGGATGCTGGCCTGCCGTCACATGGGAAATCAATCCTTTATGACGGGCGCACCGGTAATGCTCTCAAGCAGGAAACCACGGTTGGCTACATCTACATGTTGAAACTTCATCACCTTGTTGACGACAAGGTGCATGCTCGCAGCACCGGACCGTACTCGCTTATCACGCAACAACCCCTGGGTGGTAAGGCACGTTTCGGTGGCCAACGTTTCGGAGAAATGGAAGTGTGGGCACTGGAAGCCTACGGCGCTGCCTACATTCTCCAGGAGCTGCTGACTGTCAAGAGTGACGATGTGGAAGGTCGTACGAAGATTTACGAATCCATGGTCAAGGGTGAAAACACGTTGCAGGCCGGCACACCCGCCAGCTTCGACGTGTTAACCAATGAAATCCGCGGACTCGCACTGAACCTGCAACTGGAAAAACACAGGATTTAACTGATTCGTCCGCTAGGTACGGCATCCACAAACCCTGAATTAATCAATAATCAATTCGCCCCACGGTGAACCCCTTTAAGGAGCTCGGGTAGATGACAATAAGCGAAAGCTCATATGACAGGATTAACGACTACGCCTCTGTCAAAGTCAGCCTCGCGCGACCACATGACATCCGCAGTTGGTCCTTCGGTGAAGTCAAGAAGCCCGAGACCATCAACTACCGAACTTACCGTCCCGAAAAGGACGGCTTGTTCTGCGAACGAATTTTCGGGCCCGAAAAGGACTGGGAATGTGGCTGCGGAAAATACCGCGGAATGAAATACAAGGGCATGATCTGTGACCGCTGTGGCGTCAAGGTGACCCATTCACGCGTACGTCGCAAGCGCATGGGGCATATCGAGTTGGCGGCCCCCGTCGTCCACATCTGGTTTTTCAAGGCCATGCCCAGTCGCCTTGGCAACCTGCTGAACATAAAAACCACGAGCCTCGAAAAAGTCGTCTACTTCCAGGACTACGTGGTCGTCGACAAGGGCGATACCGACCTGGAGCACCAACAACTGCTCACCGAGGAAGAATATCGAGCCGCACGAGAACAATGGGGAGTGGGTAGCTTCGAGGTCGGCATGGGAGCCGACGCAGTTCGAAAACTACTGACTAACCTCGACCTGGTGCAACTCTCGCAGGACTTGCGTATCGCGCTGGAAGAAACCAATTCCAAGCAAAAGAAGAAAGATATTACCAATCGCCTCAAGATCGTCGAGGCCATTCGAGACAGCGACAACAAGCCCGAATGGATGGTGCTGGACGTGATCCCCGTGATTCCGCCCGACCTGCGACCGCTCGTGCTCCTGGATTCGGGTAACTTTGCAACCAGCGATCTTAATGATCTTTACCGTCGCATTATCAATCGTAATAACCGACTGCGAAAACTGGTCGATCTGAATGCACCCGAAGTGATCATTCGTAACGAAAAACGGATGCTGCAACAATCGGTGGATGCACTCTTTGACAACAACCGCTGTAAACGGCCTGTCCTGGGAAGCAGCAATCGCCCCCTCAAATCGTTGACCGATATGATCAAGGGAAAGCAGGGACGTTTCCGCGAAAACCTGCTCGGCAAACGTGTTGATTATTCCGCGCGAAGTGTCATCGTGGTTGGACCCCAACTCAAGCTGCACCAGTGCGGATTGCCCAAGAAAATCGCCCTCGAGTTATTCCAACCCTTTATTATTCGTAAGCTGAAAGAACTCGGACACGCCGATACGATCAAGAGCGCCAAGAAAATGCTCGAGCGTAAGGACGAGGAGGTCTGGGATATCCTGGAACAGGTGATTCGTAATCACCCGGTACTGCTCAATCGTGCCCCCACGCTGCATCGCATGGGAATCCAGGCCTTCGAACCTATCCTGGTAGAAGGTAATGCCATTCACCTGCACCCGCTGGCCTGCAAGGGATTCAATGCGGACTTCGACGGCGATCAGATGGCTGTCCACCTTCCCCTCTCCATCGAGGCCCAGGTGGAAGCCCACACCCTGATGATGTCCACCAATAATATCTTCGCACCGTCCAATGGCAAACCGATCATGAGCCCCTCCCAGGATACGGTCATGGGATGTTATTACGTGACGGTCGAGCTACCCAATCGTAAAGGTGAAGGCATGACCTTCTCCTCCCTGGAAGAAGCTGACCTGGCACATTCCCAGGGTGCCCTCGACATGCATGCCAAGATCAAGGTAAGGCTCCCCGGTCATCGGAAGGTTAATGCCGAGGACGAGAATGCACATCAACCCGGTGTCGTTATCGAAACGACCTATGGTCGAATCATGTTCAACATGATGTTGCCCAAGGGGCTGGACTTCTACAACATCTCGTTGCGTGGAGGAGACTTGGCCAAGGTGATTTCCGACTGTTACCAGCGGCTTGGGCGGAAGGCCACGATCGAACTGCTCGATGATATGAATCAGTTGGGATTCCGCGAGAGTACCCGTAGCGGCCTCTCCTTTGCTACCGATGATCTCGTCACCCCCTCCTCCAAGACGAAGATTCTCGCCGAGGCCGAAAAAACAGTGATGAAATTCCGCAAGCTCTACGATCGCGGTGTCATCACGGAAATGGAACGATATAACCAGGTCCTCGAGACCTGGACGCATGCCCGGGAACAGATCACCAGTGAAATGATGTCTGCCATGGAGCAGGATGATCGTGGTGGCCACGGTTACGTCAACCCTGTTTTCCTGATGGCTCATTCCGGTGCCCGTGGTGGTATCGAACAAATTCGTCAATTGGCCGGTATGCGAGGTTTGATGGCCAAGCCAACCGGTGAAATTATCGAAACGCCAATTAAGGCTAACTTCCGCGAAGGACTCTCAGTACTCGAATATTTCAGTTCCACTCATGGTGCACGAAAGGGTCTAGCTGATACTGCGTTGAAAACAGCTGACTCCGGTTACCTGACACGTAAACTTGCCGACGTTGCACAGAACGTCGTCGTAACGCTGGATGATTGTGGAACCACCCAGGGAATTACCAAGGGAGTGATCTACCGCGGTGAAAAGGTGGAAGTGCATCTGTCTGATGCCGTCATCGGACGTGTCAGCCGACAGAATATCGTCAATCCCATTACTGACGAAGTGATCGTCAAGGACGGTGACCTGATTACCAGCACCGTGTGTCGCAAGATCGAAGAACTGGGCCTGGAACGCATCCAGGTACGCAGCCCGATGACCTGCGATGCCGCCCTGGGCGTTTGCCGACGCTGTTACGGGATGGACATGTCAACTGGAAACATGGTGGAAGAAGGAATGGCCGTTGGTATCATCGCTGCCCAAAGTATCGGCGAACCTGGCACCCAGCTGACGATGCGGACTTTCCATATTGGTGGAACGGTCAATACAAGTATTGAAGAGAGTGATATCCGGTCCCAGAAAGAAGGCCAGGTAACCTTTACCCGCATGAGCTTTGTGACCAACGCAGATGGTAACAATATCGTACTCACCCGGAACGGTGAAATTAGCTTGCTCGATCCCAAGGGACGAGAAATTGAGAAGTATGAAGTGCCTGCCGGGGCAGTCCTGATGGTTGAGGAGAACCAGAAGGTCAAGGAAAATGTCGTCCTCTGCCAGTGGGATCCGCACAGCATTCCGATTCTGGCAGAAGTCAGTGGTAAGGTCCGCCTCGAAGATGTCATCGAAGGCGAAACCCTCCGACTGGAAAAAGATGCCGGTGGAACTGTCCGACGCTTGATCATGGATCACAAGGGTGATCTGCATCCCGCTATCGTACTCGAAGACGACGAGGGCAACGGACTGGGCTTCTACTACCTGCCTGAACGTGCTCACATCGAAGCCGTCGAAGGAACCTTTGTTCAGGCCGGTTCCGTGCTTGCCAAGACACCACGTGAAGCTACTGGAGTCAGTGATATCACGGGCGGTCTGCCACGTGTTACCGAAATCTTCGAAGCCAGAAAGCCGAAGGATCCGGCAGTCATCGCGGAAATCGATGGTACCGTCGAGATGCCCAAGGAAAAGAAACGTGGCAAGCGTACTATCCTCGTGACCAGCGAAAGTGGTATTGAAAAAGAACATCTCGTGCCGCATGGAAAGCGATTCTTCGTGCACTCCGGCGACATCGTTAAGTCCGGACAAGCACTGGTCGATGGACCGTTGGTCCCGCACGATATCCTGCGAGTTTCCGGGGAAGAAGCGGTGCAGCAGTACCTGGTTCATGAAGTTCAGCAGGTGTATCGCAGCCAACGCGTGGAAATCAACGATAAGCATATCGAGACCATCATCGCTCGCATGTTGCGGAAAGTTCTCATCGAATCGGCCGGCGACACCAACCTGCTGGTTGGCCTGGTGATGGATCGGTTCGAGTTCCGCCAGATCAACCAGGATCTTGCCGGTTGCGTACGGATCTCTGATCCCGGTGACAGTGACTTTGAATTAAACGCAATCGTTCCCAAGGAAGTTTTCCAACAGGTGAACAGTCAAATAGAAACGCTGGGCGGCAAGGCCTCCAAGGGAAGTCGGCCCAAGCCGGCGACCGCCAGTACCCAGTTACTGGGAATTACCAAGGCCTCCGTGCAAAGTTCCAGCTTCATTTCGGCCGCCAGTTTCCAGGAAACTACGAAAGTACTCACCGAAGCGGCCCTGGCCGGAAAAGTAGACTCCCTGGTTGGCCTCAAGGAAAATGTCATCCTCGGACACCTGATCCCAGCCGGTACCGGATTCCGTACCTTCCAAGATGCCGAAGTGAAATACCAGGCAGCTGCCTTGGAACAAATGGCGGCAGAAAAAGAACAGGCACTTGTGACCCAGTTCCCCTTATTACAGGCCGATGAGGAACAGGAAAGCTCAGAAGTTGCGGCCCCACCGGTCGAACCCACTGCTGACGTTATTCCTGCTGCCGAGGAAAATCTTCCCAGTACCAGTGCACCATCCACCCTGGATGAGTTATTTGGAACAAGCAGCCCAGACGAAAACACGCCGGAGGAATAAACACGGCAAACGCCACCCAACTTGACACCCCCCCATATCAACCATTAGGTTGGGTAGTTTGGCATTGCCAGACCACTCAGCAATCGTTCAGGCAAACGAAGGAATATTAATGCCCACCATTAACCAACTCGTCCGTAAACGACGTAAGAGCAAACGTAAATTCACGAAGGCTCCCTTGCTGGACAAGTGTCCTCAAAAGCAGGGCGTATGCTTGCTCGTGAAAACAATGACTCCCAAGAAACCAAACTCCGCCCTGCGGAAAATTACCCGGGTGCGTCTCTCCAATGGAAAAGAGGCAACCGTGTACATCCCCGGCGAAGGCCACAATCTCCAGGAACACTCTATCGTACTGGTCCGAGGTGGACGCGTACGCGATCTGCCCGGCGTGCGTTACCAGGTCGTTCGTGGTGCCCAGGATACACTGGGGGTTGAAGGACGTAAGCAGTCTCGCAGTCGTTACGGAGCCAAGAAGTCATAACCTTTGGTTATTGTCCAAGAAAGGGACCGGCAATATGGGCCGTATCACCGCCAGTAGAAAACAACTTACTCCTGACCCCAAGTTCAATTCCTTGCTAGCCAGCAAGTTCATCAACTCGTTGATGTGGGATGGGAAAAAAACAATCGCCCAGGCACTCTTCTATAATGCCCTGGATGAAATTGCCACTCGACTTCAGGACGTTGAGCCAATCGAGGTATTTAACCAGGCCATTGAAAACGTGAAGCCGCAGATCGAGGTTCGTTCCAAGCGTGTTGGTGGTGCTGCCTACCAGGTGCCCATGCAGGTCAGTCGCAACCGACAACAGGCACTTGCCTTCCGCTGGTTGCTAATGGGCGTGCGAGAGAAAAAGGGACGCCCCACGCATCTCAAGCTGGCAGATGAACTGGTCGCCGCTTACAACCGAGAAGGGGCCGCCATGACCCGCCGAGAAAATGTCCACCGAATGGCAGAAGCCAATAAAGCTTTCGCTCACTTCGCCTGGTAAAAACAATTCGAACAAGCTGGCCGTAGAAGTATCTATCACTTGTGCGGCCATCTTTTTGCGCCGGCACAGACCACTACAATCCAATCATCGGCAGCCTCGACGATGAACCCCACCCTCTCCATGGGTCCAGGACAGAACCATGCTGCGACAACTCGAAAACCTGCGTAACCTGGGAATCATCGCCCATATTGATGCCGGTAAAACCACCGTTACCGAGCGTATGCTCTTCTATAGTGGAACGAAACACCGCATGGGGTTCGTGGACAAGGGAACCACCGAGACCGACAGCGATCCCGAAGAGCAGGAACGCGGCATTACCATCTATTCCGCCTGCGTCACATTCACCTGGCAACAAACCCATATCAACCTGCTCGACACACCAGGGCATGTTGATTTTACCGCAGAAGTCGAACGTTGCCTGCGGGTGCTGGATGGAGCCACGGTTGTCTTTAGTGCCCGAGAAGGTGTCGAGGCACAGAGTGAAACCGTCTGGAGGCAGGCGAATCGGTACCAGGTACCGAGACTGGCTTTCATCAACAAGATGGATCGTGAAGGCGCCAATTTCGAACATGTCCTGCAACAAATCGTGGAACGACTGGACAGCAATCCACTTGTTCTGCAAATCCCCATCGGATCCGGTCCTCGCCATGTCGACGATCCCTTTCGCGGCATCGTCGACCTGATCAACATGCAAATGCTCTCCTTTGATCCGGATACCGACGGCCAGGAAATTCTTGCCGGCCCGATCCCGGAAGAACTACAGGAGCTGGCTGAAACCTGGCGGGAAAAAATGCTCGATCAACTCTACGAGTACAGCGATGAATTGATGGAGTTGGCTCTACAGGAAAAAGAACTGCCCCTGGAACTCATGCAACAAACCATCCGGGCAGCGACACTAAAAGGGACCATTCAGCCACTGTTCTGCGGATCCGCATTGCACGGTATCGGCATCCAGCCACTGCTTGATGCCGTCGGACTCTACTTGCCCAGCCCGGCGGATCGGCCCGCCGTGGAAGGTATTAAACCGGCCAAGGATGATTCCAAGAAAAAAACAGAGGCAGAGGTGCAGCATCGGGAACCGACCAGCGACGAACCCTTCTGTGGACTGGTCTTTAAAGTACAGCCCGCAAAAACCGGCGACATGGCCTGGGTACGTGTTTATTCCGGAACCCTGAAAAGCAACAGCCGCGTCTATAACACCGGAAAAGAGAAGAAAGACAACGTCTCGCAACTATGGCAAATCCATGCCACCAAGCGCGAGCCCCAGGGACAGGTCGATGCCGTCAACACCGGAGACATCGTGGGTATCATCGGGATGCGGCATGCAACGACCGGCGATACCATCTGCGATGCAAGTCATCCCATTCTGCTGGAAAAAATCGAGTTCCCCGAAACCGTCATCTCCATGGCTGTTGAACCCGAGAATACCGCCGAACGAGACAAATTGCAGGACGTGCTCGAGATGTTGAAGCGACAGGATCCCACCCTGCAGGTCATCAGTGGTGAAACCGGGCAAACCCTGCTCTGCGGCATGGGAGAACTCCACCTGGAAGTTACCAAGAATCGGCTGCTAAGAGATTTCAATCTCAACGTCCGTTTCCATAAGCCCCAGGTCAGTTACCGGGAAACGATCGGGCGGGCAGCCGATGTCACCGGACAATGCCAACGACAGGTTGCCGGGCAGCAAAAGTCAGCCCAGGTCTCAATCCGCATTGAACCCCTCGAAGATGGTAATCAACCCATCTTGATTCTCAGCCATGCCTCGCCCGAGGAACTTCCCGGGGAATACCTGGCCACGGTGCTGGATGAACTGAAAAGTTGTACCCAAGGGGGTGGGCACATCGCCGGTTTCCCGCTGACACGACTCAAGATCACGATTCTAGGTGGTCAG
>Ga0315331_10001522_pt1 | contig 17382 bp, 12 predicted proteins | sample M160m34915metaG_FD_203456 | JGI IMG/M metagenome (GOLD analysis project Ga0315331, IMG submission 203456) | Ammonia-oxidizing marine archaeal communities from Monterey Bay, California, United States - M1 60m 34915 | ecosystem: Environmental > Aquatic > Marine > Intertidal zone | place: USA...
CAGGAGTGGGATATCAGTAGACGAGTACGGTATTACCATCTCTGAGGCTTATGTGAACACATTCCTTGAAGTCAGGTGCGAGGTTCGTAACGACGGGGATCTGGATGCGTCCGAGGTTAGCGTTTTCCTGAAGGAGAATGGAGCTAGGAAAGATGAGATTGTCATTCCAAGTATCGGAAGTGGCGACATCGTGGAGATTGTACTCTACTGGAATCCTTCAACGGTTGGGGAGAAGCTGCTGACTGTGTCCATTGATCCTTCAAACAATATCGAGGAGATAAACGAGGACGATAATGAGCAGTCCTTGACATTTCCAGTCCTCCAGCGCCCCCAGGGAATAGACCTGGCATTGAGGGAGGGCGCGGTAAGGACCGAGCCAGCGATACCTCGTCCCTCGGAACAATTCCTAGTTACTGCCAGAGTAGACAACCTAGGATCCAGTGATGCCACAAATGTCGAGGCGACGCTGGAGATTAGGAATTCATTGGGATGGGAATCAATCTCGTCGACCGTGATTTCACTGGTTGTTGGCCAAGGTGCATCTCAAGTTTCTTTTGCGCATTGGGTTAACGAGTCCGGGCCGATAGAGGTGAGGGTAACATTAGCAGGATCCACCCTAGCTGATTTGGATTGGTCGAATAACCAGATTGAGTCTTACATCCTTGTTGACGAGACGAGTCTTACTGGCTCTAGGTCGGCGTCATTCTCTGTCGGGGAGACTCCCGTAGAAATCATTGATTTGGATGAAGAAGGAGGGATTGTCATCACAGAAAAGGATGGCGTGCTAGGACTTTACAGGATGAATCTGAATCGAGCACTTACGGCATGCACGAACATTTTCGAGGAAATGTGGACGGGGGACATTGCAATCATTAGCTCTGAAGACATGTTTGCCCATGTTGCATGGACCAGGAGATACCTAGATTCTTCTGGGTACTTCAGACAAACAGTTAGTTACACCACCCTTGATTCTAGCTGCCAAATGACGCCGGTACAGGACATAATGCCCCCCATATTACTCTCCGACGGCAAGTACTGGGGCCTAGATATGGATGTCAGAGAATCTGAGATAATGATATCTGGATACCACAGAGACATCTTTACTTCGGGAACTCAACAAGACATCACTAGTGTTTTCATCCTCAGTTCTGATGCTCCGACCAAGGGTTCCGACTGGAGCCTTAATCCATCTGCAGTCAGTGAACTGGACCTGATTGCGGGAATGACCGACCCAGTTGACATTGAATTTGGGGACGAAGATGCACACCTCCTTTTCCAGTCCCTGAGGAACGACACGACTGGTGTAGATAGGCTCGGACTGTGGTACGCCCATGGCCTCCCCGAACAAACTTCATGGGGATACAAGAAGGCTGTGGGAGATCATGCATTCTCCCCTGAAATGGTAGTCTCCCTAGATGGCAATGACGAGGTTATTGTGGCAGTTTGGGGAGAAGGTGATGAGGCTTCCTCGGAACTAGTAGCGATAATTGCCGATTCGACATTTACGTCCACTGAAGGGAGTGAAATGAGAGTTCCCGCTAGGGGGCTTGGGACAATTGAATTGCTAGAGGTCGCCAGGGGAACCCAAGTTTTCTTTGATTTCATCGGCCCGAGTGGACCTCAAATGCAATATGGGATGATTAACGCGGATGAAGGTTGGATTGGGATCTCTGACAGGATTGGATTGGGGCTCCTTAGTGTTGTAGACAGGTCTCCGGTTGGAGCGGAGGCGGTAATTCTCCATACATCGCAAAATGGGTGGCAAATCCGATCCCTTGTTGATGACACTTCGCCCGGTTCAGGAGATAGCAATTTCCTGGAGATGATAAGAATCTCACTCGGGTTGGACGAACAGAACTTCAATGTCCTTCTTGGAGGGACTGCGATTACTGTAATTTTCCTGAGCGTCATTGTACTACTGACGATGTCTGCAAGGGCCGTGAGATGGATCAACAGTAGAAGGAAGACTGCAGCACCTGGTGTAGTGATGCTAGAGGAGGACTTCGTTGATGTCATTCTGGAGAGTGACATTTCGGTTAGTTCCAGTGAAGTGGAGCTCGTTGAGGAAGAGGGACCGCAAAGCGAGGGTGCATCTGAGAGGAAGCGCCGGAGGGAGAATAGGGCACGACCAGACCAGCCAGTGGAGCTCCCGCCAATACCCCTCCCCTCCATCCCACCTCCAGAAATAATACCAAGTGAAATCAATTCTGGGGCTACGGATTTACCCCCTCCAATTCAGATGAACAGAAACGTACTTTGTCATTCATGTGAAGGCAGATTCGAGGTCCCTGGCAAGCTGAAGATGACAAAATGCCCAGTATGCGATGAAAGAATCGAACTGTGGTGAATGGATGGTAAGAGTCCTTCTCGCTTCCGGGTCCGAGAGGAGGCGCGAATGGTTGACGGCCTTTCTTTCAGAGTGGGGTCCTCATTTCCAAGCAAGGGCACTTTCATCCAAAGAGGCCGTGGCGCCGGGGAATCTGGACGTAGGCGGCAAGGTAGAGTTCACTTGCATGGCGAAAGCGATGAGCGCCTCCGAGGAACTGTCGCTTCTGGAAAGCAGGGGAGGGGAACAATTCGACATAGTGATTGTCTCGGATACAATGGTGGAGGACCCTGACGACCACATGGCAGCAATGGGCAAACCCAAGGATGATCTAGAGGCGACTGCCATGCTACTCAGGCTATCCGGGACTAGGCACAGGGTTTGGTCTTCTTCCGCTATACTGAGGAGGCCCGAAGAGGGAGGGGGAAGTATTGAGTTGCACTCTGGCTGGAGTGCCGACATTTGGACAAATAGTGCAATCGTAGAGTTCGAAGAGTTGACTGAACAAGATATAGTCGACCTAGTCGAATGTGGATCGTGGATTGGAAAGGCCGGCGGGTATGACCTGGCCGGGGTTTCCTCTAGACACTGCAGACTAATCGGGGGAGATGAAATAACCGTACTTGGGCTATCAGCAGAATCAATAGAGTTCCTGAAACTGAAAATCACTAGACAAAGGTGACTCCACCGTGGAGGAGGACGAATTCCTTCTGCAAGTCGTCAAACCACTCCAGCATGGATGAGTCAAATCTCACTCGGGAGATCTCCGGGTCGTTCAGGAGATCGTCTTGAATTCCCTTTAGTGTCCCGGGAGCAGCTCCGCAGGAGACGCATGCTCCGTCCAGATCTATGACCAACGAAAGACCCTTGGCGTCGGATTCGCGTTCCTCGAATTCCCACCTAGAAAGAACCAAGGCGCCCCCATGGCCATCCAAGGCAGCCCTAACGATACCCAATCTGGCCATCAATGCAGGAATGATATCGGGATGATTCCCCTCAACAAGAGCGTAAAGCGATAATTCACGCAATCTCTTAATCTCTAATGGGTCATGATTTTCAGTGGTTCTTCTTTCGGCTTCTTTCCTCATTATCTCCTCTATCTGAGATCTGTATGCCTCAGCAAGCCTGTCATCGGATTTTGTCCCTCCCGAGTCAGTGTCGCCCACGGTCCCAGAGGGAGGGGGCTGATTCTTTACTGTGACCATTGATTTGAAGGATTCACTAGGTAGCATTCAAAAGGGTGCAACATCAGCGGTAAAACGAGGTGTACGTTTGAGCGATGAGAATCCCATTCTAAGCATAGTCGGACTTCATGTGGGAATTGATGGAAACCCGATACTGAAAGGAATAGACATCACAATACCTTCTGGCGAGATACATGCAATCATGGGACGTAATGGGAGTGGAAAAACGACTACTGCAAACGTCATCATGGGGCATCCGTCTTACGAAGTCGAGGAAGGTGATGTATTACTGGAGGGGGAAAGCATCCTTGAAATGGAACCTTGGGAAAGATCGAGGGCAGGCGTTTTCCTATCTTTCCAGTACCCCCAGGCAGTACCGGGTCTGCAAGTTGGTAACTTCTTGAGGAAGTCGGTTGGCAGTGTGAGAGGGGAGGATGCAGCCAAGGGTTCGACCTTCAGAGAAGAATTGAAGAGTGCGATGAGTAAACTGAACATGTCATCATCATTCCTTTCCAGATATGTGAATGATGGCTTTAGTGGAGGGGAGAAGAAGCGCTTCGAGGTTCTACAAATGATGCTTCTACGACCTAGGCTTGCAGTCTTGGACGAGACTGATAGCGGATTGGACATTGATGGCATTAGAACGGTGGCAGAAGGAATCAATGATGTCGTCAGGGGGACCGACAATGGGGCACTAATCATAACTCATTACTCTAGGATACTAGAGCACGTTCAGCCCGACAGAATCCACGTAATGATTGGTGGAAAGATCGTTGCTAGTGGGGGACCGGGATTGGCCACTCTACTGGAGGAGAACGGTTATGACTGGTTAGAACAGAGGGTCGCCGAAGGAGAGGAGTTTGAATGAGTCAATCAAACGAAGCGCGAGAAGCGGTGGGAGACTACAAGGCAGGCTGGCACGACCCCGAGAACTCTACGATAAGATTCGACTTTGGGCTCTCTGAGAAGGTTGTAAGGGACATCTCTGAGCTGAAGAATGAGCCAGAGTGGATGACTGAAATTAGGTTGAAGGCATATCGGCATTTCACAGAGAGGCCGATGCCCACATGGGGCAACACAGAAATTCTGGAGGGGATCGACTTTGATAACGTCTGCTACTTCCTAAGGTCGTCAGATGAAACTGGGGAGTCATGGGATGACGTTCCAGAGGACATCAGAAATACCTTCGAACGTCTTGGAATTCCAGAGGCGGAGCAGAAGTGGCTTTCAGGGGTGACTGCGCAATATGAGTCCGAGACTGTTTATCATAGCATCAGAGAGGACTTGGAAAAGCAGGGCGTTATATTCCTGGACATGGACTCTGGACTGAGGGAGCATGAGGACATAGTGAAACAATACTTTGGGACAGTTGTCCCTCACAGTGACAATAAGTTCTCCGCCTTGAATACAGCTGTTTGGTCAGGCGGTTCTTTCATCTATGTTCCAAAGGGGGTTAGCGTGGAGATGCCAGTTCAGGCATACTTCAGGATTAACGCAAAGAACATGGGGCAATTCGAGAGGACACTGATAATTGCCGACGAAGGCAGCAGTATCCATTATGTCGAGGGGTGCACGGCTCCAACCTACTCAACGGACTCCCTGCACTCTGCTGTAGTTGAGTTGATTGCCCTCCCTGGTGCCCATATTAGGTACACAACCGTTCAGAACTGGAGCACGAATGTATACAACCTCGTCACCAAGAGGGGGGTCGCCCACGAGAATTCCAAGATCGAATGGGTAGATGGCAATATAGGCAGCAAACTGACCATGAAATATCCAGCTGTTATCCTGAAGGGAGAGGGTGCGCATGCAGAGGTAATTTCTGTTGCATATGCTGGAGAAGGTCAGCATCAAGATGCGGGGGCAAAGGTCCATCACATCGCGTCCAACACAACAAGCAACATCCTTTCCAAGAGTATCAGTAAAGATGGCGGGAGGGGGTCCTACAGAGGGATGGCGAAAGTAATGCCAAAGGCTGAAAACTGCAGAATGAACATTGTTTGCGATGCACTGATTCTAGACGAAGGAAGTAGATCGGATACCTATCCGACTATGGAAGTGGGGAACGCAAGTGCTCACTGCGAACATGAGGCCAGTGTTTCGAAAGTCGGTGACGAACAGCTATTCTATCTAATGAGCAGGGGCCACACCGAGGCTGAGGCCCTAGGGATGATTGTGAATGGTTTCTTTGAGCCTTTCACGAAGGAGCTCCCAATGGAGTACGCTGTGGAGTTGAACAAGCTAATGGCACTTGAGATGGAAGGAAGCATAGGCTGAGTGGCTCCATGGACCCGGCTTCCGAATATTTGTCCCTAGGGGAGCCCGATAGGGCAGTGCATCTTTGGAGATACACTCCTTGGAGGAAAGTTCACCCTACTGGCAATATTTCAGAAATTCCAGAAGAAGTCAGTCCGCCACAGCTGAATCTGTCCTGTATTGATGGAGAAGTTCCAGAAGGAGTGAGGCTCATTCAGGGTTCGGAGGGCGTCGATGGGCTACCAGACTCAGACTCCACAACCTCCAGCTTCATGAATGCGATAACGGCGAACTCCACTTGGACAGTAGAGGTTGACTCTGGATTTAATCCTGGTAAGACCGTGGTTCTGGAGATAAATACGGATTCTCCAATCTCTGCGGTTCACATATGCATGAAAGTAGGGATGCACTCAGATTTCGAATTTGTGACCATAGTCAAGGGTGATTGCGAATGGCTGGGACTACTAAGAACGGGATGCACGGGAGAGGGCTCAATAACCAATGACGTGGTTGTTAACCTACTTGAGAGAGGGACCCTTCTCCGAGTGGATTCAATACATATCGACAGGGATTCACAGGTAGTTGCTGGAACTATCTCCTCAGGGTCCGAAATGACCAAGTCTGACCTTAGATACAGGATGGGGCAACCCGGTGGAAACCTGAATGTCCTAGGCTCGATACTTTCGGCTGAAGAAATGATACTAGATCACCACATAGAGATTCATCATGATGCTCCAGAAACTTTCAGCAGACTTGATTGGCACTCCGCTTGCGGTGGAAAGAGTAAGACTGTCGGCACAGGGATGCTCAAAGTTTCAGAGGGTTCCAGGGGGGCTGATGCTGCCCAATTGTTCCAAAACTTGCTCCTGTCGGAAAATGCGCAAGCTGATTCAATCCCCGAGCTAGAGGTCACAGAGAATGAGGTTGTTGGTTGTGGTCACGGAACAGCCAGTGGGCCCGTGGATGAAGACCAGCTATTCTACTTGGGAACGAGAGGGCTGTCTTCTGAACAGGCCAAGAGTATGTTAGTCGCGGCTTTCCTAAATTCGACCCTTTCTGAGATGGGGAGTATGGAAATGCACAATTGGCTCGTGGAAATGCTGTCTGAAGACCTGGATGCGCTAGGTATCTAACCGGATCTGTCCCTGTAAGATGAAACCAAGGATGTCACCAAAATTCCTGAAGCAGCGCCGAATGCCATTCCTTGGGACTCCAGTCCACTACCGGCCAAGTCCCTGAATGCGAGAGTCATTACCGTAGTCATTGGAATAACAAAGATTGCGAACCTGGTGGCCCAAATTCGTGGCGTTGGTGCGACGCCCATCGGCCTCAGTGTTACTGAGCTGGATTTCTGAATTACTTGCCAATTGACCCTTTCGGCATCGATTCTTAGCCTCTGTAAAACGGCGGGCCGGACTCCTGGATCAGAGGTACTGGTTGAGTTCTGATTGGACTTTCCGGTGATTATCTTGACTCTCTTCAAGTCCTGGCGCCTTTCAACTAGCCTCTCGGCAACGGCAGCGGCAGATGGGGCATCCAAGCCATGGAGATCTACGACTAGAACTCCTCTATCCCTCCTAATTTTTTCAGCTACTGACCAGCCCCCCATTTCTTGGGAGGGCCTTTCTTCAATTGGCGATAGTATTGCTTTCAGTCTATGCAATTCCTCCATTCTCTCGGCATCTCTATCCTTGGTAGTACTCGCCATCTCATTTACCCTATAGACTCCAAAAATTGCTATCATGATGGCAGCAGATGCACCGATGACAAAACCGGACCTTAATGATGGAAGAACTTCGGGTTCATCTAATCCACTAGCAAAAATCGCAATGAAAGTTACCATCGTTGAAACCATCAATCCCGCGACTATGGAGATGGAGATGACGTCACGAATCCTGACCTCTGCCATGTAACGCCCAAGCGGCCCCCACTCAAGAGGTCGAGGGTCCAAAGGGCAAGATTCAACTTTGGATTGCCGCGTCTAGCAAACATGGGCCCCGAGAGGAACGGCAGGGGCGATAGATTCAGAGAGATCAAAATTTCCAAGATCTTGGCTGGTGTCGGGGGAGGATACCTCCTACTTTGCTTCCTCTCTCCGCTAGCGATGCCGGAGGGGACAGTTCCCGAACTTTCGGGACGAGCAAATGCATTTGACTATTCAACGGAAAATAGTTGGGGCAATACGAATGGGGGGGATCATGACGGAATGGGCCACGACCAGTCTGAACATGGGGGACTCTTTGCGTGGTCGGAACTCAACCCGGTATTCGCATTTACGTATGCCTTCGGCGATCTAAATTGCCATCAGAAGCATGAGAGGTCGTGGGTGATAAATGGAAATCAGATGCCAGTCTGCGTTAGGGACATTGGAATATTCTTTGGCTTCGTTATTGGTGCTGTATTGTTCGGCTCGAGGGGACTAAACCGATGGACAATAAGGGACTCTTTCCTATCTGTATTTCCAGATGATGTTCTGGAATCAACATATGCGAACGACTACAGAATGAGAAATATGGTGTTGATCGTTGGATTGGGCATCATTCCAATGGCGATAGATGGTTTCACGCAACTGGGTACTGATTACGAATCAACCAATCCCATGAGGTTGGTTACTGGGATATTATCGGGATTGGTCATTGGGTGGTTTGTTAGTGCCGCACTTTGCGCTAGATCGAGTGGTTTCGAAGGGGCCTCGTCGGTAATTCTCCCCGGTGGCACTAAGCTAATTCAGAAGTGATATCTAAGCCTTCATCCACCAGTTTACCAGGTCTCCTGAATTCTCCGGGATTTCGTGTGATTCACTTCCACTTCCGAGAATCTTTAACCTCTCCATGACTGATTTTACAGCTGCCGGGCACTTACCTGACTTGACAATCTGGCCCATGGAAAAGCGCAAATGTGTTTTTGGGTTTTCCTTCCTCCACCTGATTATTTCCTCCCTTAGTGGCCATATTGCTATCGAAAGTAGTCCCATAGAACGTATTTCGTCCCTTAATTGTGACCTAGGGGCCTCCCTCCCAATCAGGGAACGATGCTGGTGAATCCAACCCAGCCTCTCATGCAGGTACTTGACAATCGTCTGCGTGTGCCTCTCAGTGACTGTCCTTACTGGGCCTAGGGAACGGCGCAGCTCTCTGATGTCAGCGGATCCCATTAGTGAAAGTGTGCCAAGCACTGATGAAATTGAATGGGAAAGAACGTGGTTTGGAACGTATACCCTTTCTCCCTCCGCAATGGAGTCGATTGATGACTTGTGCTCCTCCTGACATTCATTGATTACTTTCCAAGGGGCCTTCTTGGAAAGCCAATGCTCCTTCGAACTAGTTGGCTCAACACCAAGCCCCTCGAGTGTGGACTGCCCCTTGGAGTTCCTAATCAGCCTCCTGAGCAAGTTCCTATCTACTATCTCGACATCTACGTTTACGGGAGTTGGTCGGGAATGAAGAAATCTCCTTATTGCGGCCTTAAGTTGGCTCTTGAATTCATCCTCGGACCCTTCATTTAGAATAGGTCCGATAATTCCCCCCATATCGAATGGTACGGGCATTTCCGTTTCTCCTGACAGGAGTTTTCTGTAGCCATCTCTGATTTCTCTCTGCAATTCAGTGGTCTCAAAGTATTCTTCTTTGTTGGAGTGGGCCCTTAGAGTCCCGCTCTTGATTCTTCTCAATGCGACATCGGGATCGCAGTCCACCCAGATGCACAGGTCCGGAACAAGGGCGGCTGAGTTCATGTGGGCGACGCGGTCTACTCCAGCCCCCCCTACGAGACCCTGATAGACGAGTGAAGAGTGAATGTTCCTCTCGCTGACGACCGCCTTGCCTTGTTCAAGTCGCGGCAGTATCCAACCATGGGAATGGTCGACCCTGTCGGCAGCGAACAAACCGGCCTCCTCATCGGGCGACATTTTCTTCTCCCGGACCGCATCAATTGCAAGTCTCCCAAGTGGGTGCTCCCTTCTTGGCTCCCCGGTAATCTCGACCGAAACAAAGGGGAACTCCCTCCTCATTACATCGGAAACGACTCGGGTTGCTAGGCCCTTCCCGCTGCCATCTCCGCCCTCTATCGTGATCAGGTACATGTGGCCTCACTCTTCCTTCGAATGCACGTCGTAGAACTGATTTCTGGAAAGGCTCACAAGGCCCATTCCAGACAATATCATCAGTGGACCGATGAACATCATGCCCCTACTCCAGAGTCCAATGAAGGAAAGCCACCATGTTCTCCTGTAACTGAGGCCTTTTCTCGCCTCAACGGAACCAGCAAAACCAGCCAATCCGGAAAATAAGGTCAAGAGGGCCACCAATGTTCCGATCAAAACTGACTCCCCCAGATGGCTATCTCCCCTAATATCAGAAGTTTCAATCCCTTCTCCTTGAGTGAGTGTGACTGATATTTGGGAGTAGTCACCTGGAATCAGCAATATGCGAATTGTTACATTACCAGGGTGGGCGACTTCCAGCGTCGAAGATCTGCGAGGTAGATCTGTGATAGAGAACCTGCCTCCTGAGTCAGTCACATCACTTCCAATTTCTATCCCCAGGTCGTCAAGAATTATCACCTCTACGCCGCCTGCTGGATCTGCTCCGGTAGTGTTGTCGACTAAAGCAGTGGTAACTATGCCGTTAACATCTGCTTGTGCCCCGGAGTCGTCTATTTCCCCTGACAGGATATCACTGACATTGCCGGAAATTAACATAATTCCAACGATGACGCCAAGGATGCTCCCCAATGCAATAAGAAAGGCGCCGAGATTACGAGTTGCTGAGTCGGTTGAAAGATCGGAGAGCCATAATTCCATTCCGGATCTTCTATCGATTTCTTCCTCAAATTCGTCACTCATTGTCAACAAGCCCCCTTCGTTGCGTGGCCGGTGTGGTGCTAGGCTGTTCATCATGCCGATTATTGGAATCTTCCCCGCCCCCACCCTTCGAGGCATTTATCCTGAATATTGTGATGCATGCCAACGCGAACAGTAGGAGAGGCCAGTTGTCTAAGATTCCCTTTTCAGTGGGGCAGGATGAGTTGCAGGAAATTTCATCCCTATCGAAAAACATGGGCAGTTCAACCAAATACATTGAGGTCCAATTCTTGCCGGTAATCCAGAATTCCGAGGATTCCTTATGGGCAATTCCATTCAAGACATTATTGTGTTCGTCTCCATTCTGCGAGGAAAGTTCTGATAAGTCATACTCCCTCAATACATTACCCGTAATTGTGTCAATCATCAGGATCCTGTCTTCCTGCCATACATTTGCAAAAACACTCTGGCCCGATGGCGTGGTAACGCACTCTAGCTCGTTTATCATTTCCACCTGATTTCCAGAATAGTCAGTGACAGTGACTGTGCGGTGTATTTCGAATGTTTCCGGGTCTCTGAATGAGAGTGAAGATGATCCATTGGACATCACCAAACTTGACCCATCGAAACAGAGCCCCCATCCTTCACCGTCGTAAGACAAATTATGAACAATGCTGAATGTTTCTTTATCGAAAACTAGAGCTGTCTGATTTTGCCATGTGAGCATGATAATATTCCCCCCAACAACTGCTATTCCCTCTCCGAAAAGAGATGTTTCTAAACTTGAAAACCTAATGACCTCTCCCGACTCTGGGTCCACTTCCCTGAGGGTTGATTCCCCGAAAAGTCCAGTACTCTCGAACATTCTCCCTCCATCCATCTCGAGCCCCTGTGTGAACGCCTCTGAATCATGAGAGACCTCGGCAATAACAACAACTTCTACCTCAATTTTTTCGTCCTCTGCGACGGCCCCCAATGGTGAGGCGAATACAGACATGATGAGCACAAATACAAGCAGGACCGGCCGGATACGAGGTCGGCCCGCGTGACTCATGTACGAACGATGCTCCATCGATGTTAAAATACGTCTTAGGACCGATGGATACTGGATACAACACGGAGTGTTGAGGGATATGGGCCGGAAAAACAGCAATGCGTCCTCTTCGGCGGTCATGATTGTTTCAGTGATGCTGCTAGCCGGCCTCTCGCCACTCGTATCTGCGATTCCTGTAGAGGAGGTCCCAGTAAGCATCGAAATCACCGGCGACCTATCGGATTTCGTCCCCCCTATTGAGGGCAAGCAATACATGTTTGCCGGGGACGATGAGCCAGTATTCTCAGCTACTGGATTCCTGAAGAGGCAATGGGTCGAGGAGGGATACCCAGGAGTGGTCCTACCATTCTCCCAAGCATACCAAAATTCCAGACACTCAGTCAGAAGTTGCGAAGATGCATGGAGCCAGGGCGATACCGATACCATTTCCACGGCCAGTGGAACTATTTCCGCCACTGTACAGAAGGTTTCGACGAACTCCGTGGTTTTCGTCGAGGACGGAGAGATCGTTCCGTCGACCACCCTGAACGACATTACCTCAACATGGGAATCGACTATTTTCCCCACCGATACAAACTATTTCGGAACACCTCCCGATGTCGACAATAACTGTCAGGTAGAGATTGTTATTCTGGCCATAGACGGTGCTGCATCAGTAGGAGGTTACTTCATCCCTGGACTGGCATCGACAAGGGAGGCGGTCTTCGTAGATGTTGATGACCTCAGTTGGAGGAACACCATCCTAGCGCATGAGTTCCAGCATCTTCTCCATAACGCCAGGGATCCATTCGAATTCATCTGGATAGATGAAGGGGCTGCCGATATGGCTGCCTACCTCTGCTTTGGTGTGACGAGTACTCTAACTGGTCATGCTAACGAGTGGTCTCAGAATTCGAACATGAGCGTGAGATGGTGGAACCAAAGAATTGCGGATTACGGTGCCGGATTCATGTTCATGATGTACCTAGCTGACAAGCTTGGAGGTGGGGCCGCAATAAGGAGCCTCGTTGCAGACACTGCTACTGGTGGGACCGGTATCGAAAACCTAGCCAGCAGCCCCGAGCCTGGTTCAACTTCAATTGGCACCACAATGAGTGACATATTCGCCAACTTTTCCATGGCCGTTTCGATTGATAGCGCACAAGGCGCATTTGGTTTCTCCAATCTAGACTTGACTGCTGGATGCATTGCTGCTTCAATCTGCAGAGTTCAGATGAGTGGTTTCAATGACCAGTGGGTAAACTCCTGGTCTAGCCCAAGCCAATCTGTGGAGGGCTGGGGGATTAGGGCCTACAAGTTCAACCAAGGTTCTGGGGCTCCCCTGAACCTGATGGTTCAACCAACGCAATTCGGTTTTGAAGGGGCTGTCCTCTCTCGTGACTCTGCAACTGGGAGTTGGTCTATGAGCAGGCTCAGAGTTGACCCTGCGTCAGGTGCAGCAACAGGACTAGTTCACGGATTCGGGAACACTACTGACGAAGTATGGCTCACTACTTGGTTCGAGTCGGCAGTAGATGACTGTGACTACAATTACATGACCTGTGGGATTACCACTGGAAGTTATCCCTCGGCATCTGTAGTGGTGCAGGCAGAATTGATCACCGATCCCGCTGAAGTTTCGATAAATACCATTGATTCTTTTGACAGGGATGGCAACGGCGTCGATGACAGCGTTGAGTTGAACTTGGACATAGTTTCCAATGCGTTCTTTGAAGTTCTGGAGGTTTCTGTTGATGCGTTTGTGAATAACACCCTGGTTGACAACCTAGTTTTCTCTGCGACGGCGGGAAACAGCATCCCTACTGAGAAAACCATTTGGTTCACGCCCCCTTACACGGGGGATTGGACATTTGGGATCAGCATCAGTGACGTGACTGGGGCTTTGGTCGACCAGGCCTTCGCCCTTCCTGTGGAATTGGCCAATATGGAACCAGTGGCCTCTGGATCAATTTCTACAAATCTAACCCAAACTTGGCTACCAGTCAATATGTTTGGTTCTGGTTATGACGAATGGGGCTTCGGACAGTTGAATGGAACTTTCTCGCACAATGAAACCCCGGTGGGGTACTTCTGGGACCTTGGGGACAACATTTCCTCGGGACTGAAAAATCCAGTACATCCGTACGTTAATCCTGGAGAATATACAATTGTGCTGACTGTAATGGATCAGGGCGGGTACTTCTCTGAGAGCCAATCCTGGGACGTGATTGTTCAAGATACGTCCGACCCAATCCCCGAAATCTCAGTTGATGGGGTAGTGGTCACAGACGAACTAGTGCTCCTGACAAACCAACAGGTTGAGTTCTCAGCCAGAGGGACTACGGACAACCTCCCAATTGATGAATTGGAGTTCAGCTGGGACTGGGGCGATGGGGAGGGCGTTTCAGGAATTGGGCTCGCAGAATCCAGTCATTCATGGGTGGATGGGAGTGCCGATGGAATCGTCTACACTCTGACGCTCGCGGTTAGCGATGGCATACACGAGGTTGAGCACTCTGTTTTCATCAGAGTTCTGAACAGACTTCCAAAGCTAGTTTTCGATGACCCTCTGGAGACTTTCACCCTAACTCCGCTGGAAATGCCCGAGGTATTCACGGACAGTGACGGCATGATTGTAGAGTACAACTGGCAATTTGAGGGCGGAGTTAACCTAGATGGGGGTGGAATGTCCCTTACATCGGACTTCTCGTCCACTGAATCCAGCCTGAGCAATCCGATAGTTGGATGGAGGGATCCGGGGCCGAAAACTGTGACTCTGGAAGTCACCGATGACGATGGAAACTCTTCATTCACGACAATAGTGGTTAACGTCCTCAATCAAAGGCCTGTTGCCGTTTTCTCTAGGCCGTCTGATGGAACGGTGGATACAACATACACATTCACTAGTCTTTCATTTGACCCCGATGGCGACACATCCCTGTTATCCACATCATGGAATATCTCTGATCTAGATGGTCCAATATTGAATGCAAGCTCAGTTAGTCACACTTTCCTAAGCCCTGGGCTCTACACCGTGAGCCTTACAGTTACAGACGAAAGGGGGCTGTCGTCCGCAACCAAGTCTTACTCTCTAAGAATCCAAAATCCAGTGCCGGTTCCGGAACTCGCATACTCATGTCCGAGTGTTAACGGAAGTCTTCTTGACAGGGCGCCCATGGAGGGGGAGGCAGTAATTTGGCAGATTCCCCAGACGAGCGAAGGGGACGCATTTGTCGCCCCAGGAACCCCGATTAGATTCGATGGCTCCGACAGTTACGACTCCGACCCACTCTTCGTGGGGAGGACCTCTACAGACCGAGAAGACCCGGAATGGAATGGCATAACACATTGGATTTGGGACTTCGGTGACGCTACGCCAGTTGTCGAGGGAGCTATGGTCTGGCATGACTATGACATTCCCGGGACATACGTTGTGACTCTGACAGTTGTAGATGGATTTGAAGGGGGGGAAACTAATTCCACGACTATGCTAGTTCATGTTTCCAGGGCCCCCTTGATAGGTGAAATGGATCCCATTGGATCTGACTATGTGAACATCGGCGATGCCGTGATTCTCAACTATTCGGTATCCGATGCGGATTTAGAAGAAGGGATTGCTGCTTGGTTGGATACTGATTCGTCTATAGATAGCGATGAAGACGGCGATCCTACCAATGACATGGATCGTGACCTGACGGGCGACTTAGTTGTCAGATGGGACCTGAATGTCCTTCTGGACTTCGATGGCGATGGGGACCCTAGGAACGATTGGGGATGGAACTCGCAGTCATGGGACAGTATGGGCGAAGTTCGGATACTCATGCAGGTTTGCGACGGCGTAGAAGTATGCTCGGAGAAGGAGTTCGTTGTTATCGTCCTAACAGAGGAAGAGGATTTCACCCCTCGTTCCCTATCTGACCTAACTTGGTCTGATTTGGTCCCCAACAAGGGGAGTGCGGGGCTCCTAACATTAGTTGCATTGGTTCTGATCCTTGGGTGGGTCATAATGCGGCAAAAGGACGATGAGGAGCTAGATGCAGAGGACATGTTGGAAGCCTACGAGGTCGATGAAGTCGAGAGTGATGGGGGCCTCCCTGGAATGGATCAGCACAAACCACCACCACAACCGAAATATCTGACAGTGGATGAGCGTAGGACGAAGGAATCCGGATATGTACGGCCCATCAGAACAAGGAGGCGTTAGTTTGACACGAGTTGCGAACAAGGCCTTCGCATCCATCATCAATGTGAGCTTCATTGCCCCATCCGCACTATTGATGATTGCAATACTATCATCCCCATCAGTGGTCGCAGCCAATTCATGCGAGGTTTCGGCAATAAATCCCCCAGGAGTAGAAGATTATGTCGAAGAACACAGCGTTGAGAATTTCTGGGATTTCTACACGGGGGACAACTTGCGGCCCCTCAATATGGACGTTTACTGGGAGACTACAATTGAGAACGACAGCGCCTCAGCTTTGAAAATGGAACTGGTTCCTGGTTACAGTTACACATTTTGCATCAAGATGACTCCCAATTCGGAAGATACCCCGCTGGAGCCAGTTGGAGATATTTACCTGATGACTGGCGGGGACTGGGACCGTTACGGGTTTGATTACGAACTGAGAATGGAAGGTGCATGGCTCGAGGATGACTTCTTGCCAGTAGAATGGAGGGATACCGTGGACTGGTTACCTTTCCGCGATTCACACGCATATGAGCGCGTTACTGAGGAAGAGTTCTCAGTGGCCATTGACTCAAGCGGTTCTGTCTGGTCGGGTTCACTTGGAAGTGGGGACCTAGAGTACTTCCTAGTGATTGACGGATGGGATAATGGGAGACACACTGACAACAAGGCAGCGGGAGGGGCAATTGATGTGGAAGTCCTCATTGATGTGGAGGAAAGGATGAACATACCGAAATTTACTGCGACCATGCTAGTTGCCTCAATGCCCCTGGCCTGTCTGATTGTGCCATTCGTACTGCATTCAAAATACATGCAGGAAGGAAAGGTTGAGATGCCAAATGAAGAAAGGGAGTTGCCGTACCTCGATTCTGAGGGCAGGAATACAGAAAGCTAATTCGAGTAGCCAAGGAGTTCCCAAGCCGTGGAAAGATCGGACCTGTTGATTTTTCCTTTGTATGCCAAATGCCACCCCACCTCCATGGTTGAGTAAACCATGTATTGGTCAAGAAGGGGCGCATGGATCCTTGTCCAGTCCCCTCCCGATCCGAGCCCCATAATTGAGTTTTTTACTTCGGAGTTCTTCAATTCCCATGCAGCTTCGAATAGTCTCAATGACCCTTCGGTCCCTCCTGTCGAATAACAAATCTTCACCACATCCCCCATTGAGGACATCTCTTCAACGTCCCCAACAATTTCCCCAGCAGGAGGTGGCTTCTCAGATGAATGATGGGAGCAAATCACCTTCGTATTTCCCGATGCCAGTTTCATGAGCTTCTTCCTGGAATTCTCTGCGATATCTGCCTCTAGGTCAACCCAGCTCGGGCCACTCTTGATGCCCTCACTCAAGACATTCAATCTCTCTTCCTCAGTCCCGGGGAAGTGTCCTCCTTGGGAGATCGGCCTACAAGTCAAAATAACCGGTAGTTCAACTCCTTGCTTGAATGAGTCCAATACAGAATTAAGATCCACTGAGTCAAGTGTTTGAGGGACGTAATCGGGCTCCTTCCTCTCATTTCTTCGCCCCCTAGTCTCCTCGGATGCCTCCTCTGGCTCTGGAAAGACTTCCCTGACCCAAAGACGATCCAGCCGAACCTC
>Ga0315331_10001524_pt1 | contig 17375 bp, 13 predicted proteins | sample M160m34915metaG_FD_203456 | JGI IMG/M metagenome (GOLD analysis project Ga0315331, IMG submission 203456) | Ammonia-oxidizing marine archaeal communities from Monterey Bay, California, United States - M1 60m 34915 | ecosystem: Environmental > Aquatic > Marine > Intertidal zone | place: USA...
AAAAATTCGGGATAGTGGCACCCTTCCCCAATGATATGCCAGGCGCACCACCTAAGCACCACCACACACAACGACACGACAACAAACAAAACACCGCGACCATCCCCCACCCCATTTGAATCCCCACCACAGAGCTGCCAGAGAATAGTCTAGTCGTAGGCTAATGGGTACCTAATAACCCTAGACTTTGTTCCACGATACGGGACTTGTTCCACACTTCGGAACCCGACCATGTGCCGAGCCTCCCCCCCGTAAATATATTGACTATCGGTGTTTTGGGGGGTTTGGTTCAACTGTTTTGGGCGGTGTGTCGAGTGTTTTTGGGGTTGTGTTGTGGGGAGGAGTGTTTGTGTTTTGTTTTCGGACGGTTTTGGTGGGTGGGTGAGTAGAGGTAGCCCCCCAGTGGGGGAGCTTCCTTGTGTTGCACGGTATTGGAGCCGTGGTTTCGTTGAGGAGCCAACAGGGTATTGGTCTGTTGGAAGGCCGGGTGGTGACTGGTCGATTGTTTGTGTGCTGCCCAGGCTTCCCTTTACCAGCACTCGAGTTTCAGTCTTGGGTGATTTGTTTAACGCCTTTGCTTGTGTCTTACAGTGTTCAAACTTGCACGAAGGCGTTGGAGACTGGCAGCGTCTGACGCTTTACTGGCCCTACTGTCGAACTGTTCGGGTCGAAGGTTTCTCACCTCGCAACCCTATTCTCCCCTGGGTTGGGGCCGTTCTTTCACGGTGTCGTAGGTTGCGGTGTTTACTGTAGCGGGGTGAATCAGTTTTTGTCGGTAGCTATAAGGTCAATTACAGAGATTCTTTGTCCCGGTTTAAGGCCGCCACTTTTTATTGCACGAATCTGGCGTCTCATTGCTCGACGTTCTTTCCCTGTGGTTCCCCCCCATATTCCTCGGACAGAAGATTCGGGTTCGCTGAGTGCATAATCTAAACATTGTGGCTGCACGTCACAGTTGCGGCAAAGCTGTCGAGCTGGCTGCGAATCGTGTTTGCTGCATCCTCGTTCCAAAAAAAATATTTCTATAGGTGCCCCTTTACATGCGGCATCTTTTGTCCAGTCTCGTGAAGTCATGTGTTTCCCTTTGCTATTCTTGGGGGATGGCTCCTACGAAAGTTCGCAAGCCCCGCAAGTCTGCAAAGAATTATAGAAAGAATGCGGCGTCCCGCGCAAAAAAAGCTGCTTATGACACAAAGTTCAATCGGAAACCTGGGCAAGCAAAAAAGCGTGCCGAACTGTCGAAGGCTCGGCGGGCTCGTGGGATCATGGGGAAAGGCGGCAACGATTTGTCGCACACCAAAACAGGGAAACTGGTATCAGAAAACCCTTCAACTAATCGGGCAAGAAACAGGGGAAAGAAGTAACTGTGAATGGATATAGAAGAGGTAGCTGAGAAAGCAGACGTTTGGTCTGAAGCTATAAAAAAGATTGTGAAAGCCATCACCGCGGGAGCTGTTGCTTTAGCTACAGCTATTGGGGCGTTGCTTATGTGGTGGCCGTTTGGGAAAGAAGAAGTTGTTCCCCCCGCATTGATTCAGAATGCAGGGTACTCTGCTCAATGTTCCCAGCTTTACAATACGATTGACCACACTTGGACGGAACAGCAATGGACTGTGTGGGAAAAACTTAAACGGGACATGGAATGCTAACGAGGAGTAGGAATGGCTAAACGAGGTTGGTCTTTAACGGACGCCCAACTGGAGCGACGAAAGCAGAATCCTGCTGCCCGCAGGTCTACACGATCTGATGCGGCTACTACTCGTGCAAAAGCGACTGCCCGTAGCAAAGCGTTGTCAAGGCCGTCGGATTATCAGCAACGGCGAGCCACAGCGAAAGCCACTGGTACTGTACGGCCCAAGGTAGGTATGCAAGGCCGTCCTGTTACATCGGCTGAAGCTGCCTACAGTCAACCGGATGCGGCAAGCATTTCTAATCGTCCAAGCAACACTGAACGCCAATACTTGCATTCTTTCCGGGTTCCGGGGGCCGCACAAGACACTCGTGTGGCTGCAACAGCGCAACCCTCCTATTCTCCGCATTCTCAACAGTCCAGTGTTCAGAGTCATCTGCCGGAAGTAGCAAAAGCGAAACGTCAAAGATCTACACAAGCAGCGTATCGTGCAGCGGACGCCTCAATGTTCAACTCGAATGTGACACCCAAAGCGGAACGAGTCGAAAACAAAAGACCTCGATCCCGCATGTCCCCCGACCAAAACGTTTTCTGGTAAACAAGGAGTCCTAATGCCTGATCTCAACAACATTGAAAGAACTGCTATGGAGGTGGAACGGGAACGTACCGCCCCCCAGTTTTATTCCCAAAAGATTTTCGAGCTGATGCGTGGTAACGGTAACCAGTCCGGTATCAACGATCCGCAGCCAAGCAATCCAGACGCCTAACCGCTGACACTAACTAATGCTTTCACACACACGCGACTGTGGGTGCGAAGAAGAAGAATGTGTCTGCCATTTTTATCATTATGACTGCGCCTGCCAGGAATGCCCTGAATGCGCTGAAGACTGTTTTTGTTTCAACCCAGAGGATGCTATGGAACACCAAGTTGACCCAACAGATTTTGTTAAAGAAGAAATGTTGGGTGAACGTCCAGAACTTGACCCTTTCATAGATGACACACCCCTTGAATGTGGCCTAGAAGATCCCGTAGTCTGTGAATCGTGCCAATAATCGAGGAAAATCATGCATGACCCTGTAAGCAAACGTATTCCGAAACCCAGACAGGGTTACAATGATCGTCTTGACGAGTCACTGGGTGCGAAAGCTAAAGGCCGCAAATCGAAGCAGTCATTCAAGTCTCGACGTGCCGAATCTAAAGGTGCTCGGAAACCACGCGGGTCATACGGTTTCGGCAAACGCTAATCGACAGGGGTGCTAGATGCCCTCTGGCAAAGCGACAACAATAGAAAAATGGGCTGACTATTTGGCGATGCGTCGGCAAGGAATTTCCTTGTACGGTGCAGCCAAACAATGCGGCATGTCTTACCACTCGTGCCGTGACGCAGAAAACGGGAAAGCCCCACGCAACTATTTGGCGGCAGAAGAAGCCCTCGGGAAAACTATTCAACCAGAGGTCCCCCAATACGATGTCCTTTCTCCCGAAGCGCAAGCTGCATACGACAATATCGAAGTCTTTGCGAAACGGTATTTCGGCATTATTCTTCAACCCTGGCAGATTGAAGCAACCGAACGGATCATGGATCTCCTCGGCACAGACTACGAAGAGTATGCCGTAATAAATGCTCCACCAGGGTCGGGTAAATCGACTTTCTTTGCTAAGATTCTTCCTGCATGGGCGACCGTGCGGAACCGTGCCCTCCGTGGGATGATCGGTTCGTCAACGCAACGACTGGCCGAATGGTATTGCCGCAGGTTGCGCGCCGAGTTAGATCGAGCGCATCCTGTCAAAGCTGAGTTGAACGATGTTCGACTCGGTTTAGCGGTTGACGCCGAGGCCACGTTGCAAGATGACTTTGGAATGTTCAAACCGGACTCCACAGAAATTTGGCGAGCTGAAGCGTTCACTGTTCTCCAACAAGACGATCAGCCCCTTTCACAAAAAGAACCAACCTGGTCGGCGTTCGGAATGGACTCCGGTTTCCTGGGAGGCCGTTTCGATCTAGTTATATGGGACGACGTTTATGACCCTCGCAAGATGCGGTCCGCTGAGTCTCGTGAAGATATGCGAAGGTGGTGGGATGAAGTTGCAGAAACCCGGCTTGAACCGGGAGGACTACTTATCCTCCAAGGACAGAGAATGTCCGCTGACGACATTTACCGGTACGCACTTGATAAGGTCGCGCCCCCCGACGAAATTGAATTGGAAGACTTTGATCCAGAAGACGCACCAAGTGAATGGCGGAAATATCATCACATCAGCTATAAGTCGCATTACGAAGAAAATTGTGAGGAAGACCACAAACCTGACGCCGCACCTTGGCCCGAAGGGTGTTTACTTTACCCTCGAAGACTCCCGTGGAGAAAACTCCGACACATAAAAGCTCAAACCCCTGACCGGTTCGAGGTCTTGTATCAGCAATCAGACGTAAACCCTTCAAGCGTTCTCGTTGATCCTTTGTGGGTGAGTGGCGGTGTCGGCAAAGACGGCGTGGACTATGTGGGTTGTTGGGACAATGACCGTGACCTGTGGGAAATCCCTCAAGGCGTGTCCGGTGACTTGTTTGTTGTAGCAACAGCAGACCCTTCCCCCTCCCAGTATTGGGCTTTGCAATGCTGGGCATACAACCCTGAAACACAGTTCCGTTATTTGTTGGAATCGTATCGACGCAAAATGGATGCACCGTCGTTCCTTGACTGGAACCACAACGATCAACGGTTCACTGGGGTGGCTGAAGACTGGTGGCAAATCACGAACGACATGGGTCGCCCTTTAACACATTGGATTATTGAAGCAAATGCGGCACAAAAATTTATTCTCCAATACGACCACTTCAAACGGTGGGCGGCGAGTCGCGGTGTGGAACTGGTTCCGCACTACACGCATTCAAGAAACAAAGGCGACCCGAAGTACGGGGTGCAAATGTTGGCTCCGCTGTGGCGTGTCGGGAGGGTACGTTTGCCCGGTAAACAACGAACCGAAGCCCGCCCCCATTCCCTACTTTTAGTCAACGAAGTAACTCGCTGGAACCCCGAAGGGACCGGTGCCCGCACAGATGACTGTGTTATGGCACAATGGTTCCTAGAACATAATTTGGAGAAACTATATGTCCCTCAAGGTATTGGGGTTCAACAGTGGAGGCCCACCTGGATTAAGGGCCAAGATAGTATCGACGCCCGACACCTGGCAGGTTTGAAGTGAAAACCATTGAAGAAATTGTTGCTATCTACGGGTCACGCAGCCAAGGCGCGAATGATGCAAAATCTCGAATGCGGAACTTGCGTGACTACTATAACGGTGACGTAATCGTTCCCCTCCCAGAGTTGAATGCTGACGAACAGTCAGCGGTAGCCAACTTGCTGGCACAAGGTTTAGATCAGACCGCTATGCGAATAGCGTCTACCCGCCCCGACATTTACTGTCCACCCACAGATAGCGCTCGGAAACGTTCTCGAGACAACGCAGAGATTCGACGGAAAGCGTTGTTTGGTTGGTGGGAACACAGTCGCATGGATCTCCAAATTGCGAAACGGGCTCGCCAGCTTATTGGCTATGCGACGACAGTCACACAACTCAGATTCAACCCTAAAACTGGTTGCCCTGAATGGCATTCCCGTGACCCGTTGACCTCATATCCGGCAACTCTTCTCGGCGTAGACGACATGCGTCCCCGAGATGTCGTGTTCGCTTATGAACGTCCCCTCGGATATTTGCGTGCCATGTATCCCGAAACTGCTCGCATGTTTCAAGGCGACAGCGGCGCTGGTGAAGATCAGGGCATCGAAATGATCGAATACGTTGACGGTGAAGAACAAGTGCTGATCGCTATGCGTGGCCCAGTGAAAACTGGTTTGTTTGGTACCGCTCCTAACTCTGACGAAAACATTGTTGTCGAACTGGAACGGGTACCCAACCCGATGGGGGAATGCCCTGTCGTGTGTGCTCAACGAATCAGTCTTGACGATGCTCAAGGCCAGTTCGACGGAATACTTGGCATGTACCAGATGCAAGCCAGGTTGATGGCGCTTGAAGTTATCGCAGTTCAGAAAGGCGTGTTCCCCGATACTTGGCTTGTAGGTCGAGCAGGGGAAACACCCCAAATTGTTAATCCCGCTGACGGACTTACCGGCGAGGTTGGTGTGATTCGTGGCGGTGAGCTGCGTGACATGCAAATGCAACCCGGCTATATGACGAACCCGGCGATAGATCGTTTGGAACGTGCCCAACGTTTAACTGCTGGTATTCCCGCAGAGTTCGGTGGGGAGTCACCCACCAACATTCGTACTGGGCGTCGAGGCGACGCTGTTCTTTCCGCTGTCGTAGATTTCCCTGTGCAAGAAGCGCAACGCATCATGGCTCGTTCGTTGGAAGAAGAAAACAAACTTGCTATCACAATGGCAAAAAAGTATGCGGGCGGTAAAGGCAAATCGTTTTATGTGACAACCAAAAACGCTAAAGGCCGAGTCGATTACACCCCTAACGCCAATTTTGATACTACCGACAATGTGGTGATCTACTCCCAAGCGGGAGCGGACATCAACAACCTTGTCATCGGGGGAGGACAGCGAGTTGGGATGGGTACCATGTCGAAACGTTCGTTTATGTCTATCGACCCTCTCGTCGAAGACCCAGAGTTCGAGCATGACGCTGTAGTAGCAGAACAGTTGGAGCAGGCGCTATTGGTTTCTATTCAACAGCAGGCTTCGGAAGGAATCATTCCTCCTTCCGATTTGGCTCGCATCATGGAACTTGTCGCCAACAACGACTACGAGCTGGCTGAAGCTGTAGACAAAGTGCAGAAAGAAGCACAGGAACGGCAAGCCACAGAAGTGGCAGCTATGGCACCTGAAGCGCAACCCGGTTTAGCTCTTCCCGGTATGGGGGCCGAATCAATGGCCGCAGCAGCGGGAGCCGCCGAAGAAGAAGTTGATTTAGGTCAACTGTTGGGAGCGCTGTAATGCCACGTAAAGGCCAAGGACAAAAAATTCAGACAGCCACCGGCCAACAATACGGTGAAGCAACTCAGCAAGAAGAAGCGCAGCGGGCCATGCCTCTTCCCCGCATGGCACAGTTTCCGACACCTGGAGAAGTGGGACCGATCACTCGTGCCACGGAACGACCCGACGAAGATCTTCTCACCCCCGGCGGAGGTCTTCCACCTCGTGCCCCGTCGAGTGTCAGCAATGAAGCGATGGCTGCTTTAACGCCGTTGATGGAAATGGTTGCGTCGCAACCGTTTGCTTCCGCTGAAACCAAAAAGCTGTTGAGGCAAGTACGGGTAAGTAATTCCACTAATGGGATTCAGTAATGTCGTTTTGGAGTCGCGTGTCCGGTATCGGGGGGGCAGCGGTTGACCATGCCGCAGCGTGGGGTGATCTTGCTGTAGATATTGCACGGGCACCTTTCACTGAAGACGAATATGAGGGGTTCCAAAACACTCTTCTCGGAATCATTCAAGACGACCTTATCGGTAACGTTATGATGACCGCTATCGGCCCGGAAGGGATCGGCGGCCAAACAATCGAGGCGATACCTGAAGAAATCCGTAAACCTATCGGGACGTTTACTAGCGAAGTTATTGGTCGAGTAGATTCATGGCAGGACGACTGGATTGAACGTCCTTTAGCTTTCATGGCGATGACCCCTGTCGGGAGAATGACGTTAGGGTTGCCCGGTGCTTTGAAAGGCATGGAGTTCGATTCAGCTAACTTGCGTGGCTTTTTGGATATCAACGCTTACAAGACTGCGTGGCAAATAGCGGACGGCAGTTATGACGGACCTATCGAACTTTACGATCAGCCGTTAAGTTTGGGTCGCGCTGCAGCTCTCGCCACCATGAACGTTGATCTTCTTGATCCTCGCGCCGTGGAAGAGGCTTCGCAGACAGCCCAATTCAATCTGATTTCTGGTTCTATTGACTTCGCGGAAACACTTATCCTTGACCCTTTCCTGCTTGCCGGGAAACCTATGCAGGCGGCACGGGCAGGGAAACTGACGTTGAGCGCAGCGACCGACGTTCCTCGGGCTTTGCGTCGCACCGGTCGCACCGGCTCCAATCTCACACCCACACGAACTATCAACCCTTTGGATTGGCAACGTAGAACTGATGCGTTAGGTGAAACCCGGCTCGGGTGGACAAACAAACTGGATGATAAGAGTGTCCAGAATTTTACGACTGCGCGTGCCGACGAAGTTATCAAATCAAAAAACTGGAAGACACTTGACGAAGCCATAGAAAATCTTGAGGTGACAGCGTTGATAAGAAACGCTGTTCGAGGAACCGACGAATTTAATCAACTCATTCAGCAGCGAGCCACCGAAATTCGTGACCTGGTTGGACGCCGCAAACTGAACGCTGAAGTGGCAATGGGTTTGTCTCGGGCCACTTCTTCGGCTATGCGCGAAAACCATTACCGGTTTATGATGGGAGACAAGAACGCTTTACTGGACGCCCAGTACGCTGCCGACAGAATGCAAACCGCTTTCCGAACTGGCATAAACGTTGTTCCTGGGGCAGATGACGCTAAACCGTTGCTGGATGAGATCGCTGAAATAGACGCCGAAATTAATGATATTCGACGCATCCTTCGTGACCCTGAAGCAGAAATACCAATAGGGGCACAGGACTACCAAGTTTTTGGTGGACCTCAAGTGCAGATGGGGAACCGTCTAAAAGTTTTGACGAATCAGCGTGAAAGTTTGGTGCGTGAAGCGCAACAAGGAATGCAGCCTCTCCTTGATTGGGATTTCGGTTTCGTTTTCGATATCAAAACCCGTTTCGATGCTCGACAGTTAGATGACTATGCGACTCGTGTGAGTGGACAGAACGGTAACCCTGTCGCCCGTTTCTTGGCAGCCAACGACGAGGATTCGATTGCTTTAGCGGACGCCGCTTTCGACAGTTGGCTTGCCGACACTTTAGGGCCAACAGCCGAAATAATAGATGCCGGGTTGTTGAAAGGACTCGGAGATGATGTCCCCGACGTGCGTGGCTTAATGAAAACGGCGTCTCAACTGAATCGTGAAATTTATTCTCCTCTCCAAGTTCGAGCAGCAAACGGGGTAAGCGGGATAGCTGCTAGACAGTTTTCTAGGGCAGCGCAAGGTGTTAAAGGCACTAGAACTTTTGAAATTATCACTGACATGGTTGCTCAACGGTTCGTCAACTTTGATGACATCCCGCGGGCAGCGTTACAAATTGAACGAGTGATACGGGATTTTCAAAAAGTCAAATTCCGTAACGAAGAAGGCGTTCTTGTTTCTTTGATTGACGATGCGGAAGCGGCTCGTTTGAACGGACAATACGTTGAGCTGCTTGACGCTGATAGTCGCCGTAAATTTTATGAAGGCATGACACGCGACTTCAACATGCGTATAGCGACAAGGGCTTACGGCGAAGACAGCGCTTCTGTGGCGAGACTCGCGAAAGAACTTGATGACGCTCTTGATGGGGCGCAACAAATGTTGGCTCACGCAAAATCTGGTAAAGGCCGTTACGGGAGTAGTCCTCTTGATTCTCAACTTACTTACACTGACGAAGTTGGGAAACTGACGAGACAAATTACAGTGTTGTCTCCACGCCAACTTGCTGCCTCCAGAATTGTTCCCCGCTACGATCTGATTCGTCAAGCCATCAAAAAACATGGGTTAGACAGCAGCGACGTTTCTGTAAGGGGAGGTTTAAGAAACAGTCGTCTTGCTCGGTATTTCCCCGAAAAACTTGGTGGAGACACTCTTCGGACGGGAGCCGCTGCCGCTGACGTTGCTGCGGAAGGTGTCCGCAGAGCGGTTGCGGCTACCGGTGTGCCAGCACGTGTGCGTCGCGCAACTGAAAATGCCGGTGAGTTTGCTGACTCGATAATGGGTGTGTGGCGTCCAGCGGTTCTGTTGCGTCCAGCGTGGCCCATGCGAGTTGTGGGGGACGAAATTCTGCGTGTCGCATCCGTTGTTGGGGCGATAGGACAGTTAGGTGCGTTGCGTCACGGGTTCTCTGATTACCGAGTCGAGTTGCTGAAACGTAAAGGCATTGATGTTGACGGCGAAATCGTTGGGGCTATGCAACGGGAACTGTTTCCTGGGGCATACAAAAAGGGTGACGTTGATTTAGAAAAACTTGATGAACTAATGACGAAAGCCGGAGTCGAAGACCAGTTCGGTGTGTATCAGCGTTACGTCGAAAAACATGGTGATGAGGGTGCCACCAAATTTGTTGAGAATCTCATCATGCAGCAATGGAAAGATAAAGGGCTGCGTCGAGGTTTGTCTTGGCGAACAATGCTCGGCTATGGGCTTTTGGGGCCGGTTGGAGCGGTTGGCGGTTTAGCTCTCGGAATGGGTACGCAAAGTCGCACGGTTCGACGTTTAGCTGAACGCAGTATTGGGGCACGTTTTTCTGATGATCTGAAAAGGCAGGCAGACGTTTTGGTGCGAGAAGCCAAAGAATCTTTGTCTCCTGAAGAAGCTAAACGGCTGCAAAGATCCGCAGATTTGTTGCAAACCCAGGCAGCAAACTTGGATCGGATACTTGCTGTTTACTATAAAGATGTAGCTATAACTCCCGAATCGAAACTGGCGTTAGAAACAATGGATCGGGCGGGAGTGAAACTTCAGGACGCCGGACGTATCCCCATGTTGATGGGTGGAGTGATTGTTCGTAACGCTTTCGGTGACACTCAAGCCAATCAAGAGATTTGGCGTGGACGAGTTTCTGCTGACCGTAATAGTGCGGCGTTAATGGAGCAAGGTTCGATTCGCACTCGAAACGAATTGCAGGCCGAAGATTGGAAAACTATTACTCTTGAAGAGGTTGGTGAAAAAGATTTTGCGCGAGTGTGGGCTCGTTCCACGAACCGTCAATGGAAAGCCACAGGGGACGCTGATCTTCCCGAAAACGAGTATCTGCGTTTACTGTGGAGCAACGATACTGTCAACTATGAAGCCGATCTTCTCGAGTTTTTTGGAACTACGAGAGGCCAAAAAGTTCTTGACATGCTCGACATTCCTGACAGCGATGAAGCTATCCAAGCTCTGATCGATGCAGCCAAAGATTCGACCAACAACATTCTTCCCAGAGTCCTTGACGAAGGAACAGTGATTGACGAGTTCGTTGAGTTACGCAACCGGATGGGTGAAGGCGGAGATGATGTTCGGTGGGAAGAAGTTCGGAGCATAGTAGACGGCTCTGAGCAAGGTAACCAAATTCGACAGTATTCCAGAATGGAGCAAACCACAGGTCCATCTGAAGGAGTTTCTCCTTTCGGAAGTGGCCTTGGACAGAAATATAGGGACTTCACTCGGAGCGCTTTCGATGTTCTCGCTACCCTCCCCACCGACAATCTGACTCGTAACCCTTTGTTCCGCCATCATTACCAAACCGAAATGGCTCGACGCATTTCTGCTTACTGGGATGAAGCTACCGGCGAATATGTTGTTGACCCGAAAACGTTGGCTCGACTAGAAAACGAGGCTCGCACCAGTTCACTCGAAACGGTTCGCTATCTTCTCTACGATTTGACTGAATCAACACGGCTGCAAGAAGTCACCAAAAACTTGATGCCGTTCCTGGGGGCGTACCAAGAAGTTATTAGCCGTTGGGTTGGTATCGCCGCTGAAAACCCGGCGTATGTTGCCCGTGTCCTCGACAACTACAATTCTATTCCCACTGTTACCGATGACCAAGGCAACGAGTGGATGGCGTTTCGTGTACCCGAAGTTGTGGGAGCTGTTGCCAATATAGGTCCAGACATGCCGTATGCTGGGGCGTTTACGAAACCGTTTGTCGGAAAAACGATGCGAGCCAGCAAAGACAGCATGTCAATGATGTCGGCAGGTGGACCCGGTTTCGGTCCTATGGGGCTTGTCCCTTTAGCCGAAATGGTTATTGCGGAACCCGAAATGTATGACGCAGTTAAATTCGTTTTCCCTTACGGGCTTCCCCAGGGAACAAACACATTAGATCGTGCACTAGGACAGTTCGCTCCAGCGTGGACGAAACGTCTTGTCGCTTCATTCAAAATGGATTCTCGGGAACAACGAAGTTTGGTGTTGCAAGTATCGCAAAGCAAAGAAGTGCGTTTACGGCAACAACCTGCTTTCGATTCTCGGTTCCCTAACCGGTTCGCAGAAATTCTTGCTACCGACAAAAGCGGTTTCATGGAACAAGTCCAAGAGGAAGCCCAACAACTTTTGATTGCCCGAACATTCGCTTCGGGAGTAATGCCAACTTCGCTTCTAGTGGCTTCCCCCTATCAAACCCATATTGAGCAGTTACGCAAAATGCGTGAAGAAGACCCTTCGACTGCTAACGAACGATTCATTCAAGAATACGGTGCAGAGTTTTGGGCGTTGACAAGTCGGATGACTAAATCAAACAACGGGATGGCTCCCACGTTGGAAAGCTGGCAAGCGTTAGAGGACGCCGGACTTCGAGATCTTCTCGAAGAATACCCCGAAATCGGTCCTCTTATCACAGGGGCGTTAGGTTCCGCTACTACCGGCGCTTTCCACGAGGCCGCATATCGGAAACAGCAATCCACTCCGGTTACTCCCGGTTCTCAAACAATGATGCGTGAACGACTTGATTTGGAAGAGTTCATGGAAAGCGCTGACGTTTCGGAAGGCTGGAAGAACGCTGCAGAAATTTGGGCTACTCGCGATGCCGAACTTGCACGTCGAGAACAGCTCGGCGGGTCGGGAAGCATTTACCAGAACCCTGACATTTCGACGTGGGTGCAAGAAGAGTTAGCGAAAAACGCTGGCGAACATCCCGCCTGGTATGAGGCTTTCATGCGGCGTGACCCGGCGGAAGAAGTAAAGAAATTTCAAGGACTTTACGCTGCGGTACAAAACGAGACACTGTTACTCCGCCCCGAATTTGAAGTTCTTGTAGATTATTTAGCAGACCGTAAACAAGCAATCGAAGTGTTAGCAGATCGTAAAGCCCGTGGCTATTCAGGAAACCTCCATGCAAACCAAAACAATGATGTGGATTTGTGGTGGGAAGGAACGAAACGAGAATATCAAAGCATTCCTGAGTTCAGCGAAGTGTTTAACCGTCTACTCGAATGGGATGACCTCAACCCCGAAACCTGGGTGTTTGCTTTGAGAGAAGAAGCGTAGGAGAACGATATGGCTATACCTTTAATGCTGATGGCGAAATGGGCGGGGGTTACGTTCGCTACTGCTTTGGCTGGAGCGGCAGGGACGTGGCTAGATGAACAAATGGGTGGGAAAGTGTCGGATCTTTCTGATGAACAGAAAGATCAACTTCGTGACGCTATTGAAGCTGAAGGGAACTCTATAGAAGACTTTGAAAGAGTGTTTGGACCTATAGATGAGTTGACTCCATCAAAGGTGGAGGAAGTCGAATCAGAAGCAGCCGAAAACCCGGTGGCTCCTGCTCGATCCGGTCGCACTCAAAATGACCTTAACGATTTTTCTACAACTTTCCAAGACCCCAACAACCCTGTTTTGGGTCGCCGTCCAGCAGTTATCGATTCTGGAACATACCGAGGGTCGATAAGTGACCCGGTTCTGCAAGACCCCGAGTTTGTGTTACCGAGGTCTGTGCGGTTTGATGATCTTGTAGCCGAATACAAGCGACTCTCTGAAAGAGATCAGGAACGTTTAGCGGAAGCCTTGTTTGCTGGTGACGAAACCACACCGGAAGGGTTTATGGATGGGTTCGGGATTGAAAGTATCGAAGAAATTTATGACCCTCTCAACGTTATCCAAGCCATGCAGTTAGCGGCAGCCGAAGCGGCAGCAACTTATCCACTGTTGTCGGGAACCCCTGAAGAGGCTTCAATGATTCCCACGTTGGAGGAACGTTTCTCTGGGTTCAGTAACGAAAATTTCAATAAGGCTGCCGACAACCTTTTTGCTAGTCGCGAAAACAAGTTTATTAGTAAAGCCGAATTGAAGAGAAAGTTTGAAGCCGCTTACGGAACGGAAACAGGTCGTGTTCCATCCGAAAAAGTTCTTCTCGCATTTATGAAAGGCATTCGTGCCCGAGAAATAGCTGGCGAACAGGTGGACGACTACGAGTTGTCTGAACTTGCTATCGAAACGGCACAAGCGGAAGCACCTGAGTTGGTGCAGTTCCAAAGAACTTTGCAGACGACCAGCAAAGTTAATGATTTACTTTCGAGGCTCGCATGAAAATCTCTATTGGAAGGCTAAGTAAAGCACTAGAGGAACGGGGTTTAACCCCTGACCAGATCTTCAATTTCTTGGCTATAGCACGCGGCGAATCGGGTTACCGTTTTGAGGCACAAAACCCTAAAGGCAACGACAATTCGTGGGGTCTTTTCCAAATCAATTTCACTAAAGCTGCCGATGGCGTGGGACGGGCTAAGGCGTTGGGGATACCTGTCAAAGCCAACGGTTTACCTACGTTAGCTGGGTTAGCTAAATACTTTGGGTTAAAACGAAACGCTGACGGCACTTACAGTGTGCGGGACGGTGTGTCTGAAGAAGAACTCATTAAAGCAAACCTTGATGCTTTAACGATGATGTGGAACGGCAAAGATTATGGGGCTTGGTCTGTTCACCCGGACAACGCAAAGTTTGACGAAAATCAACGGGCTCAAGATTTATGGTATGGCACCGATGACCGGATAGGTCATGTCGGGTTTGTCACACAAGTTTTAGAGGACTCTGATGATCCTACGTTGAACACGATTCTTGTTGAGTCCCAATCTGAAGGTGCCGATGTAGAGGAGTGGCCTGACATTCAAAGCGGTCGCATTGAAGACCCACAATTCGCAACCCCAAGTCAAGACGAAACGAGTCCCGACTATACGGGACCAGTGATAAGCGACCATGATCCTCGGGCCGCAGAACTTATTACTGAAGAAACTTTGGGTGACGAAACTGATCTTGATAGGGAAGCCAGTTACAGACTGAAACAAGAACTCGCTCAAGCAGCTTTCGATGAGGTTCGGGAACGCCTGGAAACGGAAACGGATTACGCCACCAGGAGCGCTTTGTTGCAGCGTTACGAAGAACTTGCCGACGAGTTGAGTCTCAACGAGTACGGTGAATATGAGATGGGGGAAGTGCAAAGCGAGGCTTTCACGGACGCTTTGTTGGGGGCACCCAACCAGTACGGCGAACTAGAAATGAACGAGGAAGATAGCGCTCTCACGTTGGAGGCTCTTCTCCGCATGGATTTGAGTGATGAAGAACGTCGGTTTATTCGTGAAGAAATGGGAAACGTTTCGTTCTGGACACAAGACCGGGATGATCTGATGGTCACCACTCCTGACGGTCGCCGGATGAATGTCATTAAATGGATTACCGAACATAAAGGACAGATGCCGGACGATGAAATCCTTTGGTGGATGAACCAAACCACCTACGTCCAAAACAATGCAGACGGCATCCGAGAACGGGATGTGGCGTGGTTTGACGCTGGGCCGGGTGTCCGTGAACAGCTCCTCGAAAACCCTGGGAAAAATGGAACAGGATTGGGGCGTAGCGAGATTCTTCGGGAAGCACAAAAAATTGGGTTCAACTGGTTGCAAGACAACCCTGCCCTCCTCGACAAACTCGCTTACGACTCCTACCGTTTCGGTTGGGACGGATACGATGTCAAACGGGCTCTCGCCGGGGTAAACACTTTTGAAAGCGCAGACCTGGCTCGAGGAACCATTCTCGCTAACCGCCAAAGCGTCATGGACACAGCCGCCCGCTACTACATGCCTGTCAGCGCCGAAGGGGCCGACGACATGGCGTGGGATATGTATTTGGGTGAAGAAACTTTGGATTCAGTGGAAGCAATGTATCGGGAACAAGCCAAAGGACAGTTCCCAACTCTTTCCGGTCTAATCGACCAAGGCGTATCTATGCGAGCCTATTTTGATCCTTACAAGCAACGCATCGGCCAGCTCCTTGAGATGTCGGATGTGGATTTGATGAACGATGCCCGGTTCCAACCGATCATGTTTCCTGGGGCTGGGGGTGGTCCGATGAGTCTTTCTGAGGCTCAAACGTTTACTCGGTCGTTACCGGAGTGGCAGTATACGAAGAACGCTGAGGATGCTGCTCGAAGTATGGCTGATAATGTGGGCCGCATGATGGGTGTGGTGGCGTAATGGCACGAATAAAATCGACAGGTGGCCATAGCTGGGTCCAGGTTTTACCTGGCGATGACGGCTATGACGACGCTATCGAAGCCACCCCAATGACTGTTGAGGGGACTGACGATCAGGGACGCATGTTTGGTGGGCGTTCCCTAGCGGGGGTTGAGGACGTAAACGAGGAAGAAGCCCAGGTTTCTACGGGTATAACCCAGTTCGGGTTGAAACCTGAAGGCAATCAAAGAGGGCACGCAGATTTTGTTGGTTACACGGGTACTGACGATAGTTTAGGTGACCCTACAGGCACACTCTCTACAGGCACACCCTCTACAGGAGGAACCCCAGGGCGTACTGGTGCTGGGGGTGGACAAGATTCGGCGGCGATGCGACAGCTTCGCAGCGACTATGAGGGACTGTCCACTCAACTACAAAACCTTATAGCGGACGCCAAAGAGAAAGCGACCGCTGACAGAGAATCGGCTTACGACACTCTCTACAACCTGTTTGTCACCGAACTTGGTTTACCCGACTCGCTTATGGATGACGTTATGGAAATGCTCATCAAAGGTGACTCCGATTTGGCGGTCACCCAAAAAATTCGGGGAACACAAGAATACAAAGACCGGTTCCCGGTTATGGCGCAACGGGCAGACCTGAAACTGCCTCGCCTCAGTGAAGGCACCGTCTTAACGATGGAACGCAAATATCGGGCATCTATGCGACAAGCCGGTATGGAAGATCCTTCCCTCGACTACATGACACAATGGTTGGTGGGGGACGTTTCCGAAGCAGAACTGCAAACCCGTATCGCTCTCGCAGAAACCGCTGTACGAACTGCCAACACAGAAACGAAACAGCAGCTCAAAGATCTTTACAACATTGATGACAGCGATCTTCTCAACTACTACCTGGACCCTGACCGGGCGACCGACATCTTTGAGGCTCGCCTCCAACTTGAAGCGGCAGGAATTTCTGCTGCCAGTGTTCGAGGAGCCGGTGCAGCGTTAGGACTCGGTGCTGCGGAAAGGTTGCAGGAATCCGGTGTTCAAGCCCGCGAAGTGGAACAGCGTTTAGGTCGCCGTGCTGGACTTCTCGAAGATTTGATAGGCAGCGAAGGTTTGGCTGTTGACGAACTCGCTGAAGGCGAATTTGGTACCGACCTGGAGGCTGCCACCGAGTTGCAACGCCTCGCAGAAGAACGCCTTTCAGCGTTCGAGAGACGCAGCGGGGCTCTCACAACTAGTGAAGGAATCACCGGATTTGGTTCGGCTTCCACATAGCCATATTCTTTTCGGTATACTAATTTTTGTTGATCGGCCCCATGTTGGGCGAGCTGTTTAACACCCCTTCCATCTCCAGTTCCACCGCTGGGATGCGTACCAGGATAGGTGAGTGACATATGACAGATTCCGACTCCACTTTCGGTGAAGAAGGTTCTGACAGCCCAACCGAGTCGAAACCGAATTGGCGACGAGACTTAGAGAACCGTGCGAAGGAAGCTGAAACCCAGCTTGCGGAGGCGCAATCGAAGTTGAGTGGCTATGAGCGGCGTGACGTTTTTAGGTCAGCAGGACTTGATCTTGAGGACCGGCAAGTAAGCTATTTTGTAAAGGCTTACGATGGTGAAATGGACGCAGAAGTTATCCGTGCAGAAGCGGAGTCT
>Ga0315331_10001526_pt1 | contig 17369 bp, 17 predicted proteins | sample M160m34915metaG_FD_203456 | JGI IMG/M metagenome (GOLD analysis project Ga0315331, IMG submission 203456) | Ammonia-oxidizing marine archaeal communities from Monterey Bay, California, United States - M1 60m 34915 | ecosystem: Environmental > Aquatic > Marine > Intertidal zone | place: USA...
GTTCCGACGACGATGATGGAGTATATACATCTGGAAGTGAAAGTGAATCAGAAGAATTAAATGAACATGAATATCACAAACTATTAAGTAAACTATTTCCATCTAAGCATATGAATAAAAAAATCAAAGCTGGTGAAAAACTTAAAAAGGCTATTAGTAAAAATAAAAATAATATTCAGGAGGAAGAACAGGAAGAAGAATTGGTAGATAGTGAGAATGATATTAAAGAAAAAAAGAAAACCAAAACATCTTCCAAAAGCAAAAAAAAGAAACCAACAAAAGTAATAGAAGAAACATCTGATGACGATGAAGAAGAATATACTGAGTTAGTTAAAAGTCCTAAAGGAAAAAACTTTAATATTATATTTACAGTTGGAGGACAAAATGAAGATTATTCAGATGATGACGATGATGACGATGATGATAGTGATTGGACAGAGGTTGATGAATCAGAAGATGAAGATGAAAGTGTGTCAACAGATAGTTCATATACCGAAGACGAATATTCTGATGAAGAAGGTGAAGTAGAAGAAGACGAAGAAGAAGATGAATATGAAGAAGATGGAGAAGAAATTAAAAAGCCAAGAACACGTAGAAATAAAAAAGTAAAAGATGAGAATGAATATGAAAATGAAGAAAAAAATAAATTAAATACATATAAACATGACGAAGAAACATTAGCAAACTTAAAAGAACTTTATGAAAAAAATCCAACATCACTTCTTGAGAAATGTATTAAAAATAGTGAAGAACAGATTAAGTTGAATAGTGAAAAACGAGAAAAAAAAACTATGAAACACAAGGAAAAAAACGCGCGTATTTTTAAGAAAATTATTCGTGATAAAAATACGATGAATGATTTTAAGTTCTTTGAAAGTTTAGAAAAAAATGACCAAATTAAAATTATTAAAGAAGTGCGTGAAGTAAATAAAATCACGCGTATAGAAAAGCCTTATCGAATTACCCTTCTCGAATCTAATATTCCAGCAATATTTAAGGCAACTGCTATGAAAAAAATTAACTCGTTGCGTTATATGGAACCAGGTAGTGGAGAGTTTTACAAAATTAAAAATTGGGTAGATACCTTTATGCGTATCCCTTTTAACAAATATGAAAAACTCCCAATAAATATCACAGATGGAACTGATATTTGTCATGATTTTATGAATAAGGCTAAACAAACATTAGACGCTGCTGTATATGGGTTAAATGACGCCAAAATGCAAATAATGCAAATGTTAGGACAATTAGTAACTAATCCCACCGCCTTAGGATCCGCAATTGCTATTAAAGGTCCAATGGGAACAGGTAAAACTACATTAGTTAAAGAAGGTATTAGTAAAATATTAAATCGTCCTTTTGCTTTTATAGCATTAGGAGGAGCAACCGATAGTAGTTTCTTGGAAGGTCATTCTTACACCTATGAAGGAAGTATATGGGGTAAAATTGTCCAAATAATTATTGATAGTAAATGCATGAATCCTGTAATATATTTCGATGAATTGGATAAAGTTAGCGATACACCAAAGGGAGAAGAAATAACTGGTATATTAACACATCTAACAGATACTTCTCAAAATAGTCAATTTCATGATAAATATTTCGCTGAAATAGATTTTGACTTGAGTAAATGTTTGTTTATATTTAGCTATAATGATGAAAGTAAGGTGAATCCTATTTTACGAGATAGAATGTATCGTATTCAAACTAAGGGATATGATAAAAAGCAAAAATCAGTTATATCTACTAACTATCTTCTTCCAACAATTCGGGATCAAATATGTTTCAAACCTGAGGATATTATTATTACTGAAGAAACAATGCATTATATCATAGATACACATTGTAATAAGGAGGATGGTGTTCGTAATTTAAAAAGATGTTTAGAGATTATTTACACAAAACTTAATTTATATCGTTTAATGAAACCTGGAACAAACTTGTTTGAAGAGGATATGTCTCTAGAAGTTACATTTCCATTTGAAGTTACAAATGATGTTGTAAATAAACTTATTAAACGTGATGAAGAGAATCAATCATATAAAGCAATGTATATATAAAAATACTTTATAAGTAAGATGTAAAAAATATATAAAAAATAATGTTCATATTAACTTTATTTTTTATTTTTCCACCAAAATGTTCTGTTATTATTTTGTCTTTCTTTTAGTGATGATTCTTGCGAGTTTTTCTTCCTTTTTTACCTCCTAAATATTTCTCTGTTTCATGTCGTAGTTCATAAGGCATTGTTCCATCACCTCTATTTCCTACATCTTTTTCACTCATTACCATAGCTAGGTTTTTCCTATCTTCTTGTCTTTTCAAATGTCCTGGAATGGCTTGTGCGACAATATATTGTTTTAATAATTTGACAATTTCTTTGTTTCCACGTCTATTTGCCAAAAAGAAAGCCGTATTGCCAGCGTAATTCTTCGCATTCACATCAGCTCCCTTCTCCAGTAGCATTCGCACGATTTCTGTGTGTCCGTTCAAACTTGCCTTAATGAGAGCCGTAGAGCCATTCGCATCCTTCGCATTTACATCAGCTCCATTCTCCAATAGCATTCGCATGATTTCTGTCTCTCCATCCCAACTTGCCAGAACCAGAGCCGTAGAGCCATAACCATTCTTCACATTTACATCAGCTCCATTCTCCAATAGCATTCGCACGATTTCTGTGTGTCTGTGCAAAATTGCCTTCATGAGAGCCGTAGAGCGATTATTATCCTTCGCATTCACATCAGCTCCCTTCTCCAATAGTATTGACACGACTTTGGTGTGTCCATTCAAACTTGCCTTCATAAGAGCCGTAGAGCCCTTCGCATCCTTCGCATTTACATCAGCTCCCTTCTCCAGTAGCGTTGCCACGATTTCTGTGTGTCCATCCCAACTTGCCCTAATGAGAGCCGTCCAACCATTTGCATCCTTCGCATTCACATTATCACCCCCCATCTGTTGTGTTGAACCCGTTCGCTTAAACCTTTTATTGGATTTTTTTGCCTTTCTCGTTTTTCTTTTTCCGCCAAAATGTTCTGTTATTATTTTGTGTGTCAAATCTCCAGGCATTCTTTTCTTATCCATTACACGACCTACTTCTAACCGTTTTTTTTGTCTGTATGAATGAATTGGAAGCTTTTGTTCAATCGCATATTTTCTTAATATTTTTGCTACCTCTGGATTTTCAGCATTTTCATCTGCATCATCAATCACATTTTCATGAGCCCTATCCAAGCCCAAAATAGTATAATTAAAATCTATTTCGCCTTTTCTTTTATCAAGCATCAGTTTAATCATGGGAATGTCTTCATTCATCACGGCATACGAAATAGCAGATATCCCACTTCCAGTTGTAGCGTTTATATCGACACCTATACTCAACAGGTACCTTACTGCAGGTAAATTACCCCATTCAGCCGCTTCTATTAATGGTGTTGTACCAGTATTATCATCTTGTTCTACGCTTGCACCTTTTTCCACCAAATATTTCAGGATTGTAGTAGAAGGTTTAATATGTCTTGCTGCATATATAATAGCTGGAACTTCTTCCGGTTGTTGTAAATATTCGTGTTCATCTGTAATCATTACATTTGGATTTGCACCTTTATCTAAATATTCTTTCACGTATCCTGCCAATTCCTCTTCAATAGCAGCTTGAAGACATTCGTCAATAGTATTTGGGTCTTCTTCCTCCATATTTTGGTCAGTGGTACATTGTCCTGGTCTTGAACAATTGGCTCCACTACCTTTTTGTTTTTTTGAACGAGTTTTTCTAAATCTTTTATTGGATTTCCTTTTTGAGCGAGTTTTTTTGAGAGACTCTGAACTTTTATTATTTCGTGTTTTTACCATTACCATTTATATTATTACTAGATTTTTAATATATAATTATATAATTATGTTAATATTATATATGGAATCAAAAATAATTCAACCAACAAAAAGTGGGGTAATTATATCTATACTAGCATTAATTGTATTTATATATAGACTAGTATATTTAGGTTATCCGATGTTTTTAGAAGGAATTAAGACTAAAAACTATGATATTGTTTTTAAATCATTAACTATGTTAGTATGATTTATTTTATAATAGGTTAATAATTATAAAATAAAATCACATTTTTTATATATGGATAATGACGCATTTTTAAAACAACAGATAATAACTTACATGGGAAATAAGCGAAAATTATTAAAGGCTATTGAAGAAGTAATAGATGATATAAGTAAAAAAATAGATAATAAACCATTAACTATAGGCGATGGTTTTTCTGGGTCAGGAATTGTTAGTCGACTATTTAAAACAAAATGCCATACATTATATACCAATGATCTTGCTGGATATAGTAAAACATTAAATGAATGTTTTCTCTCAACACCTTCAATATCAAAGGTAGAAAATATCAAAAAATATATAGATGAAGCTAATAAAATATCAGAAGTATTAGAGACTGAGAACAAATGGTTTTCGAAATATTGGAGTCCTGATGGAGAAATTAAGGAAAAAGATAGGGTATATTTTACTGAAACAAATGGTAAAAAAATAGATAGTATCCGCAATTATATAGATACTATTCCAGAAGAATATAAATCATATGTATTAGCTCCTTTATTAGTGGAATCATCTATACATAATAATACAAATGGTCAATTTGCTGGGTTTTATAAAGATGGTAATAAGGGTGCTTATGGAGGGAAAAACAAAGTAGACGTTGCGCGTATTACAAAAGATATTAAGTTGTCTTATCCCATATTTAACTCTCATGATTGTGATGTTAAAATTAGTCAAATGGATACAAATGAATGGGTTAAACAAATTCCACAATTAGATATTGTTTATTATGATCCTCCATATAATAAACACCCTTATAATATATACTATTTTTTGTTAGATATAATAAATAACTGGAATAAAAATATTGAAGTTCCGGATACATATCGTGGACAACCTAAAAATTGGAAACAATCGCAATATAATAGTAGTAAACACGCAAGAAACGCATTTATTAATTTATTTGAAAATACCAAAGCTAAGTATATTATCTTATCCTATTATAGTGGAGGTATACTATCGATAGATGAATTAGATAAACTTTTATCAAATTATGGAGAGGTAACGAAATATCCAATAGAACATAAAACTTATAATAGATTAAAAGGTATTGCAAACTACAAGAGACAAGGAAAAGATAAAGAAATTAAAGAATATTTATGGCTAATAAAAACTAAATAATTTTAATTTAATAAGTTTAATTAAAATTATTATAAAAAATATAACATATAATGAATAATCTTGTAGAGAGAAAATGGAGTAATGGGGATAAATATAAAAAAACTCATAGATTAAACAAAGTAAAAGATGCTCTATCACGTGAAGAATTAAATAATTTTGCTATTAGTGCTCAAAAACAATCGTTATTATCTGAAAATGACATGTGGAGTATAAGCTCTATTCCAAATGATATGAATTTTAAAATAAATAATAAAAAAGATGATACTTCACAAAAAATAAATGAAAGAGAGATGATTGGACAAATAGGTATGAACCCTTTTATGGAAAATAATTATTTAAATGATATATCAGTTCAAGATTTGTATTTAAAACCTGTAAATACTACCTTAGAAAATGAATCTAAATAATTATTTAATGTCCTAAACGTTTTAAACTTAACATTGTAAGAACAACGGTAAGAAGTAATACAAAAGGAAATATAACTAAAAGCCATGCAATAGTGGGATGTCCCTTTTTACATAGATAGTTAAGACCATATACCCAAATCATCATCCACAATATTTTACCAATAATAGCACCTGGATGAAACCCTTTGAGCATAGCAATAACTATTGAAAAAAGTGAAATTAACAAATAAAGATGAGCAGGAGTGCACAACGCCATATTTATATATAATAACAAAATATAATAATAATATAAAAAAATATACAAAAATTAAAAGGAATAAAAGGGCTTAAACATATTAATTATATGATAATTATCTCTATGAGTTATACAACACAAAATGATCTATTATTAGAAACATTATTAAAATTTTATAATAAAAATGATAATTTAGATAAAATGCTAAATATTATTAGTGGTGAGTCACGTATATCATTACGTATAGTTGATTGGTTTGTAACTAATTATGCAAAACAAAATTATACCCTATATAATTTAACTGATGATTATGGAAATATCCGTCGGTTTAAAGTTTATCTAGATTATAAATCTAAACTAAAGGCATATTCAAAAAAACGTTTTGATCCTTTTTGTAGATGGGATCGTATTAGTATTCCGTATAAAAATGATTCATGTATTGAAACAACAATTGGACAACTTAATTTTTTTAAATGGATATTAGATAACAAGATTGTAAAATATATTGAAGATAACTATGATACAATTGAAAAAGATATGAATCATAGAAATAGCACTTCAAAACGAAAAGAAGGATTAAATGATAATACAAAAAAAACTAGAAAAAGAAGAGAAGAATTATCTATATCAGCCGCTAAAAGTATTATAAAAGAAAAAGTTGAAATAGAAGTAAACTTTGGTTAATATATTCAAAGATATAAAAGTTTAAATATATGAGTGTAAATCATATATTTAAATATATTTATGGGTAATATTGAAAGTATTCCTGTTGTAAATTATGAAGATGTTCAATTATTTTTAAAAAACCCAAATCATTATATCCTATTAAATACATTTGATATAAGCCATCAAGAATGTTTAATTTTAAATACGTTAAAAGCACAAGACGAAGAAGAAAAAATGAATTATTATTTAAACAATAATAAATCAATAAACATAATTATTTATGGAAGAAACTCAAATGATAGCACAACGTATAACAAATATAACCAGTTGCATAAGTTAGGGTTTAAATATATATATATATATCCAGGAGGATTATTTGAATGGTTATTATTACAGGACATATATGGTAATGATGACTTTCCGATTACGAAAAAAGAATTAGATATACTGAAATATAAACCTAAAAGACAAATAGCTGGATTACTTACATGATATAAAATTATTAATTTTTTCTAATCGTTCTTTTAATATATCATCATTTGAATATATGTCTAAATCTCCATTTATTTCTAAACATGTAACATTTTTCATTTTATCATGTACCATTGTTTCATGATGTTTATGACAATCTGATAAATATTCTAATTGAATGCTGTTTTCACCTCTTCTAGAACGTTTTTCTATTCTTTCATGACATACTTTAGGGTCAGTATTTATATATATTATTTTATTAATAGGATAATCTTTTGCAAACATATCAAACCATTTATTATAAATTTGATAATTAACTTCCTCTATATGATCTTCTTTATACAACATGAGCGCAAAAACGTGTTTATCAGTATATAAGCATCTTTCGGTAATAAATATTTTTGCTTGAGAATTATTCTCAATTGTATTTTTAATTACGTTTAATCTAGATATATATGCCATCATTTGAAAAGAAAACGCGTATTTTGTTGGATCAGTATAAAATTTTTGTAACATCGTTTTATTATTAATATCTTTGATGGTTTCCCATTCATCTACTGGTTCCTTAATAAAAGCAATATTTACATTATTTTTATATTTATTACGTAACTCTTCTAATATTGTTGATTTACCAGAACCAATATTACCTTCGATAGAAATAATAATAGGAGATGTCATTATATATATCTAATTTAAATAAATTATTATATTGAACTTAATTTCAATTTTTTTAAAAAAAATTGAAGAAATGTTATTTATTTACTAAATATTTATAAATATATATAATATGGACTTGAACCAAAGAAAGTTATCAAAGTCAGAATGGGACTCAATCGAAGTTCCCTGTTCGGATAGTGAAAAAAATGTATTAAACTTAATTAAAGAAGGTTATCATAATGTAGATATTAAATATAACAAAAATAAATCATTATTATCATTTCTTAAGATGGAAGGAAGTGATGATATGCACTATTATTTATATCTAACTTATTTTGCGCAAACATTAAATAATCATAATATTGATGACCTTATTACTATACCTAATAAAAAAAATCCAACTATAAAAAAAGGAGAAAAAATTAGATTAGATAATAATAAAATAGAACGTATAAAAAGAGATGATATATTTGAATATATATTATGTTCTATAATAAATAAACTATTAAAATACGAAAAGGAAAATAATAATTTATGGATGAATGAATATATTAATCTTTACAAATTATCAAACTTACATATATTAAATATAAACAAATATATAATAAATTTAACTCATGAAATTATTAGGGTATATGAAAACAAAATAGATATGCTATATATATTAGAAAACGCAGTAGACATTATTGAAAAGAATAAATTAATTTTAAAATATAGCGATTTAACATTATACCAACATCAACAGGATTTATTTAAACTTATGAAAAAAAATATTTTAGATGAAAATGTATATAATAATGTAAATCCATACACTTCATGTCCTAAACTGGCTTTATATATTGCACCTACTGGGACTGGAAAAACTATGACACCTATCGGATTATCCGAAGAATATAAAATAATATTTATATGTGCGGCACGCCATGTAGGTTTAGCTTTATCTAAAGCATGTATTTCAGCTAATAAGAAAGTAGCATTTGCTTTTGGATGTTCTGATATAAATGATATTAGGTTACATTATTCAGCCGCAAAAGATTATAGTATTAATAAAAAAAGTGGGGGTATTGGAAAAGTAGATAATTCAATTGGAACTAAGGTTGAAATTATTATTAGCGATGTTAAATCATACTTATATTCTATGGAATATATGACTAAGTTTAATTCACCGGATGATTTACTAGTATATTGGGATGAACCTACTATTGCTCTAGATTATGAAAATCATGAAATACATAATTATATACAAAAAAATTGGAGTAACAATATTATCCCCAATATTGTTTTATCGTCAGCTACATTACCAAAAATACATGAAATGGAAGAAACTATTAAAGACTTTAAAAATAAATTTCATAATGGAAAGATATTAAATATAACAAGTTATGATTGTAAGAAAAGTATTCCTATCATTGATAATAATGGTCATATAGTAGTTCCTCATTATTTAAGTGAAGAATATGATACTATATTAAAAATAGTAAAACATTGTAAAAATAATTTGACTTTATTGCGTTATATGGATTTGGGTGAAATAGTTAGATTTATAGTATACGTTCAAAAAAATAACTATATTCGTTCTCAGAACTTAGTAGAAAAACATTTTCGCACAGGTGACGATATATCTATGCAAAAAATAAAAATCTATTATTTATCTTTATTAGAAAATATTATTGGCGGAAAATGGGGAGCATTATATGTTAGCTTTTGTAAAGATAAAATACAATATTTACATAAGTCTTCTACAACATTAAAAAAATATAATAGTATTGGTTTAGGAATGAATAATTCTAATTATAATCCTAGTAATTTAAATAATTTAAATGGTAAACCATTAAAAAAAATAAGTAGTGAACCTATATTAGATAATAAAATTAACGGAGCTATGTATATATCTACCAAGGATGCGCATACATTAACTGATGGACCTACTATATTCTTAGCTGACGATGTAGAAAAAGTGGCGAAGTTTTGTATTCAGCAAGCTAATATTCCTAGTAAGGCAATGGAAGATATTATGACAAAAATAGAGTTTAATAACAAAATTAATAATCGTATCACAATATTGGAAAAAAAAATAGAAACTATAGAAGAAAATAACCTTAAAAAAGAATCCAATAATTCTGTAAAAGATAATAAAAAGAAAAGTGATACTAATACTACTGAAACAAAAGAAATTAAAACATTAAATAATGAAATAACAACACTCCGTTCATTAATTAAAGTTGCTGAGTTGAATGATACATTTGTTCCAAATAAAAAATTACACTTAGATAAATGGGCATATCAATATAACACTGAAAATGCTTATACTAGTGATATAGACGAAGATAGTATATATAAGATAATGATGTTACATGATGTTGAAGATAGTTGGAAGGTTTTATTATTAATGGGAATTGGGGTATTTACAAATCATCCTAGTAATACATATACAGAAATAATGAAACAATTAGCGGATAATCAAAAATTATACTTAATAATAGCTTCAAGTGATTATATATATGGAACTAATTATCAGTTTTGTCATGGATACCTAAGTAAGCAAATGTCATTAAGTCAAGAAAAAATAATTCAAGCATTAGGAAGAATTGGGCGTAATAATATTCAACAAAGTTATTCAATACGTATTCGAGATTCTGAACAAATAAATAAAATATTCTATGAAGAAAAAGATAAAATAGAGGTAATTAATATGAATCGTTTATTTACTACCAATAGTGAATAATTATATGTAATATATATATTCAAAAATGTAAAAAATATACATTTACATTTATTTTTTATTTATTTTGTACTTTTATTCACGGGTTTATATACACCATTGTTCGTGATTGTATTTCTTGTCTACATACAGGACACATATTATTTAAATTATTAACACATCTATTACAACAACATATATGATGACATGGGTTAAATAATATATTTCTTTCATTATCTAAACAAATTATACAAGTTAATCTATTTTCCGTGCTCTTGGGTCTAATATAAAATCCTAATTGTTCATTCAATAATTTATCAGAATATTTTTCTAGTAATGTAACATTTACTATTGGAAAAAGTGCGGTTCCCTCTTCTGATGGTATGTTTTCTTCTGTATGCTGTCCCATTTCTACTAATTCCCAATTATTTATATTAAAATAATCTGTTAATCCTTCATTTATTGTATGTAAAAATTGAATGATGCTCCATCTAGGATCCACTATTATATATGTAATATTAGTAGTATATACTTCTTTTATATACACTTGAACTAAATTATTAGACATTTAAATTATTTAATCTAATAGAAAATATATTATAATATTATTCAATTTTTAAAAATAATATTATAATATATATGAATAAGATTGCGTCTTTTCAATTAAGGGTTTATAATACCATTTTAATTACAACATATATTATATATTTTTTAGCATTATTTGGTATAACTCTAGTTAACCCTTTATTAATTAATAAATTAGAAAAAATAATACAAATTTATGTATCTTCGTTTTTAATATATCGTTTTAATCCTTTCAAAACTATAGCATATAATGAATTAGATCGAAAAATAGCCTTTTCTGCTGGTATGTTTTTATTTACGACTACCTCTATCAACTCTTTATTAAAATATTACATTACAAATTTTAAAACAGGTATTAAAACAGATGTTGAAACAGATATTAAGAAGGATTTTTGAAGCATCTTACAGATAACCTATTAATTTTTTAAAAAGTATAATATAATAAACATATTAAAAGTAATTAATATATTTATTTATGTCTAAAAAGATATTTATATCAACTCCTTGCTATGACGCTATGATGACTATGCAATATACTATGAGTATATTAAACTTAGTTAATATGTTAAATCAATATAAAATAGAATTTATGATTGATTTTTTGGGAAATGAAAGTTTAATAACTAGAGCTAGAAATAAATCTTTAGCCAAGTTTCTCCAAACAGATTGCACACACTTATTATTTATCGATTCTGATATTGAGTTTCCTGCTCAAGCTGTTTTAGATCTATTATTATTTGATAGAGATGTTTCTTGTTGTACTTACCCAAAAAAGGGTTTCAATTGGAATAAATTTATCTATTCTATGCAAAATGAAACTAGTAGTCAAGAAAATCCTGAATCTCGTGGATTAGATTTTGCTTATAATATTTGTTATGATGAAAACAATAATTTAATTAAAAATGGTGACTTTATTAAAGTAAACCATGCGGCTACAGGTTTTATGATGATAAAAAGAAGTATAGTAGAAACACTTTGTAGCAAACATCCAGAATTGGAAATAATATCAGATGATCTATCTCAAAAAGATAAAATTAATCATGGATTATTTTGTTGTATGATTAAGAATAAAATGTATCTATCAGAGGATTATTCATTTTGTGATAGAGTGAACGCAGCAGGGGGAGAGGTATGGATAAATGTAAAACACAACTTGAATCATATTGGGAAATATAGTTTTAATAGTGATATAAAAAATAGGCAAAATTATGGACGTTCTATTGCTGAAAGACAATTTTATACCTAATGTTTTTTAATGTGTATGATCATTATCGCTACTTATTAAATGATGCCTTATAGATGATCTTGGAATATATAATATATTATGATGATTGTCTTGAAATGGATAACCACCTTGATATATTTTTCTAGTTTTTTTACCTCCTTTTTTATTGTGTTTCTTTCGTTTTTCACTTATGGATATTTGAATATTATTTTTAAAGTTCTTAGATTCGTTGTTAATTCTTTGTATATATTTATCATTTTTCATTTGGTCTAAAATATCTGTTAATTGTATTGGTCTTGAATAAGAAGAATAAGAATTATTTGTTTTACTTTTACTAGAACCTCCCGATCTGCGCGATATGCGCATCCATCCTCCTGTTCCTTCATTCCATGTCCATCCTGCTCTCAATCTTGTGTTAATTTCATCTTGAGATATGTTTTGATCTTCTAGCCTAGTTCTATTATGTCTTCGTGTTCTTTCGTTTCTTCTTCCATTTCTTCCTCGTCTCAACCCACTTCTTGGACTTATAATATTAATAGGAATAAAAGAACGATAGTCTGAATGATCATCTGAACTATTATTAGATGGTGAATTACTAGTAGTACGACCTCCTTTGCGAGTTTTCTTATGATATCGTTTTTTATCTCTTCGTGTATTTCTATGTTTCGTCATAATATATACGTATATAAAAATAATTTGTATCTAAATAAATGATATTCATATTATATGTGATATAATATGAAATTATAAGTTATAATAGACTAAAAAGTCAGTTTACTTAATTGGAGTAGGCAAGACCACCCATACCACTCATGATACGAAGAACGTTGTAGTTAGTGGCGTAGACACGGACCTTAGCAGTGCGTGTTCCCTCAACGGTGGCGTTGGAAAGAACAAGTTGTAAGGTGGCGTTGTCAATACGGGAGAAGTTGCATGTTCCAGATGGTTGGTGCTCTTCGGGGCGAAGGGCGAAGGAATACACGTTGATACCAGTATCGGGTGTGCGGCTGTGGACTTGGAAAGGTTGGACTTGGTCAAAGTAGGAACCCTCACGCTCAGAGAAGCGGTCTTGTCCGTTGAGTTGAAGCTTGGCAACAACAACAGGGTTTTGTCCCCAGCAGTGCATGTCAAGGGATGTCTCGGCAAGGACGAATGTTCCAGCATCAGAGACACCAGAGTTTGTAGCTCCTTTACCTTGGTTATCCCATTGCTCTTGGGTAATACCGAGCTTAGCAAGAGCCTCAGCATCGGGGACAGGTCCGGGAACACCTTGTCCTCCCATGTTGGGCTCTGTGTAAGCGTTGTCGTAAGCACCACCATGCCAGTATCCGGTGAAATCTCCGTCCATGGCACCAGCAGTCTCGAACATACCGCGGGAATCGATGAATCCATACTCACCGACGGTGGCGGCATAACCACCGAAAGCGTGGATAGCGTTGGGAAGAGCATCAAGAGCATCTGTGTAGTTGAAAGGTTGGGCACCAAGAAGTTTGAAAAGACTGGCATCACACAAGAGGGATGAGCAGTAATCAACGTTGGCATCAGGTTGGACAACCCAGATGAGTTCCTTGACAGGGTGGTTGAAGTTGAGCTTGATCTTGTTGGAAGAAGAACCAACAGACTCGTCTCCTGTGAATTGGAGTTGACTGATCAAATACTCATGGGGGTTTTGTGCGAATCTGCGACGCTCGTCAGTGTCAAGGAAGACATAGTCGACGTAGAGAGAAGCAGCAACCAAAGATTGGTTATAGGCGATGGTAGCAGTAACAGGTGTTCCGACGTTGTATTGGTTTTGGACGTTGTTAGGTTTAGCTCCGTCGTTGCAGCTCAAGCTGGTAACAGCCCACAAGCACTCATCGATGGGGCGAAGATCAAGGTTGATCTTAACCTCGTGGTATTGAAGAGCGATCAAGGGAAGAGCAAGACCGGGGTTGGTACAAAACCAGAATTGAAGAGGAATATAAAGAGTAGTCTCAGGAAGAGCGTTGCGAGGAGCACACACTTGACGAGGAGCATCGGAATCACAGGGTCCATCAACATCAGCGAAAGAGGGGTCGGTGATGAATGTGAGTTGTGTGGTGTTACCGATCATCTTGAAGTATCCCTTCTCTTGGCAGCAGTTGATTGTGAGTTGGTTCCAGATGTGCATCCAGTCACCATATTGGCGGTCGATACGTTGACCTCCAATCTCAACCTCAACTTGAGCAATAATTTGCTCACCAGGGAAGTCTAACCAACGGGCATAGACAGAGTTGTTGCCGGTAGTGATACTGGCGGTGTTACCCATGAGTTGGTTGATCTCAGGAAGTGTAACTTGTAAGTAGGTGCGGTAAGCAAGATCACCATTACGGCTGATTGTGCATGTAACACGACGGCCGAAATCGGCTTGTCCGTTGAAAGTTTGCTCAATGGACTCAATAGCAAAGTTTGTGTAGCGACGATAAGTCACCTTCCAGAAAGTAATCTGGGGATTACCAGTAAGGTAGACGTCTTGGGCGCCGTAAGCGACGAGTTGCATTAATCCTCCTCCCATTTTTATATAGTGACTAAAGAAAAAAATTTTCAGAAAAAACTAATAATTAAATAATTAATTATTAGTTTTTTTTTCAAGTCACTTTAAAATTATTTATATTCAAATTATCCTTCATAAATGAAGCTAAATATGAATCCAAAAATATTTCCTTTTTCTTCTCATGATTTTTGCTAAAAATATAAGAATCTTTGCTTTTTTTAACATTCCATCCATCATTTAACGCGTTATATATAAAAATCATTTTCCTTAAATGAATATTATCTATATTTATATTCTCTTCTTCAGAAATATTTAGGGTTTCATGTGATACATTATTCATTAATAATTTTATAGAAAAGTATTTTATATTTCAAACTAGATATATATATTTCGAAAATTATTAATTAAAAAAATACAATAAAAATATATAAAGATGCCTTCATTTAAACAAAAACCACAAAAAAAAATTAAGGTAAATAAAAAAAGTTTATCAACACTAGATACAAAACATCGAGATATTATTAATAATTTTGCTAAACAAGAATCTGAAAATATTCCTAAATTAAAACAAGAACGAGATAATATTATTAATATTTTTCAAACAGACAAAACTCTTACAATTGAACAACAAATGAATTATAAAGATAGAGTTGCCGAAATATCATCGATATTAAAAAACTTGAAAAAGAATAAGAAAAATTATCTATTGGATAATTCTAAATATGTATTTGAATATTTTGAAAATAAGAAAAATATATCAGATGGAAATGAAATAGTAAGAACCAATAATAATAAATTAAATGCTTTTTTTAAAATTAAACATGATAGTAATAAGAGAGAAGAAAAAACAAATGATAACATTTTTCAAAAGTATTTATCAAATATAGATGATTCTTATTTAGATATAAATACTTATGTAGTCGCATCTGATATTTGTCCAACATGTCATGTGGGTGAGTTAATACCGGTGGTTGATGAAGGTATATTAATGTGTAATGAATGTTATAAAAATATTCCCTATTTAGTTGAAAATGATAAACCTTCGTATAAAGAACCTCCTAAAGAAGTTTGTTTCTATGCTTATAAAAAAATTAATCATTTTAAAGAAATATTGGCTCAGTTTCAAGGAAAAGAAACAACCCAAATACCACTTGAGGTTACAGAAGGTTTAAAAAATCAAATTAAAAAGGAGCGTATTAGTTATGATGATTTAAACTACTATAAATTAAAAGATTTATTAAAAAAACTAGGATATAATAAGTATTATGAGCATATTAATTTTATCAAAGATAAGTTAGGTATGATACCTCCAACTTTCTCTCAGGAGTTAGAAGAAATATTATGTAATTTTTTTATGGAGATCCAATATCCATATGCCAAACATTGTCCAGATTATCGTGTCAATTTTTTGCATTATTATTATGTATTATTTAAGTTATTAGAATTATTAGAAGAATATGATTATCTAAATGAAATACCTATGTTAAAAGATAGAGAAAAATTATTGGAACAAGATAACATTTGGAAAAAAATTTGTCGAGATTTAGATTGGCAATTTATTGATACTATTAATGTTTAAAAAATAATATTATTAAATTATAATATTAATATTATTTACACTATCAAATATTTAATTATTTAGTGGTATAAGAATACCCATATGTACCATTATCTTAACAGTTATTAAAAAACCATAAAAAAGGACGAACATTATACCAAGTAATATAACATTCGTATCTTTTTGTAAATATCCATATAGTATCCACAGACAATTGGCTATATAACTAAATGTTAGCCATGTTGTGTCTAAATCTGTAACATCCCATGTCTTTATTACTGCTAAAAGTTCAGGTAGTATTCCTATTCCTGATAAAAAAGTGGCAATCATGGGTATTATTGTGATTGCTTTTACCATTATATTATATATCTTTATTTTTTCATTTTTCATTTTTATTTTTACTCATTATCAGAATCACTTGATAAATTTAAATCTTCATCCATTTCTAAATAATGTTGTTGTGCTAAATAACGAGCTTGTGTGTTTTGAGGTCTTTGAGGTCTTTGAGGTCTTTGATTTAATCTTCTTACAAACCTATTATGAGATGCGTTAGATTCGGTAGAGCTTCTACTTGCAAAACTATCATCAAAATTAATACCACTTAAACTTAAATCAACACTATCATCTTCTTTTGTAGTTTCACCCTCATCTGGATTTTGTCCCCCTTTATATTTATATTTCTTTTTACCTCCAAAAATGATTCCCTCACCATAATCATCTCTGTATCTAGTTATCGGTTGTCCATATGGATAAGCGATTCTTCCTAATAAAGGTTCTTCAGGTTCTAGGTACATTTTTTTGTTATAATTTTCTGATATTTTTTTTTGAACTAATCGCTCTTTTTCTCTATCCATTTCTTGTTCTTCCTTTTTGTGTTTTTTTAAATCTATTTCGCGCCTTTTTGCTAGTTTCTCTTTACTTGTTAATTTATTCCAATTGACTTGATCCTTTTTATTTTTTTCTTCCATTTCTTTTCTCAATTTCATTATGGCTTCTTTGCGTTCCTTATTCTTTTTTTCTGCTTCTTCTTCCCTTTCTCTCATCATTTTTTCATAAGTTTCTTGGGCTTTCCTTTGTCTAAACTCTGTAATTTCTTTCTGTCTTTTAATAATTGCTTTT
>Ga0315331_10001528_pt1 | contig 17356 bp, 8 predicted proteins | sample M160m34915metaG_FD_203456 | JGI IMG/M metagenome (GOLD analysis project Ga0315331, IMG submission 203456) | Ammonia-oxidizing marine archaeal communities from Monterey Bay, California, United States - M1 60m 34915 | ecosystem: Environmental > Aquatic > Marine > Intertidal zone | place: USA...
TACCTTTTCATTCGAAGGATCCTATGACGGTGTAAATTTCGCTGAAATCGCCTCTGGCGATGTGGCTGATTTCCCAACTCGTTTTCATACGAATTACTTATTTTTCGACAACACGACTCCTTACCTCTCATACCGAGTGATTTTCCCTACAGTGGATGACAGTACCTGCTGTATGCAGATTGCTGAAGTTGAATTACTGGGTTCACAGGCACCAGGAGACGTGACTCAGCCTGGCGACATCATAACAGCTACCTCGGACAATAGCCCGGGTTCTGAAGGTGTAACCAATGCGATCGACAATGCCGATACCAAGTATCTTAACTTTGATATCGTCAGCACAGGCTTTACTGTAAGTCCGTCAGTAGGTTTGACGATTGTCAGTGGTCTTTCTTTGACTTCCGCTAATGACGGTCCTGACCGTGATCCGACTACATTCATGTTCGAGGGATCATATGACGGTGTCAATTTTGCTGAAATTGCCTCGGGTGATGTCGCTGACTTCCCAACCCGTTTTCACAAGAACTACTTGTACTTCGATAATTCGGTTGCCTATTTAACCTATCGTTTGATTTTCCCTACGGTTGATGACAGTACTTGCTGCATGCAGATTGCCGAAGTCGAATTGCTGGGTGTTCAACTACCCGGTGATGTCACGCAACCCGGTGATACCATCATCGCTAGTTCGGACAATAGCCCCGGATCAGAGGGTGTGACCAATGCCATTGATAACGCAGATACCAAGTATCTCAACTTTGATATTTCAGACACCGGTTTGACCGTTACTCCTTCAGTCGGATTGACAGAGGTCATCGGTATGTCCCTCAAATCGGCAAATGATGGTCCGGATCGTGACCCAACGACCTTCCTCCTTGAAGGTTCCAACGATGGTTCGGCCTTCATGGAAATTGCTTCAGGAGATGTTGCTGACTTCCCTGAAAGATTTCATACCAATTACATCTTCTTTGAAAATTCCAATCCATATCAAACTTACCGCCTGACCTTCCCGACGGTTGACGGCAGTACCTGTTGTATGCAGATTGCTGAAATCGAGCTCTTTCCCAAACCGGGTGGTGCTTGCACAGACTTCAGCTTTGTGAGTTCTGGATTGATCACTCAACAGCCTTCAGACACACCAGCGCTTGCAGGTTCCACCGCGGAAATCCAGGTGACCCCTTCTGGCCCTTGGAATGTTCAATGGCTCAGAAAGCTTGTTGGAGAAGAAACTGCGGTTGCCATCGATGGAGCAACCAGCCCTGTGTTGAGTATCCAGGATGTTTCAGCTGAAATGGACGGCACTGTCTATCAAGCATTGGTTTCAACACCCGGTTGTGAGGCTCAACTGAGTCACGAAGTCGTTCTCAATATCTTTGAGCCTTCTTCGGATGTCAGTGTTGGATTCACATTCCGTGGCAGTGGTGCGAATGGCGCTCCAACTGAAATGTTGACAACTGATATTGCTGGATTTGTACCGCAAGCCTACTGGAATAACTTGAGTGGCGGATCTGGACAGGGAGTTACATACAATCTCGAAAGTGGCGCAGACGATGGTAGTGCAACTGACAGTAATAACGATGAGACTGAGATCGGTATTGAGTTTGCCACCAACGGTACTTGGGGAGCTGGGACCAGAACTTCCAATGGAACAGGTCGCATGTTGAATGGTATCGTAAGAACTGATGCTGCTTCTCTTGATTTGGATGATAGTCCATCTGAAATCGTATTGTATGGGTTGCCCGCTGGCACTCATTCTTTGATTGTTTACACCGTTCAAGTACCTTTGGAATTCTACACCCTCGATCTTGAAGTAGAAGACTCCAATGGCACTCAGCGCAGGTATCTTCGTCCTGAAAACTCAGACGAATACAAACCATCTCCAAATTTCCGATTGGTCACTTCTGAAGAGTCTTCAGAAAGATCGGTTGGTAACATGGTTATTTTCAGAGGTTTGAGCCCTCAGAATGGCGAAGTCACCCTTCGACTTGCTGCGCCAGATGGTAATGGACAAGGCCCTGGTATCAATGGTCTACAAATTCTTTTGAACAAGGATTTCGTGCCACCCCCAACCATCAATATGCATCCTGTTTCATCCAATGGCGTCAACGGTAGTGCCTTGGAACTAAGCATCGATGTATCGGGTGCTGATCAGATTCAGTGGCTCAAGGACGGTCAGGCCATTGCTGGTGCGACCGGTGCGAGTTACAGTATCGGATCCTTGACGGCAGGTGATGCCGGCGCCTATAGCGTTTCTGCAAGTAACGAGGGTGGAAGTATCAGTAGTCAGGCAGCTGTGGTTGACGTCGTTAGTTCCAATAACATCTCAGAAGGTCTCGTTGCTTACTTCCCATTTGATGGCAATGCCGATAATGCGGTAGACGGTGGCAGTGATGGTGAAGCTCGTAACGGTGCTGGATTCGGATCAGGCCAAATTGGAGATGCACTTGAACTCGATGGTCAGGATGACTGGGTATTCGTTGCCGATTATACCAAACCAACAGACTCCATGACTGTTTCAGCATGGGTATTGCCTGAAGGTATTGATTGGGGTCCAATCGTTCGTAACTGGGTAGACGAAGCTGGTGATGGCCGATTCGGTCAGTTCGTCCTCGATGCTCCGTTTCCTCTGGATGCGTTTGAGCCAAGCCTTCGAGCCAGAATTGGTGTGGGTCCTAACGAACCTACTGCATCCACTGGAATCTCTGATTCAGATCGTGGATCATGGCATCACATCGCGATGTCTGCCAATGGTAGAGCCGTGACCCTGTATTGGGATGGTCAAGCTGTTGCCAGCCTGGACTACCTGAACAACATTAATGAGCCTCCATTCCCTTGGTTGGCGATTGGTGCTGATGTTGTTCTTCCAACCGATGAGGATGATGCCCTTGATTTTGCAGGTGATCCTGAAATTCAACAGGATTCGTATCCTTGGGCAGGTAGTATCGATGATCTTGCCATCTGGAATCGTAGCTTGAGTGCTCCGGAACTGTTCTCGATCTTCGAGGCAGGTGGAGCAGGCAAAGCTGTGAGTGCTGCAAGTCCTGTTTTGGATGACTCTCCAGGTGTTGAGCCCTCTGTGGCAGAAATCGCTGGAATCAGTGTTTCCGAAGGTAACATTGTTATCGAATGGACTGGTTCACAGTTGCTTGAATCGGATTCAGTGACAGGGCCATTTACTCCAATCGGTGGAGCGACACCGCCTTCAACCAGCATCACCATAGAAGCTGGTAACAAGTTCATCATTGCTGAGTAATTTATTCGCAATCTGAGCAAATTTCACGCGGCGCCGAGTGTTGACTCGGCGCCGTTTTTTTATACCCTATATAGAGTCTTCGTATCGTGATGCACTATTTTTACTTCATGCCGTTTTTACTGGTTTATTCAGCAGTCTATTGTTCTGCCGCGAGCCCATCTTTGAGCTGGGAGAACGACCACTTGAAAAAAAAGGTAGGTCATGCTGTTAAATCTGTGCGGTTTATTTTCCCTTTCTCCAATAAAACGACCAAAACGGTCAGTATTGAAAGTATCGAAGCTTCATGCGGATGCACCCAAGCAAAGCCACCTGTGCTTCCTTGGCTCATCGAAGCTGGAACACAGCAGGAATTGGAAGTTTTTGTCAATGTGCAGGGCAAGACGGGTATTTTTACAAAAAGCCTTACTGTCGTATCATCCCTTGGCAACAATGAACTGACCACAACGGTGGAAATTGACAATCCCGTCCTCCGCGAAATGAGCCCAGCTGAAAGAGAAAGAAATCTATTTCAATCCAAAAAGAATCGACAGGCTATTTTTACAGGTGAGTGCGGCACTTGCCATGCTGAACCAACCAAGAACAAATACGGCCCATCGCTTTATGAGGCTGCCTGTGGCATATGTCACGAAGCCAGCCATCGGGCAAGCATGGTGCCAGACCTCAAAAGCAAGATTAAGTCCGAAAGTGCAGCATACTGGCGGCAATGGATTACTCACGGAAAAGAAGGTGGCATTATGCCTGCATTTGCTGCCTCAGAAAACGGTCCTCTTTCGGGTTCGCAGATTTCCACTCTTGTTCACTTTCTGGCCAAACCTGAACCCGAAACAAAAAAAAGAAAAGGTGTTGTTCGAAGTTTCGGGACTCCGCGTTCTGGCATCAAAAAGTAAACGAGCCTCTGTGACCGTGTACCTTTTTACCTCATGTTGCAAAACTCAGAAATATCATGGAGGCACAATTGTTTTAACCGATATCACTGGCTTGCTGCTTTCATGATGAACGGGGCTTTCATTGTTATTTTGTTTTTTGTTGTTCGCCTCAGTGCAGCAGCAGCAGAACCAAATAGCCTCAAAACTAAGTTGGTGGTGAAAGAAGGCGCTGGAGTTGGATTTGAACAGGTATCGGCTTTGGCTGCCGGCATAGATTTCACAAATACATTGGGAGAACTCAAGGGGGCTTCCAATCGAGTTTTGTTCAATGGGGCAGGGGTTGCAGCAGGGGATGTGGATGGAAATGGACACCCTGATCTATTTTTCTGTGGGCTGGATACTCCCAACCAATTGTATCTCAATTCAGGTAACTGGAAGTTTTCACCTAGCAGTATTCCTGATTCGATGGCGTTGCCTGGTTTTCCCACTCGCGGTGCCGTGCTTGCTGACTTGAATGGTGATCAATCGCTCGACTTGGTAATGACGACAGTCGGAGGTGGTCTTCGCTTGTTCATTAATGATGGCAAAGGTCGCTTCCTTGAAAACACAGTGGAAGCCGGGTTAGAAGGTCATAGTGGGGGATCCACCATTGCTCTGGCCGATATTGATGGTAACGGTTCGATCGATCTTTACGTTGCCAATAACCGTTCTGACGATATTCGTGATCGCGGTAGAGTCAACATGAGGCAAGTCAATGGACGTATCATTCCACCTGATGAACTAAAGGATCGCCTCTTGATACACTCTGGGCAGATCCATGAATATGGCGAACCAGATAACCTCTATATCAATGATGGTTCTGGAAAATTTTCCCGTGTTTCCTGGACTGATGGTCGATTTAGAAGCTCAGGTAAAACCTTGTCTGAAACACCACGCGACTGGGGTTTGACTGCCACATTCAGAGATATCAACGGGGATCATTCACCCGATATTTACGTTTGCAATGATTATTGGACCCCCGATAGGATCTGGATCAATGATGGTTCGGGTTCGTTTGATGAATTGTCTGTAGAGCTTCTGAAGACTACTTCCGCCAGCTCCATGGGAGTTGATTTTGCTGATGTGGATCTGGATGGTGATCTGGATGCATTCATCGTGGACATGCTCAGCAGAGATTTGCAGGTCAGAAAACGACAGCAACCAGCTTTTAATCCATTATTCATGGAGTCCTCTTTGAGTGGCAATCGTCAGCAGGTGATGCACAATACACTGCTTCTTCAGAAATCAGATGGTTCATTTGCTGAGATCGCCTATTTCGCCGGTGTGGAAGCTTCCGACTGGTCCTGGTCACCTGTTTTCATGGATGTTGATTTGGATGGGTATGCTGACTTATTGATTTCTGCAGGCTACCCCCATGATGTTCAGGATTTGGATGCCATTCAGTTGATACAGTCTAAACAGCATTCCTGGGATAGGTTTAAAGATCCTGCTGCACTAAGAGAGGCTTTTGCCAAGGAGTTGATGGAGCATTATCGCCTTTATCCCGATCTTGATCTTCCTGTTGTCGCTTATCGAAATTCAGGCAATGGGAAGTTTGAAGATTTCACTGCAGTATGGGGTACTGACATTTCCGGTATCCATCAGGGATTTGCCACTGCTGATCTGGATGGTGACGGTGATCTGGATCTCATCCTCAATTCACTGAATGCAACTCCTCTGCTTTTAAAAAACAACGCCTCAAGGCCAAGGATTAAACTGCGCTTGCGTGGACAATCATCCAATACGCAGGCGATCGGCGCCAAAGTGTTTCTCAAACAGGAAAATGGTCCGGACTTGAGCTCGGAAGTGTTTGCTGGAGGACGTTATTTATCCGGCAGTGATACTGAAATTGTTTTTGCAGCAGGTGAAAAACAACAGGATCTGGCTATCGAAATCCACTGGCCGCTAGGGGGCTTCTCTCGAATGGGTAACATTCAGCCCAATCATAGCTATGTTGTGGAAGAACCGGAAAAGAACACAACGATTTCAAAAAGAAGTTCAGAAGCAATCGAGACCATGACAGTCCTTTTTGAGGATATATCAGAAGACTTAGCCTTAACATTCAATGAAGCAGACAGTAATGACTTTTTAAGGCAACCACTTTTACCCTTTCAACTCAGTCACAGGGGGCCAGGTATTGCCATAGGTGATCTGAATCAGGATGGTTGGGATGACATTTGGATTGGAACTGGTCGTGGTGGCCAACTTCGAACTTTCTTTGGCAATGGAGAGGGCTCCCCGAGACTCAAGAAATGGCCTATTCCATTGCCCGATGATTCCATGGGGCTTTTGATGGGATATCTGATAGGGAAGCCAGAACTGAATCTTATTGGTCTCGCAGGTTACGAACAAGTGGTTCCTTCAGGACTCGTCACTGGAAAGAATGACGGATTGGATTGGAAATCAGTAGACGCCTCTATTCCAGGTGCTGGCCCCATGGCACTCGGACCGCTTAACGGGCGTGGAGAGCTTTCGCTCTTCCTAGCCGGTGGAATCAAACCAGGCCATTATCCGGCAGTTCATCCCTCCACTTTGATGGCCTTGCGTAATGGTCTCTTCACAACGGATAAAAGAAACAATACCCTGATGGGCGGTTTGAGTATGGTGAAGGGTGTTGTCTGGAGTGATCTCAATAATGATGGTTTTCCCGAGTTAATTGTCGGAACTGAATGGGGCCCTGTCAGGGTTTTCGAAAACCGATCGGGTTCATTGTTTGATGTCACCGAGCCATGGGGGCTTGCTGGATTCAAGGGGTTATGGAATGGGATCGCAACGGCTGACCTGGATGGCAATGGTTATCCTGATATCATAGCAGGAAACTGGGGACTGAACAGCTCGTGGCGCGCAACTAACTCACATCCTTTTCGACTTTTTCATGGCACTTTTTCAAATCCCGCAGTGACCGATCTGATCGAAACCCAATACCGGTTCGATCTAGAAATGACTCCATCGCGGATGTTGGACGAACTTGGTTTAAGCTTGCCGTTCATTTATCAAAATATTCGTCACTACAGGGATTACAGTGAAGCCTCACTTCAGAAATTGACAGGTAAAAGATTTCCCTTAGGACGGATTTCCGAAGCCACTACCTTTGCCAGTATGGTATTCTTCAATGAGGGTCCGGGACGTGTTTTCAGAGCAAAAGAACTTCCTGCCGAAGCCCAATGGGCGCCCGTATACGGTGTGCAAGCAGCCGATTTCAATGGAGATGGTTTTGAAGACTTGATTCTTTGCCAGAACCAAAGCAGGACGAGGCCTGGTTGGCCTAGGCAGGATAATGGCGGTGCGCTCCTGCTTCAGGGGGACGGCAAGGGCGGTCTGCGGGTGTTGTCTTCCATGGAATCGGGTCTACTGGTGAGCGGTGATTTACGAAGTGCTGCCCTTGGAGATATCAACAAGGATGGGCGGACGGATCTAGGTTTGACACTTAATAAGGGGCCTTTGAAGATCTATCTCAACCAATCTTCAAATGCAGGACTGCGGGTTCGACTTCATGGGCCAGCGCACAATCCAGCAGGGGTAGGGTGTCAACTCAGACTTCATGGGGAGAACAATGTCTGGGGACCGGTAAGAGAGATACAAGCTGGCAATGGTTGGTTTTCCCAGAACAGTCCAGTCACGGTGTTGCATTCCTCATTCAAGGCGACAGGTATTTGGGTGCGTTGGCCAGGAGGTGCCGAGACGCATGCTCCTTTAGATCAAAAGAAAGAAATAACCCTGTCCTGGAAGCCTTAAAAACGAAGTTTCCCAAGACGCAGGGAAATCCCTCATTGATCCTACTGAGACGAACCACAAGTGTTAAGAACATACAATATTCACCGGGCAAGTTCAGGACTCTCCATGCCTGTGAACTTCCTTTCTTCAATCATCTTTTCCTACTTCACACCAATGTACTTTAGTTGCCAGCTCTGCAGTGATCGGGTGCATTCTGGCTAACGACTCCTGTCCACATATTGCGCCTGATTCAACCTTTGGCAGGGAAGGTGATCGCTCTAACCTTTGCTTTCATTCTGAATCATTCACTCTGGAATAAAGATCGCAAGGGTGGGTAAAAGTGTATTCAACCCTGTTGACATGGTAATGACATGTGACATGTTTCGGGATGCTCGGAAAATCAGTCGCCTTTTTTTTACTCACATTCATCGTTCTTGCTCGGGGAGATTCTCAACAAGGATGGCCCCAGTTTAGAGGCCCCGAGGGTAGCGGCGTCACCCAGTCATCCCTTGCCATGATTTGGTCTGATTCCAAGAATATGGAATGGTCTTCCAGCATTCCCGGGGCTGGATGGTCTTCTCCTGTAGTTTCCAATGGGAGAATTTGGCTTACAACTGCCATTCATGAAGGTCAAAAAAGACCCTTAGGTTTTCAGGCGGGAGCTCGCTCCATGGGAACTTTCAGAAAAGACGCCAATAATTTGAAAATGACCGAGTTCAGAGTCGTTTGTCTGGACTTGGATTCGGGGAAGACTTTATGGAGCGTCACCCCATCCAAAGCTATCCCTGCATTTGGCATACATCCGTCGAACACATATGCCACGGAATCCCCGGTCACTGATGGTGAGCATGTCTTTGTTTATTTCGCTGCAGCAGGTGAGGTCAGTTGCCTGGATCGAGATGGCAAGGTGATCTGGAAAACGCCCACTGGAAAATATGGGTTCGGAAAGGGTTTCGGCAGCGGGAGCGGTCTGGCCATTTCCGACGACTTGATTTTTGTTCAGTGTGACAATGATGACTCATCCTACGTGGTTGCGCTGGACACAGTCACTGGCGAAGAAAGATGGAAAAAGGACCGCGACACGCGCACCAGCTGGAGCACACCTTTGCTTTGGAAATCAGGATATGGATCTCACTTGGTGCTTGCAGGCGCGGGGCATGTCACTGGTTACAACCCTGCCGATGGAGACCTCCTCTGGAAGCTGAACGGATTCAGTGGCTCCTTTTCTGGATCCCCAGCCTGGGATGGGGATTACTTGTTTTTTGGCAACAGCGGCCCGCGTAGCACTGGCCCTCTGATTGCAGTCAAGGGAGACGCCTCCGGCGAGTTGACCATGACCCGTAATCAAGCCAAAGACTGGGTCATTTGGTCTAAGTCAGGCGCCGGTCCTGGATTGACATCACCGGTGGCGCATCATGGGCTTCTTTATGTGATCAACGGCAGTGTCCTCAAATGCTATCAGGGATCAACGGGAAAACGTCTTTATGAGGAAAGACTGCCCGGTGCAGGACGTATGGCCGCTTCTCTTTTGATTGCCGGTGATTACCTTTATGCGCTCGACGAAGATGGCCGCACATTTGTCGTAAAGACAGGACCAGCATTTGAGTGTGTATCGGTCAATAAGATTGACGATCTTTTCTGGTCGACACCTTCTGTAGCTGGAGACCGATTATTGCTTCGGGGAGCTGATCGGCTTTACTGCATCAAAGAATAGGGATCAAGGATTTGCATCACCCAATGTGGCGATGCATCTATTTTCCAATCGCAGCCGCAGTCCATGCAGGCTTGATCCTTTGCAGTCAAGGCAACACCGCTTACATTGTAGTGTCAGGGTAAAATAGTTACCTCAAAAAGCATTCCATCCTCTGTCGCCTTATTGCACACATTCAATGTATGCGCTTTTCAATGCGCTCATCTTCGTCCCAAGTTGTGGGGATGACTCGAGGAACTATCAGAATTAGCAAAATAATCAGAAAGGTGGTTTCATGGGGCGTTTCGTGCACCGTGAAGGGTGCTTTGTGAAGCCAGTAACCATAAAACGTATCGGAAACAAGTTGAGTCGTTTGTCATCTTGGCGTTAGATCTATTTATTCCAACTTTAAAACAACTGCTCCCAGGCAAAGACAGCGTCAACCGGGGTGATTCATCCGTGGCGTTCATGGATAAAACCGGATAGCTCGTTTTCTTCAAAAAGACTTGGGTGAAGAGAATTTTAAGAGTGGTAACCCGGGAAAAGGAAAAACATTTCATGCTTTTCTCTCAGGCAATGAGCTGGTCAGGTTGATCAAACTTGGAAATTGAACTAACAACGGTATTAAAAACAATGAGTGACTCAAAATTAAATCGGACCTGGTTGGGGCATCCCGTTAGTCTTTCAACTTTGTTCTTTACCGAGCTATGGGAGCGATTCAGCTATTATGGCATGCGAGCGCTGCTGGTGCTTTTCATGGTCGATGAAGTGCAGAAAGGCGGGATGGGGATGAATGATGAGATGGCTACCTCTATCTATGGGTTATATACCGCGTTTGTTTACCTTGCCTGCCTGCCCGGAGGTTGGATAGCTGATCGATTACTGGGGGCCCGTAAGGCTGTGTGGGTGGGTGGCTTGATCATCGCCGCGGGACACTTCGCTCTCGCTGTTCCCAGTCAGTCGGCTTTTTTTATCGGGTTGCTCCTGGTTATTATCGGTACGGGATTTTTAAAGCCCAACGTCAGCGCCATGGTGGGACAGCTATATCCGGAAGGAGGTGCACGACGTGATGCTGGATTCACGTTGTTTTACATGGGCATCAACATAGGCGCATTCCTGGGCCCGCTGATATGCAGTTATCTTGGCGAGAACGTCAACTGGCACATTGGTTTTGGAGCAGCTGGTATAGGAATGCTTCTTGGTGTCATTCAATATTGGGTGACTAGCCATCGTTTGGGTGACACGGGTTTACTGGCAACGCATCGACGTGCTTCGAATGAATCAACGTCAGGCATGGATCGAGCATGGTACCCTGTGATTGGTTTTTTTGTTGTGCTAACCATTGTTGTAGCGCTCGCTTTTTCTGGCGTTCTGAAGGTCAACGCGCTGACGCTGGCTCAAAATACGACTTACGTGATTGTCGGTCTGGCTGTTGTATTTTTTGTTTATATTTTCACCTTTGGTAAATTGAACCCTACTGAATTCAGGCAGACCCTGGTGATCGTGGTTTTGTTCATCGCCTCGGCTGTTTTCTGGTCTGGATTTGAACAAGCTGGTTCCTCTCTGAACCTGTTTGCTGAACGGCATACAAACCGACTGGCATTCGGTTTTGAGATCCCTTCTGGTTGGTTTCAATCTCTCAACCCTTTCTATATTGTTGTGTTTGCGCCTGTGTTTGCATCACTTTGGATTAGTCTGGCAAAACGGCAGTTAGACCCTTCGATGCCCGCAAAGTTTGCACTCGGTCTTCTATTGCTGGGCTTAGGTTTCTTACTCATGGTCGGTGCAGCAAAATGGGTAACTGCCGGTAATCAAGCGGCTCCTTATTGGTTGATCCTGACTTATCTACTTCATACGATGGGAGAACTTTGTGTCAGTCCTGTTGGTCTCAGCTCTGTCACCAAACTGGCGCCCAAACGGTTTGTGGGCCAGATGATGGGGATCTGGTTTTTGGCTACCTCCTTGGGAAACCTCATTGCGGGACTCATGGCAGGCCGCTTCAATCCAGAAGCCATCAACGAAATGCCAGATCTTTTCCTGCAGATTGTACTGACCTCCATTGGGGCCGCCGTGCTGCTGATTCTATTTACCGGACGAATTAAAAAGCTGTTGGTGAAAATGGACTGACTGATCTCTTTTCAATGACAGGAGCTCCATGCTCACTTCACAGGCACCAGGGAAACCTCTGAATCAGTATAGTGAATGGAAAAAAGTTGATCATTACCGTCAGTGACACGCTGGTTCATGTTCCTGAAGGTGCCTTCGATCTGACGCGCTGTCAGGATAGTGTAAGGCCTGTTCGCTTTTGCACTCAAATCGCTTCGGGCGATGTCAAGAGTTCCAGCTAGAATTGCCTTGCCAGTCACCTTGAGTCCAGTGCTGGTGTCGTCTGCGATTGAGACTCTGAGCCTGGCATCCATGGTTTCGTAATAGTCTGTAATGACCTCCAGCGGTGTTTTGCCTGATGTGGAAACAATGCCATCATTGTAAAGAGAGGCCTCAATCCTTCCATTACCTTGCAGGATGCCTCCGGGTTGAATGTCAACCCAACGCAAAGAGCTGAGGGTGCCACCATTAATGACAAGATTACCGTTGTTCGATAGGCGAATCTCATTACGGCCGGTAAGCTTGATGCCTTGGTCGATTTGAAGGGTTTGAGTTGTCTCCATGGAGCTTCCGCTTATCTCGAATCCGAGAAATTCGAGGTCAATATCAGCGGAGACAGTACGGTGAATGATGCCCTTGTTTTCAATCAGGGCGGTCCACGAAAGTTGTGGGCCACCATCGTCGCTCAGGTAGGTTACCCCGGCATTTGCATAAGTGTAATCAGACCAGTTTTCAGGATGCGACATCAACCCACCATCATCGCCTATCCAATGATGGTAGGTATTGGCGAAACCTTTTGCTTCGCTGACGCGTTCACCAAGAAGTAATGCATGGAGCTCCTTCACGAGTTCAGGGTGATTGGCAGCGATATTTGCCTCTTCGGTTTGATCTCTCTCAAGGTCATACAACTCGATTGGTGTATCCCTGTTCCCCCTGACTCGAGCCCTCACAAGTTTGTGTTTGCCTCTTATAATGGATTGTCCATTGCTGGCTTCATGAATGATAAAATCTCGATTGCGCTGCTGACCATAGCCGCTCAGCACGGGTGCGATGGAAACACCGTCGATACTGAGTGGAGAGGGAGTGCCAGCCAGTTCGCAGAAGGTTGGAAGAAGATCAGTGATATCCACAATCCTTGCACATTGAGTGCCAGATTTCAGTTTTGATTTTGAATGGATTACGCTTGGCCAGCGCATCACGAGTGGTACTCGGATACCTCCTTCCTGAATTTTTCCTTTGCTTCCGCGAAGACCGCCGTTGGAATCGAAGACGGTGTGGCTTGAACCTCTTGGGCCGCCATTGTCAGATTGGAAAATCACCAGCGTGTTGTCGGCGATCGAGTCGGAGGTATCTCCGTCTTGATTGGGATCTTCAAGTGCAGATAAAAGATGACCAAAATGCGCATCCATGCGCGTTACCATGGCAGCCCATTGTTGAGCCTGAGGGGAGAGGTTTTTAAATGCCGGATCATCTTCGTAAGCATGGTCCCAATTGGGAAGGTGACTGATTTCATTAAAGGGTGCGTGTGGTATCTGTGTTGCCAGCAGCCCGAAAAAAGGTTTGCCTGTCTTCTGGTAGTTCCGGGCATTGATTCGCACGAAATCGAGTGCAGCGAACGCGTAAGCATCGTCACAATAAGCAACGGCTGGGTAGTCATGATGATTCTGATATGCGGGTAAGTCGGGATATGCATCACTTCCAACATACTTGGCAATGGAATTGGGGATGAGATGTATGCCTCCAATAGCGTCTGTTTTTGCAGGAGCACTCCACAGGGATGGTTGAAAAAATGTATGCGCACGGACATGATGCAACTCAGCCAGCACGTGGGTGTATCCATGCGAGGTGGGTAGCGACTGGACATTGTCGACCTTGGGGTTGAACTGATCCTTTGAACCACCGTATCCCCACTTACCCCAATAACCCGTGGTATATCCTGCAGCGAACAGGGCATCCCCCATCAGAATATCCTCGGCACGCATCGCTTTCCTCGCATTGTCGGGGTCATTTGCGTCGGCAAAAGTGTGTCCCTGATGGAATCCGGACTGCTGGGATGAACGCGACGGGGAACAGACGTGGCATGCATATGCGCGGGTGAAGTTAACGCCCTGCTTGGCGAGACGATCGATGTTCGGTGTGCGAACGTAGGGCAAGCCTTTGTCTTTTCTTGCGGCTTGACCATTTGGACCAATTGAGCCCCAGCCCATATCATCAACGAATAGGTAGAGAATATTGGGACGAGGTGCAGGTTCCGCACTTGAAGCAGAAAAGACGACGAGCGTCAGGAGAATAAAAAGGATGGAATAATTCATGAGGGTATCCGAGATCAAGGAACCATGTTCGCAGTCCCCAACTCTTCGTTTAAAGCACGGTTTACAACTCTTACGACATACTTGTTTTTTGCAATCTTGCTGTCGAGCGCTGATTTCATCTGTTCGAGAACCGGGGCTGCCTGAGCATTGATTTCATCAAGAACAATGGCGGCTTGAAGTTGTTCCCATTGTTCACCATTCATCAACCAGTAAAGCAACACCGGCAAAGCCTTCTGTGGCTTCTCCATTCTGCATAGAGCCCTTGCTGCAGCAATACCAACCGCGGGAGATGCATCAGACAGATGCTTTTCGACAAGAGCAAGTTTGGATACCGCTTTGACTCCTATGTTTCCGAGACCAGTCAACGCCCAATACCGAATGGCAGGGTGAGTTGCTTGTATGGCAGTTGTAAGGCCCTCAATGGCTTCTACTCCGGAAGAGGCAAGAACTGCTGTTTGAGCGATGTGAGAAGCGAGGGCGTCTCCACCCTTCTGACGCAGGATAGCATACCGGTTACCGATGGTTTCCTCCAGTCGGGAAATCACTGCCTCAGGGATTAAACCCAGGTCCTTCGTCTCCCTGACCCATGTAAGTTGCGCACGTCGCAGTCTGATCAATTCTTGTTTGAACGCCGGGTTATCTGCGAGGTTATAGAGTTCGTGTGGATCTGCATTACAATCGTAGAGCTCTTCATTGGGTTTGGTTGGAGAAAAATAGGCATTGGCAAATGGGAGTAAATTTCCAGTGTTGTGGAGTCTGCGCAGTTCCTTCATCGTGGCTCCTTTCTCCGGTGTATTCATATATTGATAGAAGGTTTTTAGCGGCTCATAATTACGAATGTACTTAAAACGTTTATCCCTCACCATGCGGATAATATCGTAACGTTCATCCATGCGATCCCGTGCCCCAAAAACAAACTGTCGAGGCGCTGGGATTTGTTTGCCCAGAAAGGGCTGGCCCTGTATGTGGCTGGGTATCGGGATCCCTGCAAGATTCATGACCGTAGGGCAGAAATCAACCGAGCTGATCAGCTGGTCGGAGGTAGTACCAGGTTTGATTTGATACTGCTTTCGATATGCCTCGGGGATACGGATGATGAGTGGTATATGCGTACCGGAATCGTAAAGCCAGCGCTTGGCGCGAGGTAGTCCAACACCATGATCGGACCAGAAGAATACAATCGTATTTTTCTCAAGACCATCCTCGTACAATTCTTCAAGGATCTTTCCCGCCCAGGCATCCATGGCTGTGATGACCTCGTAGTTCCGTTTCCAGTCCTCTCGAGTGACGGCAGTGTCTGGATAGTACGGAGGGAGGGTAGTCAGATTCTCCGGTTCTTGACGTTGCTCTGGCTGGAGATCCCTCGTTACACTTCGATACTTGTCATCGTTTGCAATGCCGGATTCGTGGCACCCATTGTAATTGAAGACACTGAAGAACGGCTGTTCGGCATTCCTGCGATTGCGCCAGTGAGCTTTTTTACCCGAAGCACTCCATGTGTCGGATGGTGCCTTGAACTGATAGTCCTGTTTGCCGTTATTTGTGCAATAATAACCGTTTCGCTGAAGATAAACAGGAAATGGCATTATCTGCGGCGGCAGCTTGGCATTGCTGCGCATGTGGTGCGTTCCAATGGAAGATTGATACATTCCCGTGATGATACCGCTGCGGCACGGGGCACAGACCCCGGCGGTGGTGAATGCGTGCGTGTAAAGGACGCCTTCGCTCGCTAAGCGATCCAGGTGAGGAGTGATCGCGTGTGGATCTCCATAGCATGCTATTGTTGGACTGATGTCCTCGCATGAAAGCCAAAGAATGTTAGGCCGGTTGGACGCGGCGGTTAGGTTGCACTTGAATCCAGACATCAAGATGGTCATGATTATCTGAAATAGAAATAAGGGTTTTATCATGGGGTTTTGAAGGTGAATTAATTCTTCGGATAGTTTATCAGCTGTGCTCCTGAAGCAAAAAATAGCAGCCACGGAGAACGTTGAGGAGCGGGCGTGTTTCGGTTTTATTCAAATGATCCCTCACCTATGACTTTCAAATGCAAATGTGTTCAGGTAATCATTAGGGATTGTATGTCTGGAGAAAAATTCCAAAATGGAGATCATAACATACTCTCATGAACATTACCCTTCTGTTCGTTTGACTTATGTATCTGCCTGCGTCACTGCGAGAATTAACACTTTGGGCGCAATGAAAGGACGGTTACTCATGGCTTTCCTGAGACACGAAGTGGAGGTGAAATTCAGGTTTCAGGATATTTCTAAGATCGTAAATCACAATTGGGCCATGTGTCAGCTACTATAATGCATCTCCATTTTTCGCAATAACCTTTGTCCGTCGATTGCTGTAAACTAAGCATCAAAGCTGTTCTAGAACAACTAAAATGAGCTTTTAACGCATTCGTTGCCTCAGTCAAAGTTAGTTCCCTGCTGGTGAGTCCAGGATTGGAAATCCCACTTATCCAGAATGGTTTTGGCAAATTTATTACCCGTTCGACTCCTGATGACAAGTCACAGAAGCCAGCCCATTCCGAGGCTTTCATCCAAAGGCCTCGGATGTGCTTCGGGTTTGCCTTGGCTGGACGTTGCGGGTTATGTCGGTCGTTAAAGTGATAAAAAAGTATACCGCGTGCAATAGGCAAGGCGTGATCAGGCTGTCCCAGCTCGGGAACCCACAATCTTAATTGACGTTCTGTCAGGTGGGCATACTTGCGTTCAAACGAATCTCTTGGGTCAGGTCCTATGAAAGAACTTCCTTCGGTAGAATTGGAGTTTGGGTAATGCAGATAAAACTTGATAGTGCTTTCCAGTCGCCAACGCATGCCTTGAGGATCTCGAACACTAAAATCAATTTCCCCCACGGTGCGCCCGTTATCAAAAACTTGAAGGTGGTGAGCCTCCAGTTCGAGGTGTAATCCTTGAATGAGCCAATGGGACAGCAAGGATTCAAAATATAGACCTACACGGCTACTGGGAGGTGTTTTTAAAGGAGAAGTCAATGAGGTGATGGGAACACTGTTTACCTTGCCGTGAATGCTAGCCAATTCGCAGAGGCCATCGGGGCCTTCAAATAAGGGAGCAGAATCAAGAATCCATTTCAAATCAGCATGGGCCTGATGTTGCCATAGAGAGGGCAGTGTTTGAAGTTCTACTGGAGGAGTAGACAAGGATGTGGTGCTTAAAGTCATTTGAGGGACATGGAAATATACACCGAGGGCAAAGGGTCATCGGTAATCGTCCGAAGGTGTAGAGTTGCTTTTAATCCCAACGACTGAATGAAATGGACATGAGCCAATGGATTCGGTTGTTTGGGTGTTTTTAAAAGAAATGTTCTTACTTAACTGGGGTGGACTTTTTTTTTAAATTTGTTCATT
>Ga0315331_10001532_pt1 | contig 17327 bp, 19 predicted proteins | sample M160m34915metaG_FD_203456 | JGI IMG/M metagenome (GOLD analysis project Ga0315331, IMG submission 203456) | Ammonia-oxidizing marine archaeal communities from Monterey Bay, California, United States - M1 60m 34915 | ecosystem: Environmental > Aquatic > Marine > Intertidal zone | place: USA...
GGCGGGGAAGTCGACGCTCGTCCGCTCGGTGCTCGTCGGGCAGCTGACCCAGGACCCGGATCGCGGGCCTTGCGATCGGGTGGATGGGGCGGAGCAGGTCCGCGAGGTGGTCGTGGTAGACCAGACACCGGCGGTGCGGAGCCCGCGGTCGAACGCGGCGACGGCCTCGAAAGCGTTTGACGGGATTCGCGCCTGTTTCGCGAATACGCGCGAGGCCCGCCGCCTGGGGGTCGGTCCGGGCTGGTTCTCGTTCAACGTCGCGGGGGGCCGCTGTGAGACCTGTGAGGGGGCGGGAGAGCTTGTCATCGACATGCAATTCCTCGATGACGTCCGCGTCCCATGCGAAGCGTGTAACGGGCTGCGTTACCAACGAGAGGTGCTGGACGTTCGCGTCGACGGGCGCAACATCGTCGAAGTGCTCGCGATGACGATCGAGGAGGCGCTCGATTTCTTCGGTGCGCAGCGAAAGATTGTGCAGCGCCTCGAGCCGATGGTCCGCGTGGGGCTCGGCTACCTCTCGCTCGGCCAGCCCCTGTCGACGCTGTCTGGCGGGGAGAACCAGCGCCTTCGCTTGGGTCTCGCGCTCGCTGGGTCGGAGCGTGATGTCCTCTATGTCCTGGATGAGCCCACGACGGGCTTGCACCCTGTCGACGTCCAGGTGCTCGTGGACTGCCTCGATCAGCTCCTTGCTACGGGGAACTCGGTGATCGTCGTTGAGCACAACCTCGACGTGATCCGACAGGCTGACTATGTGATTGATCTGGGCCCTGTGGGTGGACCCGAGGGCGGCAGGGTGGTTGCAGCGGGCGCACCGAGCGACATCGCGGCTGCAAGCGCCGTCTCTCGCACCGGTGCGGCGCTCGCGGCCTCTGTTGCGCGGCCGGGCGTGTAAGCCTGCGGGAGACGGTGAGGGGGCCTTGTGGCGATTCGTCGCCGATCAATCGCACTAGAACTTCGTTTTGAAAGCTAGGTCGGGCAGGGGAGGCAGGCCGAAGTGGCGGAAGCGGACGGGAATCGAACCCGCCGAGGACGTGTCGCCACACCCTCCACCGGATTTGAAGTCCGGGGCCGGCACCAGCACGACGAACGCTTCCGCGAACCGAGAGTGTACTGCGTCGAGTCCCGGGTGGGCAGCGCGTGTGGCGTGAAAACTATCCCCTTGTCGTTCAATGTCGCTAGGATGCCGGGCGGTGGGTGTCTACTCCGTACGCGACGCTGCACGAATCCTGAAGGTCAAGCCCGCGCGACTCCGTTATTGGAAGCGCACAAGGCTCGTACGCTCGCGCGAAGAGGCCGATCCGGAATCGGGCTTCGAATTCGGTGACCTCGTCTGCGTGAAGGCCGTGCTGGCGCTCCTCGACGGGGGGGTGCCGTTGCAGCGGATCCGCCAGAGCGTCGAGATCTTGCGCGATCAGGTCCCTGAGTTGAAAGAGCCGCTCGCCGCGCTCCGCGTGTCCGGGGTCGCGCCCAAGCGTGTTGTCGTTCGGCATGAGGGGATCTTGCTCGAGCCTGATGGTCAGCTCGTGCTCGAGTTCGAGAGCGGCAAAGATGGCGACAACACGGCAGACGTCGCGCCCATCACGTCAGTCCAGCCCGAGAGAGATCTGGAGGAGGAGGGCGGTGGGCTCACCGCGATGGACTGGTTCGAGGTCGGTTGCGGACTCGATTCAGACCCGGCCTCCTACGACCGTGCGATCGAGGCCTATCGCAACGCGGTTCGGCTCGACCCCGTCTTCGCTGACGCGCACTGCAACCTCGGGGCTGCGCTCTACAATAAAGGGGACCGAGCAGAGGCGCGGTCGTCCTTCAACGCGTGCCTGCATCTCGAGTCGGGACACGTAGAGGCCCGCTTCAATCTGGCGAACCTCTTCGAAGAAGAAGGCCAGCAGGAGATGGCGCTTGCGCATTACCTCGCTGCGCTCGAAGGAGACCCCCTCTACGCGGACATCCACGTGAGTCTCGCGCTCCTGTATGAAAAGCTCGATCGGGTCAGCGATGGGCGACGCCACTGGCGTCGATACCTGCAGATCGAGCCCCAGGGGGCCCTGGCGGACATCGCCCGCCACCGGCTGGATCCCGGCTCGTAGCGGAGCGGTCAGTTCGCCGGGTCGTCTTCCTGTGCAGGAGGCTGCCAACGCAAGACCGGGTGTCGGGCCGCTCGCGTCTCGTCCAAGCGCGCGTGGCGCGCGCGGTGAGGCGCCGCGCGGACCATCTCCGGGTCGGCATGGGCCTCCTGCTCGATCGTGAGCAGCGTGTCGATGAACCGATCGAGGCCTTCGAGGCTTTCACTTTCGGTGGGTTCGATCATGAGCGCGCCGCTTACGATCAACGGGAAGTACGTGGTCGGCGGGTGGTAGCCGTAGTCGATGAGGCGCTTCGCGATGTCGAGCGTCGTCACCCCCGCCTCTTCGAGGTTACGATCCGAGAGAACGCACTCGTGCATGACCGGCTCGTCGTACGGCAGGTGGAAGCGATCGCGCAGGCGGGCGAGGACGTAGTTGGCGTTTAGCACCGCCATCTCTGAGCAGCGCCGCAGCCCGTCGGGGCCGAGGCTGCGAAGGTAGGTGTACGCGCGAACGAACATCCCCACGTTGCCGAAGTGGCCATGCAGCCGCCCGATACTGCGGGGCCGTTTGTCATCGAGCGCGAACATCGGACCCTCGGGGCTGTCCTCTCGCGTGATGACCGGTGACGGGAGGTAGGGCTCGAGGATGTCCTTGATCCCTACGGGGCCGGCGCCAGGACCACCGCCGCCGTGCGGCGTGGAGAAGGTCTTGTGCAGGTTGAAGTGCATGACGTCGATCCCGAGATCGCCGGGACGAGCGATGCCGAGCGTCGCGTTGAGGTTTGCGCCGTCTCCGTAGACGAGTCCACCGCCCCGGTGGACGATTTCACAGATCGCCGCGATGTGCTTTTCAAACAGCCCCAATGTGTTGGGGTTCGTGATCATGATCGCCGCGACCCGGTCATTCATCACCGCTGCCACGGCCTCGGGATGCAAGATCCCGTCGGGGCCCGACGGGATCTCGACGACGCCGTAGCTGTTGAGCGCCGCGCTCGCGGGGTTGGTTCCGTGCGCGGTATCCGGGATCAGGACCTGATCGCGCTTCTGGCCGGACCGCTCGTGGTAGGCCCGGATCATCATGATCCCCGCCAGCTCACCTTGCGCTCCAGCGGCGGGCTGGAGGCTGACGTGGTCCATTCCGCTGATTTCGCCAAGATGTTGTTCGAGCCGCCATGCCAGGTCGAGGAACCCTTGCGCCAACGCCACTGGCTGCATCGGGTGCCCGTGGGCAAACCCGGGGAGCCGCGCCGTGCGCTCGTTGACCTTGGGGTTGTACTTCATCGTGCAGGAACCGAGCGGGTAGAGCCCGAGGTCTACCGCTGCGTTCCAAGTCGAGAGTCGCGTGAAGTGGCGAACGACCTCGACCTCGGACAGTTCCGGGAGGTCCAGCCGGTCGCCGCGTACCTGGTCTTCACCCAGCACGGTCCTTGGGTCGACCGCTGGGACATCGAGGGCGGGGAGGCGGTAGCCCATGCGCCCGTCTCGCGAGAGCTCGAACAGCAACGGCTCTTCGTAGGTGATCCCATTGGCGACGTTGCCCGTCGCTCGCTGGGCCGGTTCGGGAGTTCGACTTGCGCTCATGAAGAGATTTCCTGCGGGGCGAGGGCGCGGATGAGTCTGTCGATGGCCGCTTTGTTGACGACCTCGGTGGTGCAGAGGAGGACGTCTTGTTCGCTCCCCATGCCCACACGCGAGAGGGCGAGGCCGCCGAGGCTCCCCACGTCCAGGGCCCGTCCGAGTGCCTTCTCGGCGTGATCGGGGACGCGGACCACGAACTCGTTGAAGTGGGTTGCGGAGTGCAGGAGTTCGAGGCCGGGGGTCTGACGGACTTGCTCCTTGGCGTACTCGACTCGGGCGAGGTTCTGCTCGGCGAGCTGACGTAGTCCTTGCCGACCCATCAGCGAGAGGTAGACCGTCGCCATCGCCAGGCAGAGCCCCTGGTTCGTGCAGATGTTGCTCGTCGCTCTCTCCCGGCGGATGTGCTGCTCACGTGTCGAGAGCGTGAGGACGAATCCACGGCGCCCGTTGACGTCGACGGTCTCGCCGACCAGTCGCCCCGGGAGCTGCCGGAGCCGTTTGGTCTGGGTCGCGAGGAAGCCCAGGTTGGGTCCGCCAAAGCTCATGGGGACGCCAAAGCTCTGGGCCTCGCCACAGACGATGTCGGCCCCCTGCGCGCCCGGGGACTCGAGGAGGGCGAGAGAGAGGGCCTCCGCCACGGAGGTGATGAAGAGGCTGCCCTTCGCGTGCGCCTCCTCGGCGAACTGGGGGAGCGACTCGACGCAGCCTAGGAAGTTAGGCTGCTGGATGATGACGCAGGCCGTGTCCTCGTCGACTTCGCCTAGTTGGGTTCGCCCGGATGCGTCGAGCGGCAGGACCTCGATCTCGGCGTCGAGACCGGCGGTGTAGCTCTCGAGTACCTGCAGGTAGTGTGGATGGATCCCGGCGCTTACGAGGATCTTGCTTCTGCGCGTCGCGCGGAGCGCCATGAGCGCCGCTTCGGTCGTCGCCGACGCGCCGTCGTACATCGAGGCGTTCGCCACGTCGACGCCCGTTAACGAGGCGATCATGGTCTGCCACTCGTAGATCGTCTGCAGCGTGCCCTGGCTGATCTCGGGCTGGTACGGCGTGTACGCCGTAGTGAACTCGGAGCGGGAGATCAGCGAGTCAACGACGCTTGGCGTGAAGTGTGGATAGGTGCCCGCGCCAAGGAACCAGTCGTGGGTGTCGAGGTTTGCGTTACGTGCGGCGAGGGCGCCGAGTTCCCGAGTGACCTCCTGCTCGGAGGCTGCGGCTGGAACGGCGAGTGGTCTTTGTAAGCGATATTTCTCCGAGATCGGATCGAACAGGTCTTCGATCTCGCGCAGGTTCATCGCTTCCAGCATTTGCTGGATGTCTTCGGGGGTATGGGGGATGTAGGGGAAGCTCAATCCTGTCGTTCCTGAATGTACTGGGCGTAATCGGGCGCGTTCATTAGGGTATCGAATTCTCCGGTGTCGGAAACTTTGATAGCCAAAAGCCAGCCGTCAGAGTAGCAAGACTCGTTGACGACCTCAGGGGTCTCTGCGAGGTCGGCGTTGACCTCCAGGATTTCGCCTGAGATCGGTGCATAGAGGTCGGAGACCGCCTTTACGGACTCGATGACGCCAAAGACCTCGCCCTGCGCGATGGTCGCCCCGACCTCGGGGAGCTCGAGGAAGACGATGTCGCCGAGTTGGTTCTGGGCGTAATCAGTGATCCCGAGGTAAGCCCGGTCGCCGTCGTGGCGGACCCATTCGTCTTCTCGCGTGTAAAAACACTCTTCGGGGAGTTCGTGTTCGGACATGCTTCCTGCCTCCAGTCTGGGGGAGAGTACTAGCGTTTGCGCGCGCTGACGAACGGGGTCTTCGTGATGACAGCAGCCGTCGCGCGCCCGCGGATTTCGACCGAGATGGGGGTCCCGACCGCCGCGTGTGCGGGGTCGACATAGCCCAGGCCGATGGACTTTCCGAGGGTCGGGGAGGGCGAGCCCGAGGTGACGCGGCCGATCACCTCGCCGCCCTTGTGGATGGCATAGCCGTCGCGGGCGACCCCGCGGTCGGTCAGCTCGAAGCCGACGAGCTGGTGGAGGTGACCGCGCAGCGCACGCGTCTTGATGGCCTCGGCTCCGATGAACCCCCCTGCCTCTGTCTTCACGAACCGCTCGAGGCCTGCCTCGAGCGGGGAGGTGTCGTCATCGAGCTCGTGGCCGTAGAGCGGGAGCGCGGCCTCGAGTCGCAGGGTGTCGCGGGCGCCAAGCCCGCAAGGAACAGCGCCTCCGTCCGCGAGCTGCTCGCCGGCGGTGAGCAGGCCCTGGAAGATTCGTTGCGCGTCGCCCGCGCCGAGGTAGATCTCGAACCCGTCTGAGCCCGTGTACCCCGTCCGCGAAACGAGGGTTTCTACGCCGCTGAGCAGCATCGGCGCGAAGGAGAAGCGGCCGAGCTGGCTCGGCTGCGTCGAGCCCAATTGGTCGAACACCTCACACGAGAGCGGCCCCTGCAACGCGATCAGGGCGGTCTCGGCGCTCCGGTCCGAGACGCCGGCCTCGGGCGGCGCGTGCTGCTGGATCCAGCTCAGGTCCTTTTCGATGTTCGCGGCGTTGACGCACAGGAAGAGGGCATCCTCGGAGACGCGGTAGACCGTGACGTCATCGACGACGCCTCCGCGTTCGTTACAGAGCATCCCGTACCGCACGCCGCCCGCCTTGAGCGAAGCGACCGGACAGGTCACGAGTCGCTCGACGGTCTCGATTGCCGCCGGTCCGTGGAAATGGATTTGACCCATATGCGACACGTCGAAGATGCCGGCGCGGTCCCGGACGGCGGCGTGTTCGAGCTTGATCGACGAGTACTGGACCGGCATCTCGAAGCCGGCGAAGTCGACGATGCGCGCTCCGAGCGTCTGATGGAGGGGGTAGAGGGGGGTATGTTTGAGTGCCATTTCGGGCTCAGAGACCCTTTCGTTTCCGATAGGCGCGCAGCGTGTTGCGCAGCAGCATCGTGATCGTCATCGGTCCGATTCCACGCCGGGACGGTGTAATGATCCCGGCGATCCCCTGCGCTGCCTCGAAGTCGACGTCTCCTACGAGCGCGCCGTCGACCTCCGTGACGCCGACATCCATGACGGCGGCACCGGGTTTGATCCAGTCGGCTTTGACCATGCGAGGGCTGCCAGCGGCGGCGACGAGGACGTCCGCCGCCGCGCAGATACCGGGGAGATCGCGCGTGCGGGAGTGGCACATCGTCACCGTCGCGTTGCGCTGCTGGAGCAAGAACGAGACCGGCTTCCCGACGATTTCGCTGCGGCCGATGACGACGGCGTTCACCCCTTCGAGCTCGACGCCGCAGCGATCGAGGATCTCGAGCACGCCAAGGGGGGTACAGGAGATGAGCTCGGCTGTCCCCTTGAGCATCTGTCCCGCGGTGCTCGGGTGCAGCGCGTCCGCGTCCTTTGCGGGGTCGATCCGTTCCGCCACGATCGCCGGGTCGATGTGCCTCGGGAGAGGAAGTTGGACGAGGATACCGTCGACGCCGTCGTCCTCGTTCAGCTCATCGATTACCGCGAGCAGCACATCCTGTGTGGTCTCCACGGGGAGCAGGTGCTCGACGGAGTCCATGCCGATGCGAGCGCACGCGCGCTGTTTTCCTTTGATGTACGAGGCGCTCGCGGGGTCATCGCCGACCAGGACGACCGCGAGACAGGGCGCGCGCGAACCGCTCGCCACGAGCGCTCCGATCTCTTCTGAGAGTTCTTTGCGGATCAGCTTGGCGAGTCCGAGCCCATCGACGACGTGGGTCTGGATCTCTCCCGAATTGGTCTGGCTCATCGTGCCCCCCCATGAACGAAGGGCGGAGTATAACGAGCGCTGGGGTCCGCTTCCGCGGTTATGCGGCAGCCTTGCCGGACTTTGACGACTTCTTTGACTTCTTCTTCTTGTCGCCGCCGCTCTTACTGTCCCCGGACTCCCCCTTGGACTTGCCCGAATCGTCCGATTTGTCCGTCTTTGCGGAGTCACCGCTTGAGTCGTCCGAGGAGCTCTTGTCGCTCTTCTTGTCGTCGGACTTATTGCCGTAGCCATCTGCGTACCAGCCGCTGCCCTTCAAGACGAACGACGTTTGCGAGATCAGTCGCTTGACGCGCCGGCTCTTGCACGCGGGGCAGGTCTTGACCGGGTTCTCGGTGATCCGTTGTTCGCGCTCGAACTCGTGGCCACACTTGGCGCAAAGGTACTCGTAGATGGGCATTCGGGGGTCTCCTGCAGACGAGGCCCGGTGGCGTGGTCACTCACGCGAGCTCGCAGCCCTAGGTGGTATCCCACCGGCCTCCGCGGCGCCAGCGGGGGCGCAGGAGCCGCGATCGAGCGTAAGAAAAGTTCAGGAGGACGCGCTGAGGTCCGCGGACGAGCTCGCCGTTTCGTCCGCGGGCGCGCCGCTTTGCGGGGAGGCGTCGTGGCCGGCCGCGGGGGGGTCTGTCTCGAGCGCATCGACCAGGGCGAGGTGGGTCTCGAGCGATGAACGCATGCTGGCTGAGAGGCGCGACCGCAGGCCGCGCAGCTCTTGGATCTCTTCGCCGATGCGGCCGGCGCGGCGGTGGGCCGCGTCGAGGATCTTCTCGGCTTTGACCTCGGCCTCGCTGATCTGGACGCTGGCCTGCTGTTGCGCCGTCGTCCGCATTTCGTCACCCAGGTTTTGAGCGGTGACGAGCGTCTCCTTCAGCAAGGACTCGTTGAGTGAGAGCTCTTCGACCCGGGCCTCCAGTCGGCGAACCTGGTCTTCGTGCCGTGAGAGCTCGTGCAGCAGCGCGGTGTAGTCCTCTGCGACGGCGGTCAAGAAGGTCTCGACCTCGCGTCCGTCCAGACCCCGCCAGCGGGACCGGAAGCGCTGGTTCTGGATGTCGAGCGGGCTGATGCGCATGTCGCCGGTTCTCCGTGCGTTTCTCCTGCCCAGGAGGGCACTTCGTTCTCCGGCAAAGAATCGGCAGAAAGGCCCTGCGTCTTGAGCGCTTCCCGCGCGCGATCAGCGGTCAGCCACCCCCGAGCTCCTTGGAGCGGCGGGTGGCCTCTGCGACCGCCTCGTGGATGGCCGCCCGGACCCCTCCGGCCTCGAGGCGCTCGAGACCCGCGATGGTGGTCCCGCCGGGTGAGGTCACCTGGTCCTTCAGCGCCGCGGGGTGAGCCCCGGACTCGATCGCGAGCTGTGCGGCCCCGCGCACCGTGTGGAAGGCGAGGGCGTAGGCGGCGTCTCGCGGGAGACCGACCCGGACACCGGCGTCGCCGAGCGCTTCGAGCAGAAGGAAGACGTACGCAGGGCCGCTTCCGGAGAGGCCAGTCACGGCGTCGAGGAGCGGCTCGGTGGGCGCTTGCCAGGCGTACCCGACCGCTTCGAAGAGGGCGAGGGCGGCGGCCCGGTCCGCCTCGTGGGTCTGCGCGTTGGCGTAGAAGGCGGTCGCCCCGTCTCGGACCAGCGCCGGGGTGTTCGGCATCGCTCTGACCACACGGGCGCCTGCAGGCAAGTGCGACGCGATCCCCTGGATCGGCACACCCGCGGCGATCGAGATCCATAGCGGCCGCGTCAACTCGGGCTCGTCCGCGAGTGCGGTCAGCACGGGGGGCACGATGCCCGGTTTGACGGCGAGGACGACGAGGTCGCTCGCCGCCACGAGTCGGGCGTTGTCGACCTGTGTCGCGCCGCCGACTCGCTCTGCGAAGGCGGTCCTGCAGCCCTCGTCGGGGTCGGCCCCGGTGATTTGGGTCGGGGAGAGCCCTGCGGCCACGAGGCCACCGCCCAGCGCGCTCGCCATCGCTCCGCAGCCGATGAATCCGACCCTCAGGTCCCGTAGTCCTTCGCTCATGGCTTCCTGGCTCCTTCTGTACGCGACGCGCCCGTCGCCGGTCTCGTGGCACGCTCGCCGAAGAGCGCGGTCCCGACGCGAACGGATGTTGCGCCTTCTTCGATCGCGGCTTCGAAGTCATTCGACATGCCCATCGACAGCTCGTGCAAGCTCGCGCCTCCGGGCTCCGTCTGGAGCGTATCGCGGAGCGTCCGCAGCCGCGCAAAGTCCGGCCGCGAGGCATCGGGCGCTTCGCTCGCCTTGGGGATCGCCATGAGCCCCACGACCTCGAGGGCGGGGTGGCGATGGCAGACCGCGAGGAGCTCGGGGAGCTGCTCGGGTGCGATGCCGCTCTTTGTTGCCTCTCCGGAGGTGTTGACCTGGAGCAGGATCGGGAGCCGCTTGCCTGCGGCTTCCGCCTGCCGAGCGAGCGCGTCTGCGAGGCGGGCTCGGTCGACCGTCTCGATCCGGTCGAAGAGTCGCGTCGCGAGGCCCGCCTTGTTGCGCTGGAGGTTCCCGATCAGATGCCAGCGCGGAGGGGGCGCGTCGCCGATCGCTTCCAGCAGCGCCTCGCGTTTGTCACGTGCTTCCTGGACGAGGTTCTCGCCAAGGTCGCGGACGCCGGCAAGGACGGCGCCGACCACCCGCTCGAGCGGCTGCCTCTTCGAGACCGCCACGAGACGGACCGCGTCTGGGGCGCGCCCAGACCGCACCGAGGCCTCCGCGATACGGTGCCGAATGCGGGCAATCCGGTCGGTCAGCTCGGGGTCGGGTTCAAGACTCATCGGGCCTCGCTCGGGATGCCGGCCTGTTCGAGCAGCGCGAGGGTCTCCTCGATCGGGAGTCCGATCACGTTGGTCTCGCTGCCCTCGACGCGCTCCACGAAGCGTCGCCCGAGGCCCTGGAGCGCATACGCGCCGGCCTTGTCGAGCGGCTCGCCGGTCGCGACGTAGTCCCGAATCTCCTGCAGCGAGGCGGTCCGCATCGTGACGCGGCTCTGGACCGCCTCGGTGACCGTGGTCCGGTTGGGCCCGGTGACGAGGGTGACCGCGGTGATGACGCGGTGCTCCTCGCCGAGCAGCCGCCCCAGCAGCTCGACCGCGTGGGCGGGGTCCCTGGGCTTGCCAAGGATCGACTCCCCGATCACAACGATGGTGTCCGCGCCGAGCACGGCGCGTCCTTCCGGATCGCCCAGCCGGGCGGAGACAGCGAGCGCTTTTTCGGCGGACAGGCGGCGGGCGAACGCCTCCGGCTGCTCGCCCAGTTGGTGCTCCTCCGGGATGTCCGCCGGCCTGATCTCGAAGGAGACGCCAGCCTCCTCCAGCAGCCGGTGCCTGCGGGGAGAGCGACTCGCGAGCACGAGCGGGGGAGCGGGGGTGCGTCCATCCATCGCTGCGGGGTAACCCTCGAAACCGCGGGCGTCAATGGGAAGCGGATGGGTTAGTTTTCGATCATGCCTCGTCCTTGGCCAGGCCCCACTCGCGCCACCACGCTCGCGCTGTTTGCAGCGATCGCGCTCTCTTCGGGAGTCTCCTGTGCCGGGACGCCGCTCGCCCCATCGGGGGGACGTTGGGTCCATCCGTCGATCGGATACGCCGTCGACGCGCCAGGGGTCTCGCCGCAGACCTGGCGTGCGATCGTGATCGACGGCGCAGATCTCGCTTATCGCCGCTCGGATGGCTCCACGCTGACCCTGATGTCCGATTGCGCGCGCGGGGCAGCGGCGCCTGCGCTGCTCGCGCGGCAACTGTTGATCGGGACGCCCGAGCGAGAGGTCGTGCGTAGTGAGGCGATCGCGCTGGACGGCGCTCCGGGCTGGCTGCTGGTCTTTCAGACCCGAGAGCAGGGCATGGAGGTCACCGTGAGCGCGTTAACGCTGGCCAGCAGCGGGTGCACGTTCGATTGGCTCTGGGTCGCGCCGGGACGACCGGCGGTGGCGCCTTGGTTCGAGCGCTGGTGGGGGAGCTTCGTGCCCCCGTCGGGCGGGACGTGAGCCCGTCCGGCGAACAGGCCGGGAGTGTCGTTCGGCTAGGGGGGAGAGCGCTCTCGATCGTCGATGAGCTGGGGCGTTTCTCGTTACTGGCCGTCGACACTGCGCGTGTCGCGTTCCGTCGGCGCTTCCCCCTGCAGGACGTCCTCGTGCAGTTCGAGTCGATCGCGGTCCGTTCGGTGTCCATCGTGGCGGTCACTGCGTTGTTTACGGGGATGGTGCTTGCGCTGCAGACGGTCGTCTCGCTGGCTCGCTTTGGTGCAAAGCCCTACACCGGAAGTTTCGTGGGGCTATCGATCATCCTGGAGCTGGGGCCGGTCCTCACGGCACTGATGGTCGCGGGTCGGGTCGGCGCCGGGATCACGGCGGAGATCGGTTCGATGGCGGTGACCGAGCAGGTCGACGCCATCCGCGCGATGGGCGCCGATCCGGTCCGGAAGTTGGTGCTGCCGCGGGTCATCGCTTGCACGCTCGGGGTCCCCCTGTTGGCGGTCCTGGCGGACATCCTGGGGGTCTTTGGGGGGCTCGTGATCTCGGCGCAGAGTGGGATCAGCCCCGATTTCTATATCAGTACGGTCACTTCGACCGTCACCCTCGCCGATTTCTTGAAGGGGATCTCGAAGACCTTCGCGTTCGGGTGGATCGTGGCATCGGTGGGGTGTCACCTGGGGCTGGGGACGAGGGGAGGCACAATGGGCGTCGGCCGTTCGACGACCCGTGCAGTCGTGATCTCTTCGATCGCGATCTTCGTCGCTGATTTCTTCCTGACGAAGTTGTTCCTGGTCCTATGACTATGAGTGGCCCGTTTCTCGAGTTGACAGGGGTTGAGAAGGGCTTCGGGGCACATGGGGTCTTGCGGGGGCTCGACCTGCGCGTCGAACGGGGTGCCGTCTTGACGATCTTGGGGGGCTCGGGATCGGGCAAGAGCGTGCTGTTGAAGCATATGATCGGTCTGCTCCGGCCCGACCGCGGGCAGATCGCGATCGAAGGGCGGGACACCGAGGCCTTCACAGAGTCGGACTGGATCTCGGTCCGCAAGCGGATTGGTTATGTGTTCCAGGGCGCCGCGTTGTTCGATTCGATGACGGTCTTCGAGAACATCGCCTACCCCCTCCGCGAGCATGGACGCGGGACGGAAGAGCATGTCGCGCGGCGCGTGGCGGAGTGTCTCGAGGCGGTTGGCCTGCCGGGGGTGGAGGCGCAGCTGCCGGCGGCCCTGTCCGGCGGGATGCGGAAGCGGGTCGGCGTAGCGCGCGCCATAGCGCTCCAGCCCGAAGCGATCTTGTACGACGAGCCGACGACGGGGCTCGACCCCGCGAACTCTCGACGGATCGGCCAGCTGATTCGAGATCTTCAGTCGCGGCTCGAGGTCACGTCCGTCGTCGTGACTCATGACCCAGTACTGTGTCGAATGGTCTCGGATGAGGTCGCGCTGCTCGAACGTGGGCGCCTGACCGCTCAGGGGGCCGCTTCCGAACTGGAGGGGGACCAGCTCCCCGCAATTCGCGGGTTTTTGGAGGGCGGAGCGCTCGACTGGTCGCACACGAGCGCAGAGAGGGGAGAGGGTGCGGTCTGAACACCGTTTGAACTTGATCGTGGGGGCGTTCGTCCTCATCTGCTTAGCGGGGGCTGCGGGCATGATCCTCACGCTGACCGCGCAGGGAGGGCTCTTCGCGCCGCGTTACAAGCTCCTCGCGGGCTTCGAGAACGTGCTCGGGCTACAGGCGAACGCGCCGGTCTGGCTCGCGGGGAAAGAGGTCGGGCGGGTCGAGTCCGTGCGCTTCGGTGGCCTCGGAGGCCAGCGTCCGGTCGAGGTCGAGCTCTGGCTGGATGACGATGTGCGGGAGTGGATTCGGACGGACTCGACGGCGACGGTGGGGACGATCGGGGTGCTTGGAGACGCCTACATCGAGGTCACGATCGGGACGCTCGAAGCCCCCCCGCTCGCCCCGGGTGACGAGATCGCGACCTTGACGCCGGTGGGGCTCGGGACGCTGATCAGCAAGGCAGGGGGGGCGTTGGATCAGATCCGAACGCTCTCGGAGGACATCGAGGCGACGGTGTCTGGCTTCAACGCCGGCGACGGCGGAGGCAAGGCAGCGGAGGCGATCGCGGCGCTGACGGAGATGACGCTCGAGGTTCAGAGCGGCGACGGCCTGCTGCACAGCTTGATCTTCGACAACTACGAGGGAGATGGGATCGAGAGCATCGAACATTCGCTCGCGATCTTCGAGGAGATCCTGGTGGAGGTCCGCACGGGGAAGGGCATCCTCCACGAGCTGATCTACGAGGAAACCGCCGAGCAGGACCTGATCGTCGAGGTGTTGGAGGCCGGGGCGCGCTTGAACTCGATCCTCACCAAGGTGGATGACGGCGAGGGGAGCCTCGGGCTGTTGTTGAACGACCCGACGCTCTATGAGGACCTCAAGGTTCTGGTGGGAGGCGCCCAGCGCAGCGCGGTGGTTCGCTCTCTCATTCGGCTCGCGGTCGACTCGGGCAATGAGCAGTAGCGGGGTGCGCCGCCGCGCGTGGTCGCTCGAGGGCGCACGACTGGTTTTGTCAGACGTCCGGGCGCGCACGCAACGAGCGGTCGAGCGCATCGACCAGCTGGGTGGGCCAGGTGGGGCGGTGGGCGAGGAGGGCGGCGGCTCGGGCGAGAACGCGGAGGCCGTTCAGGAGGCGCTCTCGGCGTGGGTGCGTGAGATGGAGGCCCTCGGGGTCGAAGTCAAAGGGCCTTGGTTGGTCGACTTCGATTGTGGCAGTGGGTACTACTGCTGGCGGTGGCCCGAGGCGGAGCTCGCCTATTTCCACGGCTACGACGAGGGGTTCGAAGGACGCGTGCGAATCCAATAGGCTTTTGCACGGAGGTCGCGCGGCCCCCTCCGCTCCGTCGAGAAACGGAGGGGGCGCGTCTAGTTAGACCTTCTGCAGCGTGTTCTTGTCGGTGTGGTGCATCTCGCCGCCACCGTGTGCCGCCATCTCGAGGACCGTGTCCTCCTGATACGAGTAGTTGCCGCCCGCGAGGTCGACCGAGAGCTCGTAGGCGGTCGTGCGCGCCGCGCCACCGTTCAGGTATGCGTTCTGCAGCACGCCGTTGGTCGCGGAGCCTGCCTCTGCCTTGAGCGAGAACGAGGTCGCGTTGGCCTCGGTCTGCCCCGACGCGATGATCGTCGTCGAACGCGGGACCATGAAGCAGCGGAGGATGTTCCCCGTCGCCGGTTCCCACAGCCAGTACCCGACCTCCATGTGGAAGAAGTCGTCAGCGCCGAGGCGCCAGGCCTTCATCCGGTAGTCGAGCGCAAACATCGACTGCGAACCGTTGTCGACGGGGCCGAACGGGTCGAAGGTGATCTCCTCCCGGTAGAGGTTCTCGGTGTCCTTCTTCTCTGAGTACGAGTAGGAGAAGTCCTGGCCCTTGTCGCCTGCCCACTGGCCGGCGAGCTTCTCGAGCGGTCCCCATCGTTCATCGACATCAGCGAATGCGGCCATGTGTGCCGGCGCTCCAAACGTCGTTCCGGTTGCCACTGTCATCCCTCCAATTTGCAATTGCGTAGCGCGTTGCGGACGAGCGTACTGGCTCTGTCCGCGCGCATACAATACACGGCGGTCGGCAAATCGCTCCAGCGCAATCGCGGGTCGATTCCCCTCGATGGGGTGCGTTCAGGGTGCCGCTTGGCGTTAGAACAGCAGCGCGTCGAGCGAGATGCTCCCAGGGCCGGTTACGAAGACGGCAAAAGCGATGGCCGCTAGGTTGATCGTGTATTCGGCGCCGGGCGGGTCGTTGGTGATGAGGTAGCCCGCGCCGCGGTGTCCCAGCTTTCCTGCGACGACCATCGTCCCCACGAGGACGAGGCAAGCGGGTCGGGTCAGCAACCCGACGGTGAGCAGCGCGCCTCCGACCAACTCCGAGAGCATGGCCATTCGGGCCTGAACACCTGCGAAGGGCACTCCCAGGTCTTCCAGCCAGCTGGCGAAGCCATCCATGTTGCCGGTGCCGACCACGCCGAGTTTCCCGAGGGCGTGGACGATGAAGCACGGGCCGATGAACAACCGGATGAGCAAGATCGCAAAATCGATGGCGCTGTCGCTGGTGGCGGTCAGCATGTAGGAAAAGTCCATGGTTTCTCCAGCAAGGGGACGGGGTTCGGTAGGGGTATCACGCCGCGACCGTTCGCGTCATGTGATAGCGCGTCTCGCTCCCGGATCGTCGTGTAAAAAACGCGGGATTGGGTCGGGACCCCCCCGAGCCGTGTCCGCGCTTGCTTCGGGGAGGGGCTCGTCGGTGGCCCCTCGCAAGCCTTAGTGGCTGACGCGCTTCCAGCGGGCCGTGAGAGGTGGTTCGTCCGTCAGCCGGGTGACCTGGGACTCCCGCTCGAGCTTGCACAGGTGCGAGGTGACCGACTGACCGGCAGCGGCGTGCAGGAACTCCGGGTAGTTCACGTAGACGATCTTGACGATCGCCGGGACCGTCTCCGCGCCGGTTTCCATGGCTTCGAGGATCTGGCGGTCGCGGTTCCGTCGGTGTGCGATGTACTCGGCGACTTTCGCCGTTCCATCTTCGATGCAGGGCCCGTGCGCCGGGTAGATCCGGGTCGGTCGGCGTTGGAGGATGCGATCGAGCGATTCCATGTATTGGCCGAGGTCTCCGCTCTCCGACGGGATCACCGTCGTGCCGACGCCAAGCACGTTGTCACCCGAGAAGAACGCGCCTTCCTCTTCGAGCAGGAAGCAGAGGTGATCGGGGGCATGCCCCGGGGTGTGGATTCCCTGGAGGGTCGCGCCTTCCGTCTCGATCCGGTCGCCGTCCGCGAGCAGGGTGAGCTCGAAGGCGTGACCGTCATCGAACTCGGGCCACGGGAACTTGCTCACCTTCAGCGGGCCGAAGCGGGCCATCACCTGCTCGCAGCCCCCGATGTGGTCGGGGTGACCGTGGGTGAGCACGATCTCTTGAATCCCCTCGCAGCCCGTCTGCTCGAGGGCTTGCTCGAGCACCGGGAGGTAGGCGTCAATCCCTTGCCCGGGGTCGAGCAGGAGCCGCTGGCGCCCCGTTCCGACGAGGTAGCTGTTGGTCCCGGGCCCCGTGAATGCGCTCGGGTTCTGTCCGAGGGCCACGGTCACCCGAGGGCTCCAGACGTCGACACTCGGAAGCTCAGTCCCGTGCAGGACCGGAGGGTTTTGTTCGTCGCTCATCGTCATTCTCCTGCCACGGTCATCGACTGCACGCGGAGCGGCGGTGCGGCTCTGGACCCGTGCCACTCGAGCTCGGAGCCCACCGCGTCGACGGCGCAGAGCATATCGCCGAGGTTCCCTGCGATCGTGACTTCCTCAACGGGGTGCGTGACCTCGCCGCCTTCGATCCACAGGCCAGCCGCGCCGCGCGAATAATCGCCCGTGACCGGGTTGAAGCCCATCCCGATCAACTCGGTCACGAGCAGCCCGCGTGGTGTCGAACGGATCAAGTCCTCGAGAGAGCCGCCATCGCCGGGTTCGAGCCAAAGGTTCGTCGTGCCGACGGAGGGCGCGCTGCCGATCCCGCGAGACGCGTTGCCGGTCGACGCCATGCCGAGCTTCCGGCCGGCGTAGCTGTCGAGGAGCCAGGTCTTCAGCTCCCCTCGGTCGACGATTACGTTGCGCCGGGTCGGCAGTCCCTCGCCGTCGAAGGGTTTGGACCCGAGCCCACCTGCGAGTCGGCCGTCGTCCGTGATGGTGATCCACTCACTCGCGATGCGTTCGCCGAGGCGGTCGCTGAGGAAGCTCGAGTCGCGATAGATCGCGTAGCCCGAAGCGCAGCTCACCAGTTGCCCGATCAAGCTCGGGGAGGTCAGGGCATCGAAGATCACCGGGACCTCGCAGGTGGCGACGCGCTTGCCGCCGAGGCGCTGGATCGCCCGCGCGGCGGCGCGGCGCCCGACCTGCGCTGCGTCCTCC